>Ga0316189_10003620_pt1 | contig 14993 bp, 12 predicted proteins | sample LowCovwburrow_MG_FD_204930 | JGI IMG/M metagenome (GOLD analysis project Ga0316189, IMG submission 204930) | Coastal sediment microbial communities from Maine, United States - Lowes Cove worm burrow | ecosystem: Environmental > Aquatic > Marine > Coastal > Sediment | place: USA: Maine...
TCTCGGTAGGATTCACCTCCGAAAATAGAGACAAGCGAGATGCGCCATTTTCTCTTGCCGAGGCCCTTAAAGAAAGGCACCCGATGCAGTTCTACGATTTCAAAGAATTCCTGAGACTCTCCTCGGTCTTGAACTACAACTTGAGCGCTGCATCATTGAATCGGTATAATGTTCTGCTTTTCATCATCGGCGAAAAAAAACTGGTCCTCGACGAACAGATGGATCGCGAGCACCGGCTGATCGTAATGGAGGCCCTCAGTTATCTTTTTAACGTCTACAACCAAAAACGGCGCCGCCTCGGTCCAATGGCGGTTCTGCACCCTCTCAGAACCGCGGCCCTCTATGCCAGGTCATGCGAGGTTATCAACATCGTTTCTTTGCTAAGTGCGCTCTTTCACGACATTCTCGAAGACGTCGATCCGCTGAAATTCGAAAAGCGGCACTGGCGCGAGATGGAGGTCCAGCTGTCAAGCCTGCTGGAAAAATTGCCTTCCGACAATGAGGCGTCCCTCGTTGAGCGACTCCGTTACCTGACCCGTCTCGACAGCGAATCCTACTACCACTACATCGGCCGCCTGCTCGAGGAGTCGCGTCAAGCGCCGGATCTGATAGAAATCAAGCTCGCCGATCGCCTCGACAACACGCTGGACATGCGTATCGATCTTCACGATCCGATCGACGAGGTCGATTTCTTCGAGACAATTTTTCAGATCCTTTTTGTCAACAACTATTCCGGCTACCGGCCGAAAACCGAACACCCACCGTCAGCGATTTTAAATGGCGCCAAACGTCTGTACCAGCTGTTCAAAAACGCCGTCATTTTATCGCTCATCCGGCAGATGGTCGATATCGAAGGCAATCGATCGGCTCAGGTCCTCTTCAAGGCCCTGTCGGATGCCAGTCTTTTGGAGGCCCAGCGGACCCTGATCCACCTGCTGGGGTACCATCACCGCGATCCGGCAACACTCAGGCCCTTGCTGACAGAAGCAATGGAATACTGTTACAACGGTCGCACGGACCTGGTAACAGAACCAAATACCCATTGGATGCTGGACGGCCTCTTTTCGAATTATTTCGGGTCCACCTCCGGCCAGCTGCGCAATCAGCAGCTCGATCGCCTCTACCAAAATAAGCCCCTGATGGTCGAGGCCTCGATTGCCTTCATCGTTGTTTTTTTCAGCTTCTTAAACGATCCCAGCTACTATGTTAAAGGAATCAGCTCATCGGGTATCACCGCCGGCTGACCGCCCTTAGGGCTCACTCAAAAATAACGTCACATTTTGGGCGCCGATGCATCCCGCCCGGCTGTGTTGCGAAAACGCAGAAATATTCAAATATTCCTGCGTTTTCGGGCCTTGCCGGCCGGGCGCCTCAACACCCAAAATTGCGAACTTATTTTTTCGTGAACCCTTAAGATCGGTCTCGAGGCTTTTTATAATTCGGATTCATCGCTTCATACCGATTACCCGCCTCCACGGCCACCGGCCGACGTTGTGCCGTAACACCAGTTTGACAGATTCCAAATGATCGATATATTCTCCCGTTGTTACTGTCGCCTATTCAGAAGACAGCGGACGTCGGCTTGCACCTCCGGCAGGAGTGTTTCCGGAAAATTACCAGGATACCCGATGAACATTTTCAATCGCTTCCAAAAACCGACCCTGTTGAGTTTGTCGAAGACCTGCGGGTGAGCGGCGAAAATCAGCCCGGTCGGGCTAAACGAAATGCTCAAAAAGCTGCCGGCTAATCGAGACCCCAATCTGCTGGTGGGCTATGAAACCAACGATGACGCCGGGGTGTATCGTCTGACCGACGATATGGCGATCATCACCACCGCCGATTTTATCACACCCCCGGTCAACGATCCCTATGTTTTCGGCCAAATCGCGGCAGCCAATGCCCTCAGCGACGTGTATGCCATGGGCGGTCGCCCGATTACCTGCCTGAACCTGGCCGCCTTTCCGTCAAAGAAACTCGGTCTGGATGTCTTGAACCGCATCGTGGCGGGCGGTTTATCCAAAATAACTGAGGCCGGGGCGGTCTTGGCCGGTGGGCACACGACCGAGGACGAGGAGCCGAAATACGGCTTGGCGGTCACCGGCATCGTGCATCCCATGAGATTCTGGAGCAACGCCGGAGCCCGGCCCGGCGACGTTCTGGTGTTGACCAAACCGCTCGGCAGCGGCGTGCTCTTCAATGCCAATTTGAAAGGCTGGGTGTCGACCGCGGCGCTGGCGGAATGCCTGACGGTCATCACGCAATTGAACCGAACCGCTGCCGAAATCATGCAGGGTTTCGAGATTCATGCCGCCACGGATATAACCGGATTCGGTCTCTCCGGCCATGCCTTCGAAATGGCCCGGGGATCGCAGGTGCAACTGAGGCTCTCAATCGGCGCGCTGCCGATCATGAGAGAGGCGCTTGAAATGTACGAAAGGGGCATGAGCACCGGCGTGAATCTGCACAACCGCCGCTTGGTCGAGAACCACATCCGTTTCGAAAGTGAGCTGCCGACATGGCATCGGGAAATCGTCTATGATCCTCAGACCAGCGGCGGTTTGATGGTGGCGGTGCCTGAACAGCAAGGCTGGGAACTCGTGACCACCCTGCTACAGGCGGGGGTTGCTCCGGCCGCCGTAATCGGCCGGGTCGACCGGCTGGAGGACGATACGTATCTGGTCTTCACCTGACATGGAGTGGATTCTTTTTCTTAATTCTGCTATACGGGCATCGCGCGCGCGATCAAACTTCGGGCTGACAGCCTCAACTCCTTGCAGCCGGATTGCCGGTCGACCTGTGGTTGCAAACCGATGATGAATAAAAAATCAACTCCTTCGCAGGCGGTAACAAATGAAAACCGGCTTCTCAAACCCATCGTTCGGACCTATGAACGTTTTCTGAAAATCAGGGGCCAGCCGCGAGAAATTGCGCTCGGTTTTGCCCTCGGTCTTTTCGTGGGGATGACGCCCTTTATCGGCCTGCACACGGTCATAGCCGTACCGCTCGCCGCGCTGCTCAAATGGAACAAAATTTCTGCAGCTGTCGCGGTATGGTTTACCAATGCCGCCACCGCACCTTTTATATATAGTATCACCTACGTTGTCGGCGCCCGCATTGCGGGGATAAAACAGGCTTTCAGCTGGAAGGACATCGAAAGCTTATCGGCCGTATACCGGCTGATTCTGCATACACCGGAAATGATCTGGGCCATGGTTATCGGCGGTGTGCTCCTGGGACTGCCGCTGGCCGTTGCCGGTTACTATTTGGCATTCTTTGTCGTCGGCCGCTACCAGGAAAAAATAAGGGCGAAACGCAAGGAATTGAAGAAACGGCGGTCACGCAAGAGAAAACCACGCAAACGCAAACGGTCGGTGCCGTCGACCGTCAAAGAAGTGCTCTCCACGGGCAACAACAACCCATCTTCCCACCAAGAACCGCCCTGAAAATTATGCTTGAAACGGTATCCGCACCAGTGACGGCATCCGACCGACTTGGGTTAGGGTTCACGAAAAGATAAGTTCGCGCTTAAGGGCCCTGGAAAAAAATAATTCCACATCTTGCTTGCCTGTGGTTCCGTCACCTGCGGTCCATCCGCCGGCACATATCCCGATATGCGCCGGTGGATGCGCCTTGGCGACGAACCCACATTCGGCGCCATATTGTGGAATTATTTATTTCCATGACCCTAAAACGGCCAGAAAACCGGAATTAACAACGTTCCCAGGGTCAAGACGATCAGATTGAGCGGCATACCGAGTTTGAGGTAGTCACTGAAACGATACCCTCCGGGACTGAAAACCAGGAGATTGGTCTGGTAGCCGATCGGTGTGGCATAACAGGCACTGGCGCCGAAACAGACGCCAATGATGAACGCCTTCGGGTCGACGCCCAATGCCTCGGCGGCTGAAATCGCGATCGGCAGCATCAAAATAGCCGTGGCGTTGTTGCTCAGCAACTGTGTGCTGATACTGGTGAGCAGAATCATGCCGGCCAGCACCATCACCGGGTCGAAATTGGTAAAAAGCGATAAAAAGGCTTCGGCATAGTGTTGAGAAGCCCCGGTTTTCTCCATCGCCTTGCCCAAGGCGATGGTTCCGACGATCAACAGCAGAACGTTTGCCTGAAGGGTCCGATAAGCATCGCGCAGCTGGAGGCAGCCGGTTGTGATCATGAGAAAAACGGCGGTCAGGGCGCACACCATGATGTCCGCCAAGCCTGCGGATGCGGTGATCACCAGACCGCTGAAGATAATAAAGGCCATGCGGGCTTTGCGCTTGTGGATAATTTCGTGATGCACATCCTCAACGATGATCAGGTCGGTTTCGAGCCGCAGTTTTTCCAACTTGCTTTCCGGACACCAGATGAGCAGGATGTCGCCGTTGCGCAGTCGAATATCCTGGACGTTTTTTTCGGTGTAGTGCAGTCCGCTGCGCTGGATGGCAATGATGTGAACATTCGGGTCGCGCTGGAGGCGGCTCTCAACCAGCCGCCCCCCCACCAGTGTCGATTGCGGGGGGATGATGAGTTCGATCACAATCGACGCGTTTTCGCCTGATCCTAACACCATATCCTTCTCGGCCAGTGGCAGTTCGACGCCTTCCGCATGAAGGATGTCAACCAACTCATTGGCGGATCCTTTGATCAGCAGCAGGTCGTCCGGTGCAATGACGACCGCATCCCGGTCGGGGTAGTAAATGTGTGAGTAGCGAATCAGTTCGAGAACTTCCAGCGAAGGGTGTCGATCGGCAAAGGCCCGGTCGGCGGCCTGGCCGATCAGGGGGCTTTCACGCGGGACGGAGAATTCAGCCAGATAGCGCCGGCGGCCGCCTTCCTTCAGCTCGCACACCGGCGACCGATGGCTCGGCATCAGCAACGGTGCGGCGAACAACAAAAAGGCGATTCCCAGAAGGGCGATCGGCACCCCTACCGGGGCCAGCTCGAACATTCCGAGCGCGCCATAACCCTGGGAGGCACTGTAATCGCTGACGATAATGTTGGTGGACGTCCCGATAAGGGTGCTGGTCCCGGCCAAAATCGACGCATAGGACACCGGAATCAGAAACTTGGAAGGACTGAAACTGAGCTCACAGCTGAGGCTGAGAACGATCGGAATAAACAGCACAACCACCGGGGTGTTGTTGATAAAAGCCGAGGAAACGCCGACGATCAACATAATCACCAGCATGGCCAGTCTCGAATTGCCCCGTGACAGAGCGATCACCTTCTGTCCGATGAAACCGACCGCTCCTGTCTTGATCATACCCTGGCTGACCATGAACATGGCCGCTACGGTGATGACGGCCGGTGAGGCAAAGCCGGAGACCGCTTCGAGCGGCGTCAGAATCCCGGTTAGGACCAGAGCGACCGTGATACCGATCGACGTCAGATCTACCGGCAATTTCTCCGTAATCAACAGGCCCAGCGTGACAATCAGCAGAATGGTGACGATCCAAATCGACATCAACGAATCTCAGGTGCCGTCCGGCCATTCGGCAACCGGTGCACACCGTAAGGATGGAAGTTCAGGTCATATTTTTTGGATCCGGTAGTCCCGCCGGCCCAGTCCCAGTTGCTGTGCATATTCCAGCTGAATCTTCCAATCGACTTTGGGATACAGCCCGGAAAATTTATCCTCGCCCGCTTTCCGGTTGGTTTTAAGGCAACAGTCGGCCAGAGCCGGTTCCATATTCACCAGGTCGACCGACGCCTGATCGATTGCCACGGGATCCCGCGATACCAACACTCCGATATCTCTTACAATCGGTGCATCGTTGTGAGAAAAACAGTCGCAGGCTGGCGAAACATCGGTGATAAAATTCAAAAACAACGCCTTTTTCGATTTGCCTTTTAAGACACCGAGGGTGTATTCAACCATGTTTTCCAGAAAGATCGGGATCGATTGATTCCAGGCGATGTCGATAGCAGCGTTGGGACAGATCAAAATACACTCGCCGCAGCCGATGCATTTCTTGGCATCGATCACGGCCTTTTTTCTTTTGCGGCCTCGTTTGGCCGTCCGGGAAGATTTGGCTGCAGTTGCGGCAGGGACACGTTCCACGAGTGCCAGCGCCGACTGGGAGCAATGCGCGACACAATCACCGCAACCGACACACTTCTTCGAATTTACCTGGGGAGAAACACTGGAATGCTGCGCAAGCTTTCCTTTGCGGGAGGCACAGCCCATACCGAGGTTTTTGATCGTTCCACCGAATCCCGAGAGTTCGTGCCCCTTGAAATGGGCGACTGAAATCAGCGCATCCGCTTCGGCAATCTCGGACCCGATGAACACCGTGTCAAACCGCTTCTGGCCAATTTTTATCGAGGTTTCGCTCTTGCCCCGCAGACCGTCGGCAATGACAAGGGGTGCATCGACGACGGGATAGGCGAATCCGTTGTGAATGGCCGTTGTCAAATGCGCCGGGGCATTGCTGCGCGTTCCGGCGTAAAGGGTGTTGGCATCCGTCAGAAATGGCAGCGCGCCGGTTCTGCGAATGTGATCGACGATTTTGCCCAGGAACACCGGGCGGATGAATGCGGTGTTGCCCAACTCCCCGAAGTGCAGCTTGACGGCCACCAGATCCCGCTTCTTGAAGCAGTCGGAAAGGCCGGCGGTGTCCACCATGCGCCCGATCTTGTCGATAAAACTTTCTTTTGTTGTCGCTCTGAGGTCGGCAAAATAAACGGTGCTGCGCATCTAGGCCTCCTTGAGTATCGGTGCTCGTTAAGCGCTGTTTTCTTAAGTCGATTCAACGGTAATGTGATAACATGCTCTTGCAGTGAGGTGCCCGATGACCATCGAACAGAAACTCGATTTGTTGAACCGAATATACGGCATTTACGATGCGTTCGCCAATGGTCTCGAAGTCGCGTGCCGCAAATACTGCGCGCATTGCTGCACTTCCAACGTCAGTCTCACCACCCTCGAGGGATACCGGTTGGTGCACCGCCTTGAGCCGGATCAACTCGAAAACCTGCAACGATGCCTTGAACCGGCATCCAAGAAGCGGGTTTTTCGGCCGCTGTTGACCACCAACCGGATAGCAGAACTCTGTCGGGAAGGGCGGGAGATTCCGGAGGAAGCCTTAGGCGACCCGGCAGAAGATTGTCCGTTCCTGGATGAGAATGCCTGTCCGGTCTATCCGCTGCGCCCGTTTGGCTGTCGCTGCCTCGTTTCTCGGGTTCCCTGCAGGGAGTCAGGCACCGCCGAAATGCCCGACTTTGTGTTGACCGTCAACACCGTGTTTCTGCAAACGATCGAACACCTGGACGCAGCCGGCTGCACGGGTAATCTGGCCGATGTCCTGCTGTGCCTTCTGTCCGATGAAAATCGGCAGGCCTTCAGAAAAAATCGCCTGAGCTGCAGCGCTACAGGGCTGATCGGCAACCACCGGCTTACGGTTCTGATGGTGCCGCCGGAGCATCGCGACCGTCTGCAGCCTATTCTCAGTGCCCTTGGCAAACTTTCGCTCGAGCCAGAGTAGGCCCTATAGTCCGAGCACACGAACGGCGTTGCCGCCGCAGATCTGTTCGATTTCGGCTTCCGACAGTCCGGCCTGCATAAATTCTTCCAGATAGCGCGACGGGGGGAGCAACGGATAATCACTGCCAAACAGAATTTTATCAGGCCCGGTCAGTTGCACGGCAACAGTGTAAATCCGTGTGTCGTAAAGATAAGGCGACGCGGCCGTATCATAGTAAACATTCTTGAGACTCTCTGCGACTTCTTTTTTCAAAAGGCTGTAAAAGAAAATACCGCCCCCCCAGTGACCGAGCACGATAGTGTTTGCAGGAAACCGTCGGACTAACTCGTAAATCTGAAGTAGCGTGTTGGGTGATTTTCCGGGATAGTGATGCCCCACCGGTTCGTTGGTGTGAATGAGCACCGGCAGATTGTTGTCACGGCAAAGGTCCATGACCGGTGAGAGGTGATCCAGGGCGTCCGCATCGATGCCGCATTGGTAAAAGGCCAGCTCACCGATGCCAGACAGCCCGCTTTCGATGCAGCGTCGGGCTTCTATGGCCGCCTGCGGATGACAGGGTTCGAAGCAGCCGAAACCGATCAGGCGTTCCGGAAACCGACTGACGGCCTCAATGATATAATCGTTATGACGTTTAAATGTTTCTGCGGATTTCCAGGGGAATCCAAAAACAACCGCCTTTCCGACACCCTGGCGGTCCATGGACGCAACCAACTCTGCCGCCCCGATCATTTTGGCCTTCGGGGAACAGTACAAGAGACCGAATTCGGGTTCTACCGGAAAATAGGCTTGCCGGCCGGCCCGAATATCGGGTGGGAAGATGTGGGTGTGAAAATCGATGATCATGCGTTCAATTCCGGGTGATGGGGCGAATGCCGCAACACTGCAGTAGAACGCCTGTCACCCTCGAAATGTATTTATGTATCGTCAGGCATTCAACCGCCTGACAGTAGCCCTCGGTAAATCTGTATATGGACTCTTAGTCCATCGAGAATTTCTGACCGCCCGATCTTTCTATTGACGAACATCCGGAATTTAAGCAGAATGGATCGAACAATTGTATGCCGCTGTATGCTGGCGGTTTCTCGGATTTGTATGTTTTTCTGGCCTGAAAAGTCAACCCACAATACGTGAGCCTCGAAACGCCTTCATGAAAACAGAGCGTCACGTGGTACTGGTTGAACCGGAGATTCATTGGAATACCGGCAACATCGGGCGCACCTGTCTTGCGGCCGGCGCCAAACTTCATCTGATCGAACCCCTCGGCTTTTCTCTCGGCAGTCGCGAAGTGAAGCGAGCGGGACTCGATTACTGGCCCAAGGTCAAGCTGCAGATTTGGAAGTCCTTCGGACATCTTGAACGTCACCTGAACCCGAAGGAAGACGAAGTGGTGCTGCTGACCAAGTCGGGTGAAAAAGATTTCTGGTCGATACCGAAGCCTCAAAGGCTCTTTCTGGTATTCGGCTCGGAAACCCGCGGACTGCCTCAAGAAATCATTGCCCGCTACCAGCTGTCGACCTATTACATACCGATCAGCTCCGACATACGCAGTTTGAATCTCTCTACGGCTGTGGGGATCGCTCTGTACGAGAGTCTGCGTCACGGCGCACCGGTTCATGCCTGGCATCCAACCGCCCTCGGCCGCGAATTCTGACGGTTGGTCGGCGTTTGCGTGCCGCTTCCGAGCTTGCAGCACCCCCTTATCCAGCTCCTGAATCGCGGCCCTGTTATTTCCCTTCCTGAAAATAATTACCCAGAAGAACCCATAATTTCCGTTTGACAATACAGCCGATATATAGTTAACAAAATAGCGGGGAGAATGATTGATCTGATTAGGCCTCTTCGATGCCAATGTACCTGCCCTAACCTACTTCAATAACCGACTTCTTCTTAGTGTATGCTCTCGGATACGAACAGCAGTAAATTGGGCCAGTTCTCGTCAAGAATCAAGAGAGTAGTGGTGTTTTGCGCCGGGTCATTCGAACAGATCTATATAACAGGGTTCCATCTGGCCATTCCGAAACGTTGAATCGCCAGTCAACACTTACACCTTTTCGAAATATACCCTAAAAAGAAAGGAGGAAAACGGCATGGATTTCACCCGCAGGCAGTTTATCCAGGTTACTGGGGCAACAGCCGCCGGTCTTGCCGTCAGCGGGTTGGGTTTTGATTTGAAGCCGATCAAAGCCCATGCCCAGATGCTAAAGACCGTGTCCGCAAAGCAAACAACATCCATTTGTCCTTACTGTGCGGTGGGCTGCGGCGTTATTGTGTACACCAGCCAGAAGGGTGCCGGTCGCGTCATCGACATCGAAGGCGACCCCGACCATGTGATCAACCGTGGTTCCCTGTGTTCCAAGGGCGCCGCACTGTCCCAGCTCTCCGAAAACAAACTCCGCGTCACCGATCCCATGTACCGAGCCCCCTATTCCAAAGAGTGGAAAACGGTCTCCTGGGACTGGGCTTTGACTGAGATCGCCAAACGCGTCAAGGCGACCCGGGACGCTTCCTTCGTACGCTCCAACGCCAAGGGTCAAGTGGTCAACCACACCACCGCTATCGCCTCGGTCGGCAGCGCGGCCATGGACAACGAGGAGTGCTGGATCTACCAGGCGCTCATGCGTTCCCTGGGGCTGGTGTACCTCGAACACCAGGCCCGTATTTGACACAGCGCGACTGTTGCGGCTCTGGCAGAGTCGTTCGGACGCGGTGCCATGACCAATCATTGGATCGACATCAAAAACAGCGACTGCATCCTGATCATGGGAAGCAACGCCGCCGAAAACCACCCCATTTCCTTCAAGTACGTCACCGAAGCCCAGCAGAACGGCACCACCCTGATCAGTGTGGATCCCCGCTTCACCCGAACCTCCTCCAAGGCTGACCTCTACACGGCGCTGCGCTCGGGTTCCGACATCGCTTTTCTGGGTGGCATGATCAGATACATCCTCGACAACAACCTCTATGATAAGGACTATGTCGCCCTCTACACCAACGGTTCTTTCATCGTCGACCAGTCTTTCGATTTTAAAAACGGGTTGTTTTCTGGATACGACGCCAACGCCCACAAGTACGACAAGAGCAAATGGGCCTTCGAGAAGGACAAATACGGGGTCCCGAAGATGGACCGCTCGCTGAAGAATCCGCGCTGTGTATTTCAATTGCTCAAGAAACACTACAGCCGCTACAGCACCAAGTTGGTCTCCACAATCACCGGTACATCGGAGAAAGACCTGCTTACAGTTTATAAGACCTACGCCGCCACCGGCAAAACCGGCAAGGCCGGTACCATCATGTACGCCATGGGCTGGACCCAGCACACCGTCGGTACCCAGAACATTCGTACCATGGCCATCATCCAGCTGCTTTTGGGCAACATGGGGGTCGCCGGCGGTGGGGTCAACGCGCTGCGCGGTGAGTCTAATGTCCAGGGCTCCACCGATCACTGCCTGCTGTGGCACATCTGGCCCGGCTACCTGAAAACCCCGCGCGCGTCGGACACCTCGCTGACGGTTTACAATGACAACTACACGCCCAAGAGCAACGACCCGCAATCGGCCAACTGGTGGCAGAATTACCCCAAGTACTCGGTCAGCCTCTTGAAGTCCTTTTTCGGTGAGAACGCCAATCCGGGTAACGAGTTCGGCTACAGCTGGCTGCCGAAGGCTGACGACGGCAAGGTCTACTCCTGGCTCGACCTTTTCGACGAGATGTATAACGGGGGTATCAAGGGCTTTTTCGCCTGGGGCCAGAACCCGGCCTGCAGCGGCACCAACGCCAACAAGACCCGCGCTGCCTTGAAGAACCTGGACTGGATGGTCAACACAAACATCTTTGACAACGAAACCGGTTCCTTCTGGCGTGGTCCAGGCATGGATCCCGCCACCGTCAAGACCGAGGTCTTCTTCCTGCCGGCCTGTGTATCGGTTGAAAAAGAAGGCAGCATCACCAATAGCGGCCGCTGGATGCAGTGGCGCTACCAGGGACCCAAGCCGCTCGGCAACAGCCTATCCGATGGCGACATCATCCTGATGCTCGGCGAAAAACTCAAAGAGCTTTACACCAAAGACCCCGGCGTCTTCGCAGACCCCATCCTTAATTTGAAATGGGACTATGTCACCGGCGGAGTGTATGACCCTCACAAGGTGGCCAAAGAGATCAACGGTTACTTTCTTCAGGACGTCACCATCAAGGGCAAAACATACGCAAAAGGCACGCTGGTGCCGAGTTTTGCCTTCCTGCAATCTGACGGGTCGACCTCCTCGGCCAACTGGCTCTACTGCAACAGCTACACGGAAAAAGGCAACCTGTCCGCCCGCCGCGGCCAGGAAGATGCGGTCAACAAGATCGGACTCTATCCGCAGTTTGCCTGGTGCTGGCCGGTGAACCGCCGAATCATATACAACCGGGCTTCTGTGGATGCCAAGGGCAACCCGTGGAACCCCGACCGCTGGGTCATCAAATGGACCGGCGAGAAGTGGGTCGGGGACGTGCCCGACGGCGGCTGGCCGCCTCTGGTAACTGCCGACGGCTTCAAGAATCCCAAGACAAAGCACGCCTTCATCATGCGCAAACACGGGCACGCTCAGATTTTCGGTCCAGGTCTCAATGACGGCCCCTTTCCGGAACACTACGAGCCGCTGGAATGTCCGGTGGAAAAGAACTTCATGAATGCCCAGAGGATAAATCCCATTGCGCCGGTATACGGCGGCAAAGCCGATGAATGGGCCACCTGCGATCCGCGCTATCCCTATGTCGGCACCACCTACCGGGTGGTGGAGCACTGGCAGACCGGCGTCATGACCCGCCACCAAGCCTGGCTGCTGGAAATGCAGCCCCAGATGTTCGTCGAGATGAGTGTGGAGTTGGGTCAGCTCAAAGGAATCAAGAATGGTGAACGGGTTAAGGTCACCTCTCCCCGCGGCGAAGTCGTGGCAACGGCCATTGTGACCAAGCGTTTCCGCCCTTTCAAGGTCGGCGGGGGCGTCGTCCATCAGGTGGGCATGCCGTGGCATTTCGGCTGGGAATTTCCAAAGAGCGGCAAGGAAGAAAGCGCCAATCTGCTGACACCCTCTACCGGAGATCCCAATACGCGGATTCCCGAAACCAAAGCCTTTATGGTCAATATCATAAAGATATAAGAAAGGAGGTGGTCTTGCATGAGTAAATCTTTTTTGGTTGACACCACCCTGTGCACGGCCTGCCGTGGATGCCAGGTGGCCTGCAAACAATGGCACGACCTGCCCGCTGAAGAGACCGTCAATCGCGGCAGCTACCAGAACCCGGAAGATCTCTCCTTCGACACCTATAAGCTGGTGCGCATGAATGAAGAGGTCATCGACGGCCAATTGAAGTGGCTGTACTTCCCGGATCAATGCCGTCACTGCCTGGAGCCGCCTTGCGAGGCAACCGCCGGCGAGCCCAGTGCCATTTTCAAAGATCCGGCAACCGGTGCGGTCATATACACGGCCGTCACCAAAGAGCTCGGCAACACCGAGGAGGTTATCGAATCCTGTCCTTACAACATCCCACGCAAAGCCGAGGATGGGACCCTGGCCAAGTGCGACATGTGCCTGGATCGGGTGCAAAACGGCCTCCAGCCGGCCTGCGTCAAGACCTGCCCGACGGGTGCCATGAACTTTGGTGAGCGGGACGACATCCTAACCCTCGCCAAGAACCGGCTGGCTGTGGTCAAGAAGAAACACCCGCAGGCGACTCTCCTCGACCCGGACGATATCCGGGTCGTTTTCCTGGTGGCCTACGAGCCGCAGATGTATTATGAGTTTGCCGTCGCCGCTAACGGCACTTTCGACATGACGCGGCAGGTGGCACTGCGGAGAATGCTGAAACCTTTCACCGGACTGATTTCCCGGCTCTTATAGCGTATACACCGTAAGGCCAACAAACCAGCGACAGGGGGAAGACGGCTCGTCTTCTCCCTGTTTTTTTAAGTTCTGCCGGCGGCTGTTGACAAGCATAAATCAATCGGGGTATCGAAGCCTGGCAGGGTAATATCTGAGAGTAGATCTGCCTGCCGGAAAGTCGTGTTAAAATGGTTGTAAGCGCCTTGTCTTTTCCCCGGAATTTGTCAAATGACCACCCGGGTTGCCTGCAAGGAGGCCCAATGAATACAAGCCCGGCATTTTCACCCGAACAGATTCACGCGGCCGCCCAAGCCCTCCTCCGGCTGCGTCCGGCATACAAGGAACTGCTGTGGTTTTACGAAAAAATTTTCATGGTCCAAGAGGCGTCTAAATCAAGTCTCGACCTGGAACCCGTCCAGGTGTCGTCGGAATTGCGCGCCATCAAGCTCCGCGAAAAATTGCCCTTGGTGGACGTTTCTGATTTTTCTTTCGACCCGCGGAGCGCGCGCGATCTGCTGTTAAAAGTCTGCGGCATCATTCAATCTCACAACAGAGAAATGGCAGACGCGGCGAGAGCCATCGTTCGGGGTTTGGACAATGAAATCGAACCGTTCGTGTTTTTCAGCAGCCTTTTGAAAGGCGACGATGCCTACTTTGACAAGACGGCCGCCGCCCTCGAAACCGATAAAAACGCCTTGGCATTTGTGGCGTATAACAGCCTCAAGCCATCGGTGGCCCTCTGTGCCGAACAGCTGTCGGGCTATTTGAAGGACCTCTTCGGCTGGGAAAAGGGGTATTGCCCCGTTTGCGGCAACTTTCCGGGATTGGCCGTCCTTGATCACGACGGTCGCCGCCTTTTGTATTGCAGTTTTTGTTGGACCTCCTGGCCGGCAAAACGGCATTTTTGCCCTTTTTGTGAAAAAACCGGCGGGAGCAATTTGCATACCTTCTACAGTGAACAGGAAAAAGACTTGCGGGTGGACGTCTGCGATGACTGCAAAAAATACCTCAAGACCGTGGACACCCGGGCAACAGAACGCATCATCTACCCTCCCATGGAACAGATCGCTTCCCTGCACCTCGACATCAACGCCCGGCAAAAAGGGTATGATAGTGGAATGGAGCTGGTATTTCCTGACGCAAGTGGATAAAATCCCTCTGATAGACACTTTTATGAAAGCACTGCCGTCGTGATTCGACCGAAATGGCTGACCGTCAGCGTCTGGATGCTCCTGCTCGGCTTGCTGCTGCTGGCGGCTCGGGAAGGTGTTGCGCAGGATTCCGGGCTGCTGTCGCCGGCTGCATCGCAAGAGGACGCCCCGGATGTCGTCTCCGTGCGTACCGCCTGGTCGGTGGATCGCGCTCGGCCGGGAGACCGCTTGGCCTGTGCAGTGGTGCTCGACATCACCGCCGGCTATCACATCAATGCCGACAGCGGCCAGATCAAGCCGCTTGTTGATTTCAAACCGTATCCCACCCGCGTGACCATCACGTCCGTCTCCGAGGGACTCACCATCGACCCACCGCTCTACCCGCCGGCTCACCCCGTAAAAGTCGAATTTGCCAGAGACCCGCTGATGGTTTTTGACGGCCGGACAATTGTCTATGTTCCGATAACGCTCGAAAAAAAGGGTTTTCCTGAAAAGGTGCA
>Ga0316189_10003621_pt1 | contig 14989 bp, 12 predicted proteins | sample LowCovwburrow_MG_FD_204930 | JGI IMG/M metagenome (GOLD analysis project Ga0316189, IMG submission 204930) | Coastal sediment microbial communities from Maine, United States - Lowes Cove worm burrow | ecosystem: Environmental > Aquatic > Marine > Coastal > Sediment | place: USA: Maine...
CTTCTTCTGGGAAAAATATATACTTCAACTATATCTTTATGAAAGGCCTTATTTAACTTATTAAACGGAACGAATACATCATCTTCCATTCCCTCAATAACTATATAGGCATTTCCTCTTCCAGTAATATCAACAGTTCCTGTGTGATAGGTTTTGGTTGATGCAACGGCTTTAAAATGCCCTCTGGTTTCCTCTAAAATTCTCTTGGATTCTTTAAGTTGGGTAAGTTTCTTTATTAATTCATTCCGCTCGTTGGCATCAACTATACCCATTCTTGAGGCAATTTGTTTATATGTAAAGCCTTTCTTAGGTTCTTTTTCAAGTATAGTGAAGATTCCTTTTGTTATTTCGTTTGTTCTATGGTTTCTAGCTTTCTTCTTTTTCTTCGACATTAAAAATTTTATTTGGGTGGAAAATTACAAATTATAATCCATTACCTACATTCCGTATGCTTTCCTTAAAGTTTATTTAACCTTTAAATATGTTATCAACATATATAACATATATTATATTTTTCTTTTATTAATTAAATAACAAATGGTGTTTATGATAGTGTGTTGATAGTTACTATAAAAAAGTGTATATAATATATGTTTATATCACTTTAGAAGTTTATCGACATCTTATCATATGTCGTCTATATTCTGAATCAGTCATTTAGAATTGTTATCAACGACTATTGATAACCTATTTCAACACAAATTTATTAATAAGTTTAGGTTGATTTTTTGTTAACTACGAAAGTATTTAGCTTAATAACTTACTGCTATTATATTAGAAGTAAATTCTTTTCTTTCCTAATTGTTTCGTATAACAAAACAGAAGATTAAAAACAAAATTTAAATACCACTATTTATAGGTTAATTATGAACAAGTTAACAAGTGGTATTGGTAAGTTAATAAAAAGGAATATAAATACATTCCAATCAATTAACGTCTTTACTTTCTATTTGTTGTGAATGACAATGTATTTGTACATTTGTAGTGAACCCATTCTTTAAAAAATGAAAATAGCAATAGGTAACGATCATGCGGGAACCGAATACAAATTAGCTATAATCGGCCTTCTAAAGTCGATAAATATTGAAGTTAGCAACTATGGTACTGATGGTAGCGATAGTGTTGATTATCCTGATTTTGTTCATCCTGTCGCCAAAGATGTTGAAGAAGGTAAAGTAAATTACGGAATCATCATTTGTGGAAGTGGTAACGGAGCTTCAATGACGGCGAATAAACATCAAAAGATACGTTGTGCCCTATGTTGGAACAAAGAAATCGTGCAATTAGCACGCGAACATAACGATGCAAATATATTAAGTTTACCCGCTCGTTTTATTTCTTTACCCCAGGCCTTGGAAATGGTTACCGTTTTTCTTAAAACAAAATTTGAGGGCGGGAGACATGAACGGCGCATTGAAAAAATTGCTTGTTCTTAACAACGTTTTTTTAGTTTTACTAAAAGTAAATTCATTATCAGCCCTCCTATTGGAATATGGCACATAACCACGATCATTCAAAAGCCCATACTGACCTAAAAGGTAAGAATCTCGTCATATCGATCTTACTGAATATACTTATTACGATTTCCCAGGCAGTAGGTGGATTGATTTCAGGAAGCTTATCCTTACTATCCGATGCATTGCATAACTTTAGCGATGTACTTTCACTTATTATTAGTTATGGAGCTACGGTTCTTTCAAAAAAGAAGGCTTCTAGCAATAAGACCTTTGGTTATAAACGTGCAGAGATTATTGCTGCGTTTGTGAATGCCGCAACCTTGATCATAGTTGCTGTTATTTTGATTATTGAAGCTATAGAACGATTTATGGCGCCTAGGGAAATTGAATCGAACTTGGTCATATGGTTAGCTCTTTTGGGCATTGCAGTGAACGGATTCAGTGTTTTATTACTTAAAAAGGATGCTGAACGTAATATGAACATGAAATCGGCATATTTACATTTATTTACCGATATGATGGCTTCCGTTGCTGTTTTAGTAGGTGGTTTGTTAATGAAGTTCTATCAAATGTATTGGGTTGACCCTGCATTGACCCTTCTTATTGCCATATATCTTATTTATATGGGGTATGACCTTTTGAAAGAATCGACCAAAGTCTTGATGTTATTTACCCCCAATACCATACATGTTCAAAAAATCGTAGAAACCATCAACAACATCGACTCGATAAAAAATGTACATCATGTACATATTTGGCAGTTGAATGAAGATGAGGTACATCTTGAGGCCCATATAGATTTTTTAAAGGATATAAAGCTTTCTGAATTCGATATTATATTGGGTCGGATTGAAGAAGAAATGTATCACAAATTTGGAATAAACCATATAAACATTCAACCGGAATTTGGCAAGTGTGATGTCAAGCAAATTATAGTTCAAGACTAAAATGAATATCACTGTAAAAAAATTTGAAGAGCTTTCAATAGACGAATTGTATGGGATACTTCAATTACGTGCTGAGGTATTCGTGGTAGAGCAAGATTGTGCATACCAGGATTTAGACGGCAAAGATCAAAAAGCATTTCATATTGTTGGGACTAAAAATAATGAAGTAGTTGCTTATGCCAGAATTTTCAAACCCGGCGATTATTATAAGGAAGCAAGTATTGGCAGGGTAGTTGTAAAAAACACGGAACGCAAATACGGCTATGGTTATGAAATCATGAACGCCTCAATAAAAGTGGTTCATGAATATTTGAACGAAACTAAAATACATCTTTCAGCTCAGTCTTATTTAAAGAAATTCTACAATTCCCTAGGATTTAAACAAGTGGGCGAAGGGTATTTAGAAGACGGTATTCCACATATAGGAATGCTGAAAAAATAAAATGTGCAAGCAACTAAATCCTAATAGGCGATTTATTGGTCAGATTTATATCCTCCAACATATTTTCAGTGAACTTATAATGTCCTTTTGTGGTTATTATCCGGAACCTATTTGATTTCAACCGGCTCAACGCATCTAAAAACAACCATTTTGATTTTAATAGCAATGGCTTTTCCGACTTAAGACTTATTTCGAAGAAATACTTCATTCCATTTTTAAGGGCGACTATATCCGGGGTGATTTTAATATCACTTCCTTTTTTAAGATATGATTTCGGAGTTTCATACCCTTCAATATCAGCTTTTATACTTTCAAAGCCGGTAGCTTCTAAATGGTGTATGGATTTTTCCAAAAATTCCTTATTATCTAATTTTTCTAAACTAATCATAGGTAAAAGATAGTTGAAAAACCTGACGGGGGCAAATTTTAAACGTTGATTAACAGTGATTTATGCTTTATTGGCATTTAAATTATAAATACTTGGAAATTCTAGAGGTATTCCTAAAATTCCACCCTTCGTAAAAGGTAAAGACACTAGCACTTATCTCGCAAACAATAAGGTCAGAAGCCAACCGCCCATAATCATCATCCGGGCAATGATCGGCTATTCCAAAATGAACCTGCCGGTAGGCAGGCAGGTTAAACCGTTGTCAACAGCTGTTTGATTTCAATACACTTCAATTTCCCCTATTCATGGATTTTGATCCAGTCTATTGTAGTATCCCCTGATAATTTAATGACCAATGTTTTGGTGTGTAAAGGCCAAAAGCCTAGACGTCTTTGGGATATCATGTAATATAGATAACCATCACTACTTCGGTCCGGTTCGCCAAGGAGGTCTAAGATTTCATCCTTATTTAGCGTTCTTACCGTATCATTGTAAACTATGCTATTCAGCATTTTATCCCTGTAAGGATAATCCAAACCTTCTTTAGCCCTCCACTTGGTTTGGTCAAAGCTAATTTCAGCCACTGTCCCATGGTAAACTGATGCTGACTTTTTATCCTTTTCAGTATTACAGGCCAAAACAATTAGAAGCAATGGTATAATAAGTAATATTCTTCGCATAGTATAATCCTTCTATTCATCTCAATTTCGTTTCTTTCTTGAAATATTCCCGGCTAATTTTCCACCAAGCCAGGCCATGGGTATATATGCGATAACAATGTCCGTGACCGCAAACCAAATTGGTCCAGGAATCATGTAGTTGACTATAATCCCCCCCAACAGGAACAAACCACCAATACCCAAAGCGAATTTCATATTGTAACTCGCTGCCATTAAACCGGCAATAGTGGCCCCAGAAAAAGTACCTAAAGCGTGCGCCAAAAAAGGAAAAATAAAGTATTGAAATTCCAAAGTGGGCATCACATCCACTAATGCGTTCATGTCATTTGGGTCAATACCCGCTATAGGAAATAGTTTATGGCCTAATTTTATGAGCCCCATATTGACAACACTACCTCCTAACCAGCCAAAAACAACAGCCAAAATATTCCTGATTACTGGATTCATAGTTTTATTGATTTAATTCTTATTCTGTGGTTACAGGAAACCCCCTATCCCTCATTAGGGCTTCAATTTTAGCGTCACGTCCTCTAAATAATCGATATGCCTCAGCTGGGTCCATGGAATTTCTTGGTGCAAATAAATACTTAACAAGCTTGTCTGCCATTTCTTTATCGTAAAAACCTCCTGGAGCTTCTGCAAAGGCTTCTGAAGCATCAGCTGTCAACACATCTGCCCACATATAGCCATAATAAGCTGTTGCGTAACCTTCACCTGAGAATACATGACCAAATTGAGGCGTCCGGTGACGCATGGGTAATTCTTTTGGCATTTTTAATTCAGCAAGCGTTTCACGTTCAAATTTGTCTACATCGATGTTTGTGGGATCTGCAAGGTGGAACTTCATATCCATAATGGCCGATGCTAAATACTCTGAAGTTGAAAATCCTTGATTGAACGTCGATGCTTTTTTAATTTTTGCCACCAATACTGCCGGCATTGGCTCACCAGTTTTATTATGTATTAAAAATCGACTGATAACATCGTCTGTCGATAACCAGCGTTCAAGTAATTGTGATTGGAATTCTGTATAATCCCTAACCCCTCCATTTAAAGTCGGGTATCTTACATTTGAAGAGAAGAAGTGTACTGCATGTCCAAATTCATGGAAAAATGTAGTAGCATCATCCCAAGATACCAACAACGCTTCTCCTGGAGCTGGTTTTACAAAGTTTGAATTGTTTGAGGCCAAAACATTTTTCTTTCCATCAAAAGTAGTATGACTTCTATAGGTTGTTGCCCAAGCTCCAGAACGTTTGCCTTGTCTTGCGTATGGATCTAGATACCAAAGTCCAATATTTTCCCCGGAGTCTTTATCTGTTACTTCCCAAACCTTTACATCTTCATGAAAAACAGGAACTGATCCTTCGGGAACAAGAGTGAAGTTGTAGTTAAATAAACGCCCCGCTACATAATGCATAGCATCGGTAAGCTTATCAAGCTGAAGGTATTGTTTAACTTCATCTGAATCTAAATCGTATTTTACTTTTCTGACTTTTTCAGCATAGTAGCGATAATCCCATGGTTCAATAGTAATGTTATCGCCATTTTTGTCTGCTACCGCTTGCATATCCACTACTTCTTCAGCAACTCTTGCTATGGCGGCTGGCCAAACAGCTTCCATAAGTCCCATGGCATTTTCAGGAGTTTTTGCCATTCGGTCTTGTAAGCGCCATTCCGCATAATTTTTATGCCCTAATAGTTCAACACGCTCTCTTCGAAGCTTAAGAATAGCAGCGATAATTTGATTATTGTCATACTCATCCCCATTATCTCCCCTTGAATAATAATTGGTCCATACTTGTTTGCGTAATTCCCTTTCTGTAGAATATCTTAAAAAAGGATCCATAGAAGACCTTGTGTTGGTAATGGCATATTTACCTTCTTGTCCCTTGTCTGCTGCAATTTTCGCAGCAGACTTAATAAAGCCGTCAGATAAACCCCCTAATTGTTCTTTAGTTAAATAAGTGATATAGTTTTCTTCGTCATGTAAAACATTGTTCGAAAATTTGGTATATAAACTGGATAATTCTTTGTTTATGGCTGCATATCGTTCTTTTTTTTCTTTATCTAGATTTGCACCATTCATCGCAAATCCTTTATATGTCAACTCAACAACACGCTGTTGGTCGGCATCAAGCGGTTTTTCCAGTGAAGCATCATAGACTGCTTTCACACGCTGAAACAAGGCCTCATTTTGGGTGATTTTTGATCGGAACTCGGAGAATAGAGGCGCCAATTCAGTTTGAATGGCTCTGAATTCCGGGGTGGACATATTACCGCTTAAAATACCATAATAGGTAGAGCCTCTATCTAATTCTTCACCTGAACGTTCCATTGCTTCAATGGTATTTTCGAAAGTAGGAGCCTCAGTATTATTTGCTATGGCATCTATATCTTTTAGATTTAACTCCATACCTAGGAGCATTGCATCTTTTACATCTTCAACTTTTATTTGGTCAAATGCAGGAACACCTCCATAGGGCCCTGTCCATTCTTTTAACAACAAGTTATCGACCAAAGGTTCTTGGTCTTTTTCTTGTTTACAACCAACTAATACAACCATAGCTAATAATAAAAAAATGGAATGTTTTGTTCTTAATAGGGTAATCATCTTGATTCGTTTAAATTAAAATATAAATACAAAAAAGCGGCTTTAAAACAACACATGGATAAGACAAATTGTAGGATTACGCTTAGGCGTTCATAGCCAAAGGAGCCTTTACTGGCTAGTTGCTTTCACGACCTGTTTTCGTGAGTGCAAAAGCTTTTTTACCACAAGGTTGAGTGTGAAATTAGTGATAGGTTTTGGTTAAAACAAATGGAATTGTGCCGCTCGACTGTTGTTGGTAATTATGCAAATACTATTGCTTCATTAATTGTTCTAGAGCTTCCGGAGTTCTTGGTAATTTTTTGCTCAATACTTCACAACCATTTTCGGTGACTAAAACAATATCTTCAGTGAATACCGATAGTTGTTCATCATGGTTATAATACCAGGGTTCAACAGTAAAAATCATTCCTGGTTTTAGAACAGCTTCTGGTAAATCCGGGTCTCCTGTTGAAAGCCCTAAATGATGGCCAAAGAATAAACCAACTTGCATATATTTTTTAGCATCTTCTGGAATTATTTTGTCTGTTAGCTTTCGAATGTCCTTAAATGTAATTCCTGGCTTTACATAGGCTATGATTTGATCGGCAACACCAACTTCCATAGTTAAAATCTCTTTTTGGCGTGGGGTGAATTTTCCAGAGACTGGAAACGTTCTGCCCATGTCACTAACGTAGTTGTTATATTCACACCCAACATCAAAAATCACCAAATCACCAGCTTCCATAATGCGATTTCTTCTGTTGTAATGTGTTGCTAAAATGCGCCATGGCCATAAAGCGTTAGGACCGGATTTTATTATGGAACCAAAAGCCAAACGCTGAGCCCCCAGTTTTTTATAATGACCTTCCAAAACCCCTTCCAGATAACGTTCATCAATCCCAGGTTGAATGCTTTTGGCCGCTTCTTTAATGCTCTTTAGTGTAATGCTTGAAGCCTTTTTCATAATTTCAATTTCAGCCCTTGATTTTATCATACGCACTTCTGCAATTGCCTTATAGCTGTTTTCAAATTTCGAAATATTGTGTTTGGTCTTTAAGGCCTGCATTAATACTTGAACAGGTGAATGTGTCGCTATATATTCGTTGGAAGCGAATAGCATGTTGCCTTCCCTACCATTGTTCACCAAAATGGATGTACTGGCTTTAGAAGCGACGAAGGCGGCAAAATCAGCAATGTTTTTTAATAGGAGTCCAGATTCGCTGGTTACTTCCGGGTCATTAAGTAAGGGGCGACCGGGGAAATCGTTGGGACGTGATTTGCTATGAAAACGCTTATCCATTTCTGGGGTGAATACAATCGTGTTGCCGTTTGCTATTTCAATAGCTAGGATAGCGTTAGGTAATTCCAAACCTGTGAAATAATAAAAGTCATCCAATTGCCTAAAGGTTTCACCATAGGAGAAGCCGTCTTTAGCAGGTATCAACACCAAACCTGTCTTGTTTTGTGTTTTTAGCTGTGACACTAAATTGTCACGACGCTGCGTCAACTCTTCTTTACCAAAGGGTAATTCTGTCCATTCAAAATAAGATTGTTGCGGTGTTTGCGCTTGTAAAAAACTCAAGAAAAAAAGAAAAAAAACATAAGAAAAAAGCTGCTGCTGCATAAGGTTGATAGTATTAGTGTACCTATATTTTCCAAGGTATCTACCTGTTTGGTTTTCCATAATTTGATTTTGACGGATTCGCCGAAAGAATTCAATCATACCATCACTCCTTCTTTGTAAATATTGCTCCCATAAAATCAAGCTGTTTTACCTGCCCATTATTATTTAAATCAAAACGAATTTCAAATTTTTCAGCCCATGATGGGTCTTTGTTGGTGATAAAAGTATCAAAGTGCCAATGTGAGGCTCGATATGATATATGGGAATTGAAATTTACTTCTAAAGTGTCGCCAATCTGAGTGACCGTCGCATTCCCCAACATCTTATTATTATATACCCCTTTATAGGCGCTCAACGGCAAGCTTGGTTTTGTGTTTTTTACGCGTTCATCAACTTTCTTTTTTTGTTTCTCGAGATTTTTTTTATTAATCCCATTATACAGTTCAAAAACTTCGGCATGCCAATCGCGATCATCATCATTAAAAACAAATAAATCTATGGCCTTGAGCATAATGGCATGGCGCAATTCGGCATGGTCTAGGTTGGCAAATACGTAAACAGCCATGTTTTTATCATGTATCACTCCTGCAATGGCGACTAGCCCGCCTAGGCTACCCGTATGAAAGTCGAGTTTTGAACCACGATAATCTTGTTGAAACCATCCGAGGCCGTAGGTGTTCCAGTTTGGTTTGGTCAGCGCGGTGGTTGGGTACATGCCTCCTTCAGGCTGTAAAGCATGTGGTTTAAATAGATAGTTAAAGGTCGTTGGTTTCACCAAGGTATCGTTTTTATACACCCCATCGTTGACCAAAAATGTCAAATAATTACTGATGTCCTTGGGAGCAGACCATATCATTCCCGCAGCCCCAATTTGGTCGGCAAATGAATGCGGTACCTTAACAATACCCTCTTCTGGGTCATAATTGTATGGGGTCACATAATTACCTGCTTTAAGAATATTTATGGCTTTTGCCTGTGTACGGTTCATTTCCAAGGGTATAAAGACCCTTTCCTTTACAAAATCCGTCCAGTGTTTGCCACTTGCCGCCCCTATGACTTCTCCGGCCGCCACATACATAATGTTTTGATATATAAAGCCCCCACGTAGTGGATATGCTTTTTTTGCGTTTTGAAAATTCTTAAGGGTTTGTCGCGTAGATGTGCTATCTATGAACCAAAGCAAATCTGCATTGCCTATTCCCAGATTGTGTGTCAAGAGATCTTTTACACGGGCATTGGCGGTGATATAAGGATCGGAGAGCCTAAAATATGGGAGGTGCTCAATTACCTTGTCGTCCCACTTTAGTTTGTTCTCGTCGACCAACATTCCAAGTGACAGGGCAACAATGGCCTTTGTCGTTGAGGCCATAGCAAACAAGGTGCTTTCATTCACGGGTTCTTTGGTCTGTACATTTTTGACGCCATAGGTTTTTTGAAAGACCACATTCCCATCTTTAACAACGATTGCGGCTAGTCCCGGAACTTTCCAATCATTCATGCCTTGTACAATCATGGCATCCAACTTCTGGATATTTGATTCTTGTTGGGCATTTAATGAATATCCCTTTACTATTAGGACGATAAGAATGTATTTGAGTATACTTTTCATTTTTTAGTTCGGTTTTTTAAATAGTCAATCACTAGTTTATAGGTGCCTTCCATAAGAATAGATCTGGTTTCCCCTTCCCCCGAATTCATAAAAATAGCTATGGTCAAGGGTTTGTTTATATTTCGAACCACAATGGTCCTTGTTCCATTCCAACTGCCGGTATGCAAGGCAATATTATCAGTTATGAACCAACCCATACCATAGCTTTCCTCAGCCCCTTTCAAAAAGGAAAATGTGTATTTTGCATTTTCTGGCAATGGCATGGAGCTAGGCTCAAATAATTTTTGGTGCAATGAGTCAGAAAGGATAGTTCTGTTGCGTAGGGCCTGGTCATATGCATAGTAATCCGTGATGCTGGTGTAAACCGCACCATCGCCCAATACACCGTTCATGAAATAACCATCGACTTTTTTCCAACTGCCCAAACTGTCTTTTTCATAACAAAAGGATCGCTCCTTAATGGCAATTGGATATGCTAAAGAAAAGTAGTTGGTGTTTTTCATGCCAGCTTTTTCAAAAACAGCTTCCTTGGCATAGGTCGCAAAATCCCGGCCACTCAATTTTTCGGTTAATAAGGCCAAAACAATATAAGCCGTGTTTGAATACTCCCATTTTTCACCTGGGTCAAATCGAGGAGCGGGATTTGTGCCTAACCAATGTAATATGTCCTTGTTTTCAACAACTTTGGTACGATCCCAATCCGTCTTAAATGCTTCCTCATAGTCTGCCAATCCCGATGTGTGGTTGATTAGGTGGGTTACCGTAATGTTTTTAAACACCTCTAAGGGCCAGAATTTATATATGGTATCATTGAGTGATAGCATTCCTTGATCCATTAATGTTAAAAGACTCAAATTCGTGAATTGTTTGCTGACAGAAGCCATGCGCATGTTGGTGTTTTTAGTGATAGACGCCTTACTCTGCAAATCGCGAATCCCGTAACCTTTACCAACCAACATTTCACCGTCGTAAGCGACCATAAGTGCAGCACCTGGACCATCAGGTGATATATATGCGTTGAAAAGGGAATCAAGCTGGGTTTCTAATCCTTGAACTGATGTTGATTGGGGTTCTTCTTTCTTCTCAGATGATGTTTTGCAGGAAAAAATGATGATCAGAAATAGTAAAGTAAGTATCCTCATGTTGCTATTTTCTTATTTTTCTTCATTGGCTTTCAGGACTCGCAACAAATTGCCGCCGAGAATTTTATGAATCTCCCCAGTACTATATCCCCTGTCTGCCAAAGCCCCTGTTATCAAGGGGTAAGAGCTTACATCATCCAAACCCATTGGGGCTAGGGGAATGCCGTCAAAGTCTGAACCCAACCCAACATAATCCACGCCCACTAAATCAACAACATGGACAATATGCTGCACCAATTGATCCATAGTTGGCCTAAATGATTGTACCTCGGTAACATACTTGCTAAAAAGCATTTCTTCAGCAACGTATAGGTTGACCCCATTTTTGATTAATGAATCATTTTCTATTTTATGTTTAAGCATAAAGGCAATACGTTTTCCCTCGTAATTCGGATCAATGAACCCAGCATAAAAATTAATTTGTACTACCCCACCATTTTTGGCGATTGCCCTAATTTGGTCATCCTTCAAGTTTCGGGGAACAGGACAAATAGCGTACACCGAGCTATGTGAAGCTATTACTGGTTTGGCGGTAGTTTCAATAACATCCCAAAAAGTCTGTTCACCAACATGGCTGATATCGACCATCATGCCCAGAGTGTTCATATGATGAACAATTTGTTTTCCAAAGGCTGTCAGCCCTTTCTTGCCATCTGAGTTCAAAGCCCCATCTTCGGCTGTTTCATCAGAAGCGCTTGTAGCCCATGAAGTGGAATTGTTCCAAGTTAGGGTCATATAACGTGTACCTCGATTATAGAGTGTATCCAATTTGCTCAGATTATTTTCCATCATATGCCCCCCTTCAACGCCAAAAAACGCGGCAATTTTATTTTCGCCTACGACATTCATTGCTTCTTGGATATTTTCTACCTGTACAATTTTGTCTGGATTCCGGTTAGTAACAGCATCCAAGGAATCCATTTCGATCATGGAGTATTCAAATGGATTGGCTTGATTGCCATCACACCAAACCGAAAAGAACTGTACATCAACCCCACCTTTTTTTAAGCGTTGAAGATCTGTATGCGATACTCCATTCTGATCTTGATCTAAAACCACACCTTTTTCCATGATCTGTAAAAGCACATCATTATGGGTGTCCACCAAAATTGCTTGCTCATGAATGTCTCCGAACGAGCTTGTTTCTTTTTTTTCTATCGTTGGTTTACAAGTAAAAACCAGAAATAGTGCGAGTAGGATAAATATTCTCATAATTGCAGCATTCATTTTTTCATTTTATATCCCGGTCCTCTTACAACTTTTCCTGGCAATGCCCCTGTATGTTCCCCGTCTTTGAGCACCTGTTTTCCGTTTACAAAGACGTGTTGCATTCCTGTGGCATATTGCATGGGCTTTTCAAAAGTGGCATGGTCTTGAATTGTCTCGGGGTTAAAAATGGCCAAATCGGCAAAATAGCCCGCTTTTAAGGCTCCTCTTTTTTTGATTTTCAAATTGTTGGCCGGCAAGGTGGTAAGTTTGTAGATGGCTTCTTCCAATGGTATTAATTTTTCATCACGTACGTATTTCCCTAGTAGGCGGGCAACGTTCCCATATGCTCTGGGATGTGTGCTCGATTCTAAAAAAACACCTTCTGGGGCAGAAGACTCTGCATCAGAACCGAAGCTCATATAAGGCAGTTTAATCTGCTTTCTTACATTTTCCTCGGACATAAGAAAATAAACCGTGCCTACACGGCTGCCATCTTGAACCACCAAATCCATTGCTGTTTCCACCGGGGAGGTATTCCTAATTTTTGCCACTTCAGCCAGCGATTTACCGGTGAGGTGTTTTAAACTATCGTTCTTAAAACCAATGAGTATTATGTCATCGTACGATTCCGTTCCCATCATCAAACTTTCCCATTCGTCTGTGGGAGTGGTCATTTCCTTTAACAAACGCTTTCGGATTTTTGGATCTTGTAATCGTTCAGACCATTTTTCATATCCACCTTCTTGTACCCATGGGGGCATTGAGGCATCCAAGCCAGTTGCCCCTGCCGTATAATTGTACATATCTGTGGTAATATGATGACCTGCTTTTCGGGCCGAATCAATTTTAGCAATAACTAGGTCGAGTTTGTGCCAATTGTCCTTTCCTCCCTGCTTCAGATGGTAGACCTCTGCCCTAATCTTGGCCTCATCTGCAATTCGGATAAGCTCGTCTAAACTTTCCAGTAGCCTGTTGCCCTCACTGCGCATATGTGAAATGTACATGCCATCATATTCAGAAGCTACTTTGCAAAGGGCAATAAGTTCTTCGGTACTCGAATAGAATGCCGGTGCATATATCAATGATGAACCTATACCCATGGCACCCTCCTCCATGGCTTGTCGTACCATCTGGCGCATGGAATCCAGTTCTACAGGAGTAGGCGCCCTATCCTCGAACCCCACAGTATTGATACGTAAAGTAGTGGCTCCTACAAATGAAGCTATATTGGGTGATACGCCCTTCTTCTCAAGAAATTGTAAATATTCATCCAAAGTATTCCACGTAATGTCGTAATTGATATTGCCATCAGAAATACCCTGCATCGCTTTTTTAGATGATTCGTTCAAAGGACCCATGGACCAACCTTCGCCAAAAACCTCTAAGGTGACACCCTGGCGAATATCGCTTTGGGATTTTCCGTCTTCTATCAAGGATTCATTAGCCCAACTCAACATATTTATAAAGCCAGGTGCTACTGCTAAGTTAGAGGCGTCGATTTCATGCAATCCCATAGCATTCTTTAATGCGCCCATAGCTGCGATGGTATCCGCATTGATTCCGATGTCGCCAATAAAAGAAGGCTCACCAGAACCATCGAAGATTTGTCCATTTTTTATAAGGACATCATAAGTTCTTTGCCCGTCGTTACAACTACACATAACGAAAAGCAGATAAGCAAATAAGAGTTTAATAGAATGATTCATGATGATTGGGTATTTGATTTTCTTTTCAATCAATAATTTTTGTTGCGATTTTTTAAAGGATTTAATCATTGGTTCATTGATTGGTTGGTACTATTGAAGAATAACGGCCTGCTCATTAAGCGTCTAGGCTTTTTAATACATTATTATAGGGTTAAGAACATCTGAATTGTTTCCAATTATCCGAAAAGATACAATATTCTTTTTAAGATATATAGACATATAAAAACTTGCCAAACAGACTATTTAGTCTGTTTTTCACTCGAACAAGGTAGCTTTTATATGCCGTCACAGCATCGAACAGGTATTGCTTTATCGATGAAATGCATATTTACAGAGTATTGAGGGGTCGATTTTGGGCAGGACAGACCAAGTGGTTTGTAAAACTGCCTCAACAAATCGTTTGGCGATTCCTTTTTCAATCATAAAATTGGGGATTGGGATCAGATTAATGGGCTTTTCAACCTTGATCTGGGTCGAGCATTAGCGATACCCTATTTTTTGGAATCCAATGCCGCTATTTCCATTTTCCCCTCGTATTCATGGGCGGTATTTAGAAGTTTATCCAAGCTTTTTGGGGAAAAGTTCCGGGTCTCTAAAAATGAAATAAGTTGGGCCCTATTTACAATAGTGACTTTACATGAAGTATGTGCATTAGGCCCTCACCCTAGGTATTGATTTTAGTGTAAAGCACGCTGCCGATTTGTGCCACCACCCCAACAATTAGTGCATTTCCCATAAAAAATGCCCTTTTAGTATCTGAAATACCCTCTAATAAGGTGTGATTGTCCGGGAACATGTTCAAACGTTCCAGCTCAACCGGTGTTAATCGACGTAGGCCTTTCGCTGTTTGCACTACATGCTTGAACCTAGACGGACTTTTACCACCCTCACCAGTAATTATGGTACGCGAGGCATTGTCCAGCGCATCCGGAAAAATCATTCCACCCTCAATATAGCTATATTCAAAACCATTTTTGGCGGTACGGATCTCTTTTTTGGCTCCTTTCAAGTATTCCCATTTGGGATAGTCCTCAGTCGGGACATAAAAGTCTGAAGTAACTTCCTCATTTTGCAACACATCAGCAACTACGGTTCTTGGCCCGGCATAATTTGGACTCGTTTTGGCAGTGTGTACTTCTCCATTGATAAACACTCCACTATTTGCAAAAGGGGATAGTTTTCCCCCAAGGTT
>Ga0316189_10003622_pt1 | contig 14988 bp, 11 predicted proteins | sample LowCovwburrow_MG_FD_204930 | JGI IMG/M metagenome (GOLD analysis project Ga0316189, IMG submission 204930) | Coastal sediment microbial communities from Maine, United States - Lowes Cove worm burrow | ecosystem: Environmental > Aquatic > Marine > Coastal > Sediment | place: USA: Maine...
GATAACCGTGTACCGATCATCAGGGGCATAAAGCCGGCCTGCCGAGACCAAGGGCAGTCCGGCGATTTCGGTGCTGTTCATCACGGAGAGCAGGGGCGGCATTTCGGACCGTCCGCCGCTCATGCTGCATCCCGCCACCCTGCCGGTGTGTACGGCATTGGTCCAGAGTCCGCTCACCGCCTCTTCGCCGGTGGCCTGATCAGTAAAGCGGACCAGATCGCCTGCAGCGTAGATATTCGGCACCGAGGTCCGCATCCTGTTGTCCACCGGAACGCCGCGTTCCACCTCAATACCTGATTCCGCAAGAAAATCAATATTGGGCCGCACTCCGACGGCCAGGATCACCAGGTCGGCCGGTGCGGTGCCGCCCGAGGCCAGACAGACCCCGTTCGCTCTGCCTTCTCCGGTCATGATCTCCGTCACGGTTTCCTCGGTGAGCACGGTGATGTTCCGTTCCTTCAGCCGGGCGGCGATGGCCATCGCTGCGATCGGATCCGCCCTGAGCGGGAGGATCTGCGTCCGCTGTTCGATGACCGTGACCTCCAGTCCGACACGGGCCAGGGCCTCGGCGACCTTGATGCCCACCAGCCCGCCGCCGATGATCGCCGCAGTTCGGCAGCCCGGCAGATATTCCCTGATCCTGATCGCATCATCCAGGCTGCGCAGGGTAAAGACTCCTTTGCTGTCCGCCCCCGCCAAGTCGTGCAGGAGCATGATCGGTGTGCCGCCGGCAGCCAACAGCAGTCTGCCGTAGGCCAGTTCCTTGCCGGATTGCAGGCCGACAACCTGTTTTTTCGGGTCGATCCGCACGCAACGGTCGTGAATCAGTTCCATTCCATTGCCAGCCATGGGCTGTTCGGCAAACAGGATTTCATCCGCAGTCCGGCTACCGTCCAGCAAGTACGGGATGAGCGGCCGATAGTAGAACGGGATCGGTTCATCAGCCACCACCCGGACCTCCGCCTGCGGTCTGTTCCGACGGATGGCGGCCAGCCCCGAGGCTGCGGCCACCGAGCCGCCTACGATGACATATTCCATCTTCATTCTCCCTCCCGGAGCATGTACTCCCGTCGTTGCTCTTCGGGCAGGTCGTCCGCATCAACCAGCCGCAGGGCCTTGGTTGGGCAGGAGGCCACGCAGGCCGGGATTTCCCGATCCGGACAGCGGTCGCATTTCACGGCAAGATGCAGGTTCGCGTCCCTTTCCACCACCCCGAAGGGGCAAGCCATGATGCAGGACCAGCAGCCGATACAGCGTTCATCTCTGCGCCGGACAACGCCTCGTTCATCCCGATACAGGCTGCCGGTAATGCATGCGGCCATGCAGGGCGAGTCATCGCAGTGATGACAGAGCACGGGTTCTTTCCGGTCGCCCTGCTGTTCGACAAAGAGCCGTTTTTTCGGGGGATGGACTTGACTGATCGCTGAAAACAGGTTCTTTTCCTCGGAATGCTCGACCCGGCAGGCGATCTCACAGGTTCGGCAGCCGAGACAGCGGTCGGTTTGTGCGTAAAGAAATTGCATAAGGCGCCTCCTTACAGTCCGAGACCGGCTCGGCGTTCATCAATTATTGCGAGCAGGGCCTCGGCAGCCTTGGCCGGATCCGGCTCAACAATGAAATAACCGCCCAGCAGATCTTTTAACGTGGCGGTCAGGGTTTCAGTCACCAGCTTGCTGCCCAGCACCGGCGGTGCCAGGCCGAGATGGGTGGGGAGTCCTCCGACGACAGCCCAGGTGCCGATAGCCACGGCTTTTTCCGTAACCGCTTCCGGGGCCGAAGCAACAACCGGTAATTGGCTCAGATCCACTCCCAGCTTATTGGCCACTGCCACAGCCACATCTACAGCTCTGGAGTTGTCCACGCAGGAGCCCATGTGCAGGACAGGCGGTAGCGGCCCGCCTAACCCGGCTGCCTCGCCGATAGCAGTGAGTACCGCAGTCAGTCCTTCACCGGCATATTCCTTGGTTGCCTCGGAGGTCATGAAGCCGTGTCGGGCATAGGTGGATGAGGCACAGCCTGTGGCCAGAATTAACACGTTCTCGGCCAGCAGCTTTTTGACCATCTCTACGTAGTTGTGATCCTGGGGCACCTTGACCGTGTTGCAGCCGGCAAAGAGGCAGATCCCGCGAATATTACCGGCCACGATATTATCGATCAGCGGCTTGAGCGGATCCTCTGCATTGACCTTGGTCAGTGCGCCGATAATAGTCTCGGCTGAGAAACCTGCTATGGCGGTGGAAGATTCCTGCGGAATACAGACTTTGTCCGGGTTTCGATATTTAAAGCGCTCAATCCCCTGGCGGACAATGGCACGGGCGCATTCCGCCGCGTTTTCCTCATGAAAGGCCATATGCTCCGCACCGGGCATCTTGGCAATGGCCATGGTGGTGATAACCTTGGTGTGAAAGCACTCAGCTACTGTGGCCACAGCAGGCATGATGCATTGGTAATCCACCACCATCGCATCCAGCACACCGGTCATAATCGCAACTTCCTGGGAAACCGAGCTGGTTGCCAGCGGGATGCCGTGCCGCATCAGGACTTCATTGCCGGTGCAGCAGATGCCGACCACGTTCAATCCGTCAACGGCTCCTGCTTTTTCGGCCTCGGCAATCAGCTCCGGCTCTGATGCAACCTGGGCAATAATATCGCTGAGAAGCGGGTTGTGACCGTGCAGGGCGATATTAACCGCCTCTTCCCTGAGTACCCCCAGATTGGCCTTGCTGACCACTGGCTGCGGGGTGCCGAAGAGGATGTCGGAGAGGTCCGTGGCTATATGACAGGCTGTATAATCGGCCACAGCACATTTCAGCGCACCAAGGAGGATGTTGATTGGATCTGCGTCCACACCGTAGGTGGTCCGGTGCATAACCTCGGCTATGGTGCCGTCAATACTGGTGGGAACGATATCCAGCTCGCTACAGACCTTAATTCGTCCAGGGGGGAGAGTGCTTGCGGCCCATGTCAGGGGCTCGCCCTTGTCACCGAATTCTGACAGGGCCTTGTCCAGTAATTCACGGGCTATATCTACGACCGGACGGCCTTCCACGTCTATGTCAATCCGCACGGCCACAGCCTTGAGTTTGACCTCATCCTTGATAGCGTAATCCGGTGCTTTCCCGGCCAGAATTTTCTTGAATACATGAGCCACATGCAGTGCATGACCGCTATGTGAGGCTGTGCCGCCTGCTATTGCACGGGCCAAGCCACGGGCAACAATGGTGTCCGCAGTTGCGCCGCAGATACCCCGGTCAGGGCCTTCACCAAAAGGGTCGATACGGCAGGGACCCTGCATGCAGTGACGACAGCAGACGCCCAGTTCGCCGAAACCGCATTGCGGTTGCTGGGCCTCATATCTGTCCCAGGCGGTCTGGAGCTGTTTGCCACCTTTATGCTTGTTCAGCACATGGATTACTGCCTTGTCGGTTGATCGTTCCATCGGGTACACCTCTTTTCCTTCTTCTCTGTATAATGTTCTTTCAGGGGCAGCTCAGGATTGCCGCTCATTTTTTTGAGAAACAGAAGGCGGAAATCAGTTTCTGTTTCTCAGAGCTGCTCTATCGTTCTTTACAACGCATATTGCCACGTTGACAATTCTCTCAACCCTGATACAATCTCACTCAAGTTTGTTCTGATTTTACGAAAAAAGATTCAGCGCAGATCGGTCGACTTTATAAGAGATATGAATCAAAAGGTTAGAGCGGTTGCTTGATTGTAGAAATTTGTATATTACAAAAAATATATATTTCTTATCAGAAACCCACAGGAAGATCAACAGATAATATTTTTCTTTGCAACAGCTCTATTTTTTTTATGACCGATAGACAGGTACCTTGTCCGGTTAAACTTCTTCTTTCCGGCCCCGGCAATTGACAGGCTAAGAAATATCAAAAAAACCGTGTAAACGGGATGGTGGGTTCGGAATAAAAAACGCATTACGAATTAACGTCAGCAAATAATGATTTATGGATTTTGATTTTGAATATCTGATTGAACTGTTTTTCAGCGGTCTGACCCGAGGCTCCATCTATGCCTTGATCGCTTTGGGTTACACTATGGTCTACGGCATTATCGGTCTGATCAATTTTGCTCACGGTGAAATTTACATGATAGGTGCCTTTACCGCCTTTATCATTGCCACTGTGCTGTCTATTTATGGTTTTCCCCTTTTTGCCATTTTGATTCTGGCTGCTGTTGCCGCAACGATTTGGGCGGCGGCTTACGGCTTTACCGTGGAAAAACTGGCCTACAGGCCTCTGCGCGATGCGCCTCGGTTATCCCCCCTGATTTCCGCTATCGGCATGTCGATTTTTCTCCAGAACTATGTGTTGCTGGCCCAGACTTCAGATTACCTCTCCTTTCCTGAACTGATTCCGGAGTTTGCCTTTCTGGAGCCTTACGCCTACGTTATCGGATCAACGGATTTTGTTATACTGGTCACCACTGCTGTGGTCATGGGCCTTTTGACCTGGCTCATTAAGTTCACCCGACTGGGAAAAGCCATGCGGGCCACAGCCCAGGATCAAACAATGGCTCAGCTGGTAGGGATTAATATTAATAACGTTATTTCGGCAACCTTTGTTATAGGTTCAGCACTGGCGGCACTCGGCGGCCTGCTCATCGCCTCCCATGTGGGACAGATTAATTTCTTTATTGGATTTATAGCAGGGATTAAGGCCTTTACCGCTGCTGTGCTGGGCGGGATAGGCTCCGTTCCGGGAGCTGTGCTGGGCAGCTTTATCCTCGGCCTGACCGAAGCCTTTGCCACCGGGTATGTATCCAGCGATTACGAAGACGTGTTTGCCTTTTCTCTGTTGGTGCTGATCCTTATTTTTCGACCTGCGGGTATTCTTGGTAAGGCGAGCGTGGAGAAGGTGTAGACCAATATTACTGCATCTCAAAAACTTCAGCGGCTTCTGCGCTGCGAAACAAGACGGTTATCCTGCCCGGCAGGACAACCGTCAGCAAGGGTGAGCAGAAATTCTCCCAACTCGTCCAAAGGAAATATATAATCAATGTCTGTACAGGCCAAGGCACTCCTGGGCATTTCAGGAAACTTAGCCGTTGCCGGATCTTCAACCAGGGTGAGCCCGCCATGTTTCCTGATTCGTTGCAGGCCGCGGGCACCGTCATGATTGGCGCCGGTCAGGAGAACGCCGACCAACTCGGCACCGTAAACATCTGCCGCACTTTCAAACAGGACGTCTATGGAAGGTCGAGAATAATTGACCTTTTCATCCACAGAGAGAGAAAAAGTTTCATCCCGCTCAAGAAGGAGATGGTAATCAGGCGGGGCAACATAAATATGTCCCGGCAGAATGTTCTCCTTTTCTTCGGCCTCCTCAACCTTGAGCAAAGTACGATCATTATAAAATCGGGCCAGGGTACTGTCCTGATCCTTATGCAGATGCTGGACAAGGATTATCGGCAGAGAAAACAGGGCGGGCAGTTTGCCGATGATCCGACCAAAGGCCTCTATCCCCCCTGCCGAGGCGCCGACAACAATCGCTCGATATCTCATACTCGCACCTGCGGCGGACGGTTCTGCGCAACATGTTTGTGATATATCCTATTCTTGCTGTCCAGCCGTTCATATTTCTCACTCAAACTGGAAAATCGCAGAGATTCCCTCCCGCCGAGACAGAGAAAACCGCCCCTGATCAGGCTTTGATCAAAGAGATTCAGCACCCTTTCCTGTAATTTTTTATCAAAATAAATCATAACATTACGACATAAAATCAAGTGCATCTCCCCGAACACCTGATCTGAAACAAGGTTATGGTTAGCAAAGGTGATCCTGTTTTTTAACTCCCTGTCCATAACGATATGGTTCTGATCAGCATGATAATATCGGCTGAAGGAATAGACAGAGCCGGTATCCTGATAATTTCCCGTATACTCTTTCACCTGTTTCAAGGGATAGATCCCTCTTTTGGCCCCGGCCAGGGATTCATCATTAATGTCCGTGGCAAACATGGTCGCTTTTTCCAGCAACCCCTCTTCTTTCAGTAAAATAGCGACAGAATATGCCTCTTCCCCTGTTGCGCAGCCGGCCAACCAGACCTTGATAAAGGGATAGGTTCTCAGCAGCGGAATAACTTCTTCCCGCAATGCCCGGTAAAAAGACGGGTCGCGGAACATCTCCGTGACCGTGATAGAGAAGTCCAACAGCAGATTTTGGAAAAACAACGGCTCTCTGATAATTCCGGGCAGCAGTTCGCCGACAGTCCCCATGCCGTTTTTTGCAACAAACTGTTTGATCCGCCTGCTGATGGTGGCCTGAGAATAATTACGGAAATCATAGCCGTAACGGAGAAAAATCGCCTCCAGCAACAGGGTTCGCTCAATCTCTTCAATTTCTTTTTCCTGCATAGGCCTACCTGTCAGTTTTCTCGTTTCCTTCCTCTGAGATGTATGCTATCTGTAAAGCCAAACACGCATCATAGACAACAGCCTTTCCACGTCAACCGGTTTTGCCAGATAATCACTGGCACCCGCTTCAAGACATTTTTTCCGATCATCCTTCATCGCCTTGGCGGTCAGGGCAATGACAGGCAGCTTCCAGAACCGCTTTTGCTCCCGTATCTTTCTCATCGCTTCATACCCGTCCATTTCCGGCATCATAATATCCATAAGCACGATATCAATTCCTTCTTCCTGAACAAGCATCTCTAATGCTCTTTTTCCGTCTTCAGCAATGACGACCTCCATGCCTTTCTGCTCAAGAACTCCGGAAAGAGCAAAAACATTGCGCATATCATCATCAACAAGAAGCACCTTTTTTCCCTGAAACATCTTGTCCCGATCATAGAGGTCAGCAATGATCTGCTGTTTTCGGGCAGGCATACTTTTCACCATTCTATGGAGAAAGAGAGAGGTCTCGTCCAGTAATCGCTCCTGTGACCGGGCATCTTTAATAATAATGGATTCCGAATACTTATTCAGCTCTCGTTCCTCTTCTCTGCTCAAGTCCCTGCCGGTATAAATAATAACCGGAGGAACGACAAGATCAGCAGTGTCCGCCAATCGACGGAGCAATTCAATCCCGTTGCAATCAGGCAGACCGAGATCCAGCACCATACAGTCGAAGCGGTGCTTGGCCAAGATATTCTCCACCTCTTTTCCTGTTCCGGCCTCAAAGGTTTCCGTGTCGCTGTTACCGACCAGATCCACCAGGACTCCACGCAGGTTGTCGTCATCTTCAACGACCAACAGTTTCTTTATCTTCTTGTTAATGACAGACTCAAACCGGTCAAAAGCTTTGTTCAGTTGCTCCCCAGTCACCGGCTTGGAGAGGAAACCGATAGCGCCTTGATTCATCGCCTTACGACTGACCTCCTCAGCGGACATCATATGGACAGGAATATGACGAGTTCCTGCATTGGATTTCAGAGTGCTCAACACCGTCCATCCGTCAATCCCGGGCAAGCGAATATCAAGGATAATTCCAGCGGGACGATATTGATCAGCCAACCGTAAGCCTTCTTCGCCGTTATCTGTCACCAATGCCTTGAAATCAGATTGATGGCATTGTTCCAACAAAATTTCAGCAAATTTGGGATCGTCTTCAATAATCAGCATGACTCTGTCTCCGTCGGAAAGCCGGTCACGGTCATCGGCCACTGCGAATTCCCGCTTTTGTATCCCTCCCTCATGAGCCTGCGTTGGAATTTCAGTCTTCGGTACTAAAGGTTGCTCAGCCTGCTGCTGTTCCCCCTCTTTTTCCGGAGGCATTTCGGTGCCGACAGGCAGATAAAGAGTAAAAACGGCACCTTTTCCCGGTTCGCTGACCAGCCCGATTTCACCGCCGAGAAGAGCGGCCAGCTCTTTGGAAATTGAGAGGCCGAGACCGGTGCCGCCGTACTTCCGAGCAGTTGAACCGTCGGCCTGCTGGAAGGCCTCAAAGATAGACCGTTGTTTTTCAGCCGGGATACCGATACCTGTATCCGCCACAGAGATGGCAATGGTCTGCTCAGGCTGCAAGGTCTCCGATCGGACCTGAGCTGTTGCCTCCATTTGTGAAAAAGTCAGATTTATTCGGCCTTCCGAAGTGAACTTCATGCTGTTTCCGAGAAAATTTTTCAGGATCTGTTCGACACGTTTACGATCAGTGAAGATTGATCGCGGAATATCATCAGCAAGAGTGACGGAGAAAGCCACCCCCTTGTTTTCCGCCATATGGCTGAACAAAGTTTCGGCATTTTCGGCAAGGTCGATCAGCAACACCTCCTCCACATCTTTGACGATCTGTCCAGCCTCAATTTTAGACAGGTCAAGAATCTCGTTAATAAGCTCTAAAAGATCATTTCCTGATTCAAAAATAATACCTACCGCCTTCTCTTGCTTTACCGTCAAATTGCCTTCTCTATTTCCTTTGAGCGATTGAGCAAGCAACAGTAAACTGTTCAGGGGAGTACGCAGTTCATGGCTCATGTTGGCCAGAAACTCGGATTTATATTTTGAGGCTAAGGCAAGATCCTTTGAGCGTTCCTCCACCTTTTCCTTTGCTGCAATAAGTTCTTCATTACGATTTTTTATCTTCTTCTTTTCCATCGTCAGGGCTTCTGATTTCTCTTCAAGAGCGGCATTGGTCTCTTTTAACTCTTCCTGCCGGCTTTCCAATTCCTGTTGAAATTTCTTCAGAGCTGTTGCCTGCGACTCCAGTTCTTCGTTCGTCGCCATCAGTTCTTCACTCTGCTGTTTCAACTCCTCGGCCTGCTCACGAGTTTCTTCAAGGAGTTCCTGCACTTTTCGCTTATTCTGTGCCGAGCGGAAGGCAATAGCGATATGCTCAGTCACATTATCCAAAAAATCCATCTGCTCATCTGAAAATTCTGTAAACGAGGCGAATTCAAGCACTCCAAGCACTGTCTCTTCATAACTGAAAGGAACAGCAAGAATATTACAGGGTGCTGAATCTCCCAATGTGGAGCTGATCCGGACATAATCTTCAGGAAGATCAGTCATCGAAATCATATTTTTCTCAAGCACGGCCTGCCCCGCAATTCCTTCGCCGATTTTTATCCTGCTGTTCAACCCCTTGCGTTTATGAAAGGCATAGCTTCCTGTCAGCGTCATGGTCTCCCCGCTGCGGTCGACAAGATACAGAGAGGCCATCCGAGCATTAAGGAACTTAGATAAATGAGTAATGATATGAGTAGCCAAGGGCGAAATATCCTGTTCACCCCGCATCTGATCAGAGAGTTCCGCCATTACGGCTTTTTCATGAAAATTTTGCGCCACCTTTTCCACCATGCGGTCCAAGGCATTTGCCATCTGGCCGATTTCATCCGCACGCTGCATATTAAGACGGCGGTGGAAGTCACCGGTGGCGATGCTGTCCGCTATTCCGGCCGCCTGGACAATGGGGCGGCTGATTGAGCGGACAATAAGCCAGGCAATCATCCCGACAATAAAAAAAGTCAGGAAAAGACCGGTAAAAACCGATCTCTTCACCTTGTTCTCCGCATCTATACGGATATCATTTACAACGGTCCGGGATTTCATCGCCTCCGCCTCATCATATTCGCAGATAAGGGCCCAGCGTGTATCGAATACATCAACAGGCGTCCAGGAGGAGAGTACTTTATTTCCTCGGTAGTCTAAAATAATACCGGTGCCTTTCTTCCCTTTAATTGCATTTCTACTGGCCTTGGTATCGACCTTATTCCCCTGTCTGAAAGATTCTGCTCGGCTGTAGTTTTCTGGATCCAGCACTGAGTCTGAACGCATGTACCCATCTGCACCGACAAGATAGGCTTCCAGCGACTCTTCCTTCTTCGAGGCCATCTTGATCATATTCCTCAATGCCTCGGTGGACGGCTGGACGGCCAGATATCCGATCTCCTCTTTCATTTCTCCGGTATCGTCATGTATCCGAGTGACCAGAAAAGCTGAAGGAAGATTATCCAGCGGCGGATAAGGAGCATAATCTCCGAATGCGATATCCCTGTCCTGTTCCGTACGTATCCGGGAATATGCTCTGCCGAGAGAAGTATTCATTAATGGGTTCATGTTCAATGACATACCGAGATCGGAAGACTTCTGCACAGAATAAATTATTTTCCCGTCCCGATTAATCAGGTAAAGGTTGTTCCAGTCCAAATGAACGCAGAGGTACTGAAAAAGCACATCATTGGATAATGCCAGGGAATTCCACTCATCGGAGTCCACGGAATCGTCGGCCAGCCTGAACTCCCTGTCAAAGGATCTGAATGTTTCCTGAAGCCAGGCATTATCCCGCAACATATACATCTGCCCTTCCATAACCCTGAAAAAATAGGTTATCTGCTTCTCTTTTATGCTGCACATGGTCGTGAGCTGATCATGGGCGGCATGCTCCACAGCAGAGACACCCTGGTCGCCGATAGTCTCAAAACTGCCTGCAACAGTCAGCCAGATCACGACGCTGATAAACAACAAGGGGAGTATTCCCATGCCGAGATGAGAAAAAATCAATTTTGCGCCCAGATTGAATCTCATATTTTTTCTCCTGAAAGAATCTCTTTCTCCCGCTGGCTGCCTTTTCCCTGATAGACAACAACCCGATTTCTGCCGCCTTCCTTTGCCTTATACAATGCCTCATCCGCAAAAGAAATCATACAGCCCGCGCTTCGGTGCAGCTCCTTATTATAGGATGTCACCCCGATGCTGACGGTGATTTTCACAGCATACTCTCCGTCATCAATCAATCGTTCCGCACATTTTTGACGTATTTTCTCTGCCGTCTTCGCGGCACCGTCCGCAGCAGTCTGAGGCAAAAGAACAATGAACTCCTCTCCTCCGAAACGAAACACAAGGTCGGATCCGCGAACAGCCGGCCGCAAAAGAGCAGAAAATTCTTTCAGCACATAATCACCGAACTCATGCCCGAAATTATCATTGATATTTTTAAAATGATCAAGATCAAGCATGGCAAGGGAAAGTTCTGTTCCATGACGGCGGCAACGACTGAACTCCTGCTCCAGAGAGGCGACAAGATGACGCCGATTACAAAGCCCTGTCAAATCATCATGGGTGGACAGCCTTTTGAGCTTTCTGTTCTGCTCCAGAACCAGCTGCTTGGTCTTCCTGAGTTCCTGAATAGTCTCTTTTAACCTGATCTTCTGAAGATATATTTCTATAAAAAACTGAATCTTTCCTGCGAGGATTTCCGGTGAAAAGGGCTTGGTGATGAAATCCACCGCCCCGGAATCGTATCCTTTAAAAATATGAAAATCGTCCGAATAAATAGCGGAGAGAAAAATGATAGGGAGTTTCGAGGTCTGTTTTCTGTTTCTGATCAGTTGTGCCAGTTCATACCCGTCCATTTCCGGCATCTGCACATCGAGAAGAGCCAAGGCGAAATCATGCTTTAAAACCTCTCGAAGAGCATCGTTACCGCTGGTCGCCTTGATAAAGACCGCATCAATATCACTGAACGCATCCTCCAATGCTATGAGATTATTTATTTTATCATCAACAATAAGTATATCGACCGTATCCGCCATACAGCTTCCCTGTCAATTGTTCTCGAACTCCTGAAAAACGTTAAGAAAAACAGAATATATCACCCATATTATATGTTATAAGCCTGTTATTGGGAAGGTAATACCCTAATAAATCCTCCCGGCCACCTTGCCGGCGATATCCTTGGTGTTCCTTCCCCATTTCACAGCATTTTTTTCGTAAGCCGGAGTATATCAGGTCGAACTGAAAAACGGCTTAAAACTTGGAAAAAAAGTTGCCTTTTCTGAAGCTGTATGTATAATATTACTTTTAACAAATAACCCGTTGCAAGGAGCATATATATCATGGCGCGTAAATGTGAAATCTGTGGAAAAGGCCCGGTAACCGGCAATAATGTCAGTCATGCCCATAATAAAACCAAACGGCGCTGGCTGCCCAACCTGCAAAAGGTCAGAGCCGTAACTGACGGCGGCCAAACATCCCGCCTGCTTGTCTGCACCCGCTGCATTCGCTCCGGAGCCGTTGTCAAGCCTGCCTGAGTTGCTTACCGGTCACATTCAGGGCGAGAAGAAACTTTTTCTTCCGCCCTTTTTTTGTTATGAGACCCTGTGAGACAAATGCAGCCTCTCTTTTTTTCTTTCCTTTCTTGCAGGTTGAAAAATCAGGCTGAAATATTTATTTTATCTTCAGCAGTACCTCAGGTATTGTTTGTATTATTTTTTATATACCGACAGGAGAATATTGTGAGCAATGACGAAGTTCGCTTTCTTCCTTTTGAAGAAGCTGTAAATATCGTGGGAGCGATTCAGGAGGAAGAAGATGTTGATGATGCAACTCATCGAATTTTTACGGTATACTCTAATGATGACAAGGAACTGTGCTGGTTTGATTTCGATGAAGTTGTACAGGATGCAAAGCCGACAAAGGGCGACAAGGGGAGAGAGCAGGTAACGAACTATATTTTGCACCGAATACCGGACTGGGTTCTTGATCTGTAATCCTACAGATCAACTCATGTTGTGAACAGGGACATAACATAATTTTGTTGTCGCCCAGAGTTTTTTCTTTTTTGAGTTGCCTCCGGACAGGCTCTTCGTATAAACTACACAGTAGTAGTAAGCCGTCTTTCACAAAGATACTTTGTTATCAAAATAAAACCACACGCATCTCATGAAAAAGATAGCATATTCAATGATTCCCAAGCAGCTTCACCTCGTCATCACCGGTGAAACGGGTGCCGGTTTATCCTTTGTTGTCCGCCGGGATCATATAGCTATACTTCTCGCTGTTACGCTTTCCACTCTGACAGCCTTGGCTGTCGGTACCTGGCTGGGGGTCGGCTTCTTTCAGGAAAGAAATTCTCTCGCCCTCAAAACCACACTTCAGGCTGATGCACTCAGAGAATTATCAGAAAATTTTGAACAGAACCTGAAAGAACAGCTTGCAGCGCAAAAAAATGCGTGGCAGGCCAAGGAGTACCGATATAACGCGCAAGTCCAAAACCTCAAGGAAGAAAAAGAGGAGATTACCTGCCGCTATGAAGAGGAAATTGCATCAGGCGATATATCGGTTGCCTTGAAAATATCAGGCTTGCTGGCGGAGCTTGAACAGGAAAAACAGGAAAAACAGGAACTGCTTGAAAAAACAGCCGTACGCCTTGATGAACGCAGCCGGATGATCGAGTCGGTTATGAGCCGAATCGGGGTGGATGTGAAGGTCGGCAAGAAAAATACAGCGAACAGCGGCGGTCCTTTCATAGCTATTGATGAAAAATATAGCGAGAGTTTATTGACACGAAGCGATAAATACATAAAAACTATCAGAAGGATGCCTCTTGGCTATCCCATGAGGGGAAGACTGACCAGCGGGTTCGGTCGCCGCTCCGACCCGTTCAATCATCGTCCGGCATTTCATGCAGGTATTGACCTTAAGGGGAAAAAAGGACAAAAAATCAAGGCCACCGCAGACGGAACAGTGAAGACCTCTTCCTATGATAAAAACGGCTTTGGTAATTTTGTGATTCTGCGTCATGGCAACGGTTATGAAACCGTGTTCGGACATATGAGCAAAAGACTGGTTAAAGAGGGCGATAAAATCCAACGTGGACAGCTGATAGGCCTAATGGGCAACACCGGACGCTCCACAGGCCCTCATCTGCATTACGAGGTTCGCTATAAAGGAGAGCCTGTCAATCCGAAAAAATATCTGTCAGTAGCCAAACTGTCATTTACCGTACCTGAATAACAGGCGATGAGGAGACGTTGCACCGATGGCCTTATTTAAGAAAGAAGAAAAAAACGAGTCGATCAGAAATGAAATAAGCGCACCTCAGGAGAGAAGAGCAGTGAAAAACGAGAAAGACCCCATAGCGAGCGTTCTTGCCAAGGAGATGGTTATCACAGGCGAGATCAGCTTCAAAGGAAAAGCTCGCTTTGACGGAACGGTACAGGGAGACATTAGCGGAGAATACCTCATACTCAGCGATACAGCTCAGGTGACGGGTAATATTACTGTAACCACCTTGGTCTGTCACGGAAAAGTTGAAGGAAATGTGATGGCGGAGGTAGTGACAGCTCACGCAACTTCAGAGATACACGGTATTCTCAAGTCACAGAACCTCACTGTCGAGTCAGGCGCCTCCCTCGAAGGCGAGATCCATTCCAGCTCTCGTAAACAGGGCGCAGGCAATTCACAATCCCAAAAAACAAATAACGAAGCCAAAGACTCTGCCGATAAAAACGGTTCGGATAAAAAAAAGCAGTGATCTTAAGCTTCTCTCCCGTAGAGAACTCCTCCGGTTGAGACGAGGGGAAACCTGTTAAAGGCCCGCCCTCGTCTTTTTTTTATGCATTCCCAACTGATGTTCTTCCCCGCATCCCCACCAAGAGCTTCTTGAAAAGATGTCCCCTGAAGAAAAAATCAATGTAAGTACGCAGCTCACTTTTGACCGACAACATATCTGGCATCCCTACACCTCCATGCATAACCCGCTGCCGGTCTACCCGGTCAAATCGGCGGACGGTGTTCGTATCACATTACAGGACGGACGAGAACTCATCGACGGCATGTCCTCCTGGTGGGCGGCCATTCACGGATATAACCATCCGGTCCTCAATGCTGCACTCAACGAACAGGCAAACAAGGTTGCTCATGTTATGTTCGGGGGGCTCACCCATGAGCCGGCAATTGAACTCTGCCGCTTGCTGGTCGAGCTGACTCCAAGCGGACTGAATAAGGTATTTCTCTGTGATTCAGGTTCTGTATCTGTTGAAGTCGCCTTGAAAATGGCCCTTCAGTACCAGCAGGCCAGAGGATTGAGGGAAAAAAAGCGATTCCTGACTGTACGCGGAGGCTATCACGGCGATACTTTTCACGCCATGTCGGTCTGCGACCCGATCACCGGGATGCATACCGTTTTTTCCGGGGCCTTGCCTGAGCAACTCTTTGCTCCCCGCCCGCAATGCCGGTTCAGCAAACTCGACAAGGACTGGCAACAGGATGACATTGCGTCCATGAGCGAACTTTTGGCAGAGCATCACG
>Ga0316189_10003623_pt1 | contig 14985 bp, 9 predicted proteins | sample LowCovwburrow_MG_FD_204930 | JGI IMG/M metagenome (GOLD analysis project Ga0316189, IMG submission 204930) | Coastal sediment microbial communities from Maine, United States - Lowes Cove worm burrow | ecosystem: Environmental > Aquatic > Marine > Coastal > Sediment | place: USA: Maine...
GGGCGAAGGGCCCCCTGCCGTGGCGCCAGGCCGCCGAGGTGATCCGGCAAGTCGCATGCGCCTTAGAGGCGCTTCACCGAGCGGGCGTGGTCCACCGGGATGTGAAGCCCAGCAACATCGCCGAGCTCAGGGGCGTCACCGGGGAGCGGCGGGTCAAGCTTATCGACCTGGGGATCGCGCGGGTCGAGGAGCTCGCGCGGGTCCAGAGAGGCGGCGAAGCATTACCTCCGCGGCGACGCACCGCGGCCGGGAAGATCATCGGTACGCCGGGGTATGTGCCGCCCGAGGCGGGCCTCGCGATCCCCGACGCACGCTTCGACGTCTACAGCCTCGGCGTCACGCTCTATCAGCTCTGCGCGGGGCAGATGCCGGATCCGGCCGAGCTCCAGAGGATGGAGGAGGCCAGACCGGGGAGCGGGATCCCCGAGGGGCTCGACGCCGTGGTTCACCGAGCGATGGCGATCCTCCCCGAGGACCGCTTTGCGACGGTCGTTGAACTTCGTCGCGAGCTGGCGGCGGTCCAGAGCGATGGAGCTGAGCGCTCGGCGTCAGACCTGCCGCTCTTCGACGGATGCTACGAGCTCCTCGAACTCCTCGGTGTCGGCGCGAAGGCGGAGGTGTATCGCGCCTACCATCGCGATGCCCGCTGCTACGTGGCGATCAAGATCCTCCGCGAAGAGGTGTTGGAGTGCGAGGAGGATCGCGCTCGATTCGTTCGCGAGGCCCGGGTGCTCGCTGCCGTCGACGACCCTGCGATACCCAGGCTGATCGAGTGCCGGACGGGTCCTGCCCAGCGGCGTCCGTTCATCGCCATGGAGCTGCGCCGCGGCGAGACGATCGCGGGGATCGGCCTGGAGACGCTTGGGGCGAGGGAGGTGCTCGCAGTCGGTCTTCAACTCGCGGCCGCTCTGTCGACGCTCCATCAGCAAGGAGTCCTGCATCGCGATCTGAACCGGAGCAACGTCCTCATCGACCGCCGCGATGGAGAGCTGGTAGCGTCACTGATCGACCTTGGCGAGGCCGAGCTCCTGGATCGTTTCTATGCGCTCACAGATGAGCGCTACCCCACGCCACCCGAGGCGCGCACGCTGCCGGAGAGTGAGGCGCTGCGCCACCTCGAGTGGACCGCTCCCGAGGCGAAGGCCGGTCAGGGCTGGACGCCCCGCAGCGATGTCTACTCTCTCGGTCGACTGCTCTACAGGCTGCTCACCGGGAGGCGGCCGACACAGGATCAAGCGGGCGAGTGGATCTCTCCCGAAGAGCACATCAAGGAGTGTCCGAGGCCCCTGGCGAACGCCCTGCTGGCTGCGCTCCAAGTCGATCCTGCACAGCGTTTGAGCATCGCACAGCTGATCGCCCGCCTTGACGATGCGGCCGAGGATCTCCTAGAGATCGAGCTCGCCGAACGCGAGGAGATGCGTGGCGAGACGGCGTTGACGAGCGCGCCGCAGTCGGCGAAGGAGGTCCCTTCATCTCAGGCTCGCGCGCCGTGGCGCTGGGTTCTCGCGGGCCTCGCAGCGCTGAGCTTGGTGCTTTTGGGGATCTGGATCGGCTCAGGGGTACAGCGCTCGTCGGGGCTTCATAGTCCGCGGATTGCCTCCGCATGGGCCGTGTTTGGGCAAGAAGAGCCCAACGAGCCTCGGCCCGTGGAGGTCGAGGTACAGGGGGAGACGATCCTCCCGCCCGCGACGGTGATTTCTGGTGATGGTGATGGCGATGGCGATGGCGATGGCGATGAACCTCACGCTGAGGAGCTGGACGACGCGGAGATCGAGCAGAGTGCCGAGCTCGTGGACGCGCCGAAGTCATCGGCTCCGCCCACGGCGAAGGCAACGAAGGCAGCGAAGGCAGAGAAGACGTCGCGTCCGATCTCCGCTCGAGCGGCGAGACAGCGAGCCCTGAACAACAAGCAAAAGGAGCTGAACGGCTGTCTGACGAGCGACTCTGGAGCCTTTACGGTGACGATCGACGTGGACGCCGAAGGCCAGATCGCGAATGTGTCGCATGACGCCCCCAACTTGCCGTCGATGGTGACGAAGTGCATCGAGCGAGAACTCGGACACACACAGCTCAAGCCGGGCGCGGCCTCGCAGCACCAAGTTTCAATCGGGGAGGTCTGACATCGCCATGGCGGAGAAGGCTTGATATCGTCCATGTCCGTGCTCGGGACCGCTCCACTCCTGGCTTGTCTCCTCGCCAGCCTCGCGCCGCCCAGCGAAGTCGGCAGCAAGACGGACGTGCCGGACGCTCACGGAGCTCCAGCCGTCGAGGCGGAAGCGATCGCGAAGCGCCTTGAGACCGAGGGCGCTCTGGTGCCCGCGGCGGAGGCCTGGGAGATCGTACTCGAGCAGGCCGCCGACGCGGACACTCGAGGGCACGCTGCCTTCCGCGCGCAGAAGGCGTATCGCGAGGCGGCGCGCACTGAAGGACAACAGGAGTTGCTCTGCGAGGCTCAACGTATCGTCATCGAGAACCTCGGGCGCGGCGATCTTGAGGACGATGAGCGCCATGACTTCGTCGGGTTTCGCGAGGAGATCGCGGTCGCCTTATCGGCCTCAAACACGACCTGCGGCGTTGCTCCGGTCGTGCCGTTATTGAAGGTGGATGCAGGCGAGCAGGGGACCTCGAACCCGGAGCCGGAGCGCCTCGACACCGTTCGCGCTTCTCCGCCAAGTAGATCAGCGACAGCCCCAACGAGTGCATCGGAGGAGAGATCGCGCTCACAGGTCGCGCCCAAAAAGATCGCCGGAGGGGTGCTCCTCGGCGCTGGGGCAGCGCTCCTCGGAGTCGCGACCTACGGCATCATCGTGGACCATCGCGCGGCTGATGCGATCGTCGCGTTCGCGCCGAAGAACAACACCGTCGGCCTCACAGAGTCTGAGATCGCCGAGCTGAGAGCCGAAGCGGATCGGGCTCGGTTGGGCTCGCGACTGGCGATCGGCGCTGGTGTCAGCGCCGGGGCGGCGCTCATCACTGGCGTTGTTCTTCTCGCGCTGCCGCCGACGCGTCATCCCAAGGAGCGGCGGGCCGTTGCGCTTCAGCCGAGCCTGAGCCCTCAGCATGCCGGCGTCGGTCTTCGAGGTTCATTTTGAGCAGCTCCACCAGCACACAACACCGTCGGCCTTGTACGGAGCACCTGCGCTCTGCCTCCCTTTCGGTGCTCAGCGCTGGTCTTCTACTCCTCGCGACCGTGAGCTGTCGCGGCGACTTCGCGTTGAGCGTGGTCTCGGAGCCCATGCCTTTTGATGGGTCGAGCTCCTCGAGCTCGTCGGCCGCGAGTGGGCTGACCGAGGCTACCGGCACGGGGGTAGGGGACACCGACGCAAGCTCGACCACCGAGTCGCTGTCCTCGGACAGCGCGAGCTCGGGGACGACGCCCGATAGCTCGACGAGCGCGGCCGAGTCGACCACAACAACCGGAGTCGACGCGTCGCCCCCTGCGATCCTCGGCTACAATTTCTCGCCTTCGTCGCTGTTGGTCAGCGGTCCGATCTCCGTCGAGGTCCTCACCGAGGGGGCGGACGGCGTCAGGCTCACCTTCGGCTACCAGCTCATCGAGCTCGTCTCCGAGGGCGACGGGATCTTCACCGGCGAGGTGCAGATCTACACGGGAGCCGACAACGGCGAGCACGCGGTGACGATCACTCCGTGGAGCGGGGAGGGTGATGATGAAGAGGAGGGCGAGGCCGAGGAGACGACCTACGTTGTCGCTCTTCCCCCTCCGGGGAGTGAGCTCTTCTGGGAGGCTGGCGATCTCATCGGTCCGGGGATCGGGGTAGCGGTGGCCTTGCTGCCGAGCGGGGATCTCGTCGAGCTTGGGACCCGGTACGACGACGGCTTTGAGCCCCGTTGCTATCTCCGTCGGCGCGACCCGGGCGGGACCTGGGGTCCGGGCGACTACGTCCAGGTACTCCCGGGCGTCCGCTGCGAGGCGACGGATCTCGCGATCGACGCGGACGGTGGGATCCACGTCCTCGCTCAGCGCGGAGCTGAAGGCGAAGCGGTCTGGTGGCTCGGCTCGATCGCGTCGTGGGGCGCAGCCCCTGCGACCCGCGGCCTGGGCTCGCAGGACGAAGAGGCGAACGCCCTCGCCGAGAATGACGGGACGATCGTGATCTGCGGCGCGATGCCCTCGGGCCTCGGCGACCTCGACGTGATGCTGAGGACCTACAGGCCGCAACAGACAGGAATCCTGAAGAAGCTCGACTATAAGCCGCCGGGTGTAATCCCGTCGCACACCGTGGACGAGAATGCGTACGACTGTGTCTTCCGGGCTCCTGACGATCTCGTCGTCATTGGCGATGCCTTCGGTCAGCATGTCGATGATGGCCCAAAGCTCAATCGTCGCTTCAGTCTTCGGTACGACCCAGTAGCCAACAACAACGCCGAGGAGCCCTTCATCGTCCACGCGCCGGAGCTCGGGGACCCCGCTCAGAGTTTTGCTCGCGGCGTCACGATCGGAGACTTCGATGACGCGATCATTGTCGGCTACAGCTGCCATGAGAACTGCGTTAAGGACGAATACGAAGGACGACTGTGGGTCGAGCTTTCCCAGGGCAACCTCCTCGACGAAATTTCGCTGGGCTTCTTCGGGATCGAGAGTTATGCGCCGCACGCCGTGGCTTGGAGCCCCGCTCACTACGTTGTGGTGGCAAGTGGAGGTCCGGACGACGATTTTCTGCTCGGGGCCTACAAGCCCTTCAAAGATGAGCCGAGTTGGCAGTTCTCGAAGAAGACCGCTGGCAAGTTGCAGATCGCTAGAGACGTGCTCATCGGTTCGGCTGGAGAAGTCTACGGCGTCGGCATCGGAGCAGGTTATTATCCCGCGATCGCCTACGTCGGGGGGTAGCCTTGTGCGGCAAGCCTACTGAGGGATGAGCTCTTCGCAGGCTACTTCTACAAGGGCTGTCGCCTCGGTGAAGAGATGACCGTAGTCTGGATCATCGTTATCGCCATGGATGTGGTGGGGAAACATGCCGGAGAGTTCGCACGTAAGGTCCCACCAAGGGCATGTGCCCTGGCCGATGTCTAGCATCACGACGGCATTTGGGTCACCGTTCTTGGCGGCTACGATCTGCTCATACCATAGTCCAGGACCTCCCGCGGAGTCATCGCCATTGCCCGAGTTGATGATGGTCACCATCAGGAGCGCGTCGTCTCGTAGGAATCCATCGTTGCACCCGCCAGGGCTGTTGATGGTGGGCTGCAGGGCTGCGACCAGGCTTGCGGCCTGGTTGATGTCGCCCGTCGCACCGACCTTCGCAACGCAGGCAAACACCTCAGCGAGGTCAGGTTGGCCAGACGTCATGTAGCGACGGCCGCCTGCGAGCTTACAGGGCTCGTTGCTCGCGAGACCTCCAGCAGGAAATGTGACGCCTGCGCCTAATGTATGATCGCAAGCTGTCACCATGTCCAGCAGTGTGCATGGGTAGTCTTGTACCTCAGCAGGGCAACATAGTTCGCCAGGGTTGCTCATGTCCGGACAACACGGGTCGCCTTTTTTGCACGTCAAGTCTGGGCAGGCGCTTGTGCACACATCGAGGCCCCACTTAGCGTCCGAGTCAACGACCATGATGTGATAGTCGAAGTCCTCGAAGGTCGCCTCGATCATCTCGATAAACGCGGGAAACGCCGCGATCAGCTGCTCCTGAAACGAGATCATCCACGTGCTGTTGGAGACGACGAAGAGGAAGTCGATCTTCCCCTTGCAGCCCGCTGGAGTAGTGCCATTGGAGCTGCTGCTGTCCCAACCAACATCGGTGACCAGGGTTGTCGCCCCGCCGCCGGTCGAGGAGGAGGAAGAAGAAGATGCAAGCGCCGAGTCGGCGTGGGTCGTGCTCGACAGCGAGGTCGAGCTCATCACGCCTGTCGTCGTCTGGACTCCTGTCGATCCCGGCACGCCGGAGGTCGTGGAGGTGAACGCAGGGGCGGGATCGCCGTGGCAGCTCACGCTCAGGCCCACAACAAGGCTCCAGAGGAGGTGTCGTCGATGCCAAATAGCCCTGCGCCGCCCTCGGAGCGACGATCCGCTGCTGAGCGGGCGGTCCGCCGCGTCGTCATGGTCGAAGTCTGCTCCAGGAGTCCGGCGCATCGAGCCTCATCCTACTTCAGCTTGCGGGCGAGATCGAGCGAGTCGCCTGGGCTGCCCGTGCTCAAGGCAGATCAGACCCGCCGTGGCCTAGCTCGGGTCGCGTCCGTGCCGGTTGGTCACCAGTTCCTACTGTTCAACGCAGACTAAGCGCCCTGTTGTGTGGCAAGGGGCGCCCTCCATCTCCGACCACATCTTGTCGACCGCCCAAGCGCTGCCTTGGAGCCCTCCATCACCCTTCTTGCCGCTCGTCCAACCTACACAAGTGGGCGCAGAGGCCTCGCCGAGAGCGCTTGTCCCTGTCCAGACGAGGTGCGAGAGCGCGGGCATCCCTTTTTCATCAATGGCGATCGTGTTGTCCAAGGCGCCATCGGTGAGTTGCCCCCACGATGTTGCCACGGTCGTCTTGCCGTCGAGGAGCAGATACGGCTCCTCATGGTGCGTCATGCGGGTCGATGGTGATGCCTCACCCGTGCTCACCCAGGCCATGAAGCTGCCCGCGTTCGCGAGGCCGGCCTCCATCGCCAGGGTGTTGCACTTGTCGTCCGCACCGACGAGCCCCCCGAGAGCGCCATCATATGCCTTGCTCGTCACGAAGATGACCTTGCCGGCGAGTTTGCACATCTCGCTGCAGACTTCGCCATCCTCGCCGTTCTTCTCTTCTCCGAGATCGCACTCCTCTTGGGGCTTCTGTGTTTCGCCGTCCCCGCAGTGGGGCTCCTTCGTGCAGGTCATTGGGGTACAGCCCCCGTAGATGCCCGCCTGATTCTCTGCGCCGTCGTCACACTCCTCAACCCCCTCCCAGAGGAGGCCATCCCCGCAGACCGCAAGTGTGCAGGCGAACGTACACTCACCAGCGTCGCTGTTGTCGACGCTATCATCACACTCCTCACCGTTGCCGACTTGGATGAAGCCGTCTCCGCAGTACGCCAATTTACAATTCGACGTACAGAATCCCTCGTCGGCGTTGTCGGGGCCAAGGTCGCAGTCCTCGTCGAGGTCGAGGACACCATCCCCACACGCCCCAGCGCTCGTCGTCGAGGGGTCGGCGGTGTCTGTGGAGCTGGTCGTGCTCGTCGAACCGGAGTCGCCGCTCGTAGCTGAATAGGAAGAGAGGCTCGTGCCCACCGACGCTGAAGATGTCGTCGGTGCCCCCCAGGTCGGCCCCTGAGTCGTCGAGCCACGAGATGTAGACGTGGACTCCGTCGCGCTGGTCGGGCCGTCAACTCCAGAGTCCTTGAAGCAGCTTGATGAGATCACGAGGACTGCCGCGACGGAGAGTGTGTGCTTCGATGCGGCCATAGTCCTCAAAGTCGGGCCTCGAAGCAGTAGAGGTGAAGAGTGTGCCCGCAGGTGACGGAGAACTCTCCGACATAGTCGGTCCAACCCTCATCCGTGAGGTCGTTGGCCCCGTTGTGAACCTTCTCGTCGCTCGGCGTCGACCAGCCGTCGCAGTGCCCGTCCGAGAAGGATGTTCCGTCGGGCTTCGTCCCTGTCCAAACCGCCACCTCGTGCAAGAAGGTGCCATCCGCAGTGCGGTCGATCGGGTGAAGTAGCTCTCCATCCGTGAGGTCGTCCCAGCCGTAGGCGATCACCTCGCCGGTCACGAGCACGTAGCGACCCGCGGTGTGATCAAAGCGCACTGAGGGCGAGGCTCCGCCGTCGCTGGTCCACGCCCGGAAGCGCAAGGGGTTTGGAAGCCCAGCCTGCGATGCGGCCTGTGCACAACGGAGGTAGGTCCCATCGAAAGAGCCGAGCTGTTTGATGGCGAACGTTTCCTTGGTCACGAAGACGAGTCGATCACGCAAGCACTCGGCGTTGCAGCCGTCATCATCGATGAGGTTGCCGTCATCACACTCCTCCACGCCCGGCCAGAGTACGCCATCGCCGCAGGTGTTCTTGATGCAGATGTTGAGGCAGCCGTCATGGTTGTCCTTGTTGCCGTCCTCGCACTCCTCTTTGCCCTCCCAAATAATCCCATCGCCGCAGGTCGGGTACTCGCAGGCGTTGGTGCAGTTGTCGGTGTCGTCGTCGTTGCCGTCGTCGCAGGGTTCACCGGGTTGCTGGATCCCATCGCCGCACCGCGGGAGTAGGCAGGTGTTGCCGCAGGCGTCGGTGTTGATGCGGTTGCCGTCGTCGCACTCCTCGAACTCGGGGTGGACGATGCCGTCGCCGCAGACGGGGAGGGGCACGCAGTTCTCGGAACAGCCGCCGAGACCGTCGGCGGCGGGCTTGTTGCCGTCTCCGTCGTCGCACAGCTCGGGCTCCTGAAGGATCCCATCGCCGCAGCTGGGCGGAGCGCATAGGGGCGTGCACGGCCCCTCGTCGCGGTTGTCGTCGCCGTCGTCGCAGAGCTCGACGCCCGCTTGCACGAGCCCGTCACCACAACGGGCGCTACGGCAGTCTGGGGTACATGCCCCATCATCGGCGTTCTCGTCTCCGCGGTCGCACTCCTCGCCGACATGCGCCTCGGGGACCGCGTTGCCGCAGATGCCGAGCCCGTGGTCGTCCCCCTGGCAGGCGACGAGGGCCGCTGCCGAGAACAACAGAGCATGGGTGAAAGCGCGCATCTAAAGCCAGGGTATTGGCAGAGTTCGACCAGGTCAACGCGGCGTTGCGCGTGAGCGTGATCTTTTTTTTGCCGTCACGTTGGTGTCGTCTGAGTTGGCGTTCTCAACGCCAACGCTGGATATGAAGTTGCTGTGGTCGCACTCCATCGCCGGGCTCGACATCGACAAGTGTGTTGCGGCAGCCACGGGTTCGGCCGACCCCGTGAGCCTGGGCTCGATGTCGTCGTGCGATTCGCGCGCGAAAATATGAGCTGCGCAATCTCGCGAAGCTCTTCTTTACGGTCGGCTTACCGGACGACTGCGGCCCCTTGAAGCGGCCCCTCCATGATGGTCCCTGTCACCGGCGACGACCGCTCGGTACCCAGGGAGAACTGACCATGAACCGCTGGATCGCCACCCTCTCTCTTCCCCTCTGCCTCCTCTTCGTCGGCTGCGACAGCGAGCCTGTCGACGAGCGCTCGGGCGAGTCCGCGCTGCTCGATGTTGACGCTGACGAGGTCGAGGCCAACGCCGACGAGGCCAACGCCGACGGCGACCGCCGCTCGGCCAAGCGCGGTCGCAAGGGCCCGCCGGCGCAGCGCCTCTGCGCCGCGCTCGACTGCTCGGAGGAGCAGACCGCGGCGATCACCGAGCTCTTCGCGAAGAACCGCCCGGCCAAGGCCGACCGCGAGGCCAAGAAGGAGAAGCGCGCCGAGCATCGCAGCGCCCTCGCCGAGGCCTTCCGCGCGGGCACGCTCAGCGCCGACGACATGACCCGCGATCGCCCGGCCAAGTCCGGCAGCAAGCGCGGTGAGATGCTCGCCGAGCTCCACGCCCTGCTCACCCCCGATCAGCGCGAGCAGGTCTCGGACATGATCGCCGAGCACGGCCCGCGGCTCTTCAGCGGCAAGGGCAAGCGCGGCGGCAAGGGCATGCGCGGCGGCAAGGGCAAGCGCGGCGACAAGGGCGAGCGCAGCGGCAAGGGCAAGCGCGGCGACAAGGCCAGGGGCGAGCGCGTCGCGAAGGACCACGACGGTGGCGAGCGCGGTGCCCACGGTGAGAAGGGGCCGAGGATCGGCAAGAAGATCGAGCGCCTCTGCGCCAAGGTCGAGTGCACCGAGGAGCAGCTCAGCACGCTCGTCGCCCAGGCGACCGAGCTTCACCAGGGGGCGAAGGGTGACCGCGAGGCGAAGAAGGCCGAGCATGAGGCGAAGAAGGCCGAGCGCGCCGAGGCCAAGTCCGCGCTCGCGACCGCCTTCCGCGGGGACACTTTCTCCACCGCCGATCTCGAGGGCTTCGGCGCTCGCGGAGCGGAGAAGCGCGAGGCCAAGGGCCAGGCCAAGGCCCAGGCGAAGGGCGCGATGGTGCTCGCGCTCCAGGAGGTCCTGACCACCGAGCAGCGTGCTCTCGTCGCCGACATGATCGCCGAGCGCGGCCTCCAGAGCATCATGGGCGGCAAGCGAGGCAAGCACAGCAAGAAGGGCAAGCGCGGTCGCGGTGGACCCGAGGGCAAGCGCGGTCGTCACGGCAAGCAGGGCGACAAGACCAGCGAGGGCGCGAGCGACCACGCGTAATCCCGGGTAATCCGGCACTCTCTTCGGCTCACAGCGCGGCGCGATCCTTCGGGGTCGCGCCGCTTTTCTGATTGCTCGCCCATACACGAGCTCGTGACCACGCTGTAGCCGTCGATCTCCGCGGGTTACCCGAGAGCGCCCCTGCCTGTGCGCACTCTATTGAGGGTATCGAGGAGACGGTGCTTCGAGCGGAGGCTTGCCCGCAGCACCGCGCACCTCACTCGCCATTGCAAAGCTGCTCCGAGGAGCAGGTGTTGTTGCCGCACATCGTGTCATCGCTGCATGTCGCGAAGCACGCCGAGAAGTTCCCGTAGCAAGCGGTCTGCGCGGGGCACGGGTCTGTACCGCCAGTCGTGCACTCGAGCAGGCAGTAGCCGGTAACGCACACGGTCCCGTCGGGACATCCGTCATCGCAGGTTAGGGAGCACTGGCGTGAGTCCGTCGCAGCCGGCCAGTCTGCGTGGATACAGATGTCCGAGGCGCAGTCGGAGTCATCCTCGCAAAGCTCGCCGATCTCCTTGCCGCATCCGGCGGAGAGCATGAGAGCGACGGCGAGCAGGTGCAGGAGCCGCGACGACACAGCTCACTATCGCGCCCATTGGTCGACACGGCAAGCCCAACACTGCGGTCATCGCGTGGCCAACGTGAGGAGCTCGCGCCGCTGGCGTAACCGTCGTTCCAGCGACCTGCGATGTTGGCGCCTCCACAGGTCTGCAACAGCGATCGCACCCGGTCGACCCACATGCTGGCCACCGGGATGGGCCTGGGGCGACGATCAAGGGGCGGCCATGCCGCGTGTTGTGGTGTCGAGGATGGAGGAGCTCCCGCGAGAGCTCTGGTTTGGAACGACGGGGCCGCTTGAGCGCGTCTCACTAAAGAGGTCGATCGCGAAGCTCGAGGCCGCCGGGTTGTGCCCGAGCTGGTCAGACATCGAGTCGCTGCTCGCCTACCTGCGGAAGTGCGTCGCGGAGCTCGGCTCGTACGCGAAGTGTGCGGCGGTCGTGGGCGCGACCCGCAACACGATCCGCGACGCATGCCGCGGCCGATATGTCCCCAGCTTTCCGCGTTTGCTCAAGTGGGGCCGACGTCTCGCCGGGCACCCGGCCGACCTGCGCGGGCTGTTGCTCACGGTCGACCTCCCCCAGGCCGATCGCGAGCTCGGGGTGATCGCTGACGACGGGAGACCGCCGCGCACCAGCTCGCCGCTCGCTCGTGCCGGCACCAGCCCACCGGGCCAAGACGCCGAGGCATGGCTTTCGAGGAGCGAGAACGCTGCGCCGCCGGGGGTCCACGCGCTCGCCCGTGACAACACCCAGGGTCGGCCCACTCCCCGACACTCTTGGAACAGGAACAGAAACAGGAACAGGAACAGCCATCGCGACGGCACGCGACGCAGCGCCATAGGGGCGCCGCCAACGATCCCAGGCCGCGCCGGCTCCTGCCCGGCCTGTGGCTCCACTACACCCCGGGGTGTTAGCCCGCCTGAGGTGCGCGCTTATACATCCATCACCCAGGGTGAACATACTGCGAGCGCGCATCCTGACGCTACCGAGACCCCACCCCTGGGTGCTGTGTCGATTGTCGCTCCAAAGTCGGAGGCAGATCGGGGTGCTGTATGTATAAACGAACCCTCAATCTGAGGCAGAGAAAAGTCAATGATGTCCGGCCAGTGCACCCGCAACATATTGAGATCACGTCTCTTTTCGCGCGCGTTGTGTCCCAACTAAGACCCAGTAGGACCAACGGATCCCGTTGCGCATTTTACGCAGGTAACACCTAACTAACACCAGCGGGAGGGGCGCTGAATTGTTCGAGCCAGCGCCGCAACGGAGCGGGTCATGTGGCCGACCACGCAGCGAGCGAACGGCTTGTCCCCTCGCTGCGGCGCTTCAGCCTATCCTCTCCGCGATGCGCGTCCTCCTCCTAACCATGGCGTTGCTCCCCCTGAGCTCTTGCACCGAGCCGAACCCCTACCTGGGGGTCTGCGGCAACGGGGTCGTGGAAGCGGCCTACGACGAGGAGTGCGACGATGGCGCGGACAACGGCGAGGCATCCGCCTGCTCCGAAACCTGTCGCCTCGCCGCCTGCGGCGACGGCATCACCCAATCTGGCGAGGAGTGCGACCGAGGAGTCTTAAACAGCAACAACGGCAAGTGCACGCTAACGTGCAAATTCGCGACCTGTGGGGACGATTTCATACAGCAAAGCGAAGCCTGTGACGACGGTGGGGCCAACCGCTGGCCCCCTGACGGTGAGCCTGGCTGCTCCATGCAGTGCGACCTTCTCCCGTACTGTGGGGACGGGATCATCCAGCCGGACCTCGGCGAGCAGTGTGATGACGCCAATGACGTCGACGACGACACGTGCAGCAATGCGTGTACCGGCTCGACCTGTGGCGACGGCATCATCCAGGCAGACGAAGAGTGTGACGACGCCAACGACGACGACTCGGACGCCTGTACAAACGCGTGCACGGTCGCACTTTGCGGCGACGGCATCGTCCGCGAGGGCCTGGAGGAGTGCGACGACGCCAACGACGACAACTCGGACGCCTGCCTGAACGTCTGCCTCGCGGCGATCTGCGGCGACGGTGTCCTGAGAGCGGAGGTCGAGGAGTGCGATGACGCCAACGATGTCGACGACGACGGCTGCAACAACGTGTGCGGCCGCGACCGACTGGTCTTCATCACCGAGCAGGCGTTCACGCCGGTTGACCTCGGCAATCTCTCGGGCGCTGACGTCGAGTGCCGCAAGCTCGCCAAGGACGGCGGCATCGCCAACTACGACACCTTTAAGGCGTGGCTGAGCGACTCGACGGGCTCACCGACGACACGCTTCGTCCAGGGAATGGGACGCTACATACTCTCCACAGGAGAGCCGATCGCCGCCGACTGGGACGATCTCGTCGACGGAGAGCTCCTCCGCCCGATCGATCGGACCCTCGACGGTGTGGAGCTCGGCCTGACGCTGGTCTGGACCAACACCGCTCCCGACGGCACGACGCTCGGCGCTGACGATGAGGACTGCGAGGACTGGACGATCTTGGATCCCATCGCGGGCTCCTACGTCGGTGTGAGCACCTCTACAGATCTGTTCTGGACAGCCCTCGACGAGCTCACCGAGTGCTCCTACGGCGCGCAGCTCTACTGCTTTGAGAACTGAGCCTCCGAACCTGGCTTGAGAATTAGGAGTAACAGATGGACGTAAGACGATATGGCGACCCAAACAGTGCACAGTTTCGACGACCGTCAACACGCTCGCTCTCCTCACGATCCGAGTCAGGGGTCAATGTGTAATCGTCTGTTGTCCCGGATGAGGATGTCGTCGCCGAGTCTACAGTCGGCTCACTCGCGTCGGGGCAGCCGGCAAGCCCGAGTCGCCCGTGCTCCCGCTGCTGGAGGTGTCGGCGGAGCCCGATGTGTCGGACGTACCTGTGGATGGTTCAGCCGCGGTGGTCGACGACGAGCCTGAGGGCGCTGTCTCGCTGCTTTGCGTCGTCGGCTCACCATCAGTCATGGGGCTAGTGCGACCTCGGCCTTGAGAATGACAACACGGGCGAGTGTACGAAGCTCTGCAAGCTGCCTGTCTGTGGTGACGGTTTCGCCCAAGCGGGTGAAGAGTGCGACGAGGGCCCGAGCAATCACCCCAACGCCTACGACGGATGCACGCCCGAGTGTCTACTAGGCCCACACTGCGGTGACGGCAAGACGGACAAGCCGCATGAGGCATGCGACCCGAAGGACGCGAAATTCGACGACACGGCCGCCTGCGTCGGATGCCAGTGGTCGGGGAAGCGAGTCTTCGCCTCCAGCATCGGATACACCGGTGAGCTTGGCGGAGTGCTAGGCGCTGACAGCAAGTGTCAGAAGCTCGCCGACTTGGCCGGAATCGCGGGCGAAGGTGTGATCTACCGGGCCTGGTTGAGTTCTCCGAGCAGTTCCGCCTCAGAACGCATGACGAAGAGCCTCGACGCTCCCTACCTCCTGACGAGCGGGGTGATCGTCGCCGACGACTGGGATGACCTCATCGACGGTTCGCTGGACGAGGCCATCGACCTCGATGAACACGGAGAGCCTGCCCCCTACCCCTACGCATGGACAAACACGACAACGACGGGGCATGGCGTCGGACCTGCCGCTCTTCGACGGGTGCTACGAGCTCATCGAGCTCATCGGGGTCGGCGCGAAGGCGGAGGTGTACTGGGCCTACCATCGCGATGCTCGCTGCTACGTGGCGCTCAAGATCCTCCGAGAAGAGCCGTTGGAGTGCGAGGAGGATCGCGCTCGCTTCGTCCGCGAGGCTCGGGTCCTCGCCGCCGTCGACGATCCGGCGATACCCAAGCTGATCGAGTGCCGCACGGGTCCGGGCGTGCGGCGTCCGTTCATCGCGATGCAGCTGCGCCGGGGCCAGACGGTCGCGGAGATCAGCCCGGAGAAGCTCGGGGCGAGCGAGGTGATCGCGGTCGGCCTTCAACTCACGGCGGCCTTGACGACGCTTCATCAGCAAGGGGTCCTGCACCGCGATCTGAACCGGAGCAACGTCCTCATCGACCGCCGCGATGGAGAGCCGGTCGCGTCGCTGATCGACTTTGGCGAGGCCGAGTTCCTCGATCGTTTCTACGCGCTGACCGACGAGCGCTACCCCACGCCACCCGAGGCGCGTACGCGGCCCGAGAGCGAGGGGCTCCGCAACCTCGAGTGGACCGCTCCCGAGGCGAAGGCCGGTCACGGCTGGACGCCCCGCAGCGATGTCTACTCGCTCGGTCGGCTGCTCT
>Ga0316189_10003625_pt1 | contig 14984 bp, 14 predicted proteins | sample LowCovwburrow_MG_FD_204930 | JGI IMG/M metagenome (GOLD analysis project Ga0316189, IMG submission 204930) | Coastal sediment microbial communities from Maine, United States - Lowes Cove worm burrow | ecosystem: Environmental > Aquatic > Marine > Coastal > Sediment | place: USA: Maine...
GGAACAACAGGTTGAAATCGAGGAAGCTATTGTCGACCTCAACCAGACGGTCAAGCTCGTCGACGGTATGTTAAAAGAAAAAAAGTCGGCCTGATCTAACACCTGCGTTAATTTGGTTTAATATAAAAAGCTGCACCCAGAACTTTATTTGGGTGCAGCTTTTTTTGTAACTGTTCTATGGTAACGCCAGAGCTTTTCCGGTTCATTTTGAACCAGAAGTGATCTGGCCAATCATTGAATGACAATTTGCAGGGAGATAGACCGTGACGGATCTGAATATGCCAAAACCGGACTGGATGGATGAAGAACTGGTTATGCTGGAAGATATGGCAGCTCATTTTTACCAAACTGAATGCGCGCCCCATTATGAGCGTTTTGAAGAGCAGGGAAAGTTTGATCGTGAAATCTGGCACAAGGCCGGCGAATTGGGCTTGCTTGGGGCAGAAGTGCCGGAAAATTATGGCGGACCGGGCGGCAGCTTTGCCCATGATGCAGTCATTGCCATTGAAGCAAACAAGGCCAGTATTGACGGGTTTGGCGGGCCGCTGCACAACGCCATCGTTATTCCCTATATCATTCATTACGGCTCTGAGGAGCAAAAACAGAAATGGCTGCCAAAACTTGTTTCCGGTGAACTGATTGGTGCCATCGCCATGACCGAGCCGGGGGCAGGTTCGGATTTACAAGGGGTGAAAACCACCGCTGTCAAAGATGGAAATCACTATGTTCTAAACGGTCAGAAAACCTTCATCACCAATGGCCAGTTGGCAAATCTGATTATTGTTGTTGCCAAGACCGACCCCAAGGGCGGGGCCAAGGGTACCTCGCTGATGGTGGTTGAGACTGACGAGGTTGAAGGCTTTCGCCATGGCCGCAACCTTGACAAGATCGGTCTTAAATCAAACGACACATCTGAACTTTTCTTTGATGAAGTGCGCTTGCCCGCTTCGGCCCTGCTGGGTGCGGAAGAGGGTGAGGGCTTTGTGCAACTGATGCAACAATTGCCGCAGGAGCGCCTGTTAATTGCTGTTCAGGCCATGGGGCGTATTGAACGGGCATTGAGTGAAACCATTGCTTACGTCAAGGACCGCAAGGCCTTTGGCAAAGCGGTGATTGATTTTCAGAACACCCGCTTCAAGCTGGCTGAATGCAAAACCGAAGCAACAATCGCCAAGGTATTTGTCAATGATTGTGTCGGCAAACTGATCAAGGGCGAGTTGAGCACGGAAACCGCTTCGATGGCCAAGTACTGGCTGACAGATTTGCAATGCAAGATCATTGATGAATGTCTGCAACTGCATGGCGGCTATGGCTATATGAACGAATACCCGATTGCCCGCATGTATCGCGACGCCCGGGTCGAGCGCATCTATGGCGGCACCAATGAGATCATGAAACTGGTGATCGGCCGGGCGCTTTAGGTTTACAGCCTAAAGCCCCCAGTTACCAGATCATCCATGACCTGAACAGCGCCAGTGAAATCATCGTCCCGGCAATAGGTGCTGACGGTGATGATGGTGGGGATGCCGGCTGCGTGGGCCGCTTGCAGGCCGATTGCGGAGTCCTCAAATGCCAGACACTCTGCCGATTGTAATTCAAGTTTATTTAACGCCAGCAGGTACAAGTCCGGTGCCGGCTTCACTGCCGCAACATCATCGCCACAACAAATAGCCTCAAATTTCCCGAGAACCGCAAGGCCCAGGGTTGCCTCAAACAATTTGTCGACATTAACCCGGCTGGTGGAGGTGACAATCCCCAGTCTGATATTTTTCTCAATCGCCTGATGGATCAGCCGTTCAATACCGGGACGCAGTTCGATATGCCCCTCAGCAAGCATTTTGCCGTACAGGGCAGTCTTGTACCGGTGCATTTCGCCAACCCGGTCGATAAATTCATCAGCCTGCAGCGGCTGGCTGGCGTTGATATAATGGCGCAAGCGGTTCTGACCGCCCGCCACTTTCAAGAGTTCACCATAAAGCGGTCTGTCCCAGTGCCAGTTGAGACCAAACTCGGCAAAGGCGGCATTGAATGCCTTGCGATGCAGTTCTTCAGTCTCGGCCAAAGTGCCATCGATATCAAAAATCAGCGCTTTGGGTGTTATGGCAGACACGAGTCAGTCCTGAATGACGATATGCCGGACCAGATGTGGCAGGTGCGATAGCTTGCAATACAACGCCTGATGATTAAGGTCGCTGGCACGGACTTTTCGATAGCCCTCGGTGAACAGGATAAAGGGAACACCGGCTGCTTTGGCAGTTGCAGAATCGGTCTCGCTGTCACCGACATAAATGATGTTTTCCATCTCGCAGCCCATTTCACGGGCACATTCGATCAGCGGCTCGGGGGCCGGTTTTTTCTTCTCGAGACGGTCGCCACCAACAATGCTGGAAAAATAGGGCTCAAGGCCCATTTCCTTGACAATGAGTTTTGACATTTTCTCGGTTTTGTTGGTGCAGATACCAAGCTTGAAACCCTTTTCCTGCAGCTTGCCGAGCGTCTCGATCAAATCGGGATAGAGTTTTGAAAACCTGGTCGGTGCCTTGGCATATTTCTCCAGAAACATCGCCACAGCCTGATCAAATGCCTCGCCCTCAAGTGGGTCATTGGCGGTCTCGAAACAGCGCTCCACCAGTTTAGGAACACCGTTGCCAATAAACATGGTGATCGTTTGCAGGGTCAGGGCACCGTGCCCGTGTGCGGCCAACACCTCATTTGCAATGGCATGCAAATCAGGGGCTGAATCAATCAACGTGCCATCGAGATCAAAAATAACGCCTTTTGTCATGTTTACTTTTGCGCTCCTTGCGCTGCCTGTCTGATGTTGGTGATATTGGTGCGGTAGGCCTCTTCGGTGCCACCCTTGAACACCGCAGAACCGGCAACCAGCGAATTGGCTCCAGCCGCGGCAACCAATGGCGCGGTTATCGGGTCAACGCCGCCATCAACCTGAATGTCGATATCGCGGTCACCGATCATGTTCTTAACCCGTGCCACCTTGTCGACAACACTGGGAATAAACGCCTGACCGCCAAAGCCCGGGTTGACCGTCATCAGCAAAATCATATCGAGCCGGTCAAGCACATATTCCAGTACAGTTTCGGGTGTATGCGGGTTAAGCGACACGCCGGCCTTTTTGCCAAGGTCACGGATAACCTGTAGAGAACGATCAAGATGCGGGCAGGCTTCTTCATGAACGGTGATGATATCTGCCCCGGCATCGGCAAAGTCTTTCAGGAACGGGTCGGCCGGTTCGATCATCAAATGACAGTCAAACACCTTGTCTGATGCGCCGCGCACGGCCTTGATAATCGGGGGTCCGAAGGTGATGTTGGGGACAAAATGACCGTCCATGACATCAAGGTGGATCCAGTCAGCCCCGGCCCGGTCAACAGCGGCAATTTCTTCACCCAAGCGGGAAAAGTCCGATGCCAGAATAGACGGGGCGATTATGATATCTCTAGCCATTTTTTCATCCTTGATTTAGTGCTAATTCCTATGGAAATAACAATGGGTGTTTACAATTACAGGTGGACGCGAAAACATTTTACCAAATGTTTTCAAGGACTAGCGCCACCATGCGGAGTATGTTTTCAACATGACGAGGTGCGCAGCCCGCGTGGGGCTTGAACGCAAATTTAAAAAAGTGGTCTCCCTCACTACAGCCCCTCAACCGAGTGAAGGAGACCTTGCCTAAAGGTGTGTGCACACACCTGCAGGTATTTTAAAAAAACGATCAGCCGACCGCCGGATCAAGATCGCCGGCAGCATATTTTGCCGCCATTTGGTCAAGCGGGATTGCGGTAATCTTGTGGGCATTGCCTGCCGTACCGAATTGCTCAAAGCGGTCTTTACACAATTGCTGCATGGCATCGAGGGCCGGTTTGAGGAATTTGCGTGGATCGAACTGTTTTGTATCTTCGGTTGCCACCTTGCGCATGATGCCGGTCATTGCCAGACGGCAGTCGGTGTCAATATTGACCTTGCGCACGCCGTGCTTGATGCCGCGAACAATTTCTTCAACCGGCACACCATAGGTTTGTGGCATACCGCCACCAAACTCGTTGAACAGGTCTTGCAGTTCCTGGGGAACCGAAGACGAGCCGTGCATGACCAGATGGGTGCCGGGCAGTTTCTTGTTGATGGCTTCAACCACACTCATCGCCAGAATTTCACCATCGGGCTTGCGGGTGAACTTGTAAGCACCGTGTGATGTGCCCATGGCAATCGCCAAGGCGTCAACCTTGGTTTTCTGAACGAAGTCCAGCGCCTGATCGGGGTCGGTCAACAACTGGTCCATGGTCAGCTTGCCTTCAGCACCGTGACCGTCTTCCTTGTCGCCTTCACCGGTTTCAAGCGACCCGAGAACACCCAGTTCACCCTCAACAGAAGCACCAACCCAATGGGCCATGTCGGTGACGCGTTTGGTAATGTCGACATTGTATTCATATGAAGCAACGGTTTTGCAGTCGCGCTCCAGCGAGCCGTCCATCATGACCGAGGTAAAGCCGTGTTGAATGGCGGTTGCACAGGTGGCTTCTGAGTTGCCGTGGTCCTGATGCAGGCAGATTGGAATTTCAGGAAACATTTCAACCAGCGCTTCAACCATTTTGGAGAGCATGATGTCACCGGCATAGGAACGCGCGCCGCGTGAGGCCTGAATGATAACCGGGGAATCCACTTCGCGAGCGGCATATAGAATTGCCAGTCCCTGTTCCATATTGTTGATATTAAAAGCAGGAACGCCGTAGTCGTTCTCTGCCGCATGGTCGAGTAATTGCCTTAGTGTAATGCGGGCCATGGTCTAAGTTCTCCAAAATGTCATTTTAGCTCTGGTTTGTTAATGCTGCTACGCCGGGCAGTTCCTTGCCTTCCAACCATTCAAGGAAGGCGCCGCCTGCAGTAGATATATACGAAAAGTCATCACTGACACCAGCCTGATTTAAGGCTGCAACGGTATCACCGCCACCGGCAACCGTTATCAGCTTGCCTTGTCGGGTCAGATCAGCCGCAGCATTGGCTACTGCAAAGGTTCCAGCCCCGAACGGGTCGATCTCGAACGCGCCCAGCGGGCCGTTCCATAAAAGAGTTTCAAGTTTGTGCAGGCGTTCAGTTAAATCAGCAATTGAAGCCGCTCCAACATCAAGGATCATGCTCTCAGCCGGGTCCTGGCCAACAGGCAGGGTCTGGTTTTCTGCCCCTACGGCGAACTCCTGGGCCACAACAACATCAACCGGCAGGACAATTTCGCAATTGTTTGCCGCTGCCACGGTCATGATCTGGTTGGCGGTTTTAACATAATCCGGTTCGGCCAGCGACTTGCCAACCGGATAACCTTTGGCCAGCAGGAAGGTGTTGGCCATGCCGCCACCGACAATAATGGCATCCATGCTTGGGATAAGGGCCTCAAGTACGGTAATCTTGCTTGAAACCTTGGCCCCACCGACCAGCGCCGCGATGGGCCGTTTGGGTGAACCAAGAACGGCATCAAGCGCATCAAGTTCTTTTTTCAGTGACAACCCGGCATAAGACGGCAACACCTTGGTAATGGCATGGGTTGAAGCATGAGCACGATGTGAACAAGAAAATGCATCATTGACATAGATGTCGGAAAACACCCCAAGACGCTGAGCAAAGCTATCTGAATTTTCAGTTTCATCGGCATGAAAGCGCAAGTTTTCCATCATGATGATGTCGCCATCCTGCATTGCCCAGACAGCTTTTTCTGCCACTTCCCCCACGCATTCCTCAACAAACCCGACCTCGCGGCCAAGGCTTTTTGCAAGTGCTTTTGCCACAGGTTCCAGCGACATGGCCGGGGTGCGGACACCTTTGGGGCGGCCAAAGTGCGAGATAATCACCACGCGGGCACCCTTGTCGGCCAGATGTGTGGCCGTTGGAGCAAACCGGTCGATGCGCACCGTATCGGTCACATGACCATTGTCCATCGGTACGTTCAGATCTGCACGCACCAGAACAGTTTTACCGGCAACATCAACACTATCAATGGATGGTACTTTACTCATCAGCCTGCCCTCCTAGTTCTGCAATTGCTTGGCAGCGGCAACAACAGCTTCAACGGTGATGCCGAATTTCGCATACAGCTCTTTAAAGGGCGCTGAAGCACCAAAGCTCGACATACCGATAAAGACGCCATTATTTCCAAGATATTTATCCCAACCCATCTGTACTGCGGCCTCAACAGCAACACGCGGGGCTGAACCGAGAACTTCTTGGCGATAGGCCTCTGTCTGGGCGTCAAACAATTCCCAGCACGGCATGGATACCACTGCCGCTCTAATACCGTCCTTGGCCAGCGCTTCGGCAGCTTCTGCTGCCAGCGAGACTTCCGAACCGGTGGCCAGAATGGTGACATCGCGTTCGCCATCTGTATCCTTGATGACATAACCGCCAAGGGCCGTCATGTTTGTTTCTGTATGCTCTGTGCGTTGCAGTGGCCGTCCCTGACGGGTGAGGGCCAGAACAGATGGAGTGCTTTTTGCATTAACCACACACTGCCAGGCTTCAACAGTTTCGATCACGTCGCAGGGGCGGAAAACATTCATATTCGGCATGGCGCGCAAGGATGCCAGCGTTTCAACCGGTTGGTGGGTCGGGCCATCTTCACCCAGATCAATCGAATCATGGGTCAAAACATAGCCAACCCGTAAGCCCATCAGGGCAGACAAGCGCATGGCACCGCGCATATAGTCAGCAAACACCAGGAAGGTGCCGCCATAAGGAATAAAGCCACCATGCAGGGCAATGCCGTTCATGGCTGCTGCCATGCCGTGTTCGCGCACGCCGTAGTACATATAGCTGCCGGCATAATTGGCCGCAGTTACAGCCTCCATACCACTGGTTTTGGTGTTGTTGGAACCGGTCAGGTCAGCCGAGCCGCCTATGGTGAAAGGGATTGCCTTGTTGACAACTTCCAGCGCCATTTGCGAGGCAACCCGTGTTGCAGGTCCCGGGGCTTCTTCGACCATTTTCTTTTTATATTCATTGATGGCAGGCGCCAGAACAGCAGGCACCTTGCCTGAATGCGCTGCCTCAAAGGCTGCTTTTGCACCCGAAGCATCAAGACGTTGTTGCCATGCGGCACGGGCCTCACCGCCACGGCGACCTGCTGCACGCCAGGCGCTCAAAATGTCAGCGGGAATTTCAAATGGTTCAGCGGTCCAGCCGAGATTTGCTCGAGTCAGGGCAATCTCATCATCGCCCAGTGGTGCGCCGTGGGTGGCCGAAGTGCCCTGTTTGTTGGGGGCGCCGTAACCAATGATGGTTTTACAGGCAATGAAGGACGGTTTGTCAGATTTTTGCGCTGCTTCAATGGCATCGGCAATGGCTTGCGGGTCATGGCCGTCAATGGCAACCGCGTCCCAACCGGCAGCGGTAAAGCGCATGACCTGATCGGTCGAGGTTGACATATCGGTGCCACCATCAATAGTGATCGAGTTGTCATCCCACAGGACAATCATCCGCGACAGTTTCATGTGCCCGGCCATATCAATGGCTTCGTGCGAAATGCCCTCCATCAGGCAACCGTCACCGGCAAAAACATAGGTGTAATGGTCAACCAGATCATTGCCAAAACGGGCATTGTCCATACGCTCAGCCAACGCCATGCCAACAGCTGTGGCAATACCCGAGCCCAGCGGCCCGGTTGTGGTTTCAACCCCCAGCGCATGGCCATATTCAGGGTGACCGGCGGTGATTGAATCCAGCTGGCGGAAATTTTTGATCTGCTCGATGGTCATGTCTTTATAACCAACCAGATGATTGAGGGCATAATGCAGCATTGACGCGTGACCTGCTGACAACACCCATCGGTCGCGATCAGGCCATTTAGGGTCTGCAGCGTCAAATTTCAGGAACCGGGTAAACAGGACGGTCGCCATATCGGCCATGCCCATCGGTGCACCTGGGTGACCGGACTTTGCTTTTTGAATGGCATCCATGGCAAGGGCACGGATGGCATTGGCCATATCATTGTGAGAGGTATCAGTCATGGTGTCGTTCCTAAAACTATTGTGTTCCGGGTTGGAATTAACAGGCGCGGCGCTTTTTCTCAATAAGGCGATGAATAAGCGGGGTCAGAATAAGCTGCATGGCAATATCAAGCTTGCCACCAGGTACTACAATTGAGTTGGCGCGCGACATGAAACTGTCATGGATCATTGATATCAGGTAAGAAAAATCGATACCGGCCGGGTCGGCAAAACGGATAACCACCATTGATTCGTCAGCCGTTGGAATCCAGCGTGCAATCGCCGGGTTGGACGTATCAACCATCGGTACCCGCTGAAAATTGATATCGGTTTGTGAAAATTGCGGGATGATATAATTGAGGTAATCAGGCATCCGGCGCAAAATCGTATCGGTTACAGCTTCGGTTGAGTAGCCGCGCTCGGACCGGTCACGGGAAATCTTCTGGATCCATTCAAGGTTGATAACCGGCACCACACCGATTTTCAGATCGGCATATTGGGCAACATTGACCTTGTCGGTAACAACGGCACCGTGCAAGCCTTCATAAAACAGCAGATCTGTATTGTCGTCAAAGTCTGCCCAGTCGGTAAAGGTGCCGGGCGGTTTGCCATGCTGTTCGGCTTCTTCTTCATTGTGGACATAGTAACGGGTCTGGCCCTTGCCGGTTTCGCCATAGGTTTTGAAAACCTCTTCGATCTTGCCAAACAGATTGGCTTCCGGGCCAAAGTGACTGAAATGATTATCACCATTTTTACCAGCGCTTTCCATAGCTTCCTTCATGGCCGTGCGGTCATAGCGGTGAAACGCATCGCCCTCAATGGCAGCGGCGGTTATGCCTTCGCGGCGAAAAATCTGGTTAAAGGTATGCTTGACGGTTGAAGTTCCGGCACCTGATGAACCGGTGACCGATATGATCGGGTGTTTTACAGACATCACGTGCCTCCTTGAAACAATAGTTGATTAACGAAACAGACCACGATGCCCGAAAAGCGGCGAGGTCGCGCCTTTTTCCGGTGGATGCTCCTGATATTTTCTGACACGATCCACCTCATCGGCAGGACCAAAAACCAGCGGGATACGCTGGTGCAGATCATCAGGTACAAGGTCAAGAATGCGCTCTGTCCCCTCTGTTGCAACGCCGCCTGCCTGCTCGACAACCATGGCGACCGGAAAGGCTTCATAAACCAGCCGCAAGCGGCCACAGGCGTAACCATCCCGACTGTCGCCGGGATAGAGAAATACCCCGCCACGAATAAGAATGCGGAAAGTTTCAGCCACCAGTGACGCAACCCAGCGCATGTTGTAATTTTCACCGCGCGGTCCATCAGCACCTGCCAGACAATCGTCAATATAGGCTCGAACACCCGGGCTCCAGTGCCGGTAATTAGACGCGTTGATGGCATATTCACGTTTGCCGCTAATCATCTTCATATTGGTCAAGGTGATCAGAAACTCGCCCTTTTTACGGTCAAGGGTTGCCACATGGGTGCCATCACCAACTGTAAAGACAATTGTTGTTTGCGGACCATAAACCATGAAACCGGCAGCAACCTGGTTGCTGCCGGGCTGATAAAATACTTTTTCCGGCGCCATGTCATCTGCTGTAGCAACAGGGAAAATCGAAAAGATTGTGCCGATTGAAACATTGGTTTCGATGTTTGAAGAACCATCAAGCGGATCAACGGCAACAGCAAGCGGTGCATCTTCGTTGAGTGCAACCGCTTCTTCATCTTCTTCTGAACCCATAACCGCAACCGGGGAATCACGCAGCGCACCGAATATCAGTTCATTTGACTTCACATCGAGAAATTTCTGCGCATCTCCATCAGCATTATCGCCGACAATTGCGGCCATTTCACCGGCAAGTGCACCCTGGGCAATCAGATCGGCAATCGTTGCGGCCGCGCCGCATAGTTTATTGATGGTTTCGGCAACAGCCAGATTTGTGGCATCGCTGCCCGCCCAGTCTGCCAGAAAACTCTTGAGGGTCTGGTGACGCTCCATAGTCAAAACTCCGTTTGCGGCCTGTGTTAATTATTTTGTGGAAGTAGTTATCCTCAACTTCATGAAGCAAAACCATGGGGGTTTTAGTCGCAAAAGTAAATTTGAATAATCTTTTCATATGTGATAGAAAAACTAAATGTCATTTACCCGCGATATAACCATGAAACAATTGCGCGCGCTGAGTGCCGTCGTTCAAACCGGCACGGTCAGTGGCGCGGCAAAAATCCTTCATGTCACGCCGCCAGCGGTCTCGCTGCAGCTTAAACAATTTGAGCAACTGGCAGGACTGGAACTGCTTGAACGCAACGCAGACGGATTGAAACCCACGGCAGCCGGTCAGGAAATTCTTGATGCCAGCAAAGGCATAGAACTGCTGTTGTCGAACTGTTCAGACAGTCTCGACAGCATTAAAGGCATGACCAAGGGCACGGTGCGGGTCGGGGTTATTTCGACAGCCAAATATTTTGCCCCGCGAGCACTGGCGGCTTTTAAAAAACTGCATCCTGATATTGAAATGAACCTCCAGGTGGGCAACCGCAGGGAAACCGTGGCAGCCCTTGAGGCGTTTGAGTTTGATTTTGCCATTATGGGCCGGCCGCCCAAGCAGTTTGAAGTCGAGCGCGCCGAGATTGGCCCGCACCCGCATATCCTCATTGCCCCGCCCGATCATCGCCTGGCTGGAAAAAAGGGCCTGAAACCACAAGATCTGGTCAATGAAGCCTTCCTGTTGCGTGAGCCGGGGTCGGGCACCAGAGCAATCACCGAGGATCTGCTGATTGAAGCCGGGGCCCCCTTGAATACGGGAATGGAAATGGGCTCAAACGAGACCATCAAGCAGGCGGTGATGGCTGGGCTCGGCATCGCGTTGATTTCCGCTCATACGGTTTCGGTGGAACTGGAAGAAGGGCGGCTGGTCATGCTTGATGTCGAGGGCTTTCCGATTGAACGCAACTGGCAGATCATTCGCCGCTCGCAAAAACGCCTGATGCCGGCCGGGCGGGCGCTGTGGGATTTCATGGTTGCTGAAGGCAACAGCTTTTTGCCGGACTTGCCAAAGAATTAATTTGTATCGTGATCAATCCGGCTTAAACGATCTGTTTTGGGGCTGGTGTTTGCTCTCAGCCCAGGCTGTATCTTGTTTAATTAACCACACTCATTTTCCGTCATCAACTCAGTTGCATATCACGCAGTTTGGCGTTGGTGATTATTGCGAGTTTTCTTGCGGCAGCGGTTATGGCTACGATGGGCTTTTTGCCGTTATAGCGTAGTCTATGGCCCAGTGCAGCGCGGGTGAGTTGTTCAGCTCTCTGGCGTTAACATCTGCCCGCTTGGCCAGAAAGGCAAAGCAATGGCGGCAACTTCTGCTGTTTTTTCAATGTCAAAACCGAAAATGGTGGTGCCATCAGGCGAGCGGACATATTAACGATGCGGGGTGGCAGATGTTATCTTGCAACAGCCCCTTAAATCTCGGCAATCACTTGCTCAAGCATGCCGCGCACCTTGCCGGCAATTTCGCCAAGACCGGCATTGTCAATCGCCTGCATTGAGGCCATCGGATCAACGGCAGAAACTTCCACCTTGCCGTCTGCTGCCTGAACAATCACATTGCACGGTAACATGGTGCCGATATGTGGTTCTGCCTGTAAAGCGGTAAAGGCCAGTTTCGGGTTGCAGGCGCCCAAAATGGTATAGGGGCGAAAGTCTTCATCGAGTTTTTTCTTTAACGTCGCCTTGACATCAATGGTGGTCAAAACCCCGAAACCATGTTCGGCCAGCACAGCGGTTGCCCGCTCAATCGCTTCATCAAAGCCCAGATCAACGGTTTTGGAAATATGATAGGTCATGACAGCTCACGCTCCTTATTTGGGTAAAAACATGTATGCCACTTTAAATAGGCAAGCAGAGCGTTTTAGCAAGGGACAAGCTGTCACCTTTTGGTGTTACTTGACTTTGACCTTTGAAGTGATCACCCGCACATAGGAGCCGTCATAGCCATCATCGGTTTTGGTGAAGGTAAACTTCGCCCGCCGCCAGGTAAATTTGATTTTTGTCTCCCGGTCACCGCTATAGACCTGTTCAGTGCATTTTTTCTTGTAACAATAACGCAGCTTGTTACCGTCAAGAAACTCCAGCGATGTAGGCGATCTGCCTTTCCATTTACCGGTGAATGTCTTAGCCGTTGCCGCACTGCTCACGGCCAGGGAACCTGCCATTACAACTGCTGTAAATATGCTAAAATTCATAATAATATCTCCCCTGTTTTAATAAGAATAAAATGAGAACATTAACGTAACGGTTATTGATTTAAAATGCAAGTTCTATTTTTGTTCTATTGTCCATAGCGCCTCGTCGTTACACCGGGGCCTATGCGAGTACAACCTGACCGGTCGGGGCAGCGCTTGCTGCCCTGACGATCCAAATTAATTCGGGAATATGATGCTGGCTTAAGCTAAATTCACACGGATGCAGCTTGTTATAGAGCCTGATAATAGTCCATCAGGATTTGTGCAACTTCGGGGCGTGAGAACTCTTTTGGCGGGGCTTTTCCCTGGCCCAGCATTTCGCGCACGGCGGTACCTGACAACAAAACAAAGTCTTCTTTCACATGATCTGGTGCTTCACGCATCATCACCACCTTGTTGAGTTTTTTCGAATAGGCGGTGTGGTCAGCTTCAAAAATTTCGATCTGCAATTCACCCTCTTTTATGTCATGGAAAATTGTCTGGGCATCAAAGGCACCATAATAATCCCCGACACCAGCATGGTCGCGCCCGACAATCAAATGCGTAGCCCCCATATTCTGACGGAACACCGCATGCAGCACAGCCTCACGTGGGCCGGCATAGAGCATATCAAAGCCATAACCGGTGACAATGGCGCTGTTCGGCGGGAAATAGACATCAACCATCTTGCGAATCGCTGCGTCGCGGACATCGGCTGGAATGTCACCGGCCTTCAGCTTGCCAAGCAGCATGTGGATTACCAGCCCGTCAGCGTTCAGGCGCTCCATAGCCATATGGCACAGCTCTTCATGGGCCCGGTGCATCGGGTTGCGGGTTTGAAAGGCAACAACCTTTGACCAGCCGTTATCTTCAATGGTCTGGCGAATTTGTACAGCGGTGCGGAACGTATCGCCGAAATCTGTTTCGAAATAGCTGAAATTGAGCACCTGAATCGAGCCTGACAGACACACCCGCCCCTGACCATTAAAGGCGGCAACGCCGGGATGCGCCTGATCATCGGTGCCATAAACCTGTTTGGTCATGGTGGCCATCTCATCGGCGGAAAACTCTTCAACTGCATCAACATTCATGACCGCTAAAACTGGATTGCCATCGACATTGGGGTCTTTGAGGGCAATGCGGTCACCGGCTTTGATGTTACCGGCATCTTCTACAAGGTTCAAAACCGGGGTCGGCCAGAACAAACCGCTGGTGGTGTGCATATTGTCAGCCACGCTCAGGGCATCGGCCTTGTTCATATAGCCGGTCAGCGGGTTGAAATAGCCACCGCCAAGCATAACCGCATTCGCGGCACTGGCAGATGACAGCATGATTGACGGCAAGGATGCTGCTTCAGCAATAATTTTTTCACGTTCGCTATCATTGCTCACAAACAGGGGGTTAAGCTCATCTGACCCATGTGGTTTAATAATTTTGGCCATATCCAATTCTCCTGCTTTCTGTGATTGCTTTTATAAACTCGATTGATATCCGCATATTTTTACGCGGTTTAGCAAGCTCTATACCGCAAAGCGAGAAAAATATAAATTAGCGAATATGTCGCCTTCACTCAAAGGCCACAATATCGAAATGGTTGCCAGAAAGTTGGACAATGGCTGACGATATAAAAAATCCGAAAAATCTGCTAGCATTGACATTGGCGAGCATGGCCGTCCGGTTCTGTGCGGCTAGCGCACCATTGACCGTGAAATTTATCGCGAGCCCGATGATTTTGTCGTCCTGGCAATCAGTATGTCAATACCAGCAGTACGGCGTGTTATCTCAATACCCATGGCGGCAATGAAGTCGACATGGAAGCCAAAAAAGATGCCGGATTGCACAGAAATACCATCAAGGCAGACAAGTTTGAGAAAATGGCCAAGAAATAACTTCTAAATCTTGATATCTTGATATCTTGATATTTTTGACCATGACTTGACAACATATTCATATATTTATTAGATATATCTGTCAGATACATGGAAAAACAAAATGGCACTCACACCTTCATCAATGCCCATTCTCGGGATGCTCACCTGGCGGCCTATGGCGGGGTATGAAATCAGGCAGAAAATTCAGGGTAGTATTGGCAATTTCTGGAGCGAAAGTTTCGGCCAGATTTATCCGCAACTTCGTATGTTGAGTGAGGCAGGTTTGATCAAGATACATCCCGGTGAACAATCAACAAGCCAAAGCAAGAAAACATATGAGATCACCGACGCAGGCAGACAGGCATTAAGAGACTGGATTGCCAGAGAACCCGTCAACCGGCCCCCGCGAGATGAACTGCTTTTGAAAGTGTTTTTTGCGCCCGAAGGAGACCGGCAACGGGTGCGCGACCATATCAAAAAAGCCCGAGACGAAGCGGTCGTCAGATTACGCACATTTCAGGCCATTGAAATCAAGCTTCAAAAGCTCACAGCCCATCAGGACAAGTCCAAATTCTGGCGCATGACGTTGAAGCTGGGCATTAGCGATGCACAAACCTTTATTGCCTGGTGTGATGAGGCGCTGGCAGAGTTTGGTGATGAAAACACCGATAAAGAAATTGATGAGGAAACAGAGAAATGAGCATTTTCGGCGAACTTGTTGCTGGATATTTTGATTATAACACCTTGAAAATTTTCCATCTGTTCGGGGTTGTTATTTTCATGGGCAATATCATCGTAACCGGTTGGTGGAAAACCATGGCCGACCGGACCGGTGATTACCGCATCATTGCATTTGCCCAGCATCAGGTGACAATAACCGACTGGATTTTTACCTTTA
>Ga0316189_10003628_pt1 | contig 14978 bp, 15 predicted proteins | sample LowCovwburrow_MG_FD_204930 | JGI IMG/M metagenome (GOLD analysis project Ga0316189, IMG submission 204930) | Coastal sediment microbial communities from Maine, United States - Lowes Cove worm burrow | ecosystem: Environmental > Aquatic > Marine > Coastal > Sediment | place: USA: Maine...
GTTCGACCCTGAAATGATGCTGGTCTTTGAACATTTCGAATTGGTCGAGGACTTGGCAGGACGCGAGTTGTAATCTGGTGCGCCGGGGAGAACCCCGGCCTACGTAGGTCGGGGCCTGCCCCGACTCCCCTTTCCCCGCGTCCCGATATCCGCTAATCCCACACCAACAGATCTAATCCGCAGGACCGACCCATGAAATTCACGCTTTCCTGGCTGAAACACCACCTCGACACCGACGCCTCGGTGGCCGACATCGCATATGCGCTGACGGACCTCGGGCTTGAGGTCGAGGGCATCGAGAACCCCATTGAGCGGTTGGCTGACTTTACAATCGGCAAGGTGCTGACAGCAGAAAAGCACCCCGATGCGGACAAGCTGAAAGTCTGTCAGGTGGACACGGCCAATGGCCCCACGCAGATCATCTGTGGCGCGCCAAATGCGCGGGCGGGTATCACTGTCGTGATCGCCAGCCCCGGCACATATGTTCCCGGCATTGATACCACAATTGGTGTGGGTAAAATCCGCGGGATCGAAAGCTACGGTATGATGTGTTCCGAGCGCGAAATGGAGCTGTCCGAAGAACACGACGGCATCATCGAGCTGCCTTCGGGCGAAGTGGGCGACCGCTTTACCGATTGGCTGGCCGTGAACCAGCCAGAAAAGGTTGATCCTGTCATCGAAATTGCGATCACACCGAACCGCCCTGACGCACTTGGTGTGCGCGGTGTAGCGCGTGATTTGGCCGCGCGCGGTCTTGGCAAGCTCAAGCCTTGTAAGGTTGATCCGGTTCCCGCCAGCTTTGCGGCAGATATGAATGTGTCAATTGATGATGATACACTTGATGGATGCCCTGTTTTCTATGGTCGTTTGATCAAGGGCGTCAAGAATGGCCCAAGTCCTGAATGGCTGCAAACGCAATTGCGCGCCATTGGTCTGCGCCCCATCAGCTTTCTGGTCGATGTGACCAACTGGTTTACCTATGACCTGAACCGCCCGCTGCATGTCTTTGACGCGGACAAGGTGAACGGTAACCTGCGTGTGCACCGTGCCGCCGGTGGCGAGACATTGGTCGCGCTCGATGACAAAGAATACACACTGCAAGCGGGCCAAATGGTGATCTCTGATGACAATGGCGCAGAAAGCATTGCCGGTATCATGGGCGGGGCCGAGACTGGTTGTACTGAAGAGACAGTGAACGTCTTTGTCGAAAGCGCTTATTGGGACCCGATCCAGATCGCCTACACAGGCCGTGCGCTGAAGATTAACTCAGACGCCCGCTACCGGTTCGAGCGTGGCGTAGACCCAGCGTTCACGCCCGAAGGGCTGGAACATGCCGTGCGCATGATCGTGGATCACGCAGGCGGTGAGGCATCCGAAGTCATTCAAGCCGGCGAAGTTCCGGACACGTCGCGCGCCTACAAACTGGACGCAAAGCGGGTGATCTCATTGGTTGGTATGGATATCCCGGAATCGACCCAACGTGTGACCCTGACCGATCTTGGCTTTAAGATGGACGGCAATATGGCGCATGTGCCGTCGTGGCGTCCTGATGTGCAGGGCGAGGCCGATTTGGTAGAAGAGGTCGCGCGTATTGCGTCTCTGACGAAGCTGGAAGGCCGGCCATTGCCGCGCATCGACGCGGGCGTGCCCAAGCCGATCCTGACAGCAGGCCAGATGCGCCAACAGGCCGCACGCCGGACTGCAGCTGCGCTGGGCTACAACGAATGTGTTACTTACAGCTTCATCGATTCCAAAGCGGCAAAGCTCTTTGGTGGTGGCGATGACGCGACCATGCTGGAAAACCCGATCAGTTCGGAAATGTCTCACATGCGTCCCAACCTGCTGGGTGGACTCTTACGTGCTGCGGCCCGCAATCAGGCCCGCGGATTCATGGACATGGGCCTCTTTGAGGTCGGCGCCGGCTTCCACGGTGGAGAGCCGGGCGAGCAGCATATGCTTGTCTCTGGCGTCCTTATCGGACGGACGGGGCCGAAGGACGTGCATGGTACATCGCGTCCTGTCGATCTTTATGATGCCAAGGCAGATGCCGAGGCAGTTTTGGCGGCTATTGGCGCACCTGCGAAGGTACAAATTCTGCGTGGCGCCGATGAATGGTGGCACCCCGGGCGGCACGGCAAGATTTGCCTTGGCCCCAAGAAGGTGCTTGGCATCTTTGGTGAACTGCACCCTCGCGTCTTGCGCGAAATGGACATCAAGGGGCCAGCAGTGGCCTTTACCATCTGGCCGGATGAAGTGCCGATGCCAAAGAACAAGACAGCGACCCGTCCAGCCTTGACTGCAACAGATCTGCAGGCGGTCGAGCGCGACTTTGCTTTTGTCGTGGATGCGGAAGTAGAAGCACTGACGCTGGTGAATGCAGCCGCTGGCGCAGACAAGACGCTGATCACAGATGTCCGCGTCTTTGACGAATTCATCGGTGGGTCGTTGGGCGAAGGTAAGAAATCTCTCGCCGTGACCGTCCGTTTGCAGCCAACAGAAGCGACACTGAAGGATGCAGATATCGAAGCGGTGAGCGCCAAGATCATCGAGAAGGTCTCTAAGGCAACCGGTGGCAGCTTACGCGGATGATCCTGCGCCGCGCCACCGATGATGACGTGGCCGGCTTGACCGCTGTTTTGCAAGCCGCCTATGCGCCGTTTCAGGCATTGGGCCTGCCGCCGGTGACTGAAGGGATTGGCGAAGATATCCGCGATCACAATGTCTGGGTCGCCGAGGTGGACAGACAGGTGCAAGGCGGTATCGTTCTGGTACTGGGTGGGTTTGCACATATTGCCAATCTTGCCGTGCATCCCGATGCAGGCGGGCAAGGAATCGGTCAGGCGCTGATAGACATCGCGTCAGAAGCTTCAGCGGCGGCTGGCCACACCCAAATCCGGTTGGCCACCCATGCTGAAATGACGACGACACAGGCCTTTTATCGTAAGCTCGGCTGGCAAGAGACTGGCCGCGACGGCGATAAGGTCTATTTTCAGAAAGAATTGAATTAAAGGAGCCCCGATATGACCCTCAAGATTTACCTCTCTGGTGAAATTCACACCGACTGGCGCGACCAGATCACAACTGGTGCTGCGGGGCTTGATGTGGCGTTTGACAGCCCCGTGACAGATCACGATGCATCGGATGATTGCGGCGTGGCGATCATGGGTGCCGAGGACAAAAAATTCTGGCACGACAATAAAGGCGCGAACCTCAACGCGATCCGCACGCGGCATGGCATTCAGAATGCTGACATTGTGGTCGTGCGCTTTGGCGAAAAGTACAAGCAGTGGAACGCAGCGTTTGACGCCGGCTATGCTGCGGCACTGGGCAAGTCGCTTATCGTGATGCATGGACCAGACCACCAGCACCCCCTGAAAGAGGTAGACGCAGCGGCCCTTGCCGTTGTGGAAAACCCCGAGCAGGTGGTTCAGATTTTGCGCTATGTATTGAACGGAACGCTTCCGGGATAAGCGGGCGACATCGGGCAAAGGTCGGTTCTGTGACCAAATGCCCGATGCCTACATCATCTGCGCCTTTTTCACTTTCGCGGCCTTGCCCTCGTATAGCGACACATCAACGCCACGGTCGGACAGAGCCTCAGTGAGTTCTGCATCGCTCAAAGCCTCGATCGCCTGTTCTGTCATCTTCATAAAGTTGATCTTGCGCGTGTAAGCTGGGTTTGTTTCACCGAAAAAGCTGCGGTTCTCAAAGGCGAAATCCTCGGCGTATTTGGTCATGAAGAACGCCAAAAACGTATTGATGCTTGTCCGCACACGCGGGTCATCCGTCATGTGTTGTGCAGAATGGTCGAGAGTTTCTAACATTAGCCGCGACCACAGTTCTGCCCCTTTGTCGTTCATCAACTGCATTGCGTTGTGGTGGTGATGGAAGTTCAGCCGAAATTCCGCGCCATGATAATAGGGGCCGCCACCCATCACATCGACCCACATCGACGCTTGTGTATTGATGTGATGATTGATGGGCCCCACACGTTCGAACACAGACCGGAACCAGTCGTCCTGTGCAAACACGCGTTGATAAAAGCTCTGGACGATCGCCACGATAGGTTCTTGCCCCAAAAGTGAATAGAGCTGCCAGAACTGAATAGGCTTGGTTGCATCGCCAGGCGCAGTCAGCGAAAGTATGTCCGCCATCCGATGAGCTTGCGCAGGCAGCAGACCTTTGGCCATTGCCGCCTGAATGTAATCACGTTGGATCTTTTCGGACATGTATCCGTGTTGCGTGGGGAACTTGGGAAGGTCAACTTGTGCCATGATGCTCTTTCGCGTTGTCGCCGCAGCACGGGGGAATGTCCCGCGCAGCTGGCATCATCCAGCTGCGCGGATCCTGATCCGCCTTACGGACGGGGTGGGATATTTTTGGCTTTTTCCACGGCGGGGCGGGCATAAAACCGCTCAACATACGCGGGGATGTTCTTCAGGTCATGATAGCCTACCACGTCCTTTGTCCCGTAGAATTCCAGCGCATTCAGCCAAGGTGCAATTGCCATGTCAGCGATGGAATAATCGTCTACGATCCAGTCTTTGCCATCCAGTTCTTTGTCCAGAACAGCCAGCAAACGAATTGCCTCATCGCGATAGCGTTCCCGCGGGCGCGGGTCTTCAATGTCTTTGCCTGCGAACTTGTAGAAAAAGCCCATTTGCCCGAGCATTGGTCCCAAACCACCCATCTGGAACATCAGCCATTTGGTGATATGTGCCTTGTCAGCCCCCGAATTTCCAACGAATTTTCCCGTTTTTTCAGCAAGATACAGCAAGATCGCGCCACTCTCGAAGATGCCAATCGGGCCATCGGGGCCATTGGGGTCAATGATCGCCGGTATCTTATTGTTTGGGTTAAGCGACAGAAATGCGTCACTTTTCACGTCGGCGGCGCTGAGCGTGACAAGGTGAGCTTCGTACGCCAATCCCATCTCTTCAAGAGCGATAGATGCCTTTACGCCATTTGGTGTGGGGAAGGAGTAGAGCTGAATGACCGACGGGTCCTGAGCGGGCCAGCGGGTTGTGATCGGGAAGGCGGAGAGGTCAGCCATGTGGCGATGTCCTTTATTGAATTTGGGTTCCTTCTAGCTAAGGGGAAAAACCGCAAATAAAACCCGTGCGACTGTGAGCCTATATGGGTAACTATGTGCGCAGTTGCGCAATGGGCATCAGACCCGTGCGCTAATTCAAAAAAGTGGGGACGCAAATGCTTAACGAATTCAAAGATTTCATCGCCAAGGGCAATGTCATGGACATGGCCGTAGGTATCATCATCGGTGCGGCATTTACCGCCATTGTCACATCACTTGTGGGTGACCTGATCAACCCGCTTATCGGCCTCGTATCCGGTGGCGTTGATTTCACCAATAACTATGCTGTTCTGGCCGGCGACGTTGCCGAGGGCGCATCGCTTGAAGCAGCTCGCGAAGCAGGAGCTTCGATCTTTGCATATGGCGCGTTCATCATGGCAGTCATCAACTTTCTGATCATTGCCTTTGTCGTGTTCATGTTGGTCAAGAACGTCAACAAGATCAAAGAGGCGGCCGCCAAGGAAGAGGAAGCTGCACCAGAAGCACCAAAGGGTCCTACAGCAGAAGAATTGCTTGCTGAGATCCGCGACGCGCTGAAGGCAAACGCCTAAGGCGATCCTAAGATGATAAGAGGGCGCGCTGGTGACAGCGGGCCCTTTCTTACGTCTGGTGCCCGAGAAAACGCTTGATTGCTTCCGTGACGAACACCGGGCTTTCCAAGGGCGAAGTATGACCCGCCTTAGGTACTTCGATCAGTTCAGACCCCTTGATCGCCTCATGCATCGCTTTGGCTGTTGCAGGCGGCGTGGGGATATCCTCTGCCCCGACCATGATTAGAGTGGCGGGTGGGTTTGTAAGCGTGCGCAAAGCGTTTTGCACATCATCACGGTCAAAAATGGCGCGCCCGAACTGCCGGATCGAGGTGCGGTCCAAACCACTGATGTATGTTTTCATCTGCTTGATTGCGTCGCGCTGGGCAGGGTCCTGACGGAAAGCCTTGCCAAACAGCAATGGCAGGACTTTTCCAAGTAGCGGTCGAATGCCAATAATCCGTACGAAGAACAGCAACTGGTTGTATTGCTTCAGGCTTGCCGCACTTTCGGCATTCGCGCCTGTGTCCATCAAGATCAGTGATTTAAACAGATCGGGCCGACGCAGCAGCAACCGCATACCCACATATCCGCCGGTGGACATGCCTGCAAAATGAACGGGGCCATTGCAAAGCGCGTCGATCAGATTTTCAGCATCATCAACCAGATCATACATGCCAAATGGTTCTTGGCAGAGCCCGCTTTCCCCATGGCCGCGGTGATCAAATGCAATGACACGGTGGGTGTCGCTCAGGGCTTCGATTTGTGCAGCAAACATCTGATGGCGCATCAGATAGCCGTGCGAAAACACAATTGTTTCAGGGCCGGACCCGGCGATCACATAGTTGATTGGCCGACCGCTGATATCAATTTTGGGCATGGTGTGTTGCGCGTCCCGTCATTGGATGACGGAACGCTATAGACCGCGGCGTGCTACGGCAAGGCTTAGGCCTTCAATGCCAACGTTGGTGACAGCACGTCGATCCCGAGTGCTTTGCCAACGGCATAGTAAGTTAGCTTTCCAGCGTGCACGTTGAGGCCATCAAGCAGGTGCGGATCATCCTCGCAGGCTTGCCGCCAGCCTTTGTCTGCCAGTGACAGCATGAAAGGCATCGTTGCATTGCTGAGTGCAATTGTGGATGTCCGTGCGACAGCGCCCGGCATGTTGGCCACGCAATAGTGCATGATTCCGTCCACATCATAGATCGGGTTTTCGTGCGTGGTCGCTTTGGAGGTTTCAAAGCAGCCGCCTTGGTCGATGGCGACGTCGACCAGTGCTGCGCCCGGTTTCAGCTCTGACAATTGTGCGCGTGAAATGAGCTTGGGCGCTGCCGCCCCGGGGATCAGAACAGCGCCAATGATCAGGTCTGCTTCGCGCGCCAGATCAATTGTGTTGCCCGCACTGGCGTAGCTGTTTTTGAACTGGCTGCCGAATGTATCATCGAGATAGCGCAGACGCGGCAGGGATCGGTCAAGCACGGTCACATCCGCACCCATGCCAGCGGCGATGCGTGCTGCGTGCGTACCCACCACGCCGCCGCCGATGACAACAACGCGGGCAGGGCCCACACCCGGTACGCCGCCCATCAGAACGCCGCGCCCGCCATTTGCCTTTTGCAGGGTCCATGCGCCGACTTGCGGGGCAAGACGGCCTGCGACTTCGGACATAGGCGCAAGCAGCGGCAAGCCGCCGCGATCATCGGTGACAGTCTCGTAAGCAATGCAGGTAGCGCCGGATCCCATTAGGTCTTTGGTCTGTTCCGGATCCGGGGCAAGGTGCAGGTAGGTGAACAATATCTGACCTTCACGCAGCATTTTTCGTTCCACAGGTTGTGGTTCTTTCACTTTTACAACCATGTCGACAGTTTCAAAGATTTCCGCCGCCGTGCCAACAATCGTAGCACCGGCATCGACATAATCAGCGTCAGTGAACCCCGCACCATTTCCTGCGCCCGATTGGACAGTGACCTTGTGGCCGTGGTTCACGGCTTCGCGCGCGGCGTTTGGCGTCAGGCCGACGCGAAATTCCTGTGGTTTGATCTCAGTTGGGCATCCGATATGCATGACCCGTTCCTCCCTATTTCTCAGGCAAAGTATCTGCTCGGTTGGATGCAATTTCTGCGGGCTTTTTCTTGGATGTTTGCGGTAACTTTGGTAAAGGTTTGCGCAAGTTGCCAAATTTGTCGAAGGATCGTGCGGAAAATGGAAATCGACAGTATTGATCGCCGAATCCTTGAGGTTTTGCAGAAGAAAGGCCGTATGTCGAATGCAGAGCTGTCTGAATTGGCAAACCTGTCTGCTTCGGCCTGTCACAGGCGGGTGCAGCGGCTGGAGAAGGACGGCTATATTCGGGACTATGTGGCCTTGCTGGATCCGCGCAAAGTTGGCCGCCCCACGACCGTCTTTGTCGAGATCACGCTGAGCGGGCAGGCCGATGAGGTATTGGATGCGTTCGAGAAAGCTGTGGCTCGCGTACCTGACGTTCTGGAATGTCATCTGATGGCGGGCACGGCGGACTATCTGCTGAAAGTTGTCGCTGGCGACACAGAGGATTTTGCCCGCATTCATCGCCGTTATCTGGCGACACTGCCGGGGGTGGCGCAGATGCAGTCTTCGTTTGCGCTGCGCACCGTGCGCCAGACGACGGCGCTGCCGGTCTAGTCGCTTTTCTCGCTCTCATTGGGGTGCAGGTCATAGGGTGCAGCGAGGTTCCAAACGTGGTCAGGGACCATGTTTTTGATCTTGGCGGGTTCCTCGCGGCGCAGATGCAAGATGGTTTCGGCAGCTTTCATCTCGACCCGTGCACGGGCGAATTCCAACCCACGCGGGCCAACGCGCGGCATCACCCAAGCCATCACGCCACGTAGCCAGTTGGGCATGCGTCGTAGCGGCAGGCCACCTGCGGCGAGCCGAGTGTTTTCAACGAACCCTTTGACCGAGCCTGCCCGTTTGCCGCGCGATCCTGGGGCGGCGAGGGTCACTTCATCGCCAAGGCTCTTCAGCATTTCCGCCCCACGGTCATTGCGCACGATCAGCCATTGTTCGCCTTCGCCCGCCATATAGCCGACGGTGATGTCAGCGAGCCTGTTGGTGTAGTCAACACAGGTGCGGCAGGTGGTGGGGAAGAAATCGGCAGGCAGATCGGAAAGCGGCAGTTTCAGGAACGGAATGAGCCGTTGGCTGCCGTCGGTAAAGCGCAGTTCGACATGATAATCGGCGCGGAATTCAAGGTAGGTGACCGTTTCCGGTGCGTCTGTCAGCCGTTCAAGGAAACTATGGAAATTCTCGGTGGTCGTGTTGTCAGAGCAGGGCGTGCCGATGACGTAAATCCGGTCGAACCCAAGGTCAGCCTCCATCGCGCGTAGGGCGTATATTTGGCAAGGAATGCCGATCACTGCGATCTTGCGATGTCCCGCCGCGTAGGCGGGTTCCAGCAAGGCCAGTAGCGGTGCATAGCCCATCCGCATGCCGCGTGCGTGTTTCATTTCTGCTGCATCAGTAATGATCGCGGGACGAGGGCGCCATTTATCGTCTTCGTCGGGAACCATCGTCAGGACGGCATCCACCGCGCCTGTTTCCAGCAGGCGTTCGGCGAAGCGCGTGGTCAGGCCAGTCCATTGCGCACCTTCGCGCGCGGGGTGCAGTGCCGCGCGGTACATGGCCTGCGTGACCCCGAAGAAACGCTCATCGCTGTCGCCTTTCGCGGGTCTGCCGTGGAATGCCGTTTCCGCCTTGGGGTAGTCGGGTTTGATGAACTGGCAGGCTTTGCCGCAGGCCGACGGGTCTGCCATGCGCGACACTCCGCAATCGGTGCAAAGCCCACGGGGGGCGGCGTCATTGAACAGGGGCGTGGATGGCGCATTCATAAGGTCACCTTAGGCCCGGTGATTTGGGTGTCTAGTGGGGCTTGCCGTGACAGAAGGCAGCATTACCGAAGCGGAGGCCCAGTTCTCTGAGGGGTGTGCCGATAGATTACGCGCAGAGCCGGTCTTTGATGCGGTCCGACCATGGAGCGACTTCGCCTGATCAAGGGTCTAGCGGGTTGCCAGCGTTGATCCCGCTCGCACCGCTTTTGGAGTCTCTTCATCGTGCTGTTTCATTTATCGATTTGCAGTCTAATTGATACAACCTATGAATGGATAATGACCTTTGATCAAATCAAGACCTTCCTCTGGGTGGCGCGACTGGGTGGGTTTCGCCGCGCGGCCGCGCGGCTTAACCTTTCGCAACCCGCTGTCTCGACCCGTATTTCAAATCTCGAACAAGAGCTGCGGGTGTCTTTGTTTGAGCGCGGACCGGGAGAGCTTGTCCTGACAAAACACGGCACGCTTTTGCTGTCTTATGCCGAGCAAATGTTATTCGTGGAAGAAGAGATAAAGCAGCGCGTTGCAAACCCATCTGAGGCCGAAGGCCTGTTCCGTGTCGGTGCCTCGGAGACTATCGCGCAGGCTTGGCTGCCTGACTTTCTAAAGGCCTTCAGCGAGCAGTACCCGAGGGTGAATGTCGACTTGACGGTCGACATTTCATTGAACCTGCGCACAGAACTGCTGGAACGAAAGCTTGATCTTGCGCTTTTGATGGGCCCTGTCTCAGAATTTTCGGTCGAGAATGTTGTCTTGCCGTCATTCGACCTGCATTGGTATCGCTCGACAACAAACCCACAGACGGATTTGAGCAAAATCCCGGTCATTTCTTATTCGAGCAAGACCAGACCGTACAGGGAACTTATGTCGGAGTTGTCCCGGCGGATTGGACCGAAGCTTCGCATCTATGCCTCTGCATCGCTATCGGCGAGTTTGAAGATGATTGCGGCGGGAATCGCTGTTGGTCCTTATCCACGCGCCCTTGCCAATGATTTCCTAGAGGCGAGACAAATCGTCGAGTTTGATCCCGGGTTTCGTCCTGAACCGCTCTCCTTCACCGCATCTTATTTGTCGGAGCCGCGCAGCTTTCTTGTTGAAAAAAGTGCGAAAATTGCCCGCGAGGTTGCCGAGGTGTGGGATAAAACCCACCCCAAGTGAATTCAAAATATCTATCACAATAGATACAAAATGATAATTTGATTGAAGCTGGGACCTCGTGTGATGCTTTGATCAGTTTACTTGGGGTTTCTGCATGACATTAGCGACAGTCTCACATTCTGACCTTGTTGCTGCCTCGGCTGCACAGGTCAGGGCCGCAATTCGGACCGGGTCTTATCGTGGCCACACTGCTGGGCTGGCTGTTGGAAAGCTGCAGTGTAATCTTGCGATATTGCCGGAACGCTATGCGCTGGATTTCCTGCGGTTCTGCCTGCGCAATCCCAAAGCCTGCCCAATTGTCGGTGTGGGCGACAGCGGTGATCCGCGATTGCCGACCCTTGGCCATGACATTGATATCCGGACGGATGTTCCCAAATACCGTGTCTTTCGCGATGGCGCGCTAAGCGAAGAGATCACTGATATCATGGATGTTTGGGCCGACGATCTAGTAACTGTCGCGCTGGGATGTTCGTTCACCTTTGAGAATGCGCTTTTGCAGAATGGTATTCCGGTCCGTCATATCGAGGCCGGCAAGAACGTCCCGATGTATCGTTCCAACATCGACCTCGTGCCAGCGGGCAAGTTTGGTGGCCAGACGGTTGTTACCATGCGCCCAATCCCTGAAGAACAGGTCGCCCAAGCCAAGGCGATCAGCGGTCGGTTTCCGCAGGCCCATGGCGCGCCGATTGCGGATGGTGATCCAGCGCAGATTGGTATCTCTGACCTGTCTCGTCCTGATTGGGGCGATGCTGTTGACATCAAGCCGGGCGAAGTCCCGGTCTATTGGGCTTGTGGTGTCACGCCTCAAAACGTTCTTCTGGATGCAGGGCTGCCCATCTGCATCACCCATTCGCCCGGTCATATGCTGATCGCAGATGTGGCAGAAGATGCTGAAACAACAATCCTAAAAACAAACTGAAACGATCCAACAAGGAAGCAAAACCATGAAAAAGACCTTCTCAATCCTTATTGCAACCACTGCGCTTGCAACGCCGGCACTGGCTGAAAATCTGTCAGTTGTTGGCAGCTGGTCAAGCCTGCCATTGCACAATCAATACGAGGCCCCGTTCTGGAGCGAGACCCTACCTGCGGCATCTGGCGGCGATATTGCGGTTGAGCTGACCACACACAACCAGATGAGCCTTGGACTTGGCGATATCTATCCCTTGCTTGGCCAAGGTGTTTATGACGTGGCCATGACCGTCGCTGACTATGCAGTTGCCGATGCGCCAGAGCTTGAAGGGCTAGACGTGCCTTTGCTGGCACTCACCGCAGACGAAGCCCGCGCAATGGTTGATGCCGCGCGTCCAATGGTTTCGGACATTTACCGTGACCGCTTCAATTCGCATGTGTTGGCTATCGCGCCATATCCGCCGCAGGTCGTCTTTTGTAACCACGAGATTGCAAACCTTGGCGATCTTGAGGGGCTGAAAGTCCGTGCTTCCGGCCGCATGACCGCCAAACTACTCGAGGCTTTGGGGGCCGAGGGCGTGAACGTATCTTTTGCCGAAGTACCCGGTGCGCTGCAAAATGGTGTCGTTGATTGTGCGGTGACGGGCGCTGGTTCAGGCTATAGCGCCGGTTGGTGGGAAGTTTCGACCCATCTGCTGCCAATCCCGTTGGGTGGTTGGGATTCGGTTGTGACGGCGATCAACTTGGACAAGTGGAACAGCCTGTCGGCTGACAATCAGGCCCTGATCACCAGCGAAGTTGTCAGTGGCTTTGAAGACCCCGCATGGGCAAGCGCGCAAGACGCGTTGGTCAATGACATCGCCTGCCTGACTGGCAACGGCGACTGCCCATCGGGCGAGGCGCGTTCCATGACGCTGGTCGAAGTGAGCGATGCGGACTTTGAGCGCGCTCGTGACATCCTCACCAGCGAAGTGCTGCCTGAATGGGCCGAGCGCGCCGGTGGTGACTGGGCTGCACGTTGGAATGCTAGCGTCGGTCAGGTTGTCGGCGTGACGATCAACTAAAACCAAGAGCAGGGGACGTACGGCCTATGGAACGCAAGATGATAGACAGCCTGCGGGCGATCAACAAAGGGGTGGCGCTTGTCGTTGGCTTTGGCCTTCTGCTTTGCGCAGCCTTTGTTCTGACGGATATCATCATGCGCCAGACTGGTACGTCCCTTGGCGGCACAGAAGAGATTGCGGGCTATGCGATGGCGCTCGCGACCTCCTGGGGAATGTCTTACACGCTTTTGGAGTTGGGACATGTGCGGATTGACTTGGTCCGGTCCAAATTTCAAAGCTTTAATCGCGCCCTGTTTGATGTCTTTTCCATGATTGTGATGTCGGGCGTGATCATCACAATCGCCATCAAGGCATGGCCCGTCTTGGAGCGGTCACTGACTAACGGATCAACGGCCAATACGCCGCTTGAAACGCCATTGGCTTGGGTGCAACTGCCTTGGTTTGCGGGCTGGGTCTGGTTTGCGGTGATGTCGTCGTTGACCACTCTTGCCGCACTTAGCCTACTCTTCAAGCGCCGTCACAACGAGACCGAAAGCATCGTCGGTGCCTTTGCCGAACAGGAGACACTGCAATGATCGCCTATGTCTCTGTTGGCCTACTGGGGCTGCTTGCACTATCTATTCCCGTTGGGATCGTTCTTTTCTTGCTGGGCTTTGGGATTGATGCTTTCTTCTCTAGTTTCCCACTCACACGCGGCCTTGGAAACATGGTGTGGTCGTCGTCCAATTCGGCAACCCTGATTGCGATTCCGTTCTTTGTCCTGTTGGGCGAAATTCTGGTGCGCAGCGGTGTGGCCACGCGAACTTACGCAGCACTTGATCGTTGGGTGTCTTGGCTGCCGGGTGGTTTGGTCCATGCAAATATCGCTACGGCCACGATGTTTTCTGCGACCTCAGGGTCGTCTGTAGCGACAGCCGCGACAGTAGCCACTGTGGCCATGCCGCAGGCCGAAAAGCTGGGCTATGACCCCAAGCTCTTCTCCGGAGCGATAGCAGCAGGTGGAACATTGGGCATAATGATCCCCCCGTCGATCAATCTGATCGTTTACGGGTTTCTGACCCAATCCTCGATCCCACAGCTTTTTCTTGCCGGATTGGTCCCGGGCATCGCGCTTGCCCTGATGTTCATGCTGATCACGGTCATCATCTGCGTCATCCGCCCTGATCTGGGTGGCATCCGACGCACCTTTCCGTTTCCCCAAATGCTGCGCGCATTGATCGACCTTATCCCGATCCTCATTTTGTTTGGCCTAATTGTCGGCTCGATCTATCGCGGCTGGGCTACGCCCACCGAAGCTGCCGCTGTTGGTGTCGCAGGCGCGTTCTTGATTGCTTTCGCCTTTGGCGGCGTGTCGTGGGATATGCTGACACAAAGTCTGACCGGCACGGTCAAAATCACCTCGATGATCATGTTGATCGTGATAGGTGCGTCATTCCTCAACTTTACACTCGCTTCTGCCGGGTTGGGCCGCGAATTGACCGCCTTTATGGAAGGTCTGGGCTTATCTCCGTTGGGCTTCATCCTTGTGGTCGTGGTGCTTTATATCGTGCTGGGCTTCTTCATCGAAACCCTTTCGCTGATGGTCGTCACGATCCCTATCATCGTACCAATGGTTCTGGTGCAGGGCTATGATGTGATCTGGTTTGGCATCCTGATGATTGTCTTGATCGAGATGGCGTTGATCACACCCCCCGTTGGACTGAACCTTTACGTGGTCCAAGGCGCGCGCAAATCAGGAAGCCTGAATGAGGTGATGCTGGGTGCGCTGCCCTATTGCCTGACAATGCTGGCGATGGCGTTCCTTTTGATCGCATTCCCCGGTATCGCGCTCTTCCTGCCGAACGCCTTGCAGTAAGGTTAGACAGCAATGCGTATCGACCTGAACTCTGATCTTGGCGAGGGCTTTGGCCCTTGGGCGATGGGCAACGATGCCGAGATGTTGTCGATTGTGACCTCGGCCAACGTCGCCTGTGGCGGCCATGCAAGCGATCCTGAGACGATGTTTCACACGCTTACACTGGCGAAGGAAAACGGGGTGAATGTTGGCGCGCATCCCGGTTACAACGACCGCGAAGGGTTTGGGCGCCGCGTCATCCCGATGTCACCTGCCGAGATTGGCCGCATCTGTGCGGCCCAGATTGGTGCACTGATAGGCATTGCGGCACAGGTCGGTGTACCGGTGACATATGTCAAACCCCACGGCGCGCTTGGCAATCTAGCGGCCCGTGATCGCGATGTTGCAAATGCGATCGTTGCGGCCGTTCAACAGATTGATCCCGATCTTGCCATTCTCGCGATTTCAGGCACGCAAAGTGAACACGCAGCACGGGCAGTCAATGCATCGGTCTTTTCTGAGATT
>Ga0316189_10003629_pt1 | contig 14972 bp, 12 predicted proteins | sample LowCovwburrow_MG_FD_204930 | JGI IMG/M metagenome (GOLD analysis project Ga0316189, IMG submission 204930) | Coastal sediment microbial communities from Maine, United States - Lowes Cove worm burrow | ecosystem: Environmental > Aquatic > Marine > Coastal > Sediment | place: USA: Maine...
CCACGGCAGCATCGAATTTCTTCTTAAGCACAAAGAAGTCGGCAAGCAGGCCATGGATGCCGTAATCATTAACTCGAAGGGCTTCGGCGGCAACAATGCGAGCGCCTCGGTGCTCGCGCCACATATCGTCGAGAAGATGCTCGCAAAGCGACATGGGGAAAAGGCGATCAGCAAGTACAAGTCTCGCAACGAAACCGTAGCCCAAGCCTCACAAGAATACGACACCTCCGCCATGGCATCCGAGAATCGCACGATCTACAAGTTCGACCACAATGTGCTGGGCAGCGAGTCTATCGAGTTGAGCGACGGCAAGCTTTCCGTAACCGGACTGACTCGAGAGATATCACTGTCACTGAAGAACCCCTATGAAGATATGTGCGACTGATTTAGTGCCAACAGCAGAAGCCCGGCGGAAGAACTAAGACCTCGATTGAGGCCTAGTAGAGGAGCTATAAAAAGAAGGCTGGAAATAAATTGACTCGCCCCTCCATGGGCCTAGGCTATTCCCAACCATCTATAGTCTCGCTGTTGTCGAGGCGCACTCCAAGCGAAAGAACACGCCGCACCGCAACGAGCATTCTTAAACTTCTATATTACATCTACTCACCCAGCCACCTGCGGTGCCGATATAGCCTAGCTGCGCGCAGTCATCATCAGGGCTAGAGCCTGAGCCTCCACTAGACGGTGTATTCGAATTATCAATCAAATCAGTCCATGCACCTGAGTTAGTGTTTGATCCGCCACCATAATCTTTAGTTCTAATAACAGCTCCTGTGGAGTCATATATTTCATCAACACCTACAAAACCGGCACCCTCGACGAAGAAACTAATCTGTTCCACATACCTCAAATTATCCTCAGTCCAATTGAAGAAGACATTGACCCCATGTTCCATACCATCTTCCCAATTGGAGAGTCTCCTTATTCCGCTGCGAGCGGCGGGATCTACCGGAACAACAAAATCAACGTATTCAATCGAGATCCCTGTAAAAGTAGTACCGTCTGGACCGTAGTCCCCAATCCTTCGAATTAAACCTGAGTTATCACAATTTATCCACGCTCCCAGATAGCGGTCTCGAACACTATCGTAGGTACCTCCAGCGTTGACCCAAAAGAAACTATCAGCGCCATCGCAAAGTGAAAGGTCAGGGTTAAATGTCAAAAATCGATCGAGGTCAGTGCCAGAAAGTATATCGGAACCCCCCACATTGTTAGTCCGGATGCTTCCCTGAGTCGATGCCGATGGAGCGCTCTCGTTAACCCCTGCCGATAGGACTCCAAATCTTACTGGGTTCTCCCCAGTAAGAGCGAGCTGAAGATTGTAAGAGACACCTTCGTAAGATAGTGCCGGCACCGTAAGCGTGTTGTTGGCGAATGTACTTGCCCCCTCGGCGCTCGCATTGCTTAGTTCCTCAGCTGAGCTCAGAGTAAGCACCAGCGGGTCAGTGCCCAATGCTAGCGTGAGCTGCAAGCTGTAAAACTGATCGCCTACCTGCAAGACAGGGATGGTCAGTACATTGCCATCTAATGATGCTTCCTGCGCATGAATAGACGAAGTCATAAAGCTGACTATTGCTATCACCAAGATAGATATTGATCTAAAACGAGTACTATTTTTCATAACTCTCTCCAAGGGGTGCGCGAATTAGATCGGTACGCAGCTGCCGAAGCCGCCGGTGCCATCACATTGAGACCGATTTTCAAACACAACCCCACCTTCAACAGAACGTTCAATTCTTAGCCCAATCGCTTTGTTATCTACAAGCGTCTCTTCAATCGCTATGATTCCAGCTGAATAATCTTCTTCGCCAAAAATATCCACCGCAAGAGATTCGCCGTTTCGATCGCCCCCTACCCAGTTCTCAATGAACGTTACATATCGACTATCAAAGTCGTAGCGAATAAATCGGCCTTCTTCTTCATAATTGACCCATGGTCCTTCTACCACTACACGCTCGCGAAGGCAGAAATAATAATAACCGGTGCCATCTACGTTCCAATTTTTCCCATTAGCATCATATCGACCACTATTTATTCCGTCACAGATACCATCGTATGCTGGCGCTTGATCTCCCGGCCCCAGCAGTGCGCTGCTGTCCGGTGTAGTAGGAGGCGCTTCATTGACAGCCGCGGACGCCAGCCTAAACACTACTGGATCTTGCCCTATAAGGGCGAGCTGTAGATTATACGAAATATCATCGTGCGTTAGAGATGGCACAGTGAGCGTATTGTTGGCAAAGCTGCTTGCACCCGTGGCGCTTGCATTGCTAAGTTCTTCCGCCGAGTGAAGACTGAGTTCTAAGGGGTCAGTACCAAATACCAGTGCAAGCTGAATTCTGTAATACTGGAGATCTACCTGCAATACTGGAATTGTCAGTAAGTTACCATCCAAAGATGCCTCCTCGGCGCTACTAACTGAACCGATCAAAACTAAAATGGCAACGACGAAACTGGGCAATGCTTTCAAGCGAATGGTGTTATACATAATTTTCCTTCGGAATCACGATTCTATTGACTCTTTGATTGTTGATTTTAAATTTCTGACTTACATGCGTGTTTAACAGCTTCTTTCTTGAATTTCTCTGTGTATCGCTTGCCATTCATAAACGCTTCTCACGAAGCTGTTTTCATGAAGTGGTCTTCATTACATTTCAATCGATTCAGTGAACAAATAACGGGGCGCTGAATATAACAATGACATACAGAAACAAAATTGCGTTGAAACACGCGCCGAATATTTTCCTCATGAATTCCTCGACATATTGATGTGAATTAAATGTCTGGGGTGGAGCACTTATAAGTACACTTCCAAATCCGAATAATTCCTAGTAGCAGCTCTTGCATCGTCGCATGTGTGTCAAAAAATACTGTGCTATGGAACATACGCATACTGCGCTCCCTCACCCGAGTCAATTCAAGCGAAGCCCAGCCCTATACGAACACTGAAGGAGAACAACCTCAACAAGCATCAGAGAATTAGCTACTCAATTATTCGGCGATTATCGCAAAGAGAACAGTTTGGCCATATACCCCATATAGGGTATATGGCAATGGGGCTCTATTCTGAAGGAGTGTAAGCAGCAAGACCCGACAGCACGACAGAGACAACTTGAGATTGACTATTGCTGTTGGTTTTCCGCAGAAGACGTTTGATATGGGTGCGCACGGTGTGGAAGCTGGTGCTTGTCCTAGCCGCTATCTTCTCCACGTTATATCCGCAACATAACAGGTGACAGATTTGCGCTTCTTTTCGAGTGAAGCCGTAAAGCTCCATAGCAGTCTTGATACTGAAGCGCGGCTGATTTTTGCTGTCCTTTATATAGACCAGCGCCATGACCTTTCGGTATTGAAACCCGAATTCAGAATCGTCTACGACAAGAGGTGAAACTGATACTTCCATCTGTGGCTCACCATTCGTGTCGAAGACATTCAATGCTGCTTGGGATCCCGCTTTCTGCCCCTGACCCGACGCTACTGCATCATGAATCATGAGCGAAAACCGCGAGCCCTCACTCCCTGTCAAGACCAGTCGATTGCCCAATACTTTCAGTTGAATACCTTCCGAGAGCAAGCCTTCCGCCTGACTATTCTGGTAGCGAATTGCCGAATCCTGATCCAATAAGAAGGCAGCCAAAGGAAGTTGATCCAGGATTTGCGTCGTACTCTTGTTAAAAAGTTGCAATTGATTGAACTGATAGTACAGGTCGACCGCGCGCTTAAGATGCGGCCCTAATAAATTCAGTGATGCTATATCTTGCTCCGTGTAGCATCCACCACTTCGGGTACGCTGCAAGCAAAAGCGTAAGCTCGATTCACTATCGGAGGAAAGATACATCCCCGTGGCATAGTGAATATCCTGCTCTCTGGCCCAGTCATTGAAAAATTCGCTGCTCAAATAATCTTTCTGAGGCACCAAATTCAGAGAATTAAAGAACTGCTCCTTGGGCTGGGGCTCTAAGGCATTGGTCCATAAATCTTTTGAGATATAGTGATTTTTGTAAGCGGGGTCGAATGCCGGATCAAAGCCAACATCGGTAGATGCCAATACCGCGCTGCGGTCCAACTTATCCAAAATGAACCGACCGCTTCGGCTATTTGTTGATTCTACGAGGGAATCAAGCAGCACCCGCCACCCCGCCGGATTGCCTACCGCATCGTAGATCAACTCTATAGTTTTCGCTGTGTCTATTTGTGCTGAGATAAATCGATCCTTAAGCGGCATTCAAGTCAGACTATAACTCGCTTAGGAAGCGGGTCAATATATTGTTGAACTGCTCTGGCGCACCCCAGAACGGTGCATGGCCTTGATCGGGTATAAGATGAATCTTGTTTTCCCACAAATTTGCATAATTGCAGGAGTGCAAATGCTCTAAGCTAATTATTATGTCTAACTCACCATTAATGATGGCCAACGGCCTATTGCTAGTTTCAACCAGCACCTTCTGATTCACACAATCATCATCAAGCGCGGTTGCGAACACTGTCTCTCTTGCCATGCCGTCTGTACGAGCGGCCGACTCTACGTGCTTCTCATAGGCGTCAGTATCTGAATTTTTACCTAGGGTCAGTTCGACAAGTTTGCCTAGCTGCTCATTATCAAGATGTCTCTGCCCCATGATTTCCGCCAATGGATTGCCTTCGAACGCCAGTGCAAGGTCATCAAGAGACTTATCATAGGCTGGAGTGCCAACGAGACACACAGCTTTCACACGGCTCGACTTTGCCATCATTTCAAGAGCTATATGGCCACCCAAACTCCATCCGACTACGGCAAACGATGTGATATCCAGCTCTTCCAGCGTTTCTAGGAGACAATCGGCATAGCCCGGAAGGGTGTAACTTTTCTTAGGAAATTTCGCATTACCAGACTTACCATGACCAGGTAGGTCGAGAGCAATGCAGCTAAACGTCGAGGCCAGCTCGCTATTGAACTGCTTGTGAAATATCTCCTTGCTAAAGGAGTTGCCATGGACAAAAAGAACAGCGAGACCTGATCCGGAACTCTGTTCCACGGCAATAGGGCAATGCTTGGATCGAATCATCATCAGACCCATAGTAACCCACTACTTCACTTCTATGGCATGCTCTTCCGCAATTTTCTTCTTCCAGATCGCCGGACCGGTTTGATGCACCGAGGTGCCATTCACGTCTACGGCGACAGTAACCGGCATTTCCTCGACGGTGAACTCATGGATCGCCTCCATGCCGAGATCCTCGAAGGCGACGATTCTGGCCTTGCGGATTGCCTTGGAAACCAGATAGGCAGCGCCACCCACGGCCATCAAGTACACAGCCTTGTGTTTCTTAATCGCATCGATGCCAACCTTGCCGCGCTCGGCTTTGCCGATCATGCCAATCAGCCCCGTCTGCTCGAGAAGCGAATCGGTGAACTTGTCCATGCGCGTCGCAGTCGTTGGTCCGGCAGGTCCTATCACTTCATCCCTCACTGGATCTACGGGGCCTACGTAATAGATAAATTTATTGTCGAAGTCGACTCCCTCGGGCAAACCTTCGCCGTTCTCTAACATCGTTAGCAGGCGTTTATGCGCGGCATCTCTACCGGTCAGCATAGTGCCAGATAATAGTAGAGTTTCGCCGGGCTGCCAGCTCGCTATATCTTCACGAGTCAGCGTATCTAGATTTACCTTGCGCGCCCGCGGGCCAACATCCCAGACGATCTCTGGCCATTGATCCAAGCTGGGCGGTTCGAATTCGGCAATGCCGCTACCATTCAAAGTAAAATGCGCATGACGAGTAGCCGCACAGTTTGGGATCATTGCAACGGGAAGCGAGGCCGCATGGGTTGGATAGTCTAGAATTTTTACATCCAATACAGTGGTTAGACCACCTAACCCCTGCGCACCGATGCCCAGCGAATTCGCCCTGTCCATAATTTCTAAGCGTAGTTCTTCCACACGATTGCTAGGCCCCCTAGCACGTAGCTCATGAATATCGATTGGGTCCATCAGCGATTCTTTGGCGAGTACTGCAGCCTTCTCCGCCGTGCCCCCGATACCGATTCCCAGCATGCCCGGCGGACACCAACCTGCACCCATGGTCGGCAGCGTCTGCTCAACCCAATCGACGATGCTGTCACTGGGGTTCAACATGACCAACTTCGCCTTGTTCTCTGAGCCGCCGCCCTTGGCCGCAACTTTAACTTCGATCTCACTGCCGGGAACAATCTGCGTGTGGATAACGGCAGGCGTATTATCTTTCGTATTCTTTCTTGCTCCAGCCGGATCGATCAGAATCGAAGCTCGCAATACATTATCTGGATGCAAATACGCGCGGCGCACTCCCTCATTGACCATATCCTCGAGGGCCATATCGCCCTCCCACTGCACGCTCATGCCAACTTTTAGAAAGACCGTAACTATGCCTGTGTCTTGACATATGGGCCGCTTTCCCTCGGCACACAGGCGAGAATTAATGAGTATCTGTGCCATCGCATCTTTAGCTGCGGACGACTCCTCTCTTTTATAAGCATCAAAGACAGCGGTGATAAAGTCGATTGGATGGTAATAGGAAATATACTGCAGCGCATCTGCAACACTCTGAATAACATCTTCGTTGCGAATTAGTGTCATGCCAAATCAACCTCAAATTGTGGAATACCCAGATATTCTATCACTGAATGCTGAGATATTTATCGCTACACACGTAGTTAGTAAAAAGTCTCCAGCAGGTTTTGAGCCATATTAGCACTCTACTTCGAATGCTATATCCACTAAAATGGGACTCGAATCAAGATACTGAGCACAAGGAAACAGGATGAACGAGTCGGCGGATAAGAACGTTAAATACAGCATAGACGGCAAGGTGTTTGTCATCGAAATCCACAGACCGGAGAAAAAGAATGCACTGCTTCCCGGAATGTATGCCGCACTCGCTGCAGGCCTGCGCCAGGCCAACGAAGATGCTAGCGTCAATGTAACTGTGATACGTGGCGTTGATGACTGCTTCACCAGCGGCAATGATGTGAGCAGCTTCCTTGCCAGCAACACGCCCTCAGCCGACCGACCCTCGGTTGCGTTTATGAATGCACTGAATGAATCTAGGAAACCTATCGTCGCCGCCATCAGCGGACTCGCCATAGGCATAGGCACAACGCTGCTATTTCACTGCGACCTGATCTACGCCTCTGAAAATTGCTTCCTGCAACTGCCCTTCACTCGCCTCGGTCTCTGCCCTGAGGCCGGCTCTAGCTATTTGCTTCCCAAGCAGATCGGACACGTTCACGCAGCGGAACTACTACTGCTAGGAGATAGATTCTCTGCTACTAAGGCGAAGGAATACGGCATCATCAACGAGGTGCTGCCACAGGATCAATATTTGGAGTATGCGATGGATAAGGCTAGAGAACTTGCCGCCCTGCCCGCAGACTCCGTTCAATCGAGCAAAGCGCTTATCAAGCGCGGCCAACAGAGCGCAGTTTCAGACACAATCGGGGTTGAGCTAGATGAGTTCGCCAGACTACTGCAGACACCAGATGCACAGGCGATAGTTGAGGCGTTCCTCAACAAGAAGAAAAGTGCGTAGTTAGTGAGATAAGAATAGAAGTTGGTGCTGAAGCGATGCGGCTAGAACTTCTTCATTAGGAAGTCTTTCGCCGCATTAATCTTCTGCGCAAGATAGTCACTGCCACCTCGGTCGGGGTGCATCTTCTGCATTAGGCTCCTGTGGGCCTTAGTTATCTGTTCCTTGTCAGCCGTCTCATCCAGCCCGAGTATTTCCAGAGCCAGGGTTTCTGTCATCAATGAATCGTCGGCAACCGCTGCAGCTCCCTCGTAGCCAGCCTGAGCGTGCTCCCGCCAATCGGGAAACGCTCGATCGATGTAGGCCTCCAGCACCTGTGCCGAGTCAGCATCTGCTCTGCATTCTTGATAGAGCGCGAGCAGGTCCGGCAACTGCAGCGTGGAAAGCCTGCTCTTGGCAAAATCCCCTCTCAGCACCACGCCGTCCATGCTGCCGTCACCATGCTGTAATTCCATATCGAAAAATTCGGTGCGGATGGTTGATACCTGATCTCTATTTGGCGGCTTCGCTGATGCCGCTCGCCCTTTGAAGAGCTGCCACATAGGCAGCAAACGCAAGAGTGTGGGCAACATCCTAAGAAGAAATGTCGCAGCAACTCCGATAGGTGCAAGAATGAATTGAAAGGGCAACCTACCTATCGCGATCATCACACCAACCACCAACAGACTCGCTACCAGAAAAAACAAATAGGTGTTCTGTCTAGGACTAAGTGAGAAGCGCTGACTTATGGACCTAACGAAGAAATAGGCCATTACCGGCAGCAATAGAAGCAGCAGTAAGCGAAAGATCATCGGAGTCTATCTACCTGTTTTGCGAGCAGCACGGCTATTTCCTAAGCTGTTGCTCTATCAATTTCACACCACCGGACGAACGCGCACTGAAATCTTGCAACGCCTTCAGCCCACCCGCAGCATAAATAGCGACCGCTCTTAGTAAGTCCTTGAGCTGGTCAGCACTCGCACTATCAAATTGAGAATAGGCCCCACCCGACAAACGACTAAGCTCTTTAAAAGCCGCCTTTGCTACAGGGTCACTCCGCTCTTGAAACATGAAAAGTGGCACATTCAGCAGGCCTAGCTTTCCGGCAAGCTGTGCCAGCAAGTCGATGTTCTCCTCCATGGCATCGCCAATATAGATTAGGCATTTGATTTTCTTCTGTTGATTCTCATCGATGGCATGCTGTAACAAGCGATGCAGTTGCGTGGCACCTGCTTGGCATTGAATTGATGACATGATGCGCAATAGTTCATCGGCGTTGCCCTGCCAATCGCTACTAAAAAATTCGCCGAAGCCACGGAAGTAACACAGCTGAACATTGAGGCCTCCTAGAGACTGAGCACTGAGAAACATCTCATTCTGAAGCTGGCTTGCCACATCCCAAGTTCCCTGCCGACTCGCAGTGGCGTCAAGAGAGAAGATTAGTCTCGCATCAGAGCTGGTCTTTGGCAGCGAAGCTACCTTGGACAAAAATTGCTGCACATCATTCTTATTGGAAACGGGGTGCTTCGCCTGTTTCTTCGCAACACCTTGGGGTTTAGATCTTTCGAACAAGTCTTTCATAGTATTCAACAACTTATGATGCAGTAGATTAACAACACCGCGCGCTCACGCTCTCGTAAAAATTATTCTAAAGCTTCCAAGAAGCAAGAGATAGAGCCAGTTAGGAATTAAAGTGCGTGTAAATAGACAGCGATGTGCCGCGGCGCTTACCAAACGGCTTAGAGCTACTCTGCGCCGTTTAGCAAAAGCTATTTTGGCTCTAGAGTTTAATCACAGTTTGAAGCAGGATATGCTGTTAATTCCCTATACTAGTCAAAAGGATTTTTCTTGCAATATCGCTCGGAAATTGATGGATTAAGAGCACTTGCTGTAATCCCAGTAATACTCTTCCATGGGGGATTTGAACTATTCAGTGGAGGGTTCGTTGGCGTAGACGTTTTTTTTGTGATTAGCGGTTACCTGATTACGACAATCCTTATTGAAGACATCGAAAACAATCGCTTCAGCATCGTTAACTTCTACGAACGTCGCGCACGAAGAATATTGCCAGCCTTGTTCTTGGTAATGTTTGCCTGCATCCCCTTTGCCTGGCTGTGGATGTTGCCGGGCCAATTGAAAGACTTTTCGCAGAGCCTGATTGCCGTCAGCCTGTTTTCCTCCAATATTTTATTTTGGCTGGAAAGCGGCTATTTCGAAACTGCAGCTGAGGCAAAGCCTCTGTTGCACACTTGGAGCCTAGCTGTAGAGGAGCAGTATTACGTATTGTTTCCAATCTTCCTCTTCTTTGCCTGGCGATTCGGCAAGAACCGCGTATTCTCGATGATAGTTGTATTCGCCGCTATTAGCCTGAGCTTAAGTGAGTGGGGCTGGCGCAATCAAGCAAACGCTAATTTCTATCTAGCACCAACACGGGCGTGGGAGCTGTTTGCGGGCTCTATAGCCGCGTTCGTTGTGCTAAAACGCGGCGTACAATCGAACAATACATTGTCGATGATTGGCTTGGCGGCAATTATATTCGCAATTTTTGCCTATGATGAGAGCACTCCATTCCCAAGTGTGTACGCGTTAGTGCCAGTCGTAGGCGTTGCCCTTTTAGTGCTCTTTGCAGGCAGAGAAACGATTGCAGCAAAGCTTCTAAGTACAAAATTCTTCGTTGCTGTTGGCTTAATTAGCTATAGCGCCTATTTGTGGCATCAACCTCTGTTCGCATTCGCTAGAATTCGCCTGTTGGAAGATCCTTCTACCGAACTTATGCTTCTTTTGTCATTCCTATCGATTGCATTGGCCTTTGTTAGTTGGAGATACGTAGAAAAACCTTTTCGGGAAAGAGGAAATAAATTTGCCTCTAAGCCCGTTCTCTTAGCCGCCGTAACACCCAGTTTCATTTTTCTACTCTGCATTGGAATTTATGCGAATACGAATGACGGATTCGAGAATCGATTCGTAAAGCTGTTTGATGGAGATGTCAATCATGCGGAATTTCATGAGTATGTAGATAGTCACTATGTGGATTGTGAACCAAAAATGCTTGCTGACGAGGCCTTAATGTGGGGAAGCTTTCTACGCTGCAAGCAATCGCAAGAGGGTAATCCTGATTGGATACTGCTAGGCGATTCCCATGCAGAACACCTTTTTTTGGGGCTCGCGGAATCTTTCCCCTTGAAGAATATTGCTTACTATATATTAGCGGGGAAGCCTTACTTATCTAACGAACGCTTTGGATCGATTTTCGATGTTCTGCTCTCTGCCGACACGCCCCAAAAAATATTCCTGACAATGCATTATGTATCACGATTGGAAAGAGTAGATGATCTGCTCTCTGGATTCGAAGAAACAATTCGAGCACTGCAAAGCGCAGGCCATGAAGTGGTTTTGCTAGGAGATATACCCGCTTATGACAGGCACCCACAAGACTGTCTGTTCGGGAAAAACCCAGTAACAGCGAACAGTCAATGCAGCATTGAAAGAAGAGAAGCTATGCAACAGGCGTCTGTATACCACAATACACTAATGAAGCTTAGTTCAGACTTTTCCATAAGCTATTACCCCATAGCAGAACCGTTCTGCACCGAAGATCGGTGCCGCATGATTCTAGGCAGCACTATTCTATACAGGGATGAAGACCACCTAAATATTCCAGGCAGCATCCTCATTGGGAGGCATCTAGCAAATTTGATGGAGCAAGAGTAGCTGGCTTCGGGAATGCAGGGAGCAGTTTAAACAGCTTCGACTCTCACATTGTTATCGATCTGCATTGCAACAGATACAGCTGCCCATCATGAAATGCCCATTCGATATCTATATGTTCACCGTAGACGGCCTCGCAATTTAACGCAAGATTGTGCAACTTCTCGAGCTGATCCTGATTAAGACAGAGAGATCTTTGCCTTTTCTCGTCTACTTCCTGCTCCCTAGTCTCCCCTTCTGCTATGGCAACTAACTCGACATCTTTATCGCCTAACACCTGTTCGAGTATGCTCCCTTCACTCGATATGCGAAAACTGTCGGGAACAACCATGCCGGCAACCACAGCCTCACCGAGGCCCCAGCTGGCTTCGATATACCTTTCATCATTGCCTGAGATAGGGTTTTTGGTAAACATGACTCCAGCCACTTCGCTGAGGATTTGCTGCTGAATAATAACGGCTATCGCCGGCTCACCTTGAACGCCCATCTTGGCGCGATAAGCAATCGCCTCTGCGCTAAAGGCAGAGGCATGAACCTGCTGTATCGCCATTACCATAGACTCGGCATCCATGACATTGAGTACTGTTAGATGTAGTCCAGCGAAGCTGGCGTCAACAGAATCTTCGCCTACCGCGCTTGAGCGAACGGCTACAGCTGGCGCCAACTCTACAAACAACCGCAGAACTGTCGCTATAGCCAATTCGTCTTTGTGGGCAATTGCACTAACTAACTCAACCCCTAACGCGTAACCCTGCGGGGCTGGCAGATCGCAGCGCAGCGCAAAGCCTAGGCTGACACATTTTCCGCCGAAGCGAGCCTCCCCGATTGCATCCTTAAGAAGCACCGGTCTGTCTACGGGAGTACTCAAAGAATTTCAACCTCGCCCGTGTCGCCGTTTACTCGAATTTTATCGCCGTCCTTTATCAACTGACTCGCGTTCTTGGTACCAACAACCCCAGGTATACCGAACTCGCGACTCACAATAGCCGCATGGCTAAGAACCCCGCCCCTGTCGGTAATCAAGGCACCGATGATAGGAAGAACGACATTGAATCCTGCCGAAGTGTTCTTAGTAACGAGTATATCGCCCTTCTCGAGCCGGTCGAAGTCACGTGTGCTGATGATAACCTTGGCCGTCCCCTCATAGACTCCTGGACTTACCGCCAGACCATTTATCTTCTCGGTAGCCTCTTTGGGCTCATCGAAAACATTCCCCATCACTATGCCGAAGGCTCGCATAGTAGGTTGAAGCTTAGTCGGCAACCAATCCAAGGGAGGTGGCTCGGCTGGCTCGTCACCAAGATACTCAGGCACCTCATCAATACTCTTATGCAGCCGCCACTCACGCCGGCTCAGCAATTCCGACTCTGATATTGCAGGTTTTCCCTTCAGCAGGCTCAGCAATTCCTCATGGGTGGCATCTAGCGCCAGCTCCGCATTGGACAGAACAGCATCCTCTTCCAACAAGCGGCGGCCTGCCTCTAAGATTGCGGTTCGAGAAATACCAGCCCCCCAAATATCATTGTAGATACCCCGCTCGTCCCGCAACCGGTTTGCCTTCCTTGCATCCGCCAAGCACAGATCGAACTCGGCACGATCCTCTTCGGGGATCATCTCTCGAATATCTCGCTCCATAGTTGAATCGAATTCAGCCTCAATTCGCGGCTCTATGGCATCGAAAATTCTAGCCAGAATAATATTGGGAGACTCCTTAAGGGTTTTCTCCGAGATGCAGTAGCCACCGATTAACATATGGCCTGTTATTGCGAGATAGTCCTCTAATGCAGAATTGATTTCTGGATTCTCTCGAAGCATTTCTAATGTTGCTTCCGCTGCTTGAGATTCCAACTCTGCCTTAGATAAGCCAGCGGAGGAAATTACCTCTGCCAAGTTCACTAATTGCGTGCCACCTATTCCCATTGAAACCGGGGTAGACCCCTTTAGCAAGGGAGCCACGTCAACCGGAGTCAGACCAGAGTTTCGCGTAGCAGCATCAAGAAATCGACCTATTGGCAGCACAGCCCCCACAGAATATTTGTGATGGCGATAAACCATTTCTTCCGCATTCACGAAACAATTCTCAAGATGTTCAATTAGCTCTTCCATCTCTAGATTCAGTAAATCTACTGATTGCAGCTTGGTATTGCGGGAGATAGAATCTTTCTTTAGCTCATCCCACTCTACTAAATCTTGCAACCACCTGCGCGATTGAATCGACTCGAAGGCAGCCTTGGCTCTAGCCCTCAATTTCGGATGAATTTGGAACATGAGTTGCGTCAGCCATTTCGGAGGGGGGCTTCCACCCGGTTTTCCTAACACGCCAACTTGCTGCACAAAAAAGAAGCCATGTATGAATGCAGGTTGTAAGCGATCCACCAAGATTCCATACTTCTTCATGCCTTCTTGAAAGCCTCTAGGCAGGCCCGTAAAACATTCACAGCTGTAGAGAGTCATGGCACCGCTATTGTGAGTCGTATCCAGCGACCAAGTGCCGGGGCCAGGCGCCTCAAATTTTCGCTCCATTTTCTTCTCCTTCTCTTCGATGACTTCGGGCTCAAATTTTCTGCTTGTAACTCGAATAATTTATTCAATTGCCCATTCATAGACTGGCTAATTGGGTATTTACAAATAGGCCACAACTATGAACCCAACTTTTCCTCATTCTCATTGATATCGACTTTGCTTTCGTTCTTTCTTTTTTGCAGAGAGCCTAGAATAAAACCTAAAACAGCAATCACTGCGAATAGAAACAAGAGTAATCCTACACCGCCTCCGAAATCAGAAGAATCACCTATAGTACTTGCTGCCAGACCAAGCAGCACTGCGATTACCGAGATAGTGGCAAGCAAGCCAGCTACAGCTACCCCAACAGCCTCAAACAAGGGAATAAAGGAACTGACTGCGACGAATATGCCGCTCGCAATTATGATCCAGAACCACATTCCAACACCCAGCAAACTACTGGAAATCCAAGAAGTAGCTACACAAGCAAAGAAGAATAGAATAGAAGTAATTTTTTGCATATCCATTTCCTCTGAATCGGTTCGCGTGGGATATTCGATCCGAACTAAATATCTTTAGAATACTTTCCTACCAAGCCCGACACTTTCCGCCATCCTATTGTTAAGCTTATTTGGTATCGACCTTTTCATTCATGACAGGCAACAGGAAAGCCGCCATCAGAACGACAACCAACGCCGCTGCATAATAGGGAATGACGGACAAATGCTGCTCCAGCGTAGTTGTCGATTCCGAGCCAAGACGCAAAGAGAGAATTGAAATTCCCAGAGCACCGCCGAGATAACGCATCGTACTCAGGCCGCCAGCGGCCATGCCTGCCTTCTCTTTCTCGATAGCTAACATGCCCGCCGCCTGAACAACCGGGCCCGACATGCCCCCAGCGAATCCCATTAAGGCCAATGGAAGGATGATATCCATTGGCACAAGCGCCGACTCAAGATCTGAGTATAAATAAAGCCCAAAGAGGTTGACGCAGGCGGCCAACACGGCGGTGTAACGAATCCCAATTAACTTTCCCGCTATTGCAGACATAGGACCGCCCAACATCATACAGAGTGTCATTGCTGACAAGGCACCAGCAATTTCGATCTCCGCTACTTGTCGAATATCTACGAAGAAAATCGGTAGCTGGAATAACAACGCGTACATGGTGAAATTGCTAAACGCCGTAGTGCAGCCTGCAGCAACGTATGCTGGCTGCCTAAAAAAACGCGGATCGAAAACCG
>Ga0316189_10003630_pt1 | contig 14971 bp, 14 predicted proteins | sample LowCovwburrow_MG_FD_204930 | JGI IMG/M metagenome (GOLD analysis project Ga0316189, IMG submission 204930) | Coastal sediment microbial communities from Maine, United States - Lowes Cove worm burrow | ecosystem: Environmental > Aquatic > Marine > Coastal > Sediment | place: USA: Maine...
CCTTAGAATTATCATATGAAGTACATACCAAGAAATCTTTCCAGACAACTTATAAAAGCAGCTAAAAGCTTTCCTGCTGTGCTGCTCACAGGGCCACGACAAAGTGGTAAAACCACGCTTCTCAAACAGTTATTTCCCCACGCGCAATATGTCTTGCTCGAAGACCCGGATATTATAGCCCGAGTTCAAGGTGACCCTAGAGCCTTTTTGCAGGCTTTGAAGCTTCCGGTTATTCTCGATGAAATTCAAAATACACCAGAGTTGCTTGCGTATATTCGAACCTTGATTGATGGAAATCCCCGGCGCAAAGGTCTATGGCTATTAACTGGCTCGCAGGAGGCACCAATAATGCATGGCGTGAGTGAATCGATGGCCGGGCGGTCGGCTATATTGCAGCTCTATCCTTTTTCGACTGAGGAATCGGCTAAGGTTAGTCTTTTGCGCGGTGGGTACCCCGATGTGCTGGCAAGACCTTCATCGGCAGGGCTTTGGTTTCGTTCATATATACAGACTTATCTGGAGCGAGATGTTCGCGCTATTACTAGCGTTAAAGATCTGAGTACGTTCAGACGTTTTATCGCTTTGCTTGCTTCGCGACATGGCTCAATGCTGAACAAAACAGATCTCGCTGCGCCGTTGGGAGTATCGGTACCTACCATTACAAGCTGGCTAAGCATCCTCGAGATTACAGGCCAGATTTTATTGATTCCCCCTTACTATGAAAATTTTGGTAAACGGTTAATTAAAACACCGAAAGTTTACTTCACAGATTCCGGCCTTGCATGTCATCTACTAGGAGTAGAGACTCGGGCTGAATTGCTTAAGTCGCCTTTTGTCGGGGCATTGTTTGAAGGTTTTGTTGCTGCTGAAATTATTAAACAACAGGTGAATCGTGGTAAACGCAAAGAACTCTATTATTTTCGAGACCTGCAAGGCCTGGAAGTTGATTTTGTAGTACCACAAGGTGCAGGAAAACTAATGCTGGTTGAAGTGAAATCAACCAAAACGCCACTACCGGGTATGGCCAAATCGCTACAGAAACTCGGTGCTTCAATAAATGACTATAAATGCCAGTCAGTACTGATACATAATGGAAAGGAAGCCGTAGCCGGTCAGGCCCTGTTACCTGGAATTTCCGCAATGAGGCTAGAGGATTTTTTGCAGGTTTTACGTTAGGTAATCCGCTATTGTGGGTGAGCCTCTAGGGGTCTCTTTTGGTGCTTACACCAAAACCATAACCTCAAATAAAACCTTTTCAACGCTCTGTCGACTATCCATAACCGCTAGCAACAAAACAGTTTTTTCTTTCTCGTCAACACGGTAAAAAACCAGGTTATGTTCATCAATCGTGTACTGGCGATATCGGTTAATACCAAGCTCGATAAGCCGATCACTAACGGGCGCGATTTTTGGATTCTGCTCTAAATTCAGTTCGATTTTTTGACGGATGGTTTTTACGGTATCAGCGGCGAGTTTTTTGGAATATTTATTTTCCAGAAAGTATCTGAATCGTTTAAGCGAGGCTTTGAAAGCAGGCGAAGCAACTACTTTATACATGAGTTAGGACTCGTCGAAAGCGTCGTCCAGACTTAGGATACCCCTGTCAGTGGTTTGCTCTGACAAAGTTAGCAATTTAAGTAACGCCAGCGATTCCTGCTGGTATTTATAGTCCGCTACATCTTGTACGACATAACGCGCTTTACCGTTTTGAGTGACGAGTAGTGGGCTATCAAGCTCAAGACTATTGGCGTGTTCTTTTAAATAGGTCAGTGTTTCAGTTCGCATCATATCGGTCTTTTATCGGTCTGAATTCAGCCCGATTATAGCTGTCTTCATCCACTAGCGGCAAGCTCAATATTCTTCTGTATATATTCCTGCCCAACCCTGTGAAGTTGAAAATCGATACTATAATTGCTTGTATATTTGAATTATCGAGACAGGCTGTATGCTCTCTGACGACGATACCAGGTTTAAGATAAGCCCTTTAGATGCCAGAAAAGGCAGCAACCGCCTGTTTTTTGTACATCTCGTTTTTTACACGCTACTGACCTGTATTTTACTGGGTCAGGCAGTCATGGCGCAGGAAGACTTAAGCGATCCTGGGCAAGTCAAAAAGGCGATCGAAAATATAAACTGGATTACCGAAGAGTACCCGCCTTTTAACTATAGCGATCCTGAAACCGGTGAACTAACCGGTGCTGCCGTTGACGTTTTAGCGGTTATTTTTGCGAAACTAGGCATCAATAAACCAATAAAAGATATCAAAGTCTACCCCTGGGCGAGAGGCTATCACATGGTCTTAAATGTGCCCGGAACTGCTTTATTCTCAACTACTTATACGCATGACCGGTTACAGAAAATGAAGTTTGCCGGTCCGGTTATTCCTAATATTGTTGCAGTCATTGCGCGTAAATCGGAGCAGTTCAATATTGCTTCGGTTGACGATTTAAACCGACTTAAAATTAGCGTAGTCAGAGACGATATCGGCGAGCAGCTTTTGATAGCAGCCGGTGTCGAGGCCACAGCCATCGACCAGCTAAACTCCGGCTTGAGTATGGTGAAAAAACTGGCTTCAGGACGAGTCGATGCCGTTGCTTATGCTTATGCGGTTACCCAGAGTTTATTTAGCCAGGCTGGTATTGACCCGGATGAATTCGAAATTATCCATGTGTTGAAGCAGTCTGGTATGGGTTATGCATTTCATGACTCTACCGATCCACGTATTCTTGAGCCGATCCGAAAAGCGATCGATGAGTTAACCGTTAGTGGTGAGCTGGCTGAGATATTGGTTAAATATGGCATAGAAGAACCTTAATGTTTACCTGGAAGAACTCTATCGGGCTACGTCTGTTACGCTATGTTTTTGGGTGTTATCTGGTTGTTGCCGTCATCGTAACAGTGACCCAGCTTATTTTTGAGTACCAGCACGTCAAATCCAATGTGTTCGATCAGCTATATGATTTAGAGAAAACGTTTAAGGACAGCCTGGTTACATCGTTGTGGTCCTTCGATACAACCCAGTTAGAAGCGACGCTAATGGGTATGAAGAAAATTGAAATTGTATCGGGAGTGAAAATAGAGAACGAAGAGACTGGATTTATTTCATCGATTGGTGATTTCATGTCGAAGGAGGTTGAAGTTGTCTCCAGTGAAAAAACCGAACGTCAGGGAATTACCAAAATGTCGATAATACCGGCTGATGGTACGAACCGGCAAACACTGTTTGAATACAGGTTTCCAATCGAATTTCTGGAAGATCAAAATAGCCCCGCAGTTCCCTTAGGCTATGGTCATATTTATGCCAATGAAGATACGATAATCGATCGCGTCAAATATAGCTTCGTATTGATCATCATTAATTCGGTGATAAAAACGGCAGCCTTGTGGCTATTCTTCCTGTTTTTTGTTAACCGATTAGTTGGGCGTCCGCTGAATACCCTGACAAGCGCAGCCATTGCGCTCAACCCTGACAAGCTGGAAACGCTTGCTAGTTCAGAAGACCTGGATGCGGTAATACAGTCCAAACACGATGATGAGCTATATCTATTAGCCAAAAATTTTAATCAGATGCGTCAAGCAATCCTGGAAAAAATCAGCATTATCGAGTCGCAAAAAAACACGCTTGAAAAACGGGTAGCTGAGCGCACAGAGTCTCTCACCGAAGCGAATGAAGAACTGAAACATTTGGCTTTGCACGATACATTGACATCACTGCCCAATCGAAATTTGTTCCAGGACCGGCTTGAGCTGATGCTTAAATTTGCACAACGCAATCGTACTCGATTTGCTGTTGCCAGTATTGATTTGGCAAAATTCAAGGCAATCAATGACAGTTACGGGCATCAAATCGGCGATTTGCTGCTCGCCGAAGTTGCTGCGCGAATGTCAAAGGCCTTGCGTACAAGCGACACGTTAGCTCGCATAGGCGGAGACGAGTTTTCGGCTCTGTTTCCTGTGATGCATGTAGAAGATGCCGAAGTGATTGCACGACACATATTAAAGGCGCTTGATGAGCCCTTCGTCTTTGAAGAGTTTGACGGCATCAAATTATTTGCGAGTGCAAATATTGGTACAGCAATATATCCCGAGCATGGTGAAGATGGTGAAACCCTGATTAAGAATGCTGATATGGCGATGTATCAGGCTAAACATTCAGGTGTTAGTTATGGGTGCTACTGCGAGGAAGAAGATTCGATACTCAGAAGGCAGTTAAAGTTGAGCCAGGATATTGCGCCGGCAATCGAAGATAACCAGTTCTTTTTGGTTTACCAGCCAATATTTGAATTTGAAGCAGACCGCGTGACCAAATTGGAAGCCTTAATACGTTGGCAACATCCAACCCTGGGCCTGCTTTCGCCGATGGAATTTATTCCCCTGTCAGAGCGAAATGGAACGATCATGGCATTGAGCAAATGGGTTCTGAAAACAGCCTGTAAGCAATGCAGAGAATATTGTCAGTCAGACTACCCTGTGGCTATCTCTATCAATATATCGGGGCGTATATTTAATCAGGCAGAATTACCCGGTTTACTTGAAGATATATGTATTGAGTCGCAGGTGTCTCCCAGCAGTATTAACCTGGAAATTACTGAAACCACCGCAATGGGTAAGCCAGATCAGGCCATTGATATTATAAACCAGTTGAACGACAGGGGATTTACCGTATCGATAGATGACTTTGGCGCGGGTTATTCATCCTTCTCCTACCTGACCATGTTGCCCGTTAAGGAACTAAAACTGGACAAGAGCTTTCTTCTAAATATGGGTGAGAAAAGCGATAAGGTGATTAAATCAATGCTCGATTTAGCGCATTCCCTAAACCTTAAGGTTGTCGCGGAAGGCGTAGAAAATAAAGAAGTGCTAGATATGTTGAAGGAAATGAAATGTGATTTTGCACAGGGTTTTTATATTGCTAAACCACTTCCGATAGAAGCGGTTGCGCTGTCGCTGGAAGCAGGCGGGTATGCCCAGTCTCTGTCTGTGTGAAAAGTTAAATAAATCCATCAAATAATTCAGCAAAAATCCTCGGGTGCAAATGATAAGCATCGATATGATAGCGCTGGTTACTGCTGCCATTATCATCAGTTGTTAAAGCGTACACATCCAGGTAATCAAGCCCATTGGCTTTACAGGCTTGTTCCAGGCTTTGGTTGAAAAGCCGAATGACGTCGCATAACTGGTTTTGTAGATTTTCATCTAACGATGGTAACTGTTCAATATTGGGCGCAGGTACGCCGTATACAAGAAGTTGATGCTGAGCTTCTTTGTCGAGCTCTGCAACGAATTTCAGATAGGCCTTAACGAGTAGATCAATCGACTCGTGGTAGTCGATATGCTTTTCATGACAAGCCTTAAGTATGCCTTCGGTGGCCCGACAGTCGATTTCACCAAAACCGAGTATCACGGCGGACTGAGCCGGAATGCTGGAAAAGAAGCATTTCAGGCTCGCCTTATATTCATTGGGTGTTTCGTTGGCCAGGAGCCAGGCCTTGCAGCCGGTGATGAGCGATGAAGTGATTCTGTGCGGCGAATTCCGGTAATTGACGACGACTTCGGATGGTGCGAGTGCGTGACTTTCTGCGAGAAAGTAGATCGTTTTGTTAGTTTCCTGCTGGTAAAGCCGGGGATTATTTTTGCGCTCGTCCAGCAATCGCCTAATGCAACTAGCATAAGCCTGAAGATTGACAATATTGGCGTATATGTGTTTGAAACAGGTGAATGTAGGTCGTCGACAACATAGAATTGATTTGATTGGCATGTTCCTGGTTGAGTTTTCGAGCCAGTTTCAAATTGCGGATAGCGTCATTTAATTGTCCTTTCTGGCTTTGCGCGAATCCTAACAATTGCAATGCGTCGAAATGCTTTGGTTTTTTGTTGAGTATTTTTTTACAAACCTTTTCGAGTTCAAAATACTGGCCCGACCGGGCTAACTCTGCGGCCCGATTGATTGAGTGCCTGGTAGTTCATAATCCTTGTCTCAGCATAAGCAATGAAAGGCCATGGTAAAGAATCGAGTCGCTATATTCTATAGATTGAAAAACAATTCTGGTCAGATTGATTCGAAAATCAATCCGTCTATACTGATGCGCAGGTTTTTCCGTGTAACACCCTTAACCGGGTAATCATCTGTTCAAATGGGTGGGTAATTGCATTGACTGGATACTTTTTACCAGAAACTATCTCTACCTAGTGTGGAAGAAACTTGCACTGGTAATTCTCGTGCTGACGATTAGCGCCTGCGCTACTTATCGGGCCGATGTCGAGAAATCCCGGAAACGTTATTACATCGTTAAGGAAAGCGATAATATTAATTCCATTGCCTTCGCATTTGAAATCACCACCAGCCAGTTGCAGCTGGCGAATCCATGGTTGAAATCCTCGGCTATTAAGCCGGGTCAGCGCTTGATCATTCCGGGCAACGTCTTTGATGACACTACCGTTATGCCAGGACAAAGTGGTGGTTTTGTCTGGCCACTTGACACTGTCGATGTATCGTCCCGCTTTGGATATCGAGGTCGTCGTAAGCATAACGGCATCGATTTGCGCGCACCGTCAGGCACAGCGATAGTTGCTTCTGCCGCTGGCAAAGTTGTTTTCTCGGGCCGAAGAAATGGTTATGGATTAATGGTGGTGATTGATCATGGTGGTGGCATCAAAACTGTGTACGCGCACAATCAGCGAAATATCGTCCAGATCGGCGAACGGGTTGATCAGGGCCAGGTGATTGCCCGAGTTGGTCGGTCGGGCAACGCGACCGGTTACCACGTGCATTTTGAGTTTCGTAAACAGGGTAAGGCGGTTAACCCTGTACCGTATCTTGACGCTGGTTGATAAATTCTTCAGATATCCACGCCATTCTCGATGGATATAGCCGGATTTTCGGTTTAATTCACAGCACCTGGTTCGGAACCTGATCGAAAAATGGTTGATATGCTGATTTTTCTTTGCCAAATTACTTAATTGATAAATTTTAAAAAAACCACTAAAATTAGTAATATCCATAAAGTATTTAAAGTGAAGTATCAATAATAAAAAGTTAATTTCTTTACATTTCATTATTTCGTTCTACGCTCTACAGAGCAATTAAGGTTTTTATGCAACCCTGTTAATGGGGAGTAGATATTACTAATTTAGACAAAGTCAGGACGGACTGTGAGATTTAGCCAGCAATTTGGGTTGGGAGGATTGTCACTTAGTAAAAAACCTCTGGGAAAGCTTTATTAATTCGGAGATATAAAAAGTGATGCAGGAATTTGAGATGCATGATTTGATTCAGTTAGGCTACATTGGCCTAATCGATCATGAGATCAATGTGCTTAAGAGTATTTTTAAACTCGCACCAAAATTAAGCAAGTCTTACCAACTGGTTGAACCCGATCACCTGCAGCATGCTGATGTCGTGCTTGTGAGCGCCGATAACCCGGAAGCGTTAAACGACTGGAGCCTGGTCAAGCACCAAAATAAATTGGCGACATCTTTAATGTTAAGCGCGAATGGAATGACACAAGAGGGTGATGGCGTATTACAACGCCCGATTAGAATTCAAAAATTGATCAAAGCACTGGAAGATATAGTCAACGAACGAACTTATATCCCCAACCCTGGTGCGAAAACTAACAACGCTATACAGGTGCTGGTTGTCGACGATAGCTTTCCGGTAAGGAAGTACATGGAGCACAAACTGCCACAGTTGATTGATATGCCAATACAACTGAGTTTTGCTGCCAGTGGTGAAGAAGCGATCGAAAAAATGAATCAAAATGCATCGGATATCGTCTTCCTCGATGTCGTCATGGAAGGTGTCGATGGTTATAAAACCTGTAAGAAGATAAAGGCCAAGCGTAAAGTTTACGTCGTTATGTTGACTAGCAAGAAATCACCTTTCGACAAGGTTAGAGGCACAATGTCTGGATGCGATGCCTATATAACGAAACCACCTTCAGATAAACAACTCTCTGAAGAGTTTCAAAAATTTCTAAAACGTCGTGGTTGATAGAAGCTTGCTGGCGCTAGAACAGGTGCAGAGTAAAACTGGTTTATTTCAAAAAGGCTATTTTTAAAGGTGATGTAAATGGCAGCAAAAAAAATATTAGTCGTTGATGATACGGCGGCGCATCTACAGCAGTTGAAAGAAATTGTGCATGCAGCGGGCTACCAGGTTGTTACCGCAGTCTCTGGCAAAGAAGCTGTGGAGAAATCTATCTCAGAAAAACCTGATATGATTTTTCTTGATATTGTCATGGATGATCTAGACGGTTTTGGTGCCTGTAGAGAAATCACCAGGAATGAAGAGACTAAACATATCCCGGTAGTATTTGTTAGCACCAAAAAACAGCGTGCCGACAAGTTATGGGCTGAAAAGCAAGGTGCCAAGGCGCTTTTAAGCAAGCCTGCCATTGAAGCAGAAATCGTCAGCCACCTGAAAATGTATACCTGATGTTTAATTTATTACACCATTCAGAGGGTTACTAACGCAATGATGCTACCAAGTGAAGCACTCAATCAACACTTTGTCCTCGCTGACGATGCGGCAACCGGGCCGGTGACTAACAGTGAAGATAAATTTAAGGTCATTACAACCCATGCTGTTCTTGTTGGTAACATTGGCCTTTTATTACCCTCCGAAGAAGTGAGTGAACTCGTCGAGAATGTATCGATCTGTCGGCTCCCGAATACGCCTTCCTGGTTTAATGGCATCGCCAGTTTACGCGGTAATATGATTCCGGTTTTTGATTTGCATGAGTTATTCGGTGTTGAACGCAAAGGCAGTCAAGCAAAAATGATCATCGTCGGCTCTGCGCAATCGGCCACTGCTTTCTGGATAGATGAAATTCCGCGTATGGTTATGGTAACCAGCGACGATATTTTGAATGGCAGCTTACCCATGCCGCAGTTAATTAAAAACCATGCACAAAATTTTTTCCTAAAGGATAATCAAATCTGGATCGACTGGGACGTCAAGGATTTCTTTACCGAAATTGGTAAACTTTTATGACAGGCAGATCGGGATACCAGGACTTTTGGTCTGATGTTTTTCCGTTTTTTACAAAAAAGCATTTTGAAAATTCTATTGCTGGTTTTCAAGACTATTTTTTATCCGATGTTTACCAACTCCGGGTTGGAAGCTGAATTTTATTTTGGAGCGATTGTTCGATGTACAAAAAAATATGTTTAATTTTATTACTGCTTTTTCCAGGCGTTTTACTGGCACAGGAAGTACTCACCGAAGGGGAGATAGAAGACCTGCTAGGTGTGAAAATTCGTTTCGCCAAGCATATGGCATTTAATCCAATTATTGTGCGTGCAGTCGATGCACAAAATGCAAAAAATATTTCCCTCGATCAAATTAAAAAAGATGATCAGGAATGGATTGATTCAAAAGACGTACAGTCATCGCTGATGCGTCTGATTACTACAAATGATGTTGCGAAATATCTTCAACGACGCGTGGATAACAACGACGCGATTGTCGAGGCATTTGTCACCGATAACAAGGGCGCGAATGTCGCCGCCTACCCAGCCACCAGTGATTACTGGCAGGGTGATGAAGAAAAATGGTCTGCATCGTTTAATAATGGTGATGGCCAATTATTCATTGGCCCGCTTGAGCTGGATGCAAGTACCAATAAGACACTGGTTCAAATTAGCACACCTGTCTTTCGTGGACAAGAAACCGTCGGTGTATTGATACTGGGTGTATCGGTTGATTATCTTTCTGCTCAGTAGTGAATACCTTAGATTTAAAAGCTACGAAATTTAAATTTTTTATTGAATCAAATTATTGCGTTTTCGACAGGATTGAATTATGAAACGATTTATCAAATATCCGCGCCTTGTTAAAAATTATAGTGGGGTATTTAGCCTGCTAATTATTGCCGCCACCATGTCTTTTAATGCCAATGCCGAGACTGGCGTGAGCAAGAGTAAGATTGTCGTCGGCGGCGTCATGGATCTCGAAGGTTCCTCCCAGGCGTTGGGACAGGGCATGCGAAAGGGCATTTTAGCCGCAATATCGAAAAACCGGGTGAAGGGTCGTAGCATCGAATATATCACCCTGAATGACTCTTACAATCCCGTTAAAACCAAAGCGGCGACTGAAGAACTGATCGACCGTGGTGTTTTCGCGGTGATGGGTAATGTCGGCACGCCCACCGCTGGGGCATCGCTACCGGTATTGGCTCAGGCAGGTATTCCGGCTATTGGGTTTTTTACCGGCGCCGGATTACTCAGGCCGGGTGAAGGCGATATTGTCAATTATCGCGCTAGCTATGTTCAGGAAACAGCCGCGGTTATCTCCGCCGCTCTGAAATCAGGTTTGAAGCCAACAGAAATATGCGCTTACGTGCAAAACGATGGATATGGTATGGCTGGCATTGCCGGTGTGCGCTCAGCGCTACGGTCAAGCGGTGCCAGTGAAATTGTTGGGCTGCTCGATCAAATCTCTAATTTAACTGGCGACAACCCTGCTCGTAATGGCATTGGTCCAGTCGGTGTTTATAAGCGCAACACATTCTTTGCCCGCGATGGTTATCTGTCCCTAAAAGCATGGGAAAAGAAGCAGGGAGTTCGCTGTCGGCTGGTGGTTACGGTTGGTGCCTATCGATCAATCGCCAGCTTTATCGGCTACGCGGCGTCTAAAGGTGAGAAATGGTTATACAGTGCTGTTTCATTTACCGGTGCTGAAAACCTGCGAAGAATCCTGGTAGATTTCGGCGTCACATCTGATGTTATCGTAACTCAGGTAGTGCCACCGCTGGATTCAAAATTGGCGATTGTTAAAGAAGCTAGAGCTGCGCTGGGAGAAGATTTAAGTTACATCACATTGGAAGGCTTTATCGTCGGAAAGTTTTTTTTGAAAGTGCTGGAGTCTTTGCCGGGTGACGATATTACGCGGGTGGCATTCATGTCTGCCGTTCAGGGTAATTCCTTTGATATTGGTGGTATCACACTGGATTTCACAACAGGCAATCAGGGTTCAGAACTGGTTATTTCGACTTATCTCGACAATGGTACTTACGCGGTTATTAACAATGATGATCTTGAAAGATTGTTGCGTTAGCAGAAAATTTTTGAATAAAACCACTGTCATCAAATTAATGAATTTTCCGAGGAATAAATAAAATGTTTAGTAATATCAGGATAGGCCGTCGTCTGCTTCTGCTGATTACCGTGTTAACCGTGGTTTTCCTCGCGGTTGGTACTGTAACAGTTATCGGTATGACCGAAATGTCGGACAATACATCAGAACTCAACGATAAAATGGCTGAGGCAGCAGAATTCTCTCAGATCGCTGTATCGGTTCGACACAATCTGGTTAAGGTCGGACAAAGTCTCAATGTTGGTAGAATTACCTGGCAGGAAGCATCCGACAACTTAGAGTTTGGGCTGGAAGAATTCAACCGCTTATGGAGTGCTCACCAATCAAAAATATCGGGTAACCCTAAACTGGAAGAATTTTTTAGTGACGCTTTCGAGCTTGAGGTGGAACTGGTTAGAGAAGGCTACGCCGCTTTGGCAGCCATTGTGAAGGCAGAAAGCAGACCGCGTCTGTCGTTATATATTTTGAACGAGGAGCAGGAATACACAGATCCTTTTCTTAACTCGGCGGATGCACTCGCAGCACTCGGTTCTTCGGAAGCGCAGGTGGTATTCGACGATAGTGAAAGCGCTGCAAACCTCTATCTATCCACGGGTGCGATTGTGATCATCATCGGTCTAATACTGGCAGTAACCCTGGGGCCGTTGATTTATGTATCGATTACCTCTCCGATTAAAAATATATCTGGTGTCATTGCCAAAGTCGCCCAGGGCGATCTTGGTGCCCGAACAGGATTAAAGACCAAAGACGAATTAGGACAATTGGCAAATGCTTTTGACGGACTATTAAGCGAGCGTGTATCAACCATGGCGCAAGCCGAGGATGACAACGAGCAAATTAATAACTCAGTTATTGAGTTACTCGAAGCGGTATCCGCTTTGAGTGATCGTGATCTTACCGTGAAGGTGCCTGTGGCAGAAGATGTAACAGGTCCGGTGGCCGACGCAATGAACCTGATGGCGAGTGAGACGGCTCGAGTACTTCGCGAAATTCGCACCATTGCCGATCAGGTGGCTGAAGCCGCTTCCTCGGTACAGACACAGGGCACAAAGGTTAATCAACTAGCCAGCAGTGAACGCGTTATCGTTGAGGATACTATGGTTAAGCTGGACGAAGCCTCGAAGTCAATGACCTTGATTGCCAAGCTGGCGAAAGCCAGTAATGACATCGCGACCAAAGCATCGGAGTCAACCCTGGAAGCACTGGATACGGTATCAAAAACAGCAAACGGCATGAATGAAATTCGCGAAACGATTTCAGAAACAGAGAAACGTATCAAGCGGCTTGGTGAACGCTCGCAGGAAATCAACGGTATTGTTGCCATCATCAACAACATCGCGGAACGTACTCATGTACTGGCACTGAATGCATCGATGCAGGCAGCTGCGGCCGGTGACGCCGGCCGAGGATTTGCGGTTGTTGCGGACGAAGTACAGCGACTCGCTGAATCATCGCGTCAGTCAACATCGGAAATCGGTGGCCTGGTCAGTAACATACAGACTGAAACAGCAGAAACCATGGCGACCATGAACCGCACGATAGCCCAGGTTGTTGATGGAACCGAACTGGCTCAGGCATCGGGTGTGCAAATGGAAGCGACGCAGAAGACGACAGCTGAACTTGCAAATGCGGTTAATCAAATCGCCAGGCGATCACTCGTCCAGGTAAGTGTGAACAACAGCTTGCGTGAGCAGGCTCAACAGGTGCAGACAAGTACCAATGAAACCAGTTCAGAGTTGGAACTGCAGTCAGCTCAGACCGCAAACCTGGTTGAATACTCGGATCGCCTGATCAAATCAGTTAGCGTATTCAAGCTGCCGGCTTAAAGAAATGTGCTTAACATTCCCAGCGTCAGAATCGAAGGCGATGACCTTCGATTCTGAATGAAACTTTCCGGTACTCTGGAATATTAACCATGACCGACGCCCAGACAGACAGCTATGATGCGCTGGTGACTTTGATTGATATGGCGCATGCGGAAATTGCCGCTGCTATCACCAATTCAGAATCAGACGAACCCGTTGACATTCTCCAGCTTTGCCGCGATCACGTCGAAAACATAGGCTGGGCCGCCGACATGGCTGGCTTCGACCGATTGAATACCGTGATAAATGCCGTCAGCATTCATTTGGCAGATGAGAGCATGACCTTATCCGAAGAACAGGTTGTCGAGATCGTAATCTGGCTCAGCGATATCAAGTTGTATCTCGAATCGCCCGACGATGAACATACCTTCAATATTCTACTCAACCCGCTGCCTGATGAAATGCACGCCGATGTGCTTTCAATGTTAACGGCTGAAGAAGCTGCTCCCGAATCGCTCGATTCAAGCGCGGCGATGGACGATGTTTTCGAAGATGCCGATGGTGATGTCGATATCGATTCCAGCAGCATACTCGGAATGTTGGCGTCAGAAATAAAAGAAGTGTCGCCGCAACTGACAGAAATAGCCCAGGAAATCGCAACTTGTGAAGATGACGATTTATTGATCACGGCGATCGATGCCTATCAGGAACTGGTTGGTCGTGTCAGTACCGTGTCCGAGGAACTGCAGTTGAATGGGCTGGTCATGGTTTGCCAGTTCGTCAATGCAAACGTGTTACAGGTTGCTCAGCTTGCGCCGGGTGATAGAGCATCAGCCGTCGAGGTTTTAATCGGTTGGCCCAGGGTCATTATCGATCATCTGGTGCAGCCTGATAACGATGAACTCTGTATTGCCGTTGTCGATTATCTCGAAAATGAGCGCTGGCCTTCACCTTTGCCCTATCGAGAAGTCCGTGACCTGATCGAAGGTTTAACCAAACAACTCGAGCTAAGTGGTGATTTTGAAGTCGAGGCAAGAGAAGTTGAAGCCAACCCGGAAGATGTATCGCTAACACTGTCAGAAGATATCAGCACAGAACTGCTCGATGCTTTCTTTTCCGAATCTCCAGGCCACGCCGAAGCATTTTCCAAACTAATGGAAAAGATTGCCAGCGGCGAAGATATCCAGACCAGTGTCGAAGCAGCCCAGCGTATTGCGCATACACTCAAAGGCTCCGGTAACCTGGTTGGTGCGAGCGGTATTGCCAATTTATCGCATCATATCGAAGACATTTTCGAATACATCGCCAAGCATCAGATTGTACCGCCTAGAGCGCTGTCGAATACCATGCAGGAAGCGGCAGATACCATCGAAGTGATGATCGAATTTTTGCAGGGCATGGCGCCAGCGCCAGACAATGCACAACGCGTGCTTCAGGATGTACTCGACTGGGCCAACCGGATCGATAGCGGCAATCTCAGACAGGATGATTTCGGTGATCTGGATAGTGATAGCGCCCCGGCTGCGGACACTAATGCGCCCACCGTTATTGTCGAACGACGTCATGAAAATATTGCTGATGCCGCACCTGCAGTCATGGTTGCCGAAACCGTGCGTGTGCCACTGGACGTGTTGGATAATATTTTTCGTATCGTCAGCGAAACCGCGATAGCAATCGGTCAAATTCAGGAACATTTGAACCGGCTCGAAGATAGTGACAAGATGATCCGCAAAAACGATAGTTCGCTGCAACAGCATCGATACGAACTTGAGAATCTGGTGAGTATTCGAGGCATGGCTGCCAGGCACCGGCATAAAGCGGTTGGCGATAGTAGCAGCGGTTTCGATCCGCTGGAGATGGATGAATACGATGAATTTTATGGCGCGACCCACTCTTATATTGAAGGTGTCGCCGACTCGCGAGAAATTCTCCGCGAAGTGGCCACCGAGGTCTCGGAGCTCAACGCCTTATTCCTCTTGCAGCAACGATTAAACAAAGAATTACAGCAGGTGGTAATGACTACCCGAATGGTGCCTGTTAACAATATAACCGCGCGCTTACAACGAGC
>Ga0316189_10003631_pt1 | contig 14970 bp, 12 predicted proteins | sample LowCovwburrow_MG_FD_204930 | JGI IMG/M metagenome (GOLD analysis project Ga0316189, IMG submission 204930) | Coastal sediment microbial communities from Maine, United States - Lowes Cove worm burrow | ecosystem: Environmental > Aquatic > Marine > Coastal > Sediment | place: USA: Maine...
CGTCGTCATCGTCGTCACCGTCTTTGTCTTCGCCGTCGCCGTCGGCATCGAAACCGTCGTCGTCGTCGTCCGCGTCCGCGATGCCGTCCCCATCGCGATCCACGAAGTTCGGGTCTTCGGATTGTTGGTCGCATGCGGGCAGCGTGAGGCCGAGAAGGGTCACGGTGCCAGCGGTGAGTAGGGAACTGAGAGAGCGGAGGATGTTCGTGTTCATCGGGAGTCCTTGGTGTGGCCAACTTGAGGCGCACCCTCAAGATGCTCGACGCGGCCCGCGACTACAGACGCGTTGTCGCTTTCGCGAACAAGGCGGAGGACGTCACGCCGACGACCGCCGTGAGCCGAACGAGCGAGCGAGGGAGCACGGCACGAACGCGGGCACGGACGGCCGCGTTCGGCCAGCGAGCACATGGATGGGGGGTCGACGGTCCGACCACGGCCGACCCAAGGTGTTGTGACGAAGGCTGCTCCGCGAAAGCTGCTCCACAGTGGGCTCGGACGGGCCCCTCAATCGCCACGGCGGTCTACCCGCGAAATGAAGTGGGAGGTGTGCTCGAACGTAGGTGCACACAAGGCTGAGGCTCTGCGTACGTGCCGCTAAGCGGCTTGTGCGCTAAAATCCTGTTTCGTGAAGGGCTCGATGTAGCCGAACCCGGTCTCGCGCAACAAAGAGATGCGCACCACAGATGTCCAACCCCGGATCCAGCACGACGCTTCTCAGGGCGGTCCCCGATCCCGCCCCACAGGAACTTGTTGGCGGGGACTTGCCCCTTGTCGAGCGTGCATGCCTAGGCGACGTCGAGGCTTGGTCGCGCCTGTACCAAGAGACCTTCGATGGGGTGTTCCGCCACATTTGTTTCTTCACCGGAGACGCCTGCGTTGCCGAAGACCTGGTGCAGGATGCCTACGCTCGAGCGTTCGCTGGCATCGCCGGATTCGATCAGCGCTCTTCGTTCGCCAGCTGGGTGCGTGGTATCGCGCTGAACCTGGCGCGGATGTACTGGAGGCGCTCAGCGGTCAAGCAGCGGGTACACAATGCGCTGACGCTGGCGCGCACGGATGCCGTAGGGAATCCAGCGTCCGATCCGTCGCGGCAGCACGAGCAAGATGCCTGTCTCGAGGCTTTGTACGCGCTGATCCATCAGCTCCCCGAGACGCTTCGTGAAGCGTTCATCCTGCGCGACCTCGAGGGGCTGTCGCCGGCCGAGGTCGCTCAGGCGCTCGGGATCACCCCCAAGAACGCTACCGTCCGCGCGACGCGGGCACGCGCGCGGCTGCGCGACGAACTGCTGCGTCAGGGTTGGTCCACGGAGGAGCCCCCGTGAGCGCCTCCGCCGATTTGGTCGATGCCGTCGTCGAGAGAGCGCGCGCGGGAGTGGAGCGGGCACTCATGGAGCAGCGCCCCGACCCAGACATGGACGATGTCCTCGCACGGGTCGATGAGATCCAAGCGTCCGGCGGCAGCGACCCACTGTCGACGATGGTGAGCCGAACGCGTGAAACCGTCGATGCTCAGGCGCGTGGCGTAGCGCGCAGCGAGGCGTTTCTGCAGATGGTCGAGCGCGCGCGTGTGCACAACCCGGAGACTGTGGCTGCTGCTCAAGTCGCAGAGGCCCGGTCGCTGGCGAGTGTCGTCGATCTCAGGCGGCGTTCGCCCGCCGCCAATCCTGCGACCGAGCCCCCACAGACAGCGCCTGAGCCGGTGGAAGGTGGCCGTCGGCGTGGGAAGGTGGCGATCTATGCATTTGCTGCGGGCGTCGCCGCGGCCTGCGTTGCGTTGACAGCGATGTACGGCATGCCGGAGAGACTGTCGACGGCGAACGACGAACGCCCGGGACAGCAAGCCGTGCGTCAGGAGCAGTCCGAGGACTCGAGCCAACTCGCGGAGCAGCGCGAGCCTTTGCCGAACATCCCCGCGCCGACGGTCCGGCCGCACGCGACCGATGTGGTGCGAAGCGACCCGCCGCCGACGGTGGATGTCGTCGACGCTGTCGAAACTGTCGAACCCGAGCTCACGCCTGCGTCGCCGCGACGGTCGTTGGCGGCGCTGTCGGCCGAGGCCAAGGAGGCCTGGCACGCAGGCGATCTCGACAAAGCGGAGCGACTCTTGCGCGTGGTGACTGCGCGCGGGGGCCGTTCGGGGCGGGTGCAGGATGCCTTCGCCGACCGTTTCTTGATCGCACACCAGCGCGGCCAGAAAAAACAGCGACGCCAGCTATGGCGAAGCTACCTGCGCCGGTTTGCGAACGGGCGCTACGCCGACGATGCGCGTGCGGGATTGTGCAGGGAATCGGGGGCCGACAAGCGTGCTGCGTGTTGGTCGGCGTATTTGCGCGAGCTCCCCACCGGATCGTATCGAAGTGAGGCCCACAGGCAGCTTGGAGCGTCGAATCGGTGAAATCGCGTTTGTTGGCGCTGCCGATCGTGGTCGTCCTGTGCGGCTGTGGCGTGGAGCAGTTTGTGCTCCCGTCGGGGTCCTCTGGGAGCAGCGACACAGGGACCGGCAGCGGCGGGAGCGACGATGAATCCGTCGATGACGACGATGACGATGACGACACTGGGGAGAACTCTGCCCAGACCCAACCCGGCGAGACGTCGGCAGAGTCGAGCTCGTCGAGCTCGTCGAGCGGGGACGCGGACGATTCGGACACGTCGACCGACGGCCGGGAGGAGGAGAGTGATGGGGGGAAGAAGGACGGAGGTCGCTGACGCGCGCACCACTCCCCCGTTTCGATCGTGGCCTGCATCGGGATGACCCTGTTCTTCTCCACGCAGACAATGCAAGCTGCGGAGGTCTCGTTCGCCCGATGATCAACGGCACGCTTTTCGCGACGGCTCTCGTCTTGCTCGCTCCCGCCTCGGAGGCTCAGGCCGACCCCTCGGCGGCACGATCCGCCGCGCAAGTGACGACGATCTGGGTCGACGCCGCGGGTGACGACTTCGACGCCCTCGCATCGGAGCTTCGTCTGCGGCTTCCGCTCTTGGAGGTGCAAGCCTTCGAGCCAAGTCAGGGCGTCATGCCACCGGGGCCCGGCGAACTCACCGTACTGGTCCGCGTACAATCGGAGCCCGCACACTTCAGCGTAGCCATCATCGTCTCGGACGGGCGCGCCTTCGATCGCGACGTCTCCGTCGACGACGGGCCCGATCCCAGCGAGCGCTCCGAGCAGATCGCACGCAGCGTGGCCAACCTCGTCGTCGGGATTGATGCGGGCACAGAGCCGCCGGACCGGTCCGATGCGGAGCTGCCCGGGCCTGTGCCGCTCGATGAGCCATGCCCCGAGTGCCCCGTCTGCCCAGACCCCGAACCGGAGCCGCCGCCGGAGTTGATACCGGAGCCGCCGCCGGAGCCAGACTCGGCACCCGTCGTGAGCCCGGCGATCGAGCTGGGCCCGTACGTGTCGATTGGGGCGGTGACCGGCCTTGGCGAGCCCGCCGCTGCCGATCGCTTCGCCGCCTGGGGGGGCACGCTCGGGGTCGCGACGCGCTGGCCTCGTGGCGCGGTTCTGGTCGCTGAGCTCCGCGGGGCGGGCCGCAGCCACGCCGATGGCGAGCGTATCGTTCGCCTGCGTGCGTCGCTTGGCGGGGGGTACGCATGGAGACCTCCCGCGAGCCGAGCGGAGCTCGATGTACGAGCCGGCGTCGCCGTGGAGCCGTGGTTTGTTCGAAGCGATGCGGAGACGGTCCGCTTTTCGAACACGACGCGGCCCCTCGTGGGCGCATGGTCACGGATCACGGCGGGTTATCGACCAGCGCTAGGCGATGCGCGCCGCTCGGTGCGAATCGGTGGCTACGCTGAGCTCGCCGTGTCTTCTGCGGGCGGCGTCGTCGAGGTCGTCGAGGCCGACGAGGAACGCATGGTCTCCAAGTTCCGTGCGGGGGGCCCAGAGCTCGAACTCGGAGTGCAAGCTCAGTTCTGGTTCGCGCTTCCGACCCGCCGCTAGAACGCCCGTTCCGCGACACCGCGTGATGGAGCCGACGGCGGCCTATCGCTCAGTCGACGGGGACTTCGACAATAGCGGGCACGCGCTTGTATTTGTGCTGGATCTCGCCCGCTGGGCTTATCACCAGGTAGTACTCGACTCCCCCCGATTCGACTTCGATCGTGAAGCTCGCGTCGATGGCGGGTCCGGTCGTGCTCTCGACTTCCAGCACCCTGCCGTCGGGGAACGTGGTGGTGATCGTCGTCTTGACCGCGTCGGGCAGGGACGCCTCGGTCTCATGGCACTCGACGTAGAGCTTGGTCCCGTCTGGTTTGGCGGCGACTTCGCAGCGCTTGCCGTCTTTGGTGTCGACCTCAATCTCGTGGACCTCTCCGTGCTCGGCGTACCACTCCGTCTCGTATCGACGCGCGGTGCCGCCCGGGAATGTCGTCTCCGCCAGCTCGCGAGCCGGTCCGGCGATGGTGGACGCGTCGCCGTGGTAGACGCTCTGCTTGATCATCTCGCCGTCTGCGTTGAGGCGGATCTTCATCTTGGCCACGTCCTTGGCGGAGCGGACAGCGGCGGCGACAGCGGGGTTCATCGTCGCCGTCCCCGCGGGGCTGGCGTCGACCATCGCCGAGGCATTGGCGCTGGCCGGCGTGCTTGTCGGCTCTGATGTCGATGTGCTCCCGCAGCCCGCGGCGGCGGTGCAACCGGTGAACGCAATGGCGATCGCTATCGTGCGCGCGGTCATGGGCGCCATCGTGCGTCAAGCGGTTCGCTGTGCCAAGTCAGATGCCGCCATCGCGCCCCAGCGCAGCACTGGGCACGGTCGGCTGCTGGGCCGCTCGCAGGCTGGGATCGGGTCGTTGAGAGGCGCGCTACTCCAGCGGCGCTGGCTCTGAGTCGGCGCCGTTCGGCTCTGCAGCGCTCGACGCGTCGTCGTCGTCGTCGGCGATGCGGTTGCGAGGGACAAAAAGTACCCGAGCTACGCTGCGTCGCTTGCCGACCTGAAGAATACGGGCCTCGTAGCCTTCGACGACCACCCGGTCCCCCTTGCGTGGCAGGCGACCGAGGACCGAGACCACGAGGCCACCCACCGTGTCGTGCTCATCACCCAGGTCGATCCCGAGGAGCCCCCCTGCCTTGGGCAGGGAGACGGACCCGTCCATCTCCATCGAGCTTCCGGCCGTTACGGACGAGTCCGTCACGATCTCGTCGTGCTCGTCGGGAAGCGGCCCGACAATCTCCTCCAGTGCGTCCTCGAGGAAGACCATGCCGACGGTCGTCCCGTGCTCATCCCGCACAAAGGCCGCCTGCTGCCCCGTTTGCTGCGACTCCGCAATGAAGCGCGACAGTGGCTGCGTGTCCGGCACGTACAGCGGCGCGCGGGCGATAGCCTCGAGATCGACTTCCTCCTGCGTCAGCATCTTGCGCAGGACGTCGCGAACCAGGACGACCCCGATCACGTCGTCCAGGCTGTCCCGCGTGAGCGGCCACCGCGAGTGCCCGAGGGCACTGATTCGATCAAGATTGTCGGAGAGAGGGGCGCGTGTATCGAGGTACTCGACCTCGGTTCGCGGCAGCATCACATGTCGGACCTCGAGCTTGATGAGATCCAGGATGTTCTCCGCAAATGTTCGTTGGCGCGCGGAGATGTTTCCGGCGGACGCCGCGGCGCCGATGATGCCCTTGAGCTCCCGAACATCGGTTTCGTGCTCGCCGTGACCAGCGGGCAGGCCCAGGACTCGCAAGAGTCCGTTGGACATCGCGTTGACCCCCAAGATCAGCGGGCGCAGGACCATCGTGAATGCGCGGAGCGGCCCCGAAAGAAGGAGCCCCGTGCGTTCCGCGGTCTGGATCGCCCAGATCTTGGGCGCCTGCTCGCCAAGCACCATGTGGAGGACCGTCACGACCGTGAGCGCGAGCCCGAACGCGACGATGTGCACCGCACCGCTGTCGGCAACGGGAATCCCAACCGCGCCCGCAATGCTGACGATGAGGTCCGCGAACGCAGGTTCGGCCAGGTAGCCGAGCACCAGGCTCGCCACGGTGATCCCGAGCTGGCACGCCGAGAGGTACAGGTCGAGGTCCGCCATCATGGCGGCGACCCGCTTTGCCCGAACGTCGCCTTGTGCGGCGAGGGCCTGAACATGGCTCAGCCGGAGCTTGACCAGTGAAAATTCTGCCGCGACGAAGAACGCGTTGAGCACGACGAACAACGCGGTCAGAGAGAGTTTTAGGGCCATGGCTGAGCTACGTGGCGAGCGGCGCCAGCGTACCCGTTTTTAGCCGACGAGCGGGCGAATCATCCAGCGGCCGCCGATACCCGGCGTCAAACCGGGCGGCGAGCTGCGGGAACACGATCTCGATATCACATCGCTAGCCTTGCTCCACGCCGCAAATCGGTGGATTTCAAGCTTGGCGGTTTTGTCCCAGGGAGCGGGGCGTCGCTCCTGGGCTGGGTGCGTCAAACGGTAATCGCGAACGCGACGCCCACCACGAGGGCACAAATTGTGCCGATGACAAACTCGATGCCCATCCGGCGCAGCGGATACGTGGTGAGCAGCAGTCGGTCGATGTCCCGCGGCACGAGCTTTACAGCGAAAATGATCGCGGCAAAGCCCAAGCCCCGCGTCAGCCAGTCATCGCCGAGCGAGGGGGCTATTTGACCATACACCAGGGCCCACAGCACGCACTGCGCAGCAACAGCACCGAGGATCTTGGCGATCGTGCCCGGTGTGTTCGGTAGCGTTCGCACCGCGGGATGGGACTCTTGGCCGCGATACAGAACATCAACGGGTTTGTTGAAGAACAGCGCTGCGGCGGCGATGAACCAACCAACAGACGCAGCGCCTATGGCGAGGGAATAGGTACCCATCGGTTCGTCCTCAGTTGCCGCGGAGCTGTTCCATCAAGGGGCGGAGCTTGATCGAGTCGAACACCAAGCGAATCTGGCTGATCTTGCCGTCGACCACCTTGAAGTGTTCGGCAAAGCGGAGATCGCCCAACGGCTGCGTGTGACAGTCGTACAGGACAAAGCCCTCATCGCCGTCGATAACCTTGGCGTGCACCGTGACGCTCTGCGCGAGCTGCTTGAACTCCTGCACGGCCGCCCAAAAGGGCTCCTTGCCGTCGACCGAATCAATGCTGCCTCGGAACTCGAGGTCGTCGGACACGGCCGCGTCGTATCGGTCGCGCCGTAGCTCGCCGGAGGCCCAGGAACCGTAGTAGTTGTCGATGGCGGTGCGCGTCGATGTAGTCATTGCTAGGTGGGGGTACTACTTGGCGCCTCCGCGTCCAGCGGCTCCCGACAATTTGGGCCGAACTGTGTAGGGATGTGCAGCCGTTGAGCGGTCTCGCTGCATAGTCTGATGATGCTGTCGCGGGGGGGCGAGAGCCCAGCAGTGCAGCGCGCGTTCAGCCCAAGCCTGCGTCGATCACCAGACGCGCGAGCGCGGTTCGGGATCCGACCTCGAGCTTCTCGTATGCGTTGGCAAGATGCCGCGCGACGGTGCCGGAGCTAATCGACAGCCGTTTGCCGATCGCAGCGTTGGTCAGACCCCGCGCGGCGAGTCCGGCGACCTCAAGCTCGCGAGGACTGAGGGCGGCGAGTCGACCGCTGGCGCCGTGCCGCCCTTGACCCGACGTGCCACGGGCCACCCGAATGATCGCGTCCGGCCCCAGCTCGATGCGGTCGCCCTCGCGAAGCACCGCAACGTCGGTGAGCCGGCCGTTGACATAGACACCGTTGGTGGACTGCAGGTCCTCCACCGTCAGCATCCCTTCCTCGTTGAGACCGACGCGGGCGTGGTGCCGCGAGATCCCAGTGTCGTCCAAGACCAGGTCGGCGCTGCTGCCACGGCCGAGGACCGTCTGACCCGGCTCGAGCGCAAGGACGCGACCCGCGGCGGATCCGGCGACCACCTCCAGGCACAGAGGGCCGTCTGCACGCGATGCTGCGCCGCGGCGTTTGACCTCCGTGCTCTTGTCGTCGCGACCCACGGCCGGATTCTAACCCTGCGACGAGCCGGACGGCAGGAGCTGCCGAAAGTGCCACATCTGCGAGAAAAGCTGTCGCTCGACCGACCGAACCCGCTGGCTGAGGAGCTGCGTGGTGAGCACGCCGAACGCGAGGGTGATCACGTTGATGAGAAACAGCAGACCGGGGGCGCGCTCGTCGAGCGCGAGGATCGCCGCGTCGATGCGCATCGATTCTCCCGCGAATGTGTACGGGCTCGGTACGGCGCCCAGGAGCATGAAGGCGACGGGTGTGGAGATCGCGAGCGCTCCGAGGACTAGCGGCAACACGACGCTCCGGCCTTGTGCCAAGAGTCCGTAGGCGGCGGCGTTGACGATCACGATCATCGGCATCACGAGCAGCGGGCCCAGCAGACCGGCGAGTGCGGCGGCGCCCAGTGAGCTGGTCGCCAGACAAGTCCAGATCCGCAGCGCCGAGGGGCGTCGGTAGACCGACCAGGCCAGGGCCGCGGACACGAGCATCGCGCCGTAAAACGCCCACAAGTAGCCCGGCTGGCGGACGTCGCCCGAGAAGAGCAGCGGCAGGTGAAGCAGCTGTGCGAGGTAGGCAATGGCGGCAACCTTCCCCAAACGGCGGGTCCGGTCGTTGTTGGCATCATCGGCGAGCCGCTGCACGCCGTCGGGGTCGCGGACCATGGGCTTGGAGACGAGTTCGACCATGGCCTCGATCGCCGTTTGGTTGTGCGGGTTGAGGGCGAGGGCTCGGCCGACCGCGCGGACCGCCTCTTGCCGCCGCTCGACCTCATCGATCCCCCCCTCCGGGCCGCGTGCAATGGCCAGCGCCGCGGCCGACTCTTGCTCCGACTCTTGGACCTGACGTGCGCGGTCGGCCTCGCCGTCGAGAAACGATTGCAGCGCGTCGGCAACCGCACGCATCGATTCGTATCGCGCGTCGGGGCGGCTCGACGTGGCCTTGACGCAGATGACCGCGAGTTGCTCATCGATCGCGGCCAAGGAAGCCTCCGACAACCCGCCATGCTCATGTGCATCGGCAAACGACTGGCCGGTCGCGATCTCGAACACAACCGCACCGAACGAGTAGACGTCGGTGCGCGGACCGAGCAGGTGGTCTCGACCCTGCGCTCGCTCTGGCGGCATGTATGCCGGCGAGCCGACGATGGCGCTGTGTGTGGCCGTGTCGTCGTCCAGGCGCCGCGCGGCGCCCCAGTCGACCACGTACACCTCACCAAAACTCCCGAGCATGATGTTGCTTGGTTTGAGGTCGCAATGGATCACTCGGCGTCCGTGGGCGTAGTCGACGGCGAGGGCCACTCGCACCATCGCGCCCAGCAACTCGCGCCTCGTCGCCGAGGTGGTGCCGCCGTCAAGCGCGTCAGCGAGCGAGGTGCCGGCGATGGGACGCATCGTGAAGTAGGCGTTGCCGTCGTCGTCCTCGCCGAACTCGTAGACGGGCACGATGCTGGGATGTTGGAGCTGCGCTTGGAGGCGCGCCTCGGCGGCAAACAGGGCGACTGCGGATGCATCCGATCGTCGCTTGTCGATGAGGGCCTTCATCGCGACGTCGCGCCCGAGGTGGAGATCGGACACCCGCGTCACCTCCCCCATGCCCCCGCGGCCCAAGCGCTCGGGATCTTGGTAGCGCTCCGCAGGCGACGGGGTGGCGAGTGACGGCGTTCCCGAACCCGGGGCCCGACCCGCCTGTAGCGTGGTCGTGGTCTGGCGGTCGTCGCCGGGAGTCTCGTGGCCCGATGTCGTCACCGGGTCATGGTACGGCCCGGCGGCCGCCATAGACCGGCACGGGCGGGGGACGTACCCTCGAACTCGCTGTCGTCCACGCACGATCCGATGCCACCCCAATCCCGAGGGCTCCGGGTGCGTGTGGAGCCCGATGGGGCGTCCAGGCTCCGCTTGGATAGGCGCTGCAGGTTGTGAGTTTGCGGAGAGATTCGGGTGTGACCCCGGGCGGTCGGCGCGTGTTCTTGCACTGAGCACGCGGCCGATTCGCGTGACCCCCTCGTGCCGCCGAGTTACTGTTTGTGGCGGCTCTGCCCCTCCTGCCTCGTGTCAGCCCCTCAAAGCCGATCGTCCTGGTCCTTCATCCGCCTTTGGGTCGTGGTTGCGGCCCTTTTTGCGGTCGCGACGCGTAGTGCCAGCGCGGCGCCGCCGTCCCCGGCTCCGCCCGACACCGCCGAGCCCGATCCCGATCCCGATCCGACTGCGGCCGCAGCAGCGCTGAAGCGGGCGCGCGATCTTCTCGCTTTGGTCGGCGGCACGTTGGACCCGCGCACGGATGCGGAGGCGCTGCTGGTCCTCAGCCTCGACGATCTCGCGCTTGTCGGCGATAGCGGAGAGCCAGTCTCGGAGCTGTTGGGCTCTGTCCCCGCATCACCGTCGGCCTGGGTCGCGCCAAAACTCGAGGGCTTGTCGGGCCCGCAAGCACTGCGCGCGGCGCTTGTCGCCGTCCTCAGCCTCCCAGCCGAGAGGCGCGAGGCGGTGCTCGCCGCACACGCCGACAAGCAGGCGGGAGCCCAGGACGCCACCGAGGGAGAAGCGCTGCGGGCTGCTCAAGCGGCGGCGACCAACGGCATCGCCGATCAGCTGGAGCAGTATCTGGCCGGGACGCTCGACGTTGCGGTTGTGCCCTCCGAGCTCACCCGGATCGATCTGGGGAGCAGTACGGAGTTCGGGCTTGCGCCCTCCCGGCGTCAGCAATGGCTGGCCGGGAAGCCCACGACGGCGGGGTCCGAGGCATCGCCCACGGACCCGCTCGCCAGCGCGCAGGCTCGGCTCGATAAGCTCCGACGTCAGTATGTTCGCCTCTCGGCCTCGGAGCGCGCTCAGCTCCTCGAGACCCACACCAAGCGACGTGAAGCCGCCGAGGCTGCGGCAGAGACGGCGGCGGCGGCCGAGGCTGAGGCCGAAGCGGCGGCCGCAGCCGCACCCCAGGAGACAGAGGCCGAAGTCGAGACGGCCCAAATCATCTCGGCGGCCGAGTCCGAGGCCGAGGCGGCGGCCTCCGCCCGCGAAGCGGCGCTGGAAGTTGCTCGACTCGCCAACACAGAGGCCAAGCGGATCGTCGCCGAGGAGCGCGCGCGGCTGCTGGGGGTCAAGGAGGCGCAAGCGCTCTACGCGGCCGAGGTCAATCGGCGGAAGTCCGCGCGCGAGGTCAACCGCGACAAGGCGCTCGAGTGGAGCCGTCGGGTCTCCGAGCTCGCCAAGAGCACCCAGTTTGTCGAAGAGAAGGCCGAGGCCGCCGACCCGCTCTACGACGAGATCCGGTCCGACCTGAGCGCGATGCGTGAGGCTCTGCGCGCAGAGCTCAAGAAAATCCGCGCCGCGGGCACGGATGTTCCACAGGTGGGCGAGGGACTCGATCGCGAGCTCCCCCCCGATGTGGAGCGCGGCGATCTGGCCACGCTTCGAGAGGAACTCGAGGAGAACGAGAAAACGCTGACGGAGCTCGAGCAGGCGGTCGGGTGGGAGCTGGCGCAGGGCATCCGTGACGATGTCGTGCTCCTCAACAAGACCCGACTGGCGCTTCTGGAACTGGCCAGCCCCTCGCTGCGTGCAGGGGTGACCGGCTTTGGCGCGGCGGGTGTCGATCAGATCAAACGCGAGTTGGATCAGATTCGTGTCGAGCTTGGCTTTTATGCCCTGAAGATCCCACGGTATCGCGACGGGATCTCCACATGGCTCGAGGGCTCAGCCATCGCGCTCATCGTCGGCGCGGCCGAGTTCTTCCTCGCGCTCGCGGCGTATCTTTGGTGGCGTCGCAACGGCGAGCGCATCCTCGGCCGGTTCTCGGAGCTGCTGCGCGAACGACCGACAACTCGCGCCACGTCGATCGCTGGAATGCTGCTGTGGTACCTGCAGCGCGTCCGCCGGCCACTCGAGCTGCTGCTGGTGCTTTGGGTCTTGTTTGGGTCGCTGGGGAACCTGGACGACCTGCCCGAGTTCAACCTGCTGTGGATTGTCGCCCTGTGGGTACTGCTGGGTCTTGGCGTCATCCTACTGGTCGATGCGATTGCCGCGCGCGAGACCCTTTACTCCACCGACACGCGCGACAACTCGGCGCTGCGCATCCATTCGCTGCGGTTGGTGGGCCTGAACGTCATCGTTATCGGCCTCATCCTCTCACTCACCAGCGCGGTCGTCGGCAAGGGCGCGATCTACAGTTGGGTGATCTCGACCTGCTGGATCCTGAGCTTCCCCGTCGCGCTGTACTTGGTGCACAAGTGGCGGCCGATCATCTTCTCGATGGTGAAGCTGCGGCCTGAGCAGGGCCCGTTCACCCAGTGGGTGACGGCCAACAAAGAAGGCGTTGCGAGTTTTGTGGCCGCGGCTGCTGCGGCCGGGTATCTGCTCGGTGCTGGCATCGCGTCCTGGATCATGCGCCAGCTCTCGGGCTTCGAGGCCACGCGTCGGCTGCTGGCCTATCTGTTTCGTCGCGAGGTCGCCAAGCGGGCCGCCGCCACCGAGGCCGACGACCGCTTTGTCCGCGTCAACGACGACGTCTACGCTGCGTTCGACCCCGAGGTTGTGCCCGCTGCGTTGCTCGAGGAGGTTGCGGGCGCACACCTGGAGAAGGTCGTGGAGAAGGCTGGGGACCCGCGTGCCACGCTCAGCGCGATTGTGGGTGAGCGCGGCGCGGGCAAGTCGACGGTCCTGCGTCGGCTGGAGCTGCGGCTGGGGCCCGACCGAATGCGCGTGCTTTCCTGCCCCGAGGAGGGGTTCGGGGCGCTCACCGTGCAGCTGGCCGAGGTGGCTGGCGACGCGTCGCTGCGTGGCGAAGCTCTGTGCGCGGCGCTTAGAGAGCTCGGCCCATTCGTCATCGCCATCGACGACGCCCAGCGCCTGGTCATTCCAGCGGTCGACGGGTTGCAGGGCCTCGATCAATTCACCACGCTCGCGCGCGACGTCGGCGGTGAGATCTCCTGGGTCGTGACGATCGGGGCCGCGTCGTGGCACTACGTCCGAAGGGCGCGGGGTGACCGTGTGTTCTTCGAACAAGTCGTCACGCTGCCCCGATGGACCGAGGAAGAGCTCGGGATGCTCATCCAGGCTCAGTGTGAGGCGGCGAACATCACGCCAAGCTTCGACGGGTTGGTCGTTCCACGGCAAGCCAGCGGTCCACTGACCGAGCGTGGCAATAAGAGCGAGGCTGCCTACTACCGCCTGCTGTGGGACTTTTCGCGAGGTAACCCCGCGGTCGCACTCCATGCGTTCCGCGAGTCATTGTTCGTGGCTGGGTCGGGCGACATCGTCGTTCGCTTGTTCAAGGAGCCCCCACAAGAACAGATCGAGGACCTTCCGCTCTCGATTCTCTTTGTGCTGCGCACGATCGTCCAGCTCGAGCTTGCGATGCCCAGGGAAGTCGAGCTTGCGACCCAGCTTCCGGCGCCCGATGTCGACGACGCGATCCGCTTCGCCGTCTCTCGCGGCTATCTCGAGCCCTACGATGGTGGGGTCCGAATGTCGTGGCCGTGGTACCGAACGATCACCACCGTGCTTAATCGACAACACCTCCTGTCCGCGCTGTGAGCCCCCAATCCAAATCCCTCGCCTCCTGCTTGGCGCTCGCTACCGCGGCGGCCGTCGTGCTGACGTCGTCCACGGCCCTTGCCGCGCCCGAGGCCGACCTCGACAGTCTCGGGCAGGTCGCCCGGCTCATTCGGTGGAGCGGCGTCTTCACGTCGAGCTTCGTGGTCGCTGGGGCATGGCTGACGATGCGGTTCCTCCGCGAGACCGTCGCCAGTCTCAGCAAGCGCTTTCCCAATCGCCGGCTGCTCCTTCAGAAGGTCGCCACCTTCGCCCAGTTCCTGATCTACGTCGGCACCGGCCTCGCGGTCGTCATTCTGAGCTTTCAGCTCAACGACAGTGTGATCGCGCTGATCGGCGGCACTGTGGCGGTGTCCGTCGGCTTTGCGATCAAGGACTTGGTCGCTTCGTTCATCGCCGGGATCATGATCATGATCGACCGGCCGTTTCAGGTCGGCGACCGCGTCAAGTTTGGGGGGGAGTACGGCGACATCACGGCGATTGGTTTGCGCTCGGTTCGGATGCAGACGCTCGACGACAACACGGTCACCATCCCAAACAACAAGTTCCTCAACGACATGACCTCCAACGGCAACTATGGCGCGTTGGACATGCAGGTTGTGATGGACTTCTACATCGCGCCCGACCAGGATGTTCGCCGAGCCCGCGAGCTGGCCAACGAGTGCGCCGTCTCCAGCCGCTACGTCTTCCTCGAAAAGCCGGTGGTTGTGTTGGTCAACCAGCTCATTACCGAGAACTACGTCGCGGTCCGACTGCGCCTCAAGGCGTACGTCCTGGACACGCGCTACGAAAAACTGTTCGAGACGGATGTGAACCTGCGGGTCATGGAGGCCTTTGCGTCGCGCGGGATCGGGCTTCCGGCGATCTTGGTCCGCAACACCAGCACGCCGAGCAAAGCTGGCGTTGCGATTGCAGCGGTGTCCGCAGACTGAGCGTCCAGGCGTGAGTCACGAACCCAGCCTCCAACAGGGATAGACGTCTTGGACATCGCTACGATCCAAACCTACATCGAGAATCATGCGGTGGAGCTGGCAGGCCGTGCTCTGGCGGCCGCGTTCATTCTCGTTTGCGCATTCATCGTCGCACGCATCGCTCGGTCGGCGGTTGCCGCTGGGTTGGCTGCTCGTGCAGGTGATCGTCGCGCCGCGACCCTCGCTCCCGCGGTTCAAAGCCTGGCGCGGATTACGATCCTTGGATCGGGGTTTGTCATGGCGCTGCACCAACTCGGGCTCAACATCGCCACCGTGTTGGCAGGAGCCGGAGTGCTCGGGCTGGCGATCGGTTTTGGCGCCCAAGCGTTCGTTCGAGACGTGATCAGCGGGTTCTTTCTTATCGTCGACGGTGTCGTCGAAACGGGCGACCACATCACGTTCAACGACGTCAGCGGGATCGTGGAGGAGATAGGCCTCCGGATGACGCAGATCCGTTCGATCGATGGTCGCCTTTGGTACGTGCCCAACGGTGAGCTCAAGGTCGTGGGCAACTTCAA
>Ga0316189_10003633_pt1 | contig 14968 bp, 9 predicted proteins | sample LowCovwburrow_MG_FD_204930 | JGI IMG/M metagenome (GOLD analysis project Ga0316189, IMG submission 204930) | Coastal sediment microbial communities from Maine, United States - Lowes Cove worm burrow | ecosystem: Environmental > Aquatic > Marine > Coastal > Sediment | place: USA: Maine...
TGGACCTTCACGCGCCAGGATCCGTTTGTGAGCCACATCCCCTTGGTGGCGCTGGTGGGCCGCTACGGCGAGCTCTATTTCGGGGGGATTGGCGCGAACGTTTATCCCGGTGTGCTCTTCCTCGGTAGCTAGGGCTTACTGAGGAATAAAGTCTTCGCAGGCCGCAGCGACGAGGTCTGTGGCCTGATCGAAGGCCGGGCCATAGTCCGACGCGTCGAGGCCTTCGACCAGGTGATGCGTGAACATCTCGACGAATTGGCAGGGGTAGTTGTGTAGCTCCTCGCAGTTATCGCTGCCGATGAGCAGCGCGATGACCGACGACGGATCGCCGTTCTTGGCCACCAGCACCTTGTCGTACCACTCCCAGGGGTAGATGTAGGTCTTGGACTGATCGTGGATGTCGGTGATCAGCGTCACCATTAGTAGGGCATCATCTCGCAAAAACCCCGCGTTGCAGCCCCCCGCGATGTTGAACTTGTAGGACACGGCTTCTACCAACGCGTCGCCGGCACGGTCATCCCCGCTGGTGCCGACCTGGGCGACGCACGCGAAGGTCTCGGCCAGGTCGGGCTGGCCCTTGGTCATGTAACGGCGGCCGTTGGCTATATCGCAGCGCTTGTTGGAGGCATTGAAGCCTGCCGGAGTGATAGTTCCAGCTCCCAACTTCCTGTCACAGGCGCTGACCTTGCCGACCTCCTCGCAGGGATAGTCGAGGGGGCAACAAGGATCTCCGTCGATGGTTCCCCAGGGGCAGCAGGGTTCGCCGATCTTGCAATCGAGGAGCGGACAGTCTGCTGAACACTCATCCTCGCCCCACTCGTCCTGCATCTCGACCACCATGATGTGGTAGTCGAAGTCGTCGAACTTCGTCTCGATGGTCTGGATGAACTTCGGGAAGGCCTCGATGAGCTTCTCTTGGCTCTCCGCCATGACATGGGTCCCCTCGATCACGAAGAGGAAGTCGATCTTCCCCTGGCAGCCGAGCGGCTTGGTGTCGCTTGAGTCTGAATCCGAGTCCGATCCCGAGCCGACATCATAGACGAGCGTCGTGCCGGACGAGTCTGTACCGGGAGTCATGGTTGTTGCCGTTGTCATGGACATCGAGGTTGAGCCCGACGTCGACAGATCTCCCGTCGAGCTCGACGTCAACAGATCTCCCGTCGACCCGCTCGACATGTTCGTCGACTCCCCTGCGATGGTCGTGAAGTCGGCCGTTGCCGCCGGCTCGTGACGCTGACACCCGAACACGAGCAGACAACAAGCAAGGCCGCTCCACAGGCGCTGGGTCTGGTCTCGCATCCTGGCAAGCGAAGATACTCGATATCGCGCGCGAGATCGAGCCCCAGACAACCCAGCGCGCGTGAGGTGGTGCTCTCTGGACTCGAACGAGCCGCAGTGTGGTGAGGGCCTGGGAGCAGCTTCGCGCCTTCCTGCCGCGGACATTGCGTCGCGGCACGGCCTCGCGCCCCCCTTGGGGGGCACTGATACGCCATCTGCGCAACAGTCTCCACAACTCTCGAAGTACCTAGGACCTCGCCGATTTTCGCGACTCGAACCTCTTCACCCCACCAGCGGGCCCTGCGGCGTCCCGTCCGGTCTTGGTCGCGCCGTGGCGACGCACCGTGGGTAGCCTACGGCTCTCGCAGTGTAGGATCGGGCTCATGAACGGCAACAGCGCTCCCCCCTGGACCTTCTTCTGCGACGAGGCGGGTAATACAGGCCCTGACTATCTTGCTTCGGGGCAGCCGTTTGTAGTGTGTGCGGGCTGGCTCGTTTCGCCTGCGAATCTGCAATCTTACAGAGAGACGATCACGACACGGTGGCCGGTCTCTCCGGATGGCTCGTTTCGAAAGACGAATAGTGTGCTGAAGAAGGGGGAGAGTGTCGTGCGCCGGTTGTTCTCCCCCTCATCGCAAAGCTCAGCCCCTTGGAGGATCCCGTCGCCACAGCTCGGCGGTGCACACAGCGGCGTACAGGGTCCGTCATCGCGGTTGTCTGGGCCGTCATCGCAGAGTTCGACACCGGCCCGGATCAGCCCATCGCCGCATCGATCGCGCTTGCACTCTAGGGTACACCAACCCTCATCTGAGTTCTTGTCGCCCCGATCGCACTCCTCGTCGAGATGCGCTTCGGGTACACCATTCCCGCACACGTTTAGCCCGTGATCGTAGTAGTGGTCGTGACAGCTCAACGAGAATGCGAGAATGCGAGAATGCGAGAATGAGTCCGCACCACGGGCCCCGAGTATTCATCGACAGGCGACGATATCTTCGGCGGATCGGCGCGTCAACCCGGAGTCATCGTCTCTGCGAACTAGGCCGATGACACGCTCGCAACGCAGCACACTTGATTCTCAGAAGCTTGGCGACAGAGCCCTATCACGAGCACAGACGTGGGAAGCGCGGGGGAAACAAGGGAACACCGGCCAAGTACTCGCCCCGCGACCAGGCTTCGGCGTGGCGTGCGTTAGTTCTCCGCCACTTCCGCATGCGCTTGCGCCATGGGCGCGGATCCCGGGCGAACTTGAGGCGTTGGTGCTGAGGCCCCTAGTGAAGGTGCGCGACGAGCGCTTCGCCTCCGCTGAGGACTTGGATGCCGCGCTTGACCAGCTCCTGGCCGCGGAGGGCTCGGAGTCCGCTGGCTCGCTGAGGCCGTGTCCCCGCCGGACATCGCGGTACGGACGAGACCCAAGCGGCCCTTGCAGCGTGGACCTGCTTCGAGTACGACCGCGCCTGCGCTCTGATCGAGACTGGTCCGAGGGAGCCGTTGCCGCCGATCGCGTGCGACTCAAGGTCGGGCCGCGACGCCGCAGCCCCCACTCCCGTCAACCATCAGCCGTCAGAACCCTCCAACGGCGCCGCCAATCGGTCCAGCGCCTCCACCTCGAGGCGAACCTGCGCGTGCATCAGAGCTATCGCCGCCCCTCCGCACCCGCCGTGCTCCGGAAACTCCTCCAGGTGGACGAGCAGCGCAGCGCGAGCCCTGCGGAGGTGCGTGAGCGCCTTGAGTCGCACCTCGGGCGAAAGCTCGTCGAAATGGGCGAGGAGCGCGGCCAAGGGCAGGAGCGGTGGGACCTCACCCATGGCGCAACGGGTGAGCACCTCACGGTACGCCTCACTCCCGGCGTCCGAGAGGCCGTAGACCTCGCGCTCGGCGCTCTCCCCCACCCGCTCAGTCTCGCGGACCAACCAGCCGCGCCCCTCAAGGCGGCGAAGGATCCCGTAGAGGGTCGGCCGAGTCAGACCGACAGCGAAGCCGATCCCCTGCTCAAGGAGCTCCGACAGAGCGTACCCGTGTGAAGGGTGCCCTGCGAGCACGCCGAGCACCATCATCTCCTTGAGTTGGCTGAGGCTCATAATCGACCGCTGACCGGCTCGAGATCATACATCTCAAAGGTCTCGATGATCGCCGACATGTCCTCGTCCTCGCCGTGCTCCTGCTTGCCCTCTGGGCTCTCAAGGTAGTCGTAGAGGGTCTCCCTACGGTCCAAGGTCACCCATACGTGGACCGTGTTCCGGGCCCGGTCGACGCTGACCTGACGACCGATCACCCCGCCTATCCGCGCGTCCATGAGCTCGCTCGGCCTGCTTGCGATGCGGATGAGATCCTCCAGACGACCGGGTTTCGCGGTCGAGATGCTGACAAAGGTGTAGGTGGGCGCGTGGTTCATGGCGTTGAGGCTCACTTTCGAGACCGATGGAAAGATCTGTTCAGTCAGAACTGACTATCTAGTTAATAGTCCGATTCTTCGCTCCGTCAAGGGGCCCAAGGTCAGCAACCCCGGGCATCGCTCCGGATCGATGGCGGCGAAGCGCGCGGTGACCCCACGGCCACGACGATGCGCCGAGCTGCCGCCTCAGCCGGCGGACGAGCGCTCCACTACTCGCCAGCGCCGAAGAAGAGCACGTCGCGACCGCTACACTCGTCGGCGTCCAAGGGCTCCCACAGGTCACTGGCGAGCTCGAAGACAGCGCTCGGCACGACCATCGAGAAGGTCGAGCCCTGCTCGGCGTTGCGCCGCTCGACCCGGCGCCGTCGCTCGTCGCGGGGCGCGTCGAGGACGTAGATCCGGAGCTGATGCTCAGCCTCGCCGAGGCGGCGGAAGAAGTCCTCCCGCGCTCGCCGCTGGACGAGGCCGAGCTCGAGAACAACGTCGGTGCCGGTCTCGAGGATCGCTCTCGCGACCGACCAGATCTGGCGGGTGATGCGCTGGGTCCGCTCGACGTACCACCCCATGACCCCGCTCACCGGTCGAGCGTCGTCGCCGAAGAGCGTCGCCATCCAATCGTCGAGGTCGAAGGCGATCGCGCCGTGCTCATGGGCGAGCTGGGCGGCGAGGGTCGACTTGCCCGCGCCGACAGGGCCCAAGAGAAGGTGGACGCGAGACATCGGCCGATCATGCCCCCACCGCGCCGCTCGTCAAGCGATCGCCGCGATACACAACGAGAGCGACCTGCGCGTGCATCAGGCGGACGCGGAGTGATGGCCAGGCCTTCGCCGCTGGGCCTGAGACCGGCGGCCGAGGTCTCCGCGGTGACAAAGCGGCTGGTCTCCGCGAGGCAGCGGCGCCTGCTCACGGAGCCGTCCTGAGAAGACGAGGGGGCTTCCTCCCCCCGCAGGAGCGACGTAGCCGCCGAAGAGCGAACGAAACGCCAAGACCAGACCGCCGAGGGGACCGGCGCGGCGAACGAGCGCCGACGCTTCCGCCACCACCTCCCGCAGGGAGGCCGTCGTCGCCGCGCTGCGGTCTCCGGCGATCGCCCGCCCGCTCAAGCTGTTGAGCTCAGCGCGCCCCCCCAGCGCGCCCCCCCGCCCGTGAAGCTCCGCGATGGCCGCATCGGCCCCATCGCTCCTCTCGATCGAGCGGGAGGAGCGATACTGGCCCTAGGTCTCGCACTTGCGCTACGCTGGCCGCCCGTCCATGGACTCCAGCCGCATCCAGCGCCATCTAGACGCACTTGGACTCGACCGCTCCAGGCCCCCGAACGCAGGGGCCTGGAGCGCGCTCCTCGAGCGCCTTGAGAGCGACCCGCTCAACCGCGAGCTCCATCGCCGAGAGCGCTACCTGGAGGCCGTCGTCGAGATGCAGACGCGGATCCTCTCAGCACCCGACGATCATCTTGGCGCCTACAATACCGCCCTCGCCCCGCTCGGGGAGGCGTCCGGCGCGGCCCGAGTCTACCTCTTCGAGAACCACCGCCGCGCCGGAGATCATATGCTCCTCCTGTCGCAGCGCGCCGAGTGGTGTGCGCCCGGAGTGCCGCCCGAGATCGACAACCCGCTCCTACAAAACCTCGCCTATTCGGACTTTCTCCCCCGCTGGGCCGAGGTGCTCGGCGCTGGCGACCGGATCGAGCTCCTCGCCCGCGAGTACGACAGCACCGAGGCCTTCATCCTCGATCCTCAGGGGATCCTCTCCCTCCTCGTCCTGCCGCTGATGGTCGACGGTGTCTTTACCGGCTTCATCGGCTTCGACAACTGCACGAGCGAGACCCGCTGGAGCACCCTCGAGATCAACCTCCTCAGCGCCGCGGCCACCCAGATAGGCCTCCTCCTCGCGCAACGTCGGGCTCAGCGCAGCCTGCTCTCGGCGAACGAGCAGGTCGGCGCCGCCCGAGATCGTGCCCTCGAGGCCACACAGGCCAAGAACATCTTCCTCGCGAAGATGAGCCACGAGCTCCGCACCCCGCTCAACGCGATCCTCGGCTATACGGAGCTCATCCGCGAGTCGGATGAGCCGCAGCAGACCGAGCTCGACGCCGACCTAGAGCGGATCCACAGCGCCGGCCGCCACCTCCTCGCGATCGTCGACGATCTGCTCGACGTCTCGCGGATCGAGGCTGACCAGCTCGCCCTCCGCCGCGAAACGATCGACCTCCCCGAATTCCTGGGCGAGCTCGCGGATGAGATCCGTCATCTCGCCGGCAACAACCGCAACAGCTTCAAGACCGCCATTCCCTCCGATCTAGGGACTCTCTCGAGCGACCGCACGCGGGTCCACCAGGTCCTCCTCAACCTCCTCTCCAACGCCTTCAAATACACGATGAGGGGGGAGATCAGCCTAGCGGTGGTCGCGAACGACGAAGCTGTCCAATTCACGGTGAGCGACACGGGGATCGGCATCCCTTCGGACCAGCTCGATCGAATCTTCGAGGCCTTCGCGCAGGTCGACGACTCGCCGACCCGCGCCTTCGAGGGGACCGGCCTAGGCCTCGCGATCTCGAGGCAGTTGACGCTCCTCCTCGGCGGTACCCTGACCGTCCGCTCGACCCCAGGGGTCGGCTCGACCTTCACGTTTTTGCTGCCGCGGGCGAGCGCCGACTAGCGGGCAGCGGCGAAGCCCAAGGGTCATCACGGGGGCTCCGCTCCGGCTCGCGACGGCGGTCGCCCCTTGGCTCAGAGACCACGTGTCATGGCGATCGTCGGCACGGTCCATCACAATATCCGCAACACGATCACCACCTCGGAGCGCTCCTCCCCAAAGCGCTCCCCCCATCGACATCTACGGGCAGACGAGTGTACCCACGTAGTCGCGCCCGACGAGCCCGACGACGCGCCACGCAGAGCGCCCGAACTCAGGCCTCGCCGAGCACCACGCCCCCTCGCGCGCCCGGGGGCCCGCCCGCATCCACCTCGGAGCGCCGCTCTTGATGTCAACAATACGGTTCGTCAGGGTTCCGCCCGCACACCAAGAAGACGCCCCGCCTCACCGGATTGCCGCCCTGCTCGAGGCGCGTCCTGAGCCTGTGGTCGGTCAGGGGCCGCACAACCCGGGATGCTCGTCGAAGACGGATGCCGGCGGATCCACGAGCCCGCCAGCACCGGCCTCGTAGGGCTTGTTCCCTACCCAGTAGCCCTGCCCGCGCGGGCCGTACTGGCAGATCGTCCACCACCAATCGTCGTCCCAGCCGCCAGGACCGGGCTTGCCGCACAGCTGCGTCGCGCAGCCGAGCGCGTAGACGTTGGACGAGGTTAGCTGGGTGTAGTGCGAGGTGATGCCCGCGCTACTGTCATCCTCCCACGTGTAGTCGTGGCGCTCACTCCACCATCCTTCGCCGTCCCCCAGCCCGCTCCCGTCCATGACCTCGGGGAGGTCTTGGCAGCCTGTACCGGCGCAGTACGACAGGTTCTCGCCGAGCACATCGTAGCCGCCGACCCCCATGCGCTCCTCCTCGGGGGAGTGGGGCCAATCAGGATCGCAGCTCGACACCCAAGACGCTGCGTTGGCTGCGATCTCGGTGTCCCAGTAGACGCGGTTCATGTCGGCCGCCGGTGGATCGACCGAGGAGCGCCACCCGTTGTGGGCGTCGAGCATCATCTGCTCCCAGTCGGTCAGCGGTGTCTCACACTCCGCCGCCATGCCGGTGCCTGAGTTCGACGAGCTGCTCGCGGACTCGGCACCGCTCGCGTCCGAAGCGGCGGAGCTTCCCGTCGTGTCTGTGCCAGCGGAGCTTTCACCCGAGCTATCGCCGCACGACACCAGCAGGAACGCGGCCGCGGCCGCGAACGTGAGCATGAGCGGCCCTCGCCGAACCTGTGAACTCGTCGTCTTCTCCTCCAATATGTCCATCACCCCCAACAGTCCCTTCTCTCAGGTATCATGAGTTAACCTAGAGCCTTTCGCTGTCCTATCAACAGTAGGACACTCCTATTGTACAGCCCACTGGATTTTGGCACTCCCTGATAGAGAGTGCAAGGCGTCGGCAGTGGTTTCCCCGACGCGGCAGAGGTTTTTCCCACTCGGCAGAGGCCACCCCCCCCCCACAGCCTCGCCCAAGCGGCGCATAGAGCCCCCATTCTTGACGAGGCCGTGGCGTTAGCGAGCGACACTGTCGCCTCTGTTGAAGATGTCCACAACTCCCTTGTTGCGGTCACCAATCCCGCTGCCATCTCGGCGCTCCTGCACGGCGCCCGCGCAACGCCGCGACCCAGTCCTCCAGGACAGTTGGGGTTGTTCGTGGGCGCTCGCTCCCCATGCGGTCCGCCGGGATCGGCTCCAGGAGCACCGCAGCGGTGTCGTCGTCGAGCGCGCGCTCCATCGCCGTGAGGTCGCCCAAGGAGGTCGAGCGCCATCAGCCCAAAACGAACGCTCTGGGAGAGAGCGCGCAGCTGTGGCTCAGCGTGGAGCTGCCTGGCGGCGGATACCGATGACGTATGTCATCGCCGGCACCCCCCGGCCGCCCGGAGTTTCCCCCACCTCCCAGATGAAGGTCGAAGGGCCGTCCATGACGAGGAGCCGGAGCTCATCGACGGTGTAGCTGCGAAGATTGGACACGAGGCCGTCGAAGAGCGCGACTAGCGGAATCACCGGAATGATCAGCCCCCAAAGGACGTTCCGCAGCCTGAACGGGCGGATGACAAACGCCGTGATGAACGCCGCGGCGATCGGCACGACGCAGACGGTCAAGAACATCTCCCGCCAATTGCGCGCGTTCCGATCAGAGGCGAAGAACCCATCAGCGCTACGGGCGGTCTCATGGAGCAGCTCATGAAGCTCCTCGGGGCTCATATGATGGAGCGAGTTGAGCATCATCCGCACCCGCGGCAGCTCGCCGCCGAGCCGGTGCATATCGACCCTTGAAGCGATGAAGCCGACGTCGTGGCTATGCTGCGACCAATGGTTGATGTCCGGGAAGAGGTCGCTGAGGAAGAGCGAAGCAGGATACCGCTCCCTGCCAGCCTGCGCGGAGCGCCAGGCGTCAACGGAGACCTCCCCTGAGCCCGAACACAGGTCGAGCACCTCGGTTGGTCGCGCGACATCCAGGAAGTGAGAGAGCCCCCGAGAGAGTTCCTGAGAGAGGCCGAAGAGCACAAAGGCCTTGCCGAGGCCGGCCCGAAAGAGATCGCGCCATACCTCGGGGAACCACGCCTGTTCGTGGAGCTCGATGAGGTGCCGTCGATGACGAAGCAGCGATCTCATTGCATCGTCCAGCGCCCAAGCACTGCTCGTAGAGTGTCGAGACCGGGAGGTTTGGCGACGAAGTCGTTCATCCCGGCGGTCATGCAGCGAATGCGGATCTCTTCGGTCGCATGGGCGGTGAGGGCGACGATCGGCGTACTCGCTCCGTTCGCGAGCGAGCGGAGCGCGATGGTCGTGTCGAAACCGTTGATATTCGGCATCTCGCAGTCCATGAAGATCACGTCGAAGGAGCGAGCGGTGACCACGGCGATCGCCTCCGCTCCGCTGGCAACGCCTGTCGCTTCGTACCCCAGGCGAGCGATCGCGTCGAGAGCAAAGCGGAGATTGATCGGGTTGTCGTCGACGACCAGGACCTGACCGGAGATCTTGGGCGCGTCGACGTGCGACCGATGGGCCGCCGAGTCGCCAGGCTTGCCTCGAAGCAGCTCAGACAGTGCCATGTAGAGCTGGGCCTGGCGAAAGGGCTTGGTGAGATAGCGCGTAATGCCGAGACTGCGGGCTGTCTGCGCGTCCGAGCGGTTGCCGCTCGCGGTCAGCATCAGGAGCTTCGGCGCGTCCTCAGGATGCGCCGCCTCGATCGCGCGCGTGAGGGCAAATCCGTCCATCTCAGGCATTCGCAGGTCGAGGACTCCGAGATCGAAAGACCGCTTGCCGAGAGCCCGGAGAGCGGCCTCCCCGCTGCTGACCGAGACCACCTCGAGCCCCCAGCGCTCGAGCATTCGGCTGACGATCACCCGGTTGGTCGGGTTGTCGTCGACGACTAGCGCGCTGAAGCGGCCGAGAGGCGGAAAATCAACGTCCTCAGCGTCGACCGCGTCCGCGGCCGATGGGAGCTGGGCCCGGATCGTGAAGCGGAAGACGCTGCCGACCTCGACCTTCGACTCCACCTCAATGGTGCCCCCGAGGCACTCCACGAGCTCCCTCGTGATCGCCAGGCCGAGCCCAGTCCCGCCGTAGCTCCGGGTGTCCGAACCATCCGCCTGGGTAAAGGGGGTGAAGAGATCGGGCAGAAAGGCCTGAGGGATACCGACCCCAGTATCGCGGACGGTGAACCGGAGCACCGTCGTCTCCTTCGTATGCTCGATCTCTTCGACCTCGACCGCGACCTCGCCAGCAGGCGTAAACTTTACCGAGTTGCCGACGAGGTTGACGAGCACCTGCTGGAGCCGGTGGGGATCACTCTTGATCATCCGCGGGATCTCGCGGAGGTTCGCACTGAGCTCGATCCCCTTGATCCGGGCCTGGCTGGAGAGCATGTCCAGGACGTTCTCGACGACCTCTCGGACATCAAAGACGGTGGTCGAGAGCGTCATCTTCGACGCCTCCAGCTTGGCGTAGTCAAGGACGTCCGAGATCAGCTGGAGGAGGTCTTGCCCGCAGCGCTGTACCGTGAGCGCGTACTCGACCTGCTCACCGTCGAGGTCTGTCTCGAGGAGGAGCTCGTTCATCCCGAGCACGCCATTGAGCGGGGTCCTGAGTTCATGGCTCATTGTCGCCAGGAATTGCGACTTCACCGCGAGCGCCTCCTCGGCGGCGAGCCGCGCGGTGATCGCCTCGTCGCGGGCGCGCTCGAGATCCCCGCGGGTCGACTGGAGCTCCTTGTAGCGGGCGGCGAGCAGCGACTGCTGGGCGCCGAGCTCCTCGATCGCGGTCCGAGCAAAGAAGAGCACCGAGAATGCTCGACGGATCCGGGCCCAGAGGGTCATCGAGGGCGGGGGCTCGATGACATAGGCGCACGTGCTCGGCGAGAGCGAGAGCTCGACGAACGAGTCCGCGAGGCCGAGCACCCGGGGGATCGAGCGCATCACGCCGCCGTTGAGGTAGAAGAACTCGGGGCAGTCCTCGAAGCCTTCGGGGATCGTGATCGTGAACCGAAGACGGCCTTCGGGCAGCTCCTCGATCTCATTGCGCAAGTGGTTGAAGAGGAGCGGCCCGGTCCACTTCTTGTTGACCCAGTAGACCGTTTGAGCGCTGGCGAAGAGTCGGATCACCGAGATAAACCGGCCTAGCGCCGGGATATCGAGCACCTCGGGTCCCATCTCCGCGAGCTGCTGACGGCCTCCACAGGCCGCGCTTGCGTTGCGGCAAAGGACGCAGAAGTCGCTCCAGGCGACGAACTCAGGGTCGCTCCCCTCGACGGGAGGGCTGGTCGAGCCCGCGAACATCACGTCCAGCGTGACCCCGGTCCGCACCGCAATTTTGCGAAAGATCGCGAGCGTCTTGCCTGAAACTTCGCTCATTGTGGAAGGCCGACCTCCCTCACAGAGGGGTAATTCCTGGATTCTCGCATACCCAGCCGGGTTCAGCCAGTTCCGCTTGCATCACTTCGCCTTGAGGCCGACCTCCGCGACCACCTCACGCATCCGGGCTCCGACGAAGTCATCGCGCGAGTGGACGAACGCTGAAGTCTTCACCCTAGTCGTACGGAAGCGCTCCTTCTCGTAATCCGCGTCCATTCCGAGGTGGATCGTGCCGATGCCCAGCTCCTCCGCCCGCAAGACGATCTGGTAGAGCAGCTGACGGTAGGCGCCATGCTCATAGACATGCGCGTAGTCAAGACCACAGAGCAGCGGCATGTAGTGATCTCCGCTGTGATGGGCACCGACCCAGGCGACCGGCGCGTCGTCTTCGGGACCGCCTGCCTCGGGCGCGAGATGGAGGGTGACCAGCTCCCACGCGGGCGATCGGAGGATCCCGGGGATCGAGCTTCTCGGTAGTGGAAAGGTGTTCAGACGGAGCTTGCGCTCAGCGACGTTGCGATAGAGCTGGTAGAGGTGATCGACGTGAGCATCGTCATCCGCGACGGCTGCGCTCAAGACCCGGCGCTCGTACGACGGGGTCATTCGCTGCACCTCGCGCAGTTGGCGACGGCGACGCCTCGAGAGCCGGGCCTCGAACTCGCAGGGGCTCTTCCAGGTGACCTCGAGGATGTGCGAGTCGAGCATGGGCACCCGGATGAAGCCGCTGTCGAGGAGAAAGTCGGCGAGCTCGACGTCGTCGTCGGCGAAGTCGCGGAGCATCACCAGACCAGCGCCCCTGCTCTCGTACTCGTCGAGCGCGACGGAGAGGACGCAGGTGAGAGCCGCCCGCCACGGCCCGCTACGCCGAAGGTAGAGGTGCGACCCCTCGGAGAACCCGGAGCCCATCGAGACGACCTGCGAGGTCAGGAAGTAGGGATCCGAGCGCCGATACGCCTCGATCCGGTTCGAGACCGCAGTCCGCATGAGCATGTCGTCCTTGCTCAGCATCACTGTGAAGTAGGTCATCGCCAGGAGTTCGCCTGTCTCATCGCGGACAATCACGTAGCGGAAGGTCCAGTTCTCCTCCTCAGCCGGGTGCCCCTGGAAGATCTCCTCAGCGGTGGCCATCGCCTCCCAGCTCGAGCACGACATAGTCCCCATATGAAGATCCCAGAAATCTCGATCGATCGCTCGAATCGTGGTCTCGATCTGTACCGCGAGCCGGCTTGGATCGATCTCCTGAGCGCTCGTCGCCGCCCCGCCGAGGCTCCGCGTGTTCGTCTCCGGTTGGGCGTAGCTCAGAGCGATGAAACGACCGGAGGCGATCTTTCTCGCATGGTCTCCCCCTCCCCGCGACTCCGGAGGGAGCGCATCGACGAACGCGAGATCGCGCTCCGCAGCCGAGAGGTGCTCGCTCTCGAGGGCCCAGGGGATCGCCTCGGCAAGCGCCACCAAGACCCCTTCGATGTCGTCGACAGAGTGCTCCGTCGTCAGTGAGAGGCGGATCCCCGCGGTCTTCATCGGCACCGACGGGTAGGTCGACGGCGTCACGTAGAGGCCGCGCTCGAGGAGGCGCTCGGCGACAGCGTAGGCGACCCGCGGGAGGCCACATCGGAAGAAGAAGATCGGGCTCTCGTTTTCGGCGAGGAGGGGGAGCCCGAGGACCTTCGCGCGTCTGTTGCACTGGCCGACGCGGGCGGCGAGCAGCGCCTGCCGGGCGCCGATCTCGCTCGACAGGTGGACCTCAGCGGAGGCGAGCGCCGCCCCTAGCATCGGCGGTTGAATCGGCCCTGAGAAGACGATCGGCCCGGCGGAGAGCCGAATCTGCTCGCGGAGTGCGTTGGTCGGCAGGACCACGCAGCCGCCCGAGGCGGAGAATGCCTTGTTCAATGAGGTCGCGACCACCAAGCGTTCGTGTGGCGGCATTCGCGAGAGAAACGACCCACGCCCGTGACGCCCGGCCCAGCTCATGCCGTGGGCGTCGTCGATATAGAGATGGACGTTGGGCGCGATCGCGAGCACCTGCTGCAGGATCGTCAGCGGCGCAAGATCCCCGAACATGCTAAACACGCCGTCACAGGCGAACCACACCTTGCGCTTTGTCCGCGCAAGCCGCTCAACAATCTCCACGGCGTCTGCCAGGCGGCCATGACGAACGATCTCCACCTGGGTGCCGGCGGCACGTGCGAGGGTCGCCGCCATGTGAACACTGTGGTGAATCTGGTGATCCATCACGATCGCATCGCGTTCGCTGGCGAGGACTGGCAGCGCGATCTGATGAACCAGGGTCGTCGAGGTCGCGAGGAGGCTGAAACCGTCGAAGATCTCGTCGAGCGCGGCTTCGAGCTCGCTGTGGGCGCGCAGCGCCACATACCCGCGTGAGGTCGAGAACTGGGTGCCATAGCGCTCGACGAAGTCGTGAACCCCTTTGATCAGGGCAGGGTGACGCTCGAGCCCCAGGTACGAGCACGATGCGAAAGCGAGACAATCCCGACCGTGCATCACGAGATGTCGACCCTCGGTGCGATCGCTCTCCGTGCTCTGGAAAAAGAGGCCTCGCCGACGCGCCTCGACGTGCATCCTTTCGACCGTCGAGAAGAACTCAGAACTCTCCATAGTCAACTCCCGCTGAAATGCGCGAGGCCTGCCAATCAAGCCGACCCCTTGCAGAGCAGAGTGCCACGGCCTTGTCCGTCGGGTCATCCATACATATGGGGGGCTCTAGGCCCCTCGTCGGCTCCCTCCAGTGTAGATGTCAGCGAAAGGGACGCTCGGCCGTCGGCTCGCTCCGTGTGCTCTGTTGTCACACCGCTTTGACGCTTCGGCCTCACCGCCCCCCCAAAGCGTCGGCCCTGTCAACACCCAGGCGGCCAGACCCCCCCAAAAAAATAATAGGGTCATGAAATCTCCTCGCCCACACCGCCCCCTCGTCGTCGTCGAACGCCTCAGCGCAACGCTCGCCCTAGGCGAGGACACCGAGGTCCTCTTCCCCGACGCCCACAATAGGTCGCGCCCCGTCAGCTCTTGGCCGTCAGCTCTTGGCCGTCAGCTCTTGGTCTTCCACTCGCCGCCCCGGATCGACAGGGCAGTGAAATCGCCCACAAGACGATGTCGGATGATTACGGCGAGTACACCGTCGACGCTGCGAGGAGTGACCTCCCCGGCCGCCCGCTCGCCGCCCGTGGCGAAAGTCCGTATGCTCTCGCGGCGCAGTCGTCAGTCCGGGCCCCTCCGCCAGTCCTGGCGGAGCCGGCCGGGTCTGACGACGACGACGCGAAGTCGCGCGAGGCGACGGCGCGGCCCCCTACCCCTCAGCGCGTTGCGATGTGAAGGCGCGGAGGGTGATCGAGATCCGACGACCGCGATCCTTCGCCCGGTGCGGCACCTCGTGGGTCCAGCCCTGGTTTGTCGCGTACGGGATCACATAGACCGATCCGTGCTCCGCCGCGAAGTCGCGAAAGCCCGAGCCGCGATAGGGTCGCATCCGCAGGCTCCGAGCGCCCCCGAGGGAGATCGTCACGATCGGCGCGCCCTCGATCATCCCCTTGGTCGAGTCGCGGTGTTTGCCGATATAGTGGCGGTGCTCAGGATCATACCAATTGAAGAGAATTCCGTTGAGCCGCGGATCGACGCGCTCTCGCGCCCACGCCAAGAAGGGGCGCATCGGCGGGCTCAAGGGGAGCGCGTGGTTGACCCGCCCCGTATAGCGATAGTCGGCGCCGTAGGCCTGCTGCCAGCGCGGGGTCTCGACGAGACGACCGTGGATCTTGATCACATGATAGTCCGGCGGATGCTCGTCCCAGAGCGC
>Ga0316189_10003634_pt1 | contig 14968 bp, 10 predicted proteins | sample LowCovwburrow_MG_FD_204930 | JGI IMG/M metagenome (GOLD analysis project Ga0316189, IMG submission 204930) | Coastal sediment microbial communities from Maine, United States - Lowes Cove worm burrow | ecosystem: Environmental > Aquatic > Marine > Coastal > Sediment | place: USA: Maine...
AACTGGTTGGTATAAACGTTGTTTTTTATTACGGTGCGGTGCTCTGGCAATCGGTAGGGTTCACCGAAAGTGATGCGCTACTGATTAATGTGGTCAGTGGTGCCGTCAGCATAGCGGCCTGCGTTGTCACGCTGATGGTCGTTGACAAGATAGGACGCAAGCCACTCTTGTGGGGCGGTTCCGTAGGCATGACCCTCTCGCTGGCTGTGATGGCAGCTGTCTTCCTGGACGCGGTGGTAGGTGCTGACGGCAACCTGCAGCTGACCGACACAACCGGGCCGATCGCCCTGGTCGCGGCTAACCTGTATGTCATCTTCTTTAATATGACATGGGGGCCGGTGATGTGGGTGATGTTGGGCGAAATGTTTCCCAACCAGCTGCGTGGGTCCGGCCTTGCAGTCAGCGGGCTGGCACAGTGGAGTTCCAATTTCCTGATCACCATGACTTTCCCCGTCCTACTGGCCGGTATCGGTTTGGGTGGGGCTTATGGTCTATACGCGTTCTTCGCATTGCTCTCGATTTTCTTCGTGCTCAAGTTCGTCCATGAAACCAAGGGCAAAGAACTTGAAGAAATGGTGGGGTAGGGAATAGTCAACACACAGTGATGAATGGTAAGACACGCAAGCTAGTCTGGTTGGTAGCGTTTCTTGCCGTGGTAAGTGCGACCTACTACTACTGGACCGGTGGCAGCGATAGCGCTGGTGTTAGCGCTGACAGGGTTCAAACAACCACTATCGAGAGAGGCGATATCGAACGGACCGTGGCGACTTCGGGTCCGGTGCGGCCTCTGATCACCGTTGAAGTGGGTTCGCAGCTATCCGGACAGGTGTCCGAGATTTATGCCGATTTCAATTCTCCGGTAGAAAAGGGCCAGGTGATTGCCCAAATCGATCCGCAGACGTTTGCATCACGTGTGCTGCAAAACCAGGCTGAACTGGAAGTGGCCAAGGCTAACGTAGCGGTAGCAAAAGCCGGTATCGTGCGCTCTGAGGCGAACCTGCTCAAGGCCCGGCTGGAGTTTGAGCGGGCAGAGCCCCTGGTCAAAAAGGGGACGCTGTCGGCGTCTGAGTTTGACACAGCGACTGCCAACTTCGGCGGGGCCAGGGCGGACCTGACCATGGCAAAAGCCCAATTGGATAATGCGCTGGCAACACTGCAGCAGCGCCGGGCATCTTTGGAGTCTGCCGAGATCGACCTGGGTCGGACCAAGATCCGCTCGCCGATTGATGGGGTGGTTATTGAGCGTGCGATCGACCAGGGACAGACCGTGGCGGCGAGTCTTTCTTCGCCCATTCTGTTTTCGATTGCACAGGACCTGTCACAGGTTCAGATTGAGGCCAATGTAGACGAAGCAGACATCGGCAACATCAAGATGGGCAATCCGGCTACTTTTACCGTGGACGCCTACCCTGATGCTGAATTCAGCGGGGAAGTGGCGCAGGTCCGATTGGCGCCTAACGAAGAAAATAACGTCGTGACATACACCGTGATTGTTACGGCAGGTAATCCGGATTTGAAGCTGCTGCCGGGGATGACGGCGATTGTTGCCATCGTTACCGGAAAGAGTGAGGACGTGTTGCGCGTAGCGAATGAGGCCATTCGTTTCAAGCCTGCGGCGGGTTCTGACCTGGCTGCGCTTGCGCCAGGCGCTGAAAAAACCAGTGGCCACACTGGTGGGGCACCGGGTGGAGGCGGACTCAGAAACCTGGCTGAGATTACTTCACAGCTGGACCTGGATGCGCAACAGGAAGAGCTTATCGAGCGGGAAGTGAAAGCGGTGTTTGCACAGATGATGCAGTCATTTCGGGGTGGTGGACCCGATACTAACGCTGAACCTCCATCCGATGAACAACGGCGGCAAATGCGCCGCCAGGTGCGGCAAAGCATCAGCGAAATTTTTCGAAAAAATCTGACTGCCGAACAGTATGAGCGTTACGTGCTGATACAACGTGAGTCAGAGGAAACACGAAAAGGCCTGCTGTGGGTCCAGTCTGCTGATGGGGAAATAAAGCCGGTACAGGTCCGGTTTGGCATTGCGGATGACACCCACACGCAGGTGCTGGGGCAGGGCATTGCTGAGGGTGACCTGGCCGTAAGCCGGATACGTGCAGTGAAGCGGTAAACGCCGGCTTTGCATGGGTGATATGGAGAAAGCACTAATCAGTTGCCGGGGGCTCTGCAAAGACTACCGTATGGGGGTTGAGGTCGTACACGCCTTGCGCGGGGTCAACCTGGATATCGAGAAGGGTGAATACGTAGCCGTAATGGGGCCGTCCGGTTCCGGAAAATCCACCCTGATGAACCTGATCGGGACACTCGACGTTCCCACCTCAGGTGACCTGTTTGTTAATGGTATCAACCTGACCCGCCAGGATCCGGATACGCTGGCGGATTTCAGAAACCGCGTCATCGGCTTTGTATTCCAGCAATTCAATTTGTTGCCACGTACGAGCGCTCTGGAAAACGTCAAGCTGCCACTATTCTACTCTCGTCACACCGAGGTTGATGACATCGGGCAACGGGCCATGCATTGCCTGGAGCGCGTGGGTCTTGCTGACCGCATGGACCATGAGCCAACCCAGCTTTCCGGTGGGCAGCAGCAGCGGGTAGCCATAGCGAGGGCGCTGGTCAACAACCCGTCAGTCATCCTGGCAGATGAGCCAACCGGAGCCCTGGACACCCATACCTCGCTGGAATTGCTGGATCTTTTCCAGGAGTTGAATGATTCCGGGATCACTATCATCGTGGTGACCCATGAGAAGGAAGTCGCAGAAGTGACCAGGAGAAACTTGGTATTCAGGGATGGAGAAATTGTTGATGATGTCACCCTGGGTGGCCACGGGGTCACGCAGTCGTGAATGTGCTGAAAACTGCAAGAATTGCATTGGTCGCATTGCGACTGAATGCCCTGCGCAGTTTTCTGACCATGCTGGGCATTATTATTGGCGTGGCCTCGGTCATCGTGATGGTCTCTGTGTCCAGTGGTTCAAAGCAGGCGGTGGAGCAAGCTATCAGCTCTTTGGGCACCAATATGTTATCGCTACGCCCGGGAGCTTCAAGGTTTGGCGGGCGCCATGGAGGAGCGGGGTCTGCTACTCCTTTCACCGAGAAGGACGTCGAAGGTCTGAAGAAAAGATTCGATTTTCTGGAAGGTGTTTCCGGCCGGTTAAATGCCAACGCGCCGGTGATTTACGGTAACCAGAACTGGACAACGAGCATCACCGGTATTCATGCCGATTACATTCCGGTGCGGCAATGGATAATTGAAGATGGCCGGAACTTCACCGACCGTGAGGTTCGTTCCGGCGGTAAAGTGGCCATTGTCGGGCAGGATGTGATTGAGAATGTTTTCGAGGGTAATTCGCCGCTGGGTGCCCAGATTCGGATCAAGAATGTGCCGTTCAAGGTGATTGGCACTTTGCAGGCAAAGGGTGAGTCTACTTTTGGCCGCAGCCAGGATGACATTATATTTATTCCCATCTCAACGGCACGAATGCGGGTGAGCGGTCGTTCGGCACGGGCTGTGCCGAATCTGGTTAGCCAGATCTACCTGACGGTGGACCCTGCCTACGACATCAAGGAAGCCGAGGAAGAAATAAAGGAGTTTCTGCGCGAGCAAAGAAAGGTTGCGCCTGGTGCGGACGATGATTTCTCAGTGGCTAATTTTTCTGAATTTATCCGTGCCCGCAATGAGACAGCCAGCACGCTGGGTTTGTTGCTGGCTGCGACGGCGGCAATCGCGCTGGTCGTCGGCGGAATTGGCATTATGAACATCATGCTTGTTTCGGTGACCGAGCGAACCAGGGAGATTGGGATCAGGTTGGCCGTTGGCGCCAGGCGGGGAGACATCCTGATGCAGTTCCTGGTCGAAGCCGTAACCCTCTGCCTGATCGGTAGCCTGGTTGGGGTTGGGATCGGGCTCGGTTCTGGTGCGTTGATCAAAAACCTGAGTGATATCCCGGTGCAGGTCAACGTGCCGATCATATTCATTGCGATTGCCTCGGCCGCTTTTGTGGGGATATTTTTTGGCTTCTACCCTGCCCGAAAGGCATCTTTATTGAATCCGATTGATGCCTTGCGCTATGAGTAGCCTCGCAATTTAATTCACTCCGGGTAATGGGGTTCCCGTTGAGCCGGAAGGTGGCGCGATGCCAAGGTAGGCACTGATGGTTGGTGCTACATCCGACGGCGCAACCTGTTGATCGACTGTTCCTTTCCCGATTCCAGGCCCGGCCATCATGATCGGTACGTGGCTGTCGTAGTTGTAGGGGGAGCCGTGTGTGGTCGCATCACCATTCGGTGATGAGGCCAGGTACCAGAAAGGATCCTGGGCCAGAATGACGTTTCCTGACCGGCGTGGGTGAAATGCCCGGGTTGCACGCCTGGCGGCATCGGTGTCCGGCACCCGTCCGGCCATCAGGTCGGTTTTGGTCAGCGCTAATGAAAAACCCGGAGTTTTCAGGATTTCAGCGGCCAGTTCACGTTCGACTGCCGAAACTTCCAGACCCAGTTTCCGGATGGTTTTCACATCCAGGTAAATGCCCGGCATGTAGAATGCGATGGCCAAATCCGAGTGGGTATTGAATCGCTGCTGGAGTGTCGTATTCAGTTGTTGCATGAGCAGAGGCATGTTCTGGCGCTGGGCGTCAAAGCCTTTCTCTGCCGCATATTCGGGCGCCGGACTTACACCATGATCGGATGTCAGCACGACCAGCGTATTATCCAGTCCGACCTGCTGATCTATAAATTGGAATAACTTCTGCAGGGTCCGGTCCAGGCGAAGCAGGTTGTCCTCGGCCTCGAGGCTGTTGGGACCGTAAGCATGGCCGATGTAGTCGGTTACCGAAAAGCTGACAGCCAGTATGTCGGTGTGTCCTAGCTGCCCGACTTTTTCACGAATGACCAGCTCCTGTACAAAAGCCAGCGTTAGCTCATCGCCCATTGGCACGTATCTTAAAGACGAGTAGTAATCTTCAGGCCTTACGTCGCTGAGTTTATGGGGGAATGTTCGTCCCAGGTTTCTGGGGCTTTTCTCGAACCAGCGGTCATCCTGATCCCTGAAAACATAAGAGCCTGGTTCCAGCAACAGTTCCCAGCTTTTATTGCGGTATTGATCGGCATGGCCCTGTGCATTCCAGCGATTTACCCAGTCAGGATAGTGATCGGTGTAGTAGGCGCTGGTGACGAATTTGCCGGTTGTCCTGGAGTACCAGTAAGCTTTACCCAGGCGTCCGCCGAGCAATATGGCGGCGCGGTCTTTTATGGATACGGTAAACACCCGGGACTTACCATTATTGGCGATTAGTAATTCATCGCCGAAGGTACTTGAGGTGAGGTTGCGGGGGGATCTGCCTTTTTCGAGGTCTCCGGGTACGCCGATAACCGGGTGTCTTATATCTTCTGTGTTGTACACCGGCTGCATGGTATCGACATCGAACCACTCATTGCTGGCGATGCCATGCTGTGGTGTATTGCTGCCGGTGGACAGCGTCGCGTGGCCCGCTGCCGTGGTGGTGACCAGGTGCTGGTAGTGGGCATTGCGATAGACCGTGCCGTTGTCCAACAGGTAACGGAATCCGCCAGGCGCCAGTCGATCCAGGTATCGTGTTGGCATGTCGCCACGCAACTGATCGACGGTAACGAACAGCACCAGTTGGGGCGGGTCTGCTGCAAGTAGCGGGGTGGTACTCAGCAGCGAGGCCAGGGTCAGGGCAGTCAGCCAGTAGATTAAGGGTTTTTTCAAGTTGCAACTCCCGGTTCTTTTGGTACTTTAGACGGGACGCATTTTTCTGCAAACCACCTGGGTCAAGTACCTGGAGTTTATCGAGCATGGACAAACTGAAAGCGCTTATTTTTGATTTTGACGGAACCCTTGCCGATACCGAGCGGGACGGCCATCGCGTAGCGTTCAACCAGGCCTTCGAATCCTTTGGGCTGGATTGGTATTGGGATGCCGACCTCGGTAAAAAGCTGTGCGGGGTCAGTGGTGGCAAGGAGCGGCTGCGCTATTACATCGAACGATGGCAGCCGGAATTCAAACCTGAGCAGGGACTGGATGCGTTTATTCGTGAGTTACATGCGGCCAAGCAGGGGTTCTACCTGAAGCTGGTGGCGGCTGGAGGCATTCCTTTACGACCCGGCGTTGAGCGCTTGCTGAGGGAGGCTCACCAGGCCGGTGTCAGGATGGCTATTGCCACCACCACGACCTACGAGAATGTTACGACCCTGCTGGGCTCGACGCTGGGGGCAGATGCTGCCGGCTGGTTTGAAGTGATTGCAGCGGGAGACGTGGTAGGTCCCAAGAAACCAGCGCCGGATGTCTACTTTTACGTCCTGGAGCAACTGGATGTAACGGGTTCCGACTGCCTGGCGATCGAAGACTCGGACAATGGAATTCTGGCTGCAATCGCGGCCGGGATAAAAACGCTCATCACGGTTAACGACTACACACTAGATCAGGACTTCTCGGCCGCTGCCCTTGTTTTAGACCAGCTGGGTGAGCCGCATGCCGGGTTCGAGGTGCTGGCGGGTGATGCCGGCGGGGCGACCTTCGTCGACCTGCAATTGCTGCAGGGAGTCTTTGCCGGGACTCCCTGAGCAGGCTGCGGATTTTACGCGACGATACCGGAACGACTAAACGGCAATTCCCGGATTCGTTTACCGGTGGCGGCAAATATGGCATTGGTGATGGCAGGGGTCGCCGGGGCGATCGGTGGCTCGCCGAGTCCCATCGGCGGAAAGTCACTTTGTATGAAATGGCATTCAACCTCCGGTGCCTGGTTGATGCGCAATAAATCGTAGTCACTGAAGTTGCTTTGTTCAGTGGCGCCGTTGGCAAAAGTGATTTCAAGCTGAGCCGTACTCAGGGCGTCAACCACGGCGCCCTCCACCTGGTTGCTTGCTCCGCTCAGGTTGATCACTGGACCAACGTCGATGCCGGACCAGACTTTCTCGACCTTGATGCGTGAGCCGTCTGCAACGACCTGGGCAACATGCGATACAAAGCCGCCATGATCAAAATGAAACGCCATGCCCAGGCCTCGGTTGGCGCCGGGGTTGCGTCCCCAGCCGGCTTTTTCTGCCGCCATTCTGAGCGTGCCACTGGTTCGTTCCAGGTCCAGGGGCGGCTCCCCATAAGCCCTGGAGAGCAAATCGAGGCGAAACTCCAGCGGATCCCGATCGCCTGCCAGCGCCACTTCGTCGAAAAAGCTCTGGTAGGCGAAACAGTAGGCGGAGTGCCCGGGCGAGCGCCAAGGGCCGGTTGGCACGTTTGACTCGATGATGGACTGCCTCAGCCGGAAATTGGGCACCAGGCCGGCGGGGTAGTGATTCGGCGCCAGGCCGGCACCGGAAATGGTCTTGCCGTTTCTGCCAAACGTGATGAAGTGATGGTCAAAAGCGACCATGCGCCCGCCATCGTCGATACCGGCTTTGAAGTGATGCCAGCCGGCGGGCCGATAAAAATCATGGCGCATATCGTCTTCACGGGTCCATTGCAGCTGCACGGGGCGCCGCACTTCCCGTGCAATCCACGCGCACTCGACCATGAAGTCGCTGATCAGCTTGCGGCCGAAACCGCCGCCGATGCGGGGCAGGTTCACCTCGACCTGGTCTTCGGGAATGCCCAGGGTTCGCGAAACCAGTGTCCGGCCGGATTTGGGGTTCTGCGAAGGGGCCCACAGTTCCATCCGGCCGGATTCGTGGTAAACCGCAGTGCAATTTTGCGGCTCCATGTTGGCGTGGGAAACAAAGGGGTAGTAGTAACTGGCTTCGACTACGCGGGTAGCCGAGTCAAAAGCCCCATCGACATCGCCATCCGAACGCATGGTCTCGCCGGGCTCACTGGCCAGCGCTAAGGCCTGCCGGTCATAATCTGCAGTCGAGTCCGAGTGACTGGTTTCCCAGTCGACCTGTAGTTTTTCCCGGGCCGTGCTGGCTTCCCACCAGGTTTCGGCAACAATGGCTACACCGGGCAGTAAGCCAGTCAGGTTGTCCGTGCCTTCGACAACAAAAGCGTGGGTGACACCCGAGAGCTTGCGAATCTCCTCCACGTTAGCCTTGCGAACCTTACCGCCGAAGGTTGGGCACTTCTCATAGACCGCATAGAGCATGCCGTTAAGACGGGTGTCGGCGGCGTACAGCCCCTGGCCGGTCAGGATCTTGTGATTGTCGACCCCCGGTACGAAGCGGCCCAACAGCTTGAAGTCTTCCGGGCGGCTTTTAAGCCTCAGCGCGGAAACATCAGGCACGGGCAGGGCGGCCGCCCCATCCAGTAACTCTGCATAGGGTACCGAGCGTCCGGATGCAGCGTGGTAGATCACGCCGCTTTTCGCGCTGCACTCAGCTGCAGGGACGCTCCATTTTTCTGCGGCTGCGGCTGTCAGCATATAAAGCGCCCCGGTACCGGCGACGCGTAAATCATCCCATCCGTCCGGTGTGCCGCGGCTACCGCCCACGACCTGTCGGCCATAGCGCGTATCCAGTGGCGCCTGTTCAACACTGACGTCATTCCAGTCAACTTCCAGGCATTCCGCCACGACCATCGGAAAGGCCGTTTTTACACCCTGTCCGGCTTCCGGGTTTTTGCTGACGATGGTGACCGTGCCATCGCGGTTGATATGCACATACAGGTTCGGGGTCCAGAGGTCTCCTTCCATTTCATTGGCGCTGAGCGGGCTGCCCCAGCAGACACCGACAGCCAGTGCGCCGGAGGCCAGGATCGAGACTTTCAGAAATGCGCGGCGATTGAGGTCAGGTTTTGGGTTGGCTGTGTTCATACATCACCCCCTTCCGTGGCCGCATAGGCTGCAGCACGCTTTATGGCTTTTCGAATGCGCGGATAGGTACCACAGCGGCAGACAACCCCGTACATAGCCTCGTCAATATCTCCATCGCTGGGGTTCGGCTTTTCCTTCAACAGGGCCGCGGCGGTCAAAATCTGTCCACCCTGGCAGTAGCCGCATTGCGGCGCGTCTTCTTCGTTCCAGGCCTTTTGGACGGGGTGGTCACCGTCGGGCGCAAAGCCCTCTATGGTCGTGATCTCACTGCCGGCCAGGCCGGCCGCGGGAAGGGTGCAGGAACGCATCGGCAGTCCATCAACCAGCACCGTGCAGCTGCCGCAGATTCCAATGCCACAACTGTACTTTGTGCCGACCAGGTTCAGCTTGTCGCGCAGCGCCCAAAGAAGCGGCATATCAGGCGGCAGGTCGAGGGTATGGTTTTCACCGTTTATTCTAAGGTTTACCTGGCTCACGATTTTGTTCTCCGTATTCGACGGTAAGAAAATATTACTGAAAATTTAGCATAACGCATAGCCAGGTCAGCAGCCCTGGATCAAGTAGATGAAATACCTTGTTTATGCTTCTTTTCCGTCGTCATTCCCTTGTTTTTCCCTCCTGCCTGCGTATCCTAAGCGCGAAGGAGGGACCTTTGCTTGAACAAACCTGTTGCGGCCTATAATGGAAACGAATCTTATGTTTTTGTGTGTTACTCACACGTGGATTCCGATAGCGTTTACTCTGACCTGATAGCGCTGGACCAGCGCGGAATAAAATTCTGGTACGACGAAGGTATTTCAGCGGGTTCATCCTGGCGCGCGAAAATTGCGGACGCCATCAAGGGCGCAAAACAATTCATTTTCTTTATTTCCGAAGCGTCACTCAAATCGTCCCATTGCCTGAGAGAAGTCGATTACGCGATCAACAACGACATAGAAATTATTCCTGTCTACCTGGAATCTTGTGAACTGCCTGCGGAACTGGATTTGGTTTTAAATCGCGTGCACGCATTGTTTAAGAGCAATGATTCCCTGTACATCGAACACCTTCTTGAAGCCTTGCGGGTTAGCAAGGGACCCACAGCATTTTCGCCACCATCAAAAAACCGGAAATTCCGTTTTGGCCTGGCTGTTCTGCTTACCGTAATGGCGATCGGCGTGCTTGTGGTCTGGCAGCAGTGGGACAAGCTTCCTGTTGGCGAGAGCGCGGGTCCTGACGTCGCGATGGCGCCCAGCGCTTTTGATCGTTACCTGGAAGGTCTCGACCTGTTGGAACGCTGGGACAAGGGCGACAACCTGGAATCCGCGATTGGCCTGTTTCGCGAAGCAACCGAACTCGACCCGGGCTTTGCACTGGCCTACGCCCGGCTGGCCGGTGCGCTCCGTATGCGCTACGCATTGACCAGGGAGGATATCTGGCTGGAGGAAGCGATTGAAAACTCGAATGAAGCTCTGCGTCTGAACCCTGGCCTGGCGCCTGTGCAGGTAGCCCTGGGACGCATCCAGGCAACACAGGGCAACTATGACCTGGCTTTTGCCGCCCTTGAAAAGGCACTCGCCATCGACCCCAACGATCCAGAAGCCAACCACGCTATGGCAAAGATGTATGAAGGCGGGGGCAGGCTGGAGGATGCGGAAGCCTCACTCCAGAAAGCACTGGCACTCGATCCGGAGAGTCTTTTGATTCGCGATTCCTATGCGAATTTTCTGTCCGGCCAGGGTCGTTTCGAAGAGGCCATCGAGCAATGGAAAACGGTTATACGCGCGGCGCCTGATCACTATGCTGTGTTGGTCAACCTGGGAGCCACGCTTACCGATATCGGCAGAATCCCGGAAGCCATCAACATGTATGAGGCATCCATCGAGATACACCCTACTTACATGGCATACTCAAATCTCGGCACAGCCTATTCAAGAGTGGAGCGCTACCCTGATGCCGTGGAGGCATTTCAGCAAGCACTGAAAATTGATGATTCAGACTGGCTGGCCTGGGGTAACCTGGCCTATGTTTATTCCTGGGCCAATGGAATGACTACCCAAACCACAGAAACATTCGAGCATGCGATCGAACTGGCTGAAGCCGCGCGCCAGCGAAACCCTCGTGACGCCTGGGTCCACAGCGACCTTTCGCTTTATTATGCGAAGACAGGACAAATCAAACTGGCGATGCAGCGGCTTGAGACAGCGGTCACGCTTTCTCCTGACTCCGGAGAAATCCTCGCCGCCGTTGTCGAAGCGTACGAACAGACTGGGCAGCGTGACAAGGCGGTTGAGTTCGCACAAAAAGCTTTTGAGCTTGGTTATCCCCGTGAACAATTCCAGCGAAATCCTGAGGTTGCAAATCTTCTCAAAGACCCGCGGATGCAAAACTCACCCTAAGCCCGGCTTCTGATGGACAAAACGCCGTAATTCACCTAAGTTAACGAGCCTCAGCGGAACAATAAACAAAACACAGGAGACCGAAATGGCGAGAAATACGCTGATTTTGTTACCCGGGTCAGCTTTCGGCCCGGAAACCTAACGTACTCGTTTGCCCAGGCTTTTCTGGAACCTGATCCGGCATGTCCCGATATTCGCTGGATGCAAAGGTTGATTTTCTTTCCGGGTTGTCGATGACCTTTCCCCGCAATCTGTACCACTGACGAAGTTGGATTTTCATCATATCAGGCCGCCTGTTTCGCGCGGGTTAAGATGGTTCACTGTCCTGGTTCAATAGTGAATCGGGCGGAGTACATTCAAAGGAAAACCAGCTGAGCCTACAGCGGGGAATTGATGATGTGGAAGTTACCTGATTTCCGTATTCAAACACTATGTATTCTGTTGATTTGTTCTCTTCCGGTTCAAGCCGCCTCAATGCAGAGTGAGGACGGGGATGCTGACCAAAACCGCCTAAAAATCGGGCCTGTTCTATCTGGTGGGGGTGCGCGGGGTGCAGCTCATATCAGTGTATTGAAAGTACTCGGACAGAATCATATTCCCGCGGATGTCATTGCAGGAACAAGCTTTAGTGCGATCGTGGGTGATTTGTATGCGTCTGGGTATTCCGCGGATGAGTTGGAGGAGGTCCTGGCAAATCTTGACTGGAAAGAATCTTTGTCGGGTCAGGCGCCCCGTGATGAAAGATCCTACAGGCGTAAAGATGACGATAATGGCTTTCTGATCAAGTTCAAGCTTCCCAGTGGCCTAATAACACCTAATAACTTACGCCTGACTTTACAGGGCCTGATCACTGAAGTTTTTGCCGTCAACGACTTTGACCATTCTGTACATTGGGCAAATATTTCAGTAAAAACCCGGTCACTCTGAATGGAGGCCAGCGAACGACCGATTTTCACGGTCTAATTTGTTCGATGACTAATTTTCTATACCGGACAGGTCGACTATAAACGCATATTCGCGGGCGGTTTCCTCGTATCGGCGGTACCGTCCCGAAGCGCCGCCGTGGCCTGCATCCATGCTGCCTTTTCGCCGGGCATAGACGGCGTAGTCTTTTCCAGGTTCATAACGGTGGTAATACCAGTAGCCGTCGCTCTGGTAGGGGACGCTCGAGTCATCCGGATCGAGTCGTGTCGTCATTTCGTTGAAGAGAGTCTCCTGCAAACCCTTGGTGTGGGCCATTTCATGTTCGAAATACCGGTTCTCCGCTTCCAGGTAAGCCAGTACTTCAGGGTCGCTGCGGCTGTCGTCTCTCAGCCAGTAAAATTCATCGATCCGTGTATCGCCGTGCTCGGTCATCTGATGCGGGCGTTTTTCGGCGCGAGGCTCGGCCATTTCCACAAGGGTGGTTTGTTCGGCTATCTGGGGCTGGGTGGCTGCAACCGGTTCAGAGGCCGGTTTACACGCGGTCAACTGGGCCAGAATCAGGGCCAGGAAGGTAGCGATTTTAAAAATGTTATTGTTCATGAGTGGCGTATCTTCTCTGGGTTTCAGCTTGCCCCGTCGGTCGTGTACCCTATACTGCTTTGTTAATCCATTTCAAGGCAAGGAAACCCGATGCGAATGCTTTTTGCCCTTTTGATTACACTGGTTTCGGCGAGCCCGATTTCAGCTGATACAACCCGCTTGCTGCGTTTTCCGGACATCCATGGTGACACGGTTACCTTCGTTTACGCCGGTGATATCTATATCGCCAATACCTCGGGAGGGGTGGCGCACAAGCTGACTTCGCACGAAGGATTCGAGATTTTCCCGAAATTTTCGCCCGACGGTTCCAGGATCGCGTTTTCAGCTGAGTACAACGGAACCCGTCAGGTGTATGTGATGCCCAGCGAAGGAGGAAAACCAACACAGCTGACCTGGTACAACGACGTCGGCGTGATGCCGCCAAGGGGCGGTTTTGACTACCGCGTGCTGGATTGGACACCTGATGGAAAAAACATTCTCGTGCGCGCCAATCGCCTGCCATGGGGCGAGCGTATGGGGCGTTATTTCCTGGTTCCGGTCAGTGGCGGAAGCGAGCAAGCCCTGGAAATTCCCGAAGGTGGCGGTGGTATGTTTTCTCCGGATGGCAGCCAGATCGTTTATACACCGATCGACCGCGAATTCCGGACCTGGAAGCGGTACCGGGGCGGTCGGGCACAGGACGTCTGGACCTATGACCTCAACGATCATCTATCCGAGAAACTCACCAGTGACCGCGCAACCGACTACCAGCCCATGTGGGTTGGCGATAATATTTTCTTCGTATCAGACCGTGAATATACATTGAACCTTTACCGTTACCAGGCGGGCTCTCAGCCGGTCCAGGTGACAGACCACGAGATGTTTGACGTGCTATGGCCGAGCGCCGGTCCCGGCGCTATCGTTTATGAAAATGGGGGGTATCTCTACCGCTTTGACCCGGCTGGTGGTACATCCACGCGCCTGGAAATTGACGTGCGCGGTGATCAGGCGGGCCTGATGCCCCGTTTCGTGGACGCCAGTGAATTCATCGAGTCATCGGGTATCTCACCGGATGGAAAGCGCATCGTTTTTGCCGCCCGGGGCGAGGTGTTCAGCGTTCCGGCTGAAAACGGCCAGGTACGCAACGTCACGCAATCTCCGGGCGTACGCGAAATCCAGGTAAGTTGGTCGCCCGACGGGCGCTGGCTGGCTTATATGAGCGACGCCTCCGGGGAATACGAACTGTACATTGTCGCCCAGGATGGCTCGGGCGAGCCAAGGCGGATCACGCGGGATGGAGCGGTCTGGCGTTTTCCGGCGGTATGGTCACCCGATAATAAATACCTGGCTTTTGGCGACAAGAAGCAACGACTGCAATTCGTGGATGTTACCAGCGGCAAGATTACCCAGGTAGACCATTCTACCCGGAACGACCTGACTGATTACAGCTGGTCTCCGGACAGCAGGTTTCTCGTCTACGTGAAGAACAACACGGCGAACGTCAGCAATATCTGGGCCTATTCGCTGGGCAGCGCGAAAACCGTTCAGCTGACATCCAGTGATACACAGGACACAAATCCGGTGTTCGATCCGAAGGGTCGATACCTGTACTTTGTCTCCAATCGCGATTTCAACCTGACGTTCAGTGACCGTGACGACGACAGGATGTATGTGGATTCCGGACGCGTATACGCCGGGCTGGTCAGCCCTGATGCACCTGCGATTCGCCGTCCAAAAAGTGACGAAGTTTCGCTGAAGGTGCCAGGCAAGGAAGAGGGTGAGAAGAAGGACGAGGAAAAGGGTCCGGCCTACACTTTGGTCCCCGGGGGGTTTGAGCAACGCGTGACGGCAGTAAATTCCGAAAACGGCACTTATGGTTCACTGGCCGCCAATGACAAGGGCGTTTTTTACCTGTTGGCTTCAGATGGTAAGACTGATCTGCTGTTTTATGACCTGGAAAAGGAAGAGCAAAAAACAATTCTGCCTGGTATCAACGATTTTGCATTAGCCTCCAGGGGCGAAAAAATATTGTTCCGGGCAGGAGATGACTGGGGCACAGCGGATGCCAAGGCCGACCAGGACGCCGGCAAAGGTCTGCTGGATTTGACCGGTATGCAGCTGCGCGTAGACCCTGCGGTGGAATGGCAGCAAATGTACACCGACCAGTGGCGGATTCTCCGTGACTGGTTTTATGAACCGAATATGCATGGAAACGATTGGACGGCCATAAGGGACAAGTACGCGCCACTAATACCCTATGTCGCCTACCGCCCCGACCTCGATTACGTTTTCGGAGAAATCGCGGGTGAA
>Ga0316189_10003635_pt1 | contig 14966 bp, 6 predicted proteins | sample LowCovwburrow_MG_FD_204930 | JGI IMG/M metagenome (GOLD analysis project Ga0316189, IMG submission 204930) | Coastal sediment microbial communities from Maine, United States - Lowes Cove worm burrow | ecosystem: Environmental > Aquatic > Marine > Coastal > Sediment | place: USA: Maine...
CGAAGGTTACATTTGTCAAGTAACGTACCGGCTCTGCGTGCGGATGAAACGGCGGAGTTTATCTCTTCTTGACAAAATCAATCGAGTCTGACCCTATTGATCCCACTGAAGCAGTTTGACCTGCATTATGTCACCGACGAGATTATAGAAGCAACAATCCAATTGAGAAGAAAACGAAAAATCAAAACACCTGATGCCGTTATTGCGGCAACGGCCCTTGTTCAAGGGCTGCATGTTTGCACGAGAAATATCTGTGACTTCAAGAATATCGGGGTGAATTATATCAACCCGTTTGAAGAAGGTGATAAGCTAAAATAGAAGAAACGTGCTACGTCCCCTATTTTCGTCATCAAGCAGGCTTTATTTTTATATCACCTTCAACATAACGGTGAATAATGCCGGAAATAAGCGTTTGATAAGGTATTCCCATCTCCAGAGCTTTTTTCTGGATTCCGGCAAAATCATGGTCGTACAGGCGGATAGTGACTCGTTTATTTTTTTTGAATGTCCGCTTTGCCGCTGTCTTTACCGTGTTAATCTCTGCTTCGGACGGATCAGCAAGCTCTATCCTGTTGTCTTCCAAGGCATCCAGAATACCTTTTTCTTCATCGTCGTATTTCATTGTTTCCCCTCCTTTTCCGCTCGGTACAGCTTGGTCGCTTTTCTGCTGGGAATAATCGTTTTCAGGAAAATATGTTCCTTGCTGATCACATGCGGAACAATGTAGATATACTGGTCAATGAGAACGAAATATAATCGTTGCCCCGGATATTTCTTCTGATCCGGGTGATCAGCTGTTTTCCAGAGATCGCCCTGAGAAAGGTGAAAAATAACCTCTTCAAAGGAGATATTTCGCTCTTTTTTTAACTTGGCGTTTTTATCCGGGTTCCATTCATATTGCATATATTATATGTACATCATTTGCATGTACATCGCAAGACGGAATTGCGCAGGCAGATGGAACAACGGTGGTGGATGGCGGGTTCATTCATGGTTGGTTATTACCACGGGGTTGTAGGGGCAGGTCCCCGTGCCTGCCCTGGTGGAACATCCCAAAATGGTGGACAAACAGGGCGGACACAGGGGTCCGGCCCTACGGTCTACCATCAGGGCCTGCATTGAAAAGATGCGCTGTGTCCCTCCGGGATGGTTTTTCCTCCCGCCGCATCGACAGAAAGGCATTGCGTGGTATGCGCCAGGCATGTAGGGCTTGATTGAGTACAACGAAATCAGACAATTCGGGCAAATAACCGTCTGCTTTCGTTGCACTCAAGCGGACCTGCCCGGCTGAATCGCCTATTTCCCTTTACTTCCTACTGGTATTTAATTTTGAGTTTATTTGCATAGTCACTAACGTCTTTAGGGGTCCAGGCACCATATACCGGCATAGTCATACCGTTCATAGTAAACGTTGATGTTGGAAACCCCCAGCCACCGCCACCTTTTCGAAGTGCTTGGTATGCTATTGTTGAACAACTTTCCAGAACCAGATTCCACTGATTAGCATCAGTATTGTAACTATTCCACCAATTTTTAATTGCCTCCTCATCCAACCCATCTATATGGATCACTTCAGGATCTCTATATCCTTCACCTGCATAATCTTGATTATAAGCTCTATCGTGATAGGCTGGATAATAATCGAACATTAATTTACCAGCTTGCTCGAAATAATCTGATGCAATAGCCGCCTGCTCTTTTGCTAATGAGGCTTCTTGCTTCATCATCTTCCAATTCTTATCAAGAGCGTACTTATAAGAATTTTTACAATGCGCCTTCGCTAGCTTAGCATGATCACTCCCTTGATCAATCAGTTTATTTATTTCCGCTTGAGGAAAACCATCAGGCCACCACGAAATATAGGTACCATCTTCCAATTTAATTGCAGCGTGACCAAAATGAGTTTCATCGGTTGACCAAACATAGACATCAAGAAGGCCAAATAAATCGAAATAATTAATCGGATTATTTAGAATATACCCAAACCGATGCAAACTCCCCGGCTCACGTAACCGCCCTCGATACAAATCCTGCCCCATCCAAACCCCGGTCTCCGGCTCATAATGCCGAGCCCCGAACCAAACCAGCCCGGTATTCTCATCAAACTCCTTCCCGGTCAGGGTGTAATGGTTATGCGGATCAGTGAAATTACCATTCTCAGGCAGCACAGCCCCGTAGGGATCATAGCGGTAGTTATGGTGCGAGTTGCCGTTATGCTTGGTCAGGCCGACCACATCGCCCTTATTATTGTAGTGGTACCAGTACATCTGCCCCTGAGTGCCGCCCTTGTACTGATGCATCAGGGCCAGGTGGTTGCCCGCGCCCCGGTAATAATCCGTGCGCTGGCCGTTGAGCATATTGTACTCCGCCACCGGATCAAGCCCGTCAAATACATACTCATCCCGTTTATCCACCCCGTTGCCGCCCTGTTTGGGATCGTAATGCTGGACCAGTCTGCGCCCGCCGCCGTCGTATTCCAAGGTGGTGAAGGCACGGTCGATACGATGGGCTGCTTCTTTCTTACTCCCACCGACAAGCTGGTAATCCTGGGCTAGGACAAGGCGGTTTTCCGGGTCATAGCTGTAATCCACCCCGTACTGCGGGCCGTTCCGGTCAATCAGCTGCCGGTTGATCCGGTTGCCGTTCTGGTCAAAGCTGTACTCATAGGCAAAATCATCGTTCTTCTTATCCGCTGCATTTTCCATGGCCAGCATCTGGTTGGCCGCATTGTACTCATAGGTGCGGGAAAAACCGTCAAATGGGGTATTGGTCTGAAGATCGTCATTGCTCTCCCAGCTGAGGCGGTTGCCCACCGGATCGTAGCTGTAGGCTGTCTCCACCGTGCCACCGTTATTCTTGATCGGTGACATATTCATATAGGAAAGGCGATGGAGGCCGTCATACTCATAGGCCTCGGTAACCACAGAGGGCTTGCGCCAGCCGTATTCCTTGATTGCCTCGGTGATATGGCCGACCTCGTTATAGCTGTACTTGAAGCCGCTGTTGGTCTTGCCGTTGTTGGTGACCTGTCGGTTGATTCGTTCCAGGGTCCGGTAGACCTTATCGTAGGCAATGGTGGTTTCGGTCTGGTTGGGATTAACGATCCGGGTCAGATTGCCCACCAGATCACGGCTGTATTCAATGGCCTGTCCTGCCGGATCAGTCATCCGTTGCAGCCAGTTATTGGGGCTGTACGCATAGCCCACCTGATTGCCGTCCGGATAGGTGATGCCGGTACGGTTGGAGGCGGCATCGTACTGATATCCCAGCACCCGGGCAAAGGGATCATTCTGTTCCGTGACCCGGTTCAGGGGATCAAAGGCCCAGGAGGTTTCACCCAGCTTGTCGCTCATCCCAATGCGGTTATTATTGGCATCATACAGATAGGCCACAGTGCTGGTGTCGGCATAGCTGATCTGCTCCAGCATGTCATCCGGGTAAAAGGCGTACTCGGTCAGCTCGCCCTTGCCATCTTGGCGGCTGATCCGGTTACGGTTGCCGTCATAGGCGTATTCCCAGACCTTATTCAGCGGGTCAATCTCTTTGATCAGTTTACCCACCCCGTTATGCTCGAACAGGGTCTCGGCGCCGTTGGCATTGACAATCCCGGTGAGCAGACCCCGGCGGTCATAGCTGTAGGCGGTGAGCACGTTGACATCATTGCCCGGATCAAGGCCGGGACGGTAATTCTCATGGACCCGGTTCAGGCGATAGACCCCGTCAAATTCGTACAGGGTCACGGTGTCATCCGCTTCGATTAATTTGGTGCGATTGCCCACCAGGTCATAAGCATAGCCGGTGGTCTCGTTCTCCGCATTGGCAACCGCAATCAGCCGATCCAGCTCATCCACGCTGTAGCTGGTTGCGTTGCCCTCAGCATCCGTGACCTTGAGCAGGTTATTGACCTTATCGTAGGCAAAAACAGTGGTGCCGCCTTCAAAGTCGATCATCTCGCTGCGGCGATGGGCTGCATCGTAGCGGATTTCCGCCTGATGCTTGAGCGGGTTGGTGACAAAACGGAGATTGCCTGCCAGATCATACTCGAATTTACTGCTGACATTGGTTTGCTGATCAGGAGCAACAGCAGGCTGATAGTTCCTGATCACCTCGCTGCGGCGGTCCAGCTCATTATAGGCAAAGGAGGTAACAGTCCCCATGGGATCAACAACCTGGGTCAGCTTGCCGTTGCCATTATAGGCCAGGGTCCGGGTATGCGCTTCCGGGTTGGTAACGGACTGGAGCCGGTTGGTCGGAGTATAGGCATAGCTGGTCTGATAGCCGCGCGGATTGAGCACAGAGAGCAGGTTGCCCATAGGATCGTAGGAGTATTCCCATTCATAGCCTTCTGCGTCCTGCTTTGTCCGAAGCCGGTTCTGGATATCGTACTCAGCCCTGAACTCGTATCCTTCCGGGTCAGTAACCGAGAGTCGGTTGCCCAGCAGGTCATAGGTAAAGGAGGTGCTGACATTGGTATCCGCATCTTCTCCCGCGCCGGGCAGGTAGTTACGGGTTATGGTCAGGGGACGCCCCAGGGCATCGTAGTCCACATGCTTGACCCGATTTTCCGGGTCGGTTGCATCGGTGATCAGGCCCAGGGCGTTGTACTCAAAGCCCTGATGATAACCCAGCGGGCCGCTGACATCGGTGACCCGGAGCATATTATCGTAGAGATAGCTCCACTGCCGACCCTCGGCATCGGTCCGAGCAATGCGCTCGTTCATCAGGCCGTAAGCAAAGGAGGCGGTAAAACCCAGCTGGTTGGTGACCGCAGCAATGCTGTCGGAAGCAGTCCAGCTGTAGCTGATAGCCCCGCCGTTGGGGTCAAGGGATTTGAGCAGGTTGTTGTTGGCATCGTACTCATAGCCGATGTGAAAGCCCAGGGGGCCGTCCACGGCAATGAGGTTGGAGTTATTATCGTAGGTGTAGGAATAGGCATTACCGAGAGGCTTGGTCTTGCCGATGATCCGACCCAGATCGTCATGGTTGAAGCCGGTGCTTGCACCCTCCGGGTCAGTGACGCTGATAAGGTCGCCTTCCGCGTCATAGGCGTTGCTGGTGGTGTTGCCGCGCAGGTCGGTCATGACCAAAGGCAGACCGTGTTCGTCATAGGCAATGGAGCCGCAGTCGCCCAGGGGCAGACAGAAGGCGGTCAGGTTGCCGTTGTCGTCGTAGCTGAAGGTGGTTTCCCGTTCCGTGGTTGCATTGACCTTCTCAGTCATCCGAGTGACCTGATTACGTTCGTTATACTCCCAGGCCCGGTGCCAGCCCAAGGGACCGTCAGCAGTCAGGCGGTTGCCCTGGTCGTCATAGGTCCAGGACCATTGGGAACCGGCCTGATTCCGATGACCGGTACGGTTCAGGTTTTCATCATAGGTGAATTCTTCCGCTGTGCCGTCGGGATAGTCGGTGCGGACAAGGCGCAGCTCTTCGTCATAATGGTAGACATGGGCATTGCCGTAGGAGTCGGTCACCGTGGTTTGGCCGTCCGCATAGCTGTAGATATACATCTCGTTCTCGCCCACAGTCTGCTCGCTGACCCGGTATTCATCATCGTAGCTGTTCTGCACAACAGAATGCCCTTTGGCTGAGATGATTCCGGTCATCTGTCCCAAGTCGTCATACTGATACTGGGTCCGGTTGCCCCGACCGTCTACAAAGGCGGTGAGCATATCATCGGTGTACTCATAGCGCAGGGTGATGTTTTCCGGCAGACGGGCCTCGGTAATACGTCCCTCTCCATTGACGGCAAACTCGACCCGGCGACCGGCAGTGTTTTCCACCGCAGCCAGATTATCGCCGTCGTAGATGAGGTTGATTCGGTTATCATTACGGTCAACCAGGGCAATCAACCGGCCATCACTGTCAAAACGTTTCATCTCCAGAGCGCATTGACAGTCCGTATCCCGCAGGACGAACTCGTCTCCTTCCTTGGTGATGATATTAAAATTTCCCGGTGTGTCCGAGACGTAGCGGTCGCCTGTTTTCTTAAAATTGGCGGTATGGCCGTCGGCAAAGAGGATCTGCACGCCCTCAAAGGCCGGGGCCATATCAATCTCCAGCAGGTACTGACCCAGTTCCGAGGTCCAGCCTTTACCGAAATACTGGGGCGGTTCCGCCACAACCTCGTCAGAGCCGTCCGGGAAGTAGCGGCGTTTGGATGCCGGTGTCCAAAGCACAGCCTGGGAGTTGTAGATTCGTTGCAGCCGGATCGTGCTGTCGCCGGGTCCGGCTACTGCTGCATCGGTCTCCTGCTGGATAAAATTACCGATGGCGGTGTTGACCGGGTCGCCGATGAATTTCACCGATCCGCCACAGGCGTTCGACTTACAATTTTTACCGAAAAGATCGGAACGGGTGGTATGGTAGAAATATTCAAGAAAAGCGTCCTGATCGCATTCGCCAACCACCTCTATTTTATTGGTGCTGTCAGCCTTGTCAGCATCATCGCCGCCGTTATAGTTGCCGTTTGAGCCGCTCTCTAGGGTCGATTCATTATCATTAGTCATCAAGGAAGGATCTTCCGAGACATTCTCCACATCCGCACTGACCACCGCTTTGCCGTTGCCCAGACCAACGTGGTCCACGGAATTGATTGCCGGTGCCGGGGCGAAACAACCGCCGATACTGCGCCCAACATCGGTGTACAACCGTCCATGCCCAGGAGCTGTGCTGCTCGGCAGATACGGCAGGACATCGCCTGATTCGGTTATGATATCAAAAAAGATCCGGTAGATACCATCAGCAGGCAGCTCAAAATTAAAATTGGCTGTCACTTGCCCCTTTCCACCACCCGGCTCTAAAGAGAACTTCGTGTACGTACCGCTGACGGATGCCGAGTAGGGGACATAGGACGTGCCGCCTGTCCAGAGAAAAACCTCCGGGTTGCCGATGGTGAAGTTGTTCATCGGGCAGTTAGTGTTGTTGACCAAGCCCCAAGTCTGCACAAAATCCGGGCCGAGACCGCTGGCGGGTTCTTCCCAATTATCATAGAGGGGCTCACGTTCGGAGCATTCCCAAGGCTCAGGCGGTTCTACAGGGGGTGGCTCTACATTTTCTTCCACAGTGAACTGAAAAACGGAAGACCATCTTGCGGAGGCATTATCACGAACTTTCCAATAATAAGTTTTACCGGTCTCTACAGTCAGAGATGTTCCAAGTTGGAATGTTGTGGAATCGGTTCGTTCTGTCTGACAAGTGTCATCAAGACAAGTTGTAGTAGAAACTCCGTCATCACTCAGCCCGCTAAAGGAACTACTTTCACTGAGTACAATTCGGTATATTGCTGCTCCAGAAACAGACTCCCACTCAAGAGTAGGTGTCGTTCCCTCAAGTATCGCATTATCATCAGGAGCAATAAGAGTGGTTGGTTCTGCTGGAGGGACATAAGTGGTAAAAGTTGCATAAAGCCTTTCCCAATCATCAGGAACAGGCAGAATCTCGCCTTGATCTGTAATAATATCAAATTTAACAGTAAAAAAAGCCTCATTCATAGGAGCAACCGGCATCTCAGCTTCAACAAGTTTGCCGGTTTCGTTCGGTGCAAGATCAAACGTAAGATGATAATTGTCACTGAATGTCGCACCTTCTGGCGTTGGACTTATAGAATGAACTGCCAAACGGTAATTTTTTACTTCACAGGGGGTGAGGCTGCTATTTTTCACATACCAGCTGAACCGTACACCAGACCCAATTTTTACATTATCTGGTAAATTGCCGTTGTCGGTATGCTCAATTATCGGGGTACAACTCGCGGGAGATGCCGCAGCCTCGTTGTTAAGCAACAATATTTTAATTGCCTCAACCGCCGCTTGTGCGCCCTCTGTACTCGCAGCCTGTGACGACGCAGCAAGGCAGAGAAAAACCAGCAGCGATGAAAGAGAATATAAACCGAAAGGCCGAACAAAAGAGGATAAGCGGAACATATCCAGCAGAAAAGTGACGGAGTTGAAAAAACAGCTGGAAATAAGCCTACGGGAACGGCTGGAAGCTGTATTTTGATGGGAGATATCCCTTGCGGACAGCATAATGCACCTCTGGTATTCAAAAAGTAGGTAAGTAGGTAGCCCGGCTATCTCTTACAAGAGACCCTAGGATTTCCGACACCGCCTCGCAACGGCTGTAGCTTTATTCAACTTTCCAGCTCCTCCACCAGAAAGTACAAGATTACATCACTCTCAAGAAAACACTGAAAATAGTTCTTGTCAAGTATTTAAATGTGTTTATGTTTTATTTTGTATAATCTCCCAAGCCCTTTTTATGGCTTTCATTTCCTCCCCGCCCTCTCTCGCATTACCAAAAAAATCTGAGTCGGTTACATGCATAGAAAAAAGCCATTTTTTCTACATGAGCAGGTTGTCGTGTAGAGGAAAACAGCTTTTCGTATACATGAGGGAAGGCACAGGTATATCAGGAGCGTTTTTCTGGGAGTAATTGAAGGAAACTTTTCGGTGGGGAGAATGCTGGGGAAACAAAAACAGGGAGTCAGACTGAACAGTCTAACTCCCTGATATATTTGGTGCGCCAAGCAGGATTCGAACCTGCGACCTACGGCTTAGAAGGCCGTTGCTCTATCCAGCTGAGCTATTGGCGCATACGTGATCTTATTGACCTACTTTCGTAAGGGAGAGACATTATACAAGAGAACGATAAATAAATCAACGTTCATTTCCAGTTGCGTTCTCACAAACTTTACATGCCTCGTCCTGCTCCCAAACCGGGCCGTTTGCCGTATCATGGACAATGATACCTTTTTGCAGGAGTTCAGTTCGGGCCTTATCCGCTGTTTCCCAGTCCCGACGGAGCCGAGCCTCTTCCCGTTGCTCGATCAGGCGATTGATTTCCGGCGCCAGAATACATTGCTCCAAACGGAGAAAACCAAAAACCCGGTTCATTTTCCGGAGAAGAGAGAAAATTTCATTTTTCTGGTCCAGATCGACACTGCCTGCATAGAGGATAGGATTCACCTTTTTGATAAATTCAAACAAGGCACCGATTGCACCGGAGATGTTCAGATCATCATCCAATGCTGTCACAAACTGATCCTCTAATTCAGCGACTAAAGAGCCGATGACCGGGTGCGGAAGCCCTGGATGCATGCAGCCCAGCTTTCGGGTGAACTCGTCAATCCTTTTTAAAGCCTTGCGGATGGCATCAAGTTTTTTATAGGTGAAGTGCATGGACTTGCGGTAATGGACCCCAAGCAGCATAAAGCGAATTTCCCGACCATTATACCCCTTATCCATCGCCTCCTGGAGCGTGACCACATTCCCTGCCTCGCCGGACATTTTTTTACCGTCTTTGAGCAGCATCCCCGAATGGAGCCAGTAATTGGCTAAAGGCTTGCCGGTCAAGGCCTCGGCGATAGCGATCTCATTTTCATGATGGGGAAAGAGCAGCTCCTGCCCGCCGGTATGGATATCAATGGTCTCGCCCAGATGGCGGGTGGACATGGCCGTACATTCGATATGCCAGCCCGGTCGGATGTTGCCCCAGTCTGTCTCGTAAAAGATCCCCTTCTTCAACTCGCCCAGGGTGGAACGTTTCAGCAGGGTGAAATCCCTTGGATTGCCTTTTTCATAATTATCCAGATCAACTGTATGGCCCACCTGAATCATGCTTAAATCAACCCCGGAAAGCTGCCCGTATTTGCTGAACTTTGAAATATCAAAATAGATAGAGCCGTGTTTTTCATAGGCATAGCCCTTATGAATCAGCTCATGGGCGATTTCAATCATATCGGCGACATGCTCCGAGGCCCTGGGATAACCGGAGAAATCATTGATACCGAGAAAATTGATCGCCTCACGGAACAGAGAGATATGCTTATCAGTAAATTCAGCCAGCGGCTCACCGGCCTTGTCAGCTCCAATAATGGTGTTATCGTCAAGATCAGTGAAATTCATAAAGGATTTCACCTCAAACCCCTTGAACTGAAGGTAGCGGATCATCAAATCGGCAACCACCAGTCGACGGCAATGGGACAGGTTGGGCGGCTCAAAGGCAGTTGGACCACAGGCATAAAAGGTTACTTTCCCGGGATGCAGCGGCTTAAAAGTCTCTTTTTTTCGGGTAATGGTATTATACAGACAGAGCTGTCGTTCTTTGGTCTCCAGCTTCTCCTTCCGAATAAAAAGCGGGGTACTCAGGTAGCGTTCTCCCCCGTCCGGAAAAATCGCCACCACATAGCTGTCCTTCTGCTTCTTTGCCTGCTCCATAGCCGCCACCATAGCAGCCCCGGAACTCATCCCGACAAAGACACCTTCTTCCCGGGCTAACAAACGGGCTGTGCGAAAGGCGATCTCATCCCTGACATTAACAATCTCGTGGGGCAGGGCCTTGTCAAATATTTCAGGTTTATAGGACTCCTTCATATTCTTCAGACCCTGAATCTTATGCCCGTAATACGGCTCCACCGCAATAACCCGTACCGCCGGATGGTACTCCCTGAACCAGACCGAAAGCCCCATGGCCGTGCCCGAGGTTCCCAGGGTGGTGATGATATCTGTAACCCGACCTTTTGTCTGCTCCCATATTTCCGGGCCGGTGCTCTGATAATGGGCCTGCCAGTTGGCCGGATTATTAAACTGATCCGTGAGGAAATAACGATCCGGATATTCACGGGCAATGGCATAGGCCTTCTCAATGGCGCCGTCTGTGGAGCGGGCAGCCGGGGTGAGAACAATCTCGGCCCCGTAGGCCCGCATGATCTGCCGTCGTTCTATACTGGCGGATTCCGGCATAATGAGCTGACAACGATATCCTTTGGCAGCACAAACCATGGCCAAGCCGATGCCGGTGTTGCCACTGGTGGCCTCAAGAACGATTTTATCCGGTGTCAATTCTCCGCTCTTCTCGCCGGCCTCAATCATGTTCAAGGCAGGTCTGTCCTTGACCGAACCTCCCGGATTCATGCATTCCAGTTTAGCATGGATTTCTCCGGCTCCCGAAGGACACATTCTCTGCAAAGAGACAAGAGGGGTATTGCCGATAAGATTAAGAAGATTCATCAAACAGGTTCTCTGGTAAAAGAATACAGATTGAAAAAACAGGAAAGAGAAGAAAAAAAATCGGCTTCTTACTCAACTGCTCCGGATTTGTCAGGAAGAGAAAAAGGCTCCAGATTGCGAGCAACAGCGGCCAGCAGTTGGTGCCGGGCCTGATGATAGGAAACCAGGGCCTGCACCAGCCTGCCATAGGTGGCTGTCAGATCCCGCTGGGCCTCATTCAGGCGGACCAACGAGGCTGAGCCTGCCTCATATTCACTTTTTGCCAGCTTACGGTTCTCTTCCACCAGCTCAACCGTCTCCCGCTGCAAACGAACCTGTTCTCGGGCCGCAGCCAACCGGGCGATATCCTGCTGAACCTCGGCAGCAATACTGTTGCGCAATTCCGCATAGGCATATTTCGCCTCTCTTTTGGCCTGACGGGCCTCCAGGACAGCGGCATCCACAGCCCCGCCGGAATAGAGATTCCAGCTGGCGCTCACTCCGAGTGAGGTGCCGAAATCCTCACCGGCGGGGACCGGACCGTCCTGGGTAGTACCGTCTATCTTCCCGACAAGCTGTACTGTGGGCCAATCACCGGCCTTGGCCTGCTCAATACCGGATTCCGCCCCCTTGATCCGTATATCCAGGGCAGTAAGATCAGGACGTGCCTGCAATGCCTCTGCAATGAACGTGTCTCCGTCAGTCCGGGCGGTCCATGTATTATCGGCGGAAATATCACAGTCCTTGTCCAGCTCGGCCAGTTTCACCGTTTCCGGCAGGACAGAATCAGCAAGCCCCAAGAGGGCTGCCAGGGCATAGCGGGCGACCTCGTAATCGCGTTCACTGGTCAACAGACTGTTTTTTGCCGAATTGAGCTGGACCTTCATATTCAATACATCGCTTAATGAGCCGCTGCCCACCTCAAGACGACTCTCGGCATCCTGCAATTGCTGTTCATAAAATTCCTTATTCGCAGCTGCGATTTCAATGGCAGCCAGGGCCAGCTGAGCATTAAAAAAGGTATCTGCAACAGCAGAGGCCAAAATACGCTGCGTATTTTCCCTGCTCGCAGCAGAGGATCGCACCCCGTATCGCGCCTGTTCCTGCTGAAATTTCCGTGCATAGCCGTCAAAGAGAAGCCATGATGCCTGCAACCCCAAAGAACCTACCGTATAGTTCTGGTCGGCAGATGCGTCCAACAGACTGACCGAGTCATACGTATTATCTGAGTAGCGAGCAAGGCCGGTTGATGCGCTGATATCCACCCTGGGTTTATCTGCTGCTACAGCCTGTTGCAGAGCGGCCCTTGCCTGTTCCAGACGAGCCTGAGCAGCACCTGAATTAGGATTTCCCTGCAAGGCTATCTGTTGCGCGGTTTCTACATCCAGCAGTTCAACCTGCGTCAAATCATAGCGCCCTGTTTGCGCCGTTTCTTTTCCCTTCCCCGCCTGCCCTGTAGTAACCGACAGGCAAAGTACGATAAAGACAATGAGATAATATTTCACAAGGTATCCTTATTAATCTGCTGCGTTATTAAGAAAAATGGAGTTCGCTAGGGATGACGGATTTCATGGCTCATCCCTGGTTCATTTTTCTCCTATTGAAACACTGTCATAAATATTTTGCAAAATGTTTTGGGTGTATCTGCGCTTTTAAAGTGCCAATACTCGGCCCGATCGTTGCTTGTAAGTAGGTGAGCAAAAAGAATTTAACATTTTTTTGATGCAAAATTCACAAAAAAATCCGTCCCGATATTTTTCAAAATATTGCACAATTCGCTTTTCAGTTTTTTATAAGATTCGTATGCGGAAGAATACCGGCAGGGGAAAAGGGGGACAGATTTTTTTTCTACGGCCATTTGGCGGGAAAACTGTTTTTGATAAAAAAATAAACCTGTCCCCTTTTCTACTGTTTTACCCCTCCTCCAAAGAGCAAATCTGCGGTAAATTCCGATAGGTTTGCACGTAATCCAACCCATAACCAACCAGAAATCCTTTTTCTATCTGAAAGCCGACATAGTCCATCTGTACATCGACAGCCCGTCGTTCGCTTTTGTCAATCAGGGTGCATATTTTCACTGAGTTCGGTTGATGCCGGGTGGTGAAATATTCCTGCAGCCAGGTCATAGTGATCCCGCTGTCCACAATATCCTCCACGAGCAGAACATCCTTACCTGTCAGATCAAGTTCCGGCTCTTTGGTGAGGGTGATGGAGCCGCTGCTCTTCGTGCCTTCCCCGTAGCTTGCCACCCGGATAAAATCCACTTCCACAGGCAGTTGGACAGCCCTGACTAAATCAGCAAGAAAAATAAAGGCTCCGTTAAGGATGCCGATCACCACCGGCTTTTTACCGGCATAGTCTTTTGTCAGCTGCTGACCCAGGCTGTTGACCCGTTCCTCGATCTCCTGACGTTGAAGAAGCGTTTCTTTTATTTTCATATTCCACCTCGATAAATGAATGAAGGCATGACGTGCATAAATATCCGCCGATCAGGCGCCGGACGTGAAAATTATTCAAGGATAATCGGCAGAGCAGGCAAAAGCAAGTGCTTGTCTTCTGTTTTCCAGTATGGTATCTGCTGTTATGGAGCGAAGTTTCGGGGTGATTGGAGAGTGCTGATTATGGTTATTCCCAAACATGGAAACAGGCGGGCAGGGCAAACAGCGTATTATGGCTGCCAATAGAGCGAGAGAGGGAGATGAAGAATAAAGGATGTGAATACCGTGAAAAGACGAAAAGTTAAAGTTGCGACCCTGGGGTGCAAGGTCAATCAGTTTGAGTCTGCCTCCTTTATCTCCGGGTTCAAGGAGCAGGGATGTGAGCTGGTTTCAGCATCGGAAGAGGCGGACATTTTGGTTGTCAATACCTGTGCCGTAACAGCCAGGGCAGGGCAGCAATCACGTCAGCTGATCCGCAGGCTCAGGCGGAGCAATCCGGAAGCCCGTTTGTTGGTGACCGGCTGCTATGCCCAGCTTACGGGAGACGAGTTGCCGAAACTCATTCCGGATAGCTCACTCATTGTACTCGGCAACGGAGATAAACATCTGGTGGTCAGTACAGCCCTGGCAGAGGGGCAAGCCGTCTCGTTGTCGGTCACGAATGTCGGATTGATCAAGGAAATCTGTCCCCTGCCGGTGCGGCGATTCAGCGGCAGAACCAGGGCCTACCTTCGTATTCAGGACGGCTGTAATAATTTCTGCTCATACTGCATTGTCCCCTATACCAGAGGACGATGCCGGAGCCTCCCGCTGGCTGATGTCCTTGCTCAGGTCGAGGTCTTTGTTGAGGAAGGCTATCAGGAGCTGGTGGTCACCGGTATCAATGTGGGCAAGTATGGCCTGGATCTGACCGAGGGAGAGGATATTTACTCTTTGCTGGAGACCCTGTGCCGTTGTTTTCCGGCAATACGGATTCGTCTCAGTTCGGTGGAGCCTGCCGAGGTCAATGAACGTTTGTTGGATCTCATGACAGGGTTTGCCAATTTCATGCCGCATCTCCATATTCCTCTTCAGAGTGGGGATGACGGCGTGTTGACGCGAATGCAGCGCAAATATACAATCGAGACTTTTGCCGAGGTGGTTGAGCGGGTGCGCACGGTCTTGCCCCATGCGGCGATCGGTTGCGACATCCTGGCCGGTTTTCCCGGTGAGGATGAACAGGCTGCGGAAAACAGCTTTTCGTTTCTTGCGCAATTGCCGATTACCTATCTCCATATTTTCCCTTATTCCCTTCGTCCCGGTACTGCTGCGGCGAAATTTGCCGATCAGGTGCCCGGTCCGGTTAAGGATGCACGGGTCGCTCGTTTACGGGAGCTTGATGTGCAAAAAAAGGCGACTTTTTATCAGCAGCATTGCGGAACAGAACAGAGGGTGTTGCTTGAGGGGGGGGACGAACAGACAGGTCTGTTCAAAGGATTTTCAGAGAACTATATTCCTGTTCGTTGCAAAGGGGATGCGCGTTTAGCTGGAAATTCGGTGGGAA
>Ga0316189_10003636_pt1 | contig 14965 bp, 18 predicted proteins | sample LowCovwburrow_MG_FD_204930 | JGI IMG/M metagenome (GOLD analysis project Ga0316189, IMG submission 204930) | Coastal sediment microbial communities from Maine, United States - Lowes Cove worm burrow | ecosystem: Environmental > Aquatic > Marine > Coastal > Sediment | place: USA: Maine...
GCGAGCAAGTCGTCCACCATGTCCGTTATGTCGGTTTCGAAACCGCTCATTTACTCGTTTGCGATACGGACGCGCAACTGGTCGATGCTGAACGTTCCCGGCGAGTCATCGGATGACTTTTCCAAATGCGCCAGAAGATACAGCGGGCCGGTAGCGTCGGTTAATACGAACGTGGAACCGGTCAGAACCGCGACACCGTCGATGTAAAGCAGAACCCCCGCCGGATCGCGCCCGTCGATGACGAACGAAAACGGAGTGCCCAAAACGGCGTCAACAGTGGTGTCGACAGTGGTGACTTCAGTCGTCCCGTCGTCGCTTTCCGCCATAATGTTGAGCGACGCGCCATCGACGTGAAGAAACACGCTTTCGGCGATCGTGTCGGCATCACTGGCGTGCGTTCCGCTCGCGACTCCGATGTTGAAGTCAACCGCGGAGGCATCGCCGTTCGTGATGATGTTGACGATACCTTCGACTATCCAGTTGGAATCGACAGAGAACCCGCGCGTCGACAACAGGTCGACTTTCTGCGCTTCGGCGGTCGTTCCCAGAATCAGAACGTTTGAGCCACCATGTCGTTCGACGTGTGGCACTTCAACAGTCGTTGAACCGACAACAGTCTTGACGATGGCGGTCTTTGCCGCGTGAACTGCCAGGTCGACCAGATACGTCGCTTTGACGTTCAGATTAACCTTGCCGGTCACAGTGGCGGCGGCGACGTCACCAACGGCGACACCGAGATAAAAGTCTTTGTCGCCGGAAGGCGCCAAAACAGCGGCGTTGGCGGAATGGTCCCACCAGATTTCGCAACCGTCAACCCAGACCAGGGAAGCGGCTTTTGTGACGATGTAAATCCCTTCGGCGCTCGCCGAACCGAGTGAGCCAGCGGCGACGTCGGTGGGAATAACGGCGGCACGACCATCCGGCAAGCACACAACCTGACCACCAGTAGCGGCGGCGACAGGTGTGTAATCGGCGGTGTCGTTACCGTCCTGGTGCAGTAGTGCTTCACTCATAGTTACGTGTTCCGTTTCAGTAATAGTTGAACAGTGTCACGGCCTGATACGCACAGACCGTTGCGAAATGCTACGCGCATAGGGTGCGCGTGTTACCTCGCGTTCTTCGTTGCTGTGTTCCCCTTCGTGGCGGTTTCCTTGGCTACGACAGGCGGGTCATCCTGCCCACATTTCGCCACCAGTTCCCGCGCCGCTTCAACGGGAATATCTACTTCTTCGCCCGGACGTTTCATGGCGAAATCTTTCGCGGCCTGAACGTCGCCGATGGAAACCAACACGTCGTGGAGGTCGCCAGCCGGTAACGCCAAAGAATCGCCGTAGGTTACGGCATCGAGTTTTTTGACGATGCGGTCCAGTGGTGAGCCCTTCACAACAACGTCGTCGACCAGGTATTCGCTTTTCATAACTCTGTCTGTCTTTCAGATTGTAAGACGGTGGAAGAACGTGTCAGCCGCGCCCCCCGTGGAGGACGCGGCAGACAACGCGATTGTTTACGCCGCGCCTTTGCTTTTCACAGCACCGACGTACTCGGCCTTGTCACAACCGAAGTCGTGATATCCGCGGAATTCGACGCCGAGAGTATCGAAGTCGGCGTCCGCGCTTTCGACGGTTGGTTGCTGCGATCCGTTCAGGAACGAAACGACCATTGTCGCGTAGACTTTCGGATTGTCCAGCAGATACCACGCAGTCGAACTGTAGTTGGTGAACGACGAATCGCTCAACCACGGCACGATCAGCGGCAGGTACTTATTGGCGTAGATGTTGGAGTTGGCCACGGTCGTTCCGCCGCCATAGTTCTGGTTTTTGTAGAACTGTTCACCAACAACGCTCAGTTCGGTGGGCAACAGAAGAATCTGCGGCTCACCACCGACGCGCCGACTTCCGTCAGCCGTTGGCGTCTCCATGTTGCGGAACGCGTTGAGGCCGAGTTGAAGCCCGACACCATCGGTCAGCAGCGTAGTCGTGGCACCAGTAATGTAATTACCGCGCGCCGACGTGAAGAACGCCGCGTTGTCGAGGAACTCAGTCCAGAACAGGGTCGACAGTTTCTCTGCCGCGCCCATACCCAAACGCTTCCGAAGATCATCCAGCGCGCCCATGTCGTCGTTGATAATATCTTCGCGGGTCAGCGAGAACATTTTCGCGTACGTCTTGGCGCTCCGGGTGTAACTTTCTTCTCCGGTCGATCCGTGCTTAATTTTCCCGCCCGGTCCGAGCTCTTCGTAAGTCATGTCATCGAGCATCCTGTAACTGGTTACAGTTTTGAAGTCGGACACCGATTTAATTTCGGCGATTTCCTTCCACAAAGAATGCTGTTCGTTCATCTCGTAACCGCTCAACAGTTCTTTGTTGGCGATGTTGCTGAAGATGCCCGGAAGCGACACGGTCGAGAACGCCGCCTGGAGAGAATCCTGTCCGCCGCCGAAGGCCGCTTTGAGGACACCGCGCAGGTTTTGCTGATTGATCCGCTGCCCCGCCGAAGCTACATAGCCGTTGACGGAAGCCGCCATCAGCAGAAGTTGCTGAAGGCCGATACCGGCGCGACCAAACTTGGTGTGAGCCGCCTGAAGCGTCTGGTCGTCGTACTGCTTTTCATGGCCCGGAATGTTCCGCGCCTGACAGATAGCGGCCTCCAGCACTAACGGCGCGGTGTCTTCCATCCGCGTGTTGGAAGGCGCGCGGTTCGTTACCCCGGCCTTCAGTACGGCGTTTTCGGCCTGCATCGGAGACCAGTTCTCAGAAACGGCGGTCGCCAGGATCTTCGGGTGGCCCTTACAAACGGTCGAAAGTTGTTCGTGACGCTGTAACTCAGCGGCGTGCGCGGAACGCATACCGGCGAGCATAGTTTCCTGAGCCTTAACGCCTTCCAGTTCGAGAGCAGCGCCGGTAGCGGCGGCTGTCACGTATGGAGGTGAAACAGGCGCGGCTGCAACGGGTGGAACCGCGGCGGCTGGAACCGGTGCCACTGGTGGCGCTGGTGGTGCTGGTGGAGCGTCGCCACTGGGGTTCATACTCGCATCATACGCCAGCGTCAGTGCCGCCAGATCGTCTTCGCTGATCGAAGCCGGGTCGAGGCCCAACCCCGCCAGCCATTCTTCAAAACTCATAGTCGCTGCCCCTTTCAGGAGTCTACGGGAAGCCGCTTTCGCGGCGAGGTTGACTGCAGTCGTCCAATCGGCACCCGCCGGCAGGACGCTCGTCTCGTACATTTCAGAATTGCGCGCCACTAATACCGGCCCGCGGAACGTTTGCTTGTTCACAGTAACGGTGTGACCCGCGTCGACGGTCTGTAGCGTGCCGATTCGCACGCCTATACTCGCCTGCCATCTCTGGCCTTTGTCGTGTTGTTCTACGACACCAAGCGCCAATTGCGACGTCGCCGTGACGATGCCGCCGAGCGATATCGTTTTTCCGTTGTTCGTGATTTTGTCTGTACTGCCGAGCGTAGCCTCTACGGTCGCTTTGTGGTCGATCAGTAGCGGGATTGACTCCGGATATTCCAGCGTCTCAAGGTCTACCACCACCGGCTGTTCGAACCCCTCAACAGGGAGCGGTCCGCCGTCGTATGCTTCGACAGTGAATCGGCGCGGTTTCCCCGGCACACCCGCCGCTTTTAACGACACGTGACCGGCCATTGTCAGAACAGCGGCGGACTTGTCGTTCGCCGCACGCAACACCTGACCGCTCGCGGCGGCAGATATCGCGGGATTCTGTTCGGGTACGGGTAGTGGCGGCCCACTGATTGCGTCTTCCATTAGCGCGCGTATCCTGTCGGGACTGAGTCCAATCGACATCAGGGTTTGCTCGGCAAGCACCGCGCCCATTGTGCCGTCACGCAAACCGTCGAGGACTTTGTTGATTCGTTTCAGATTATTGTTGAACGCGCGCTGTCCGAGTTCGGTGTACTCGCCTTGTGGCGCAGAACCTTCGGCGGCCGGGTTCGGCGTACCGTCCTGAAGTACCGGCGCTGTCGTTTGAAGGATCGGGTTCAGGATCGCCTGAATCATCGGATCGGTCATGGACGGGAACGCGGACTTCATGACGTTCACCGCGCTGTCGGCAGGAAGCAAACCGCCAGATACCTGTGTCACGATCTCCAATAGGCTGGCGATCTGCGCGCCGTTCAGTGCCATTTGCTGAACAGTCTGCTTGTCGCCGGTCTCGCCGGTCTGTTCGTCGACTGGTCCCGCTTCCGGTGCGTCCGGACTGACGCCGAACCGCGTCTGGAACAGTGTTTTCCGTAGCGTCTCGGCGTCCACGCCATAGTCGCGCGCCATGTCGTCCGTCAATGTTGTGTAGTCGCGCCCACGGCGGCCAGCCTCTTCTGACGGACTGGTCTGCCCGGACGTCAGTCGTTCAGTCGCGGCGCGCGCCGAAATGAATTCGTCGAGGTTTGGCAACGGTGGCCAAAAGAACTCATAGCCAATGTCGATCAGGGCGGGCATCCCTTCCAGGAGGCCGGGAACGTACACGCAGTCCTGAAGGAACCACCACCATATTTTCTCAACGACCTTTAGCTGCATACGATCCTGCTCGGTCAGCACTTCCGGTTCCCAAACGTTTTTCATGTCGCCTTTCAGCGACGAAAAGTTCGAGTCGCGGGAAGTGCCCGCGGCGAGCGCGTAAGGCATCGATGTACAGCGGCAGAATGAGGTCAGCGCCTGACGCTGAAACCCTTCGTACTGCGGTCCGGGATGCTTACCGTCGACCTGGCTGATATCCCAGCCGGCAGGCAACGTGGTGAGCATGTTGTAGGCGATTTCGATCTGCGCGAAGTCGTCCGGCGAATTGGTCGGATCGAGCGCCGAAGACGTTGACTTCAGGTACGTTGCGAGGTTCGCTGCGGTCTCCGCTGCCAACAGGGTCGCCATCTCCTGTCGACGCATGATCGGAAGCGTGTTCAGAGCAGACGTTGCGCGCGGTATGCCCCGGACTTGTCCCGGACGATCACGGCGCCACAAGTGGATCACGTCGTTCGCTTTGTACCAGCGGCCCTTCATGGTCGGCGCGAACGTTGTTTCGCCCGGATGATGGTCAAGGAAATAATACTCAACCTCATTTGTGTTTTCATCGATACGCACGCCGTCGTCAACCAGCGGGTCGCCGACCATCATTCGCGACCACGGGTCTGTGCACTGTTCCGGCTCGTATGTTCGAAGGTCCAGGCTGATCGGGTGGCGACTCGGCCGCTGAGTGCGCTGAATGAACGTCTCGCCGTCCTTCCAGTACGTGACCAGCGAACCGCGCAGGATCTCAGATAGTTCCTGTTGCTTACACCAGGTCTTCCACGCGGCTTCGAGTTTGCGATTTCCGGCGGCGTTCAGTGTGGTGACCTGAAGGCGCGGACCTTTGCCCACTATGTGATTCGCGGCGGTCTGGAGGATGCCGCTGTACCATGAGTTGTTGTCGGCTTCGTACCGTGACCGTTGACGGCACAGCTTACGAACTGCCGGTGACGTGGCGGCGCGGGCGGCAAGTGAGTCCGCGGCGGCCCAATGGTTCGAGTTGTGGACGGTCGTTTGCGCCAGGTCGAAGGACGCGCGCAGGTCTTTCGGCTTCGATGGCGGAATCGGTGTCCCGGTGTGGTCAAGTAGAGCGCTCACCCCGCACCCCCGCCTGGCTTGATTTGCTGCATCCGAAGGCCGGTACGCGCGACTGTAGAATTAACGGCCTCATTCGCAGCCCGGAATTGCTCCGCTTCGATCAGGTCTTTGGAGGACCGCCGTGTCACCGATACGCCGTCGTTTGACGTTGACAGGGACTTCAGCGCTTCCGATTCAATTCGATCAGTTATGTCGCTCATGTGCCGCGTTGTGCCGCATTCCGCGAACTCGGTCAACAGTCTTTCGCCACATATAGCCAAAGTGTGGAAGTTTACGCCGCAATCCTGACGATATGGCCGGTCTGAAGGCAAAAGAACACGTCGTCAGCGATTCGTTGGTACGTTTCGGCGCCGACGTCGATTTCCGTTACGGGGCACATCAAGACGCCGAAAGGCGTCTCAGTCGGGCAGAGTCCTACGCGCATAGTGTGCGCGTGTTTCTGTAGCTCAATGGTCGCGATCATGGGTCTACCCCCGGCGCGGGCGCGTGTTACGGGTCTGAATTACTCGCTCTGACGTCACGTTAAGTTTACCGCATTTCGGGTTCGGGCAACGTCTTTCCCGGATAATGAAGCCCGGCGTACGGCGGACACGGTAGACGCGCGGAAGGTTCTCACCGCATTCCCCGCACTCCAGCCCGCAACCGGGCAGCTTAAAGGTTCGCCATCTTTCGTCTGTCATCGTGCCCCCGGTATCTTGAATGTCCGGAACTTACGCGCCGCCGAAACTGCTTGCCCCTTCACAACACAGCCGAGCATCGAGGCCGCCACGTGGTTTCCATAGAACGTGTCGAAGAAGTCGTTGTCGCGTCCCGGCAGGAGTTCCCAAACGACGCCGGGCACGTTGTCGTATGTGATCGCCTTCGGTTCTTCGGCGGTCAGATGTTCGGCGAGCAACCTGTTTTCGTGGGGTTCGTTGCCCGGAAGCATAACGGAAGACGGCGCGGACGTGGCGGTCAACAGTCGGCGCGCCGCCACCGACTTCCAGATATTGGCGTCGTGTTGAACGTGGTAGGGCATCGTCGTGCGCCGCTCAACCCAGTGTGATCCGGTCTGGATATCGCGCTCGTCACCCCACAAATGGACCGGCTTCCTGCCCGGTTTCGGCGTTGCCCCGCGCGCCGGTCGCAGGATCGGTCGGTGTTCGGACGCCATTATCTGCCCCGATATCAATCGGTTGTGGCCGCCGTCTGCCCAGTCCTTCAGGATCAGGTCCGGACGCATCAGGTTGCCATCTTCGGTCGGCCAGCCGCGGACCAGGTGGCGTTCCAGCGACTGGTGGGCGACAACGAAGTTTTCTTCCCACGATACATCGGGGTCGCGGTCGGATATGCGGCTGATCAAGTCGCTTTTCCTGAACATGGCGCGGTCCTGATCTGGCCAGGTACCATAGTCGACGATCCAGCCAGTGAAGTCCTGTTTCCACGCGCAGACCATCCACCACAGCACCTCGTCGGAACTGTCGATGAAGCCGGTAAGGTACGTCGCGCCGTGTGGGACAACGCCACGTGGCACGTTCGAACAGCGCGCCAGAATGTCTTTCTGGTTGAGCCGCAACCCGCTATCGTTCGCCGGACGGGCGCCGATCTGTTGAATGTCCGTCCGGAAGAAGTCCGGCCGTGTGGCTCGAATGGTCATCAGGGATTGCAGCGCTGACACTTCGCCCGGTTCTTTGTCGTACTCCCACGCCACCCGCGCGCCTTCGTCCATGTGGATTTTGTTCGCCACGTAGAACGACTGCGCCCGTTCCTTGCCATCTTCCGCCGTCGCGCCTTCACCGAGCAGCTTGGCGTACACTTCCCACAGGTCCATCCTGACGGGCATCTTCAGGATGGACGCATGTCGCGCGCTGTTCCAGTCCGGGTGAAGTTTTCGATTCAGGAAGCGGTCTGAAAGGCAATCGTAGTTTCGGACGGTGCAAACCATAATCTCACCCATGTCGGCGGCGAGGCCCTTCATTCCGCCAAATACGGTCGTCACTTTGTCTTCCAGGGACTCAGTCATTCCCGGCGACTTCGCGCTCTGGGGCGTCTGGACGTCGTCGTAGATGATCAGGTCCGGGCGAATGGTGATACCGTGGCGGTCCACGAACGCCAAACCTGAGGCATCCGTCGCGTTGATCGAGTACGGCGCCACGTGGGCCTCACAGGACAGCGCGTTGTGGATATCCGGGAAGACGATGCGGCCTTTGTCGTCTTTCGGGTGTACGGTCAGCAGACGGCCGTCCAGGCGATATTGGCGCTTCGGTTGCGCGTGTTTCAGAAGTAACGGCAACAGTTCTGGAAAGTCTTCGAGCAATATCTCCGACGACTTCAGCATCGCAAAGAAATTCTCTCGATGCTCTGACGCCTTCGGATCGGTCGCGCCGACAAGCACGGGAAACCGCCGGTGTCCGTTGACTACGGCCCAAATGGTCGCGAGTCTGGCGCACGTGGATTTCAGACCACCACGGCGGACCGCGTGGCATTCCCTGGTCCCGTCCTCAACAACGGACTGAAACTTCTGCATCATGACGCGCTGGTATGGCGACCACGGCAGATAGAACGTGGCTTTGAAATACGTCTCGGCGAACAGAATGATATCGGCGGAACCGGCGTCACGGCGGGCGGCGTCTTTGATCTCCGGAAGCGGCCCGATCTCCTGATTGCTTGCGGTCCGTCTGTTAATGATACCCGCAACACGGTGCGACTCGCGGTCATCCGGCGCTCTGATCGGGTTCGATAACCCGGACGCTTCCCGCTCCATCAGCGCCGCCATCACTTCCGCCTCCGTCGCCGGGTCCTGTTGGGCCAGCCAGTCTTCTAGCTCGGAGTCGCTCAGCAATTCGATCAAGTCGAGTTCGTCTGTCGGAATCGTCATTCTGCACGCTCACCCCAACGTTGACGCTGGTCACCGGCGGCCCGTTCATAGCGTCGATGTTTTGCTTGTTGGCGGCGATCAGCGCGTTCGATGCGGATATCACACTCCTTGTCGGTGACGCGGGGTCGAGGGCGATACGCGCGAGTCTGTTGATGACACCGGCGCGAATCTCCGGCGACATTGGCCATTCTTCTTTGACCGCGCGCGCCATCATCCGCGCGTCCTGAACGGTTGTAGTCGTCGTGTTTTCACTCATTGGCGAACAGGTTTGCACAGTTCAAGAAACTCAGACCGCGCCGCTTGCGACTCCAACAGTGTACCACGCATTGCGCTGGTCACCATAGTTGCATCCGGTTTCCGGACACCCCGGCACGACATACAAGAGTGACTGGCGCGGATCACAACCCCCACGGCGATCGTGTTGATGTGCTTCTCCATCGAGTCGGCGATCTGCTCGGTCAGCCGTTCCTGAACCTGTAAACGGCGCGAGTAACAGTCGACCAGCCGCGCGATCTTCGACAGGCCGACAACTTTGTCCGCCGGGATGTAGCCAACGTCGGCGGTTCCGCCAAAGGGCAACACGTGGTGTTCACATAACGACGTGAACGGAATCCCTGCGACGACCACCATGTTGGCACACTTGACGTCAAACTGGCGCGACAGGATTTCGGCGGGGTCCTGGTGGTTCCCCGACGTCATCTCGCGCAGTGCTTTGATATACCGCGCCGGTGTGTCTTCCAGTCCGGGGCGCGACGGGTCATCGACGCCCTTCAGGATCAGCCGGAAGGCGTCTTCCAGCGCTACCTGATCCGAAACGCGGCCTTGTGTTCCTGTAACGAAATCCGCCAGGTTGGATTCGTCTTTACTAAGTCCAGGCACCATTGTGAGTTCCTTTGATTGACTGTCGGCCCGTCGAACGCCGGCGACAGAATATAGTGCGTCGCGTTCACGCGGGTTTTTGGGATTCCCTGACCGTACGCGCGTACGTACTTCACTTCATCGGCGGACAACTGTTTGATCGCGTGTTCCGCGACTTTCGGCGACACAGTCACCCAGTCGATATCCGGCGGCAGTTCGATGCTTCCATTTGTTTCGACGGCGACTTTGAAACCCGCGTCATGCAGCGCGTCGATAAGCGGCGAGTCCAATTGAAGGCCCGGTTCCCCGCCCGTGACGACGACCCAGCGACACCGCCCGGCTTCGTCAACAACTGCTTGAACCAGTTCGGCGCGCGTCAGATCGCGACCGGATGCGAATTCCGTATCACACTGGAACCCGCCCGGCGACTTTGGTCCCGGCGCGAGGTCGCACTCCAGGTTACATCCCGTGAAACGAAGGAAAACGGCGACCGTTCCGGCCCGTATTCCTTCACCCTGGACAGTCAAAAAAACTTCGTTCACCCGATATTTTTTGACGCGCTTCTCTGGCGAAACGGACATTTTGGCCTTTCTGTCGACGCGCTTTGATCCGTTGTTCATTTCGTCCCGTTGAGAACGTATAGTGTGTTTGACAGTCACTTCAGAACAGAAACGAAAGGCACCACCATGACAGACTCGACAGACCCGATCGCGGACATTAACTGTATTCACTGCGGCCCGTCAAGAGTACCGGTCGACAGCGACCGCGCGTTCTGCCCGCGATGTGGCGCGGAAAGCTGCATCCTTGAGGACGCGCCCGTTGAGACAGATGACAGCGAACCGGCCCCCGGACCGAACGCCGAACAGGAAATACAGGACGCCGAATCGGAAATGGAAATGGGCCGCCGTCTTGTTGGGTTCAGCCGGATCGGCCGGGCGCGGGTTCGGAATCATATCCGGTTCAATAAACACTGTGTGTCGCACGGACACGGCGACAGACTCGTCAAGGCGCGGGTGTTTTACGCGATGGACGGCCACGTTAGCGGTCAACCGTGCGTCACCATTTACGCGCGGGACTTTTCCCGGAAACTGAAAGTGTTGTTCCCGGAAGAATACGTGAACACAACGAACGCGCAGGAAGACCACCACGATGAAGGTTGCGTCCGATTGTTCGAAGGCCACTGGTGGTATCACGCCGCCAGAAAGCGCGCCGGAATGAACCTGACGCAGCAACGGATTCAGAACGCCGAACAGACCCAACGGTCGCGAGAGTTGCAGGAGGCAGCGCAGACCCAACGTGAAGCGTAGAATTGAGAGACGCGGGGCGTGTCGGTCACGTCCCGTACTGACTGAGTTTTTGAACAGGAGTTTTTGCCATGTCTAAAATACAAATGACCGCCGTCGCGCTGGTTCTCTGTTGTCTCGGTGTGTTCGCCGTTACGACGCTGAACGGTGACGCGCGAACCAGCCGGATTCCGCCGAACGAAACGGTACACGAACGCGAAATCCGCGAATGGCTGGAGTCGAACGAAGGTTCGGCGATGGGGCAACGATCATGGAATGCCGACGACCTGGGGCTGATCGCCGGCCAGATTCGAATCGAACTGACCGAAGTCGCCGCCAAATTTGGAATGACAAGCACCGACTGAACCGCGCCGAAGTCGCCGCGGGTAACCACCACTACCACGAACGAAAGACAGAATGATGCCTCTACACGATTCAGAACAGTTAAGCCGCGCCATCCGGGAAGCCGACGAACGAAAGGCCCGGACTGGCAGACTCCAGAGCGCCGCCGACGACCTGCGACGCGCCTACCAGAAGATCACGCCGGTCGACGAGTTTATCGTTCCGGGCGATGACCTTCGGCGGTTGACAGACCGCGGCAAGGTCTATCCCGGCGAGCTACTATCTTCAGAGATTGACCCGCGCCGGGAGTTCGTCCGCGCCATCGTCATTGATGGCGACCAGATTGAAACCGTCCGCTTCTACAACCTGGACGACTGGGTGTTCTTCACTGACCCGCAGACGGAGTACGTGCCGATCCGGTTCGACTACAACGAATGCAACCCAACGGACGTGCGCGGGTTCCTCCGTTGTATGGCGATGGAATGCTAGGCAGATCAGACGCGACAGAAACCACCACCACCACCACCAATCGAAAGGCAATTCGATGGCCCACTTACCAACGTTCACGGCCGACATTCTCCGCGAGCGAATCGTACTGACTTTAGCCGCCAACCAAACGGCGCCAGGTGTTCGGGGAATGCTTATCCGCGACCTGACAGACCAGGTAATCGCGCTGCACGGCAACCCGATGGAACGACCGCGGTCCAGTGAAGACGTCGGCCGCCTCCGGTCGCGCGTCGGGAAAGTCGCCCGGTTGCTGACTCAGTCAAACGCCGTCGAACTGACCGGCGCCGGAAAAGGCAACACGTATCGATACGTGCCCGTTATGGAACGACAGGACCGCGCCGCCGTCGCCGCCGAGACCGCGCGACTCGGCAAAATGGACGACTGTATGCTGACGTTTTTCAGCGCCAGAAACGTCAGCGCCGAACGGACCGGGACGCCCGGTCGGCTGGACGTTGACAGTTCCTCGCTGCGCGCGTACCTGGCCCGCTGCGTGGCCGACGGCGACACGCTCGCACGTGTAAATTCCGGACTTTCTGACGTCCACAACCAACTGTCCAACAACGGGACGAATTAAATACGGAAAGTTTTTCTGTATTCTCGCCAACGCGCGCCCTACTCGCAGAGAATCCGTAGAGAAACGGGACGAATTCAGTGATCCATTCTGTAATTCGTCCCGTTCCTAGCATAGAATGGTACGTGAGACGGGAAAACGACAGAAACCAAACGAAAGGCAAGATGATGAAAAACGATGGAATCAACCCCTGCGACGTCAAGAACTTCGAAGTTCAGTCTGACAGTGTTCAGTTTATCACTGACGACGGCATCGACCGCAACGTTCCCGACGACGACGAATTTGTCGCCTACCACGGCAACAAAGTGTTCGCGAAAGTGGCAATCAGCGAACCGGACGACTCCTTCGCACGGAACGACGTGATTGATTTTTACGTAGTCGACGGCGAAGTGTTTTTCATCGACCCCTCGCTTGACGGACTGTGTCGCCTTCCGGCGGAATGGACACAGTCGCGAGTTGAGAAGAGTCTGCGCGAGATGATGGAAGCCGGACTGTAAAAATCGAACCACCGCCGCCGGACAGTCCGGCGGCCTTTCCTTCCGACAGAAACGAAAGACAGAAACAATGACGGCAATTTGCGACCAGATCGACACGGGCATTTTTGACGCGGTCCTGACAGTGACCTTTAACAACATCGCGCGCGACGAAATCTGCGTGTGGGTCTGCGCCGACCGCGCCAGTTACGACGCCGCCATCGTCAAACTGACCGCCGACAAAAACTGCGACGTTCTCCAGTCCGGACCTAGCCACGTCGCCCGCTGAATCGAACCACCGCCGCCGGACTGTCCGGCGGCCTTTCCTCCTGACAGAAACGAAAGACAGAATGATGGCCGGGTTTTACCACTACCTGACACGCCGAGTGCCGCGACCGAATGGCGAGGGGTGCGTTGTGGTCAACAGTGTTATCGGCTCCAACGCCCGCAACATTGACGACGCCGCCAATGAGCGTTCGAAGATCGCCGCCAACTACGATTCGGCGACCATCGTCGCGTTGACGACTCATGATCGCGGGTACGGCCCGGCATGTCTTCACCGATGACAACTGAATCGAACCACCGCCGCCGGACTGTCCGGCGGCCTTCCTCCTGACAGAAACGAAAGACAGAATGATGGCACAGCAGAAATACAACGTCGAACTGGCAAACATCGAAGGCGAAAACGCCGCGGAATTCCGGGACCTGATCGGCGCGGGAACCCTGACGATCACCGACGGCGACGCCTGGTTCCGCGACGTTAGCTTCCGGGACGGCACTTACACGCGCCGAGTGACGCCGAAACGCATCATTATCACAAGCCGCGCCTCCGGTTGCGTTTATCGGTTCACCCGGACCGCGCCGCCTGTCACCACAAAGGTTACGTTCAGCGCCGAAGACGTGGACGCCATTGTCCAACAGGCGAACGGGCTGATCGAAGCACTTGGTGACGTTCTCAGCGAGAACCAAGTCGCCGACCGAATGCGCCCGGACGTCCAACGGTGGCAGATGGCCGCCGAGCAGATCAGAAATATCGCGCACCGATGTGGCGACAAATCATAACGACCACCACTACCGCCGCCGGACTGTCCGGCGGCCTTCCTTCCGACAGAAACGAAAGACAGAAACAATGACCGTTGCCCTCCGCTTTCACCAGCAGTTTACACTGAAGCCGCAGGAACTCGCCGCCGACCATCCGGACGCGACTTTCAAGTTCCAGCCGCGGAACGACTTGCCGTTCGTCGCCACTACCGCCGCGCTCGCCATCTATTCCCTTGATGAAATCGTATGGATGCTGACCAGGGTCCGCGACCTGGCGCGCGAACGGAACGGACTGGACTATCTCCAGGTCTTCGAAACAACCCGCAGCTCGCACCTGTGGTTCATCGAGAACAGCGAATCAATAACGGCACTTCTGCCGAGCGATTACTAAGCGACCACCACTACGGCCGCCGGACTGTCCGGCGGCCTTTCCTTCCGACAGAAACGAAAGGCAATTCGCAATGTCCACCATGATTGAACCGGCATTCAGCCATACAACCCATAACGGAACGTTCACCGTCCACAACAGCGCGACCGGCGTACACCGCACGTTCAGGATCAAAACGCAGAAAGACGACTCAAACTTCGCCCCCGGTGAGCGCGTCATCGCGATGCTTACCGGGCCGGATAACACGTCGGACTTTCGCGGGTTCGGGTTCGTGAAACCGGACGGCCGAATCGCGGTCTGGCGCGCGTATCGCACCGATACGTGGCTGGCGAACGTCCGGTTGATTGAGAACCTGACGTCGGCGCTCGAACGGTGGCCGCAACTTTCCGTTGAATGGTCAGTGAAGTGCCGACAGTGCAACCGGGACCTGACCACGCCCGAGTCAATCGCCGACGGTATCGGCCCGATTTGTAGTGGGCGACAGGAAGGCTAAACCGGACCGCGCCGCCCTCTTCGCCTCCACGGGACGAATTCGGATTGTTTTCGTCCCGTTCTTCTGACAGTATTCCGCCAATGGAATATCCGACCCTGACACCGCACGGAGCAAACGAAATGAAAACGCCGACACCCGCCGACCTGTTACGTATTTTCTGCGAAGGATGCGCCTACGACACTGAGAACGCCGCCGGTCCACTGGCGGCCATTCAGGTAATGGACTGTGACTGCGTCGATGACCTGCCGGACACGGTGACCGGTGACGCGCTGTATTTTCTCCAGGGCGTTGAAACGGACCTCAGCGCCACCACGCTTCTGACGACGGACGAATTCGTCAAGATCGCCATCGGGCGAATTATCGACATACTCGCCGCTTGACCGCTGCGACCCTAACGAAAGAAAGACCGATGCCTCTACTCAAATGCTCAACCCGGAACGCCAGCCACGTCGCAGAGACGATGCGGGAAGACGTCGACCGTTACCTGGTGCAGAAGGCGGTGACCCGTCTACTGTGGAACAATCTTGACGCCATC
>Ga0316189_10003637_pt1 | contig 14962 bp, 8 predicted proteins | sample LowCovwburrow_MG_FD_204930 | JGI IMG/M metagenome (GOLD analysis project Ga0316189, IMG submission 204930) | Coastal sediment microbial communities from Maine, United States - Lowes Cove worm burrow | ecosystem: Environmental > Aquatic > Marine > Coastal > Sediment | place: USA: Maine...
TCAATGACGCACTGATCCACACAATGACCTTGGATGATGTGTTTGTGCCCTTATTTCCCATGCTATACGGAAACAGGCAAGTAGATCCCGTGCGCAACAACACCGCCAATTTTGGCGTCAGTCCTTTTACCTACGATGTGGACCAAGTCCTCAGCGCTGCCGCAATTGATACCAGCGAGCTGATTCTAGGGTGGGGTGATGCCAATGATGAACGTACCCCACGCATCATCGGCCAAACCCTGGCAACCACCCCGGAAGAGACCAGTAGAACCATTGTCCTGGCCGACCTTGTCACCGTAGACCCCGACGCTATACCCCGAGGCGGCGGGCTGGTGCTCAACGTCGGCGACGGCACCAATTACACAAGAAGTGGCAATACGATCACGCCCGCCTTCGACTATGACGGCAAACTCGCAATTCCCGTCACGGTCAGCGACGGCACCTTCTCTAGCCGATCCTTCCGCTTGATCCTTGGCGTGACCAACATCAATGATTCCGCCATGATCACCGGGCAGACCGCTCTCGAAACCCTGGAGGATGTGGCCCTCCCAATTCCGCTGACAGCCCTAAGTGTGACGGACGTTGACAATATTTTCCCCGATGATTTTAGCCTGAATATCGGAAATGGAGGCCACTATACCCACAGTGGGGACAGCATCACCCCCGAATTGAACTACAGTGGCGTCTTGACCGTTCCGGTCAGCGTCAACGACGGCGAAGATGACAGCAATGTCTTTCAGCTGGCAATCACGGTAACAGCGGTCAACGATCCACCGGAGGTCACGGACCAGGTTATCCTGGCGACACCTGAAGAAACCGGCCTGACCCTGACATTGGCAGACCTCACGATTGTGGATCCTGACAGCGGCATGGGCAGTTTCAACCTCAACGTTCAGGCCGGCGACCATTACGCACTTACCGGCGCTACGATCACGCCCGAGCAGGACTTTAATGGCATTCTCAGCGTGCCGGTTACAGTGGACGACGGCATGGATACCGGCCCCTCTTTTGACGTGGCCGTCACCGTCACTGCGGTCAACGATGTCCCCGAAATTGTCGCCCAACTGGTGGCCCTATCCACGCCACCTGGTATGGCACTGTCCATTCTGACGGACCACTTCGATGTGACCGACCCAGACAATTCCTGGCCTGATGATTTCACGTTCATTGTGGCAGATGGAGCCAATTACACCCGCATTGACGAAACCATTACACCCGATCCTGGCTATGAAGGCCAGCTGGCCGTTGCCGTTACCGTCAGCGACGGCCAAGACAACAGCCAGCCTTTTGACCTGGATATCAGTGTTTGTCGGCTACCCGCCCTGGATGCTTCACCCCTGACCCAGTTGGCCTGTGCGGGTGGTCCACTCACACTGAGTGTCGCTTCCAGCGGCCCCGGTCCTCTTTCCTACCAGTGGTTTAAGAACAGCGAGATGCTGATGACCGAAACCGCCGCCACTCTGAGCTTTGATCCGTTGGCGCTTGCTGATGCTGGGCTTTATCACTGCATCATTACCAACGTTTGTGGCAGCCGCAGCAGCGCGATGGCCACACTCGACGTCATCGAACCCGTGGCCATTGCGCAGCAACCGGCTTCGCAAGAGACCTGTCCGGGTATCCCCGTAACCTTCCAGACAACGGCCACAGGTGGACAGCCCCTGACTTACCAGTGGTATAAGGGCATGGACCCGATTCCGGGCGCCGATGACCCAAGCTATAATATTGCCGATCCTTCGGGCGATGACAACGGCACCTACCACTGCGAAGTTAGCAACGACTGCGGACCGCTGAATACGGCCGCTGTAACCCTACTGGTAGACGGCCCCTTGGAACTGGCCATTGATCCCCTGGCCGCAGCAGCGGGTATGGAACCCATTTGCCTGAATCCCATCATTGGTTGCGCCCTTCCACAGGTAAGCTGGCAGTGGTTTAATGCCGACGACGTATTGGTCGGTGAAAACGGGCCACTCGTCCTCAATCCCCCCTTCTCGGCATCAACCACCTATCGACTGCTGGTAATGGACGAGGGATTACGCGAGGCAGGCTCTGTCACCATGACCCTTTTGGTGGGGCCACAGCAATATCTGGACTATAACGGCGATGGGTTTAACGACATCGACGATCTGCTCCTATTGCTCAGCCAATGGGGTCAATCTACCAGCGGTGATCCCAGTGGCAACGGCATCGTTGACGTGCTGGATGCCCTCTACATCTCCATCGGAAACGGCCAGGCCAATTGCGACGATTAAAGGGGCCGGCTTCACCAGGTGGATCAATCAAACCATCGCCAAAACCAGCTGTCAGCCCTTGCAATTTTTCGGTTATTATCTGTGATCCAGTCTACAGCCCTTGAAGTTTGCCCGGATTTTTAATGTTTTTGTTGGGTCAAACACTGGTTTGTCCGTTAGAATAAATAGTGGCCGACCCACGGGGAGGGATAATGAGGGTCTTTAAGAGTCTAGGACTTCTACTTGTTTGCTTTTTTATAACGGTCCGACTCCAATCTGGTGACGAATCTCAAATGTACCAATCACTGGATACCCTTGCCGAAATCCTTACGGTAGCCAAGGCCAAGACGGCTGTTGATATCAGCGGTGAAGAACTAATTGAGGGTGCCATTGAGGGGCTTTTGGAACAACTCGACCCCCATTCCAACTACTACAACAGGGACCGCTACAAAACCATGAAGGAAGACCAGCACGGCACCTTCCATGGAATCGGCATCATCGTTGGCTACCAGAACCGGCAACTGACCGTGGTGACCGCACTTGATGGGGCCCCCGCCGCCCGAGCTGGGATTCGCGCTGGCGACGTCATTGCCGGGATTGATGGGGTGGATACCGAAAGCATGAGGAGCAACGACGCGGTTCGGCTTTTGCGTGGTGAGGAAAACTCGCAGGTTGACCTCAGCATCATTCGGCCCGGCCAGGAATCCCCGCTAAAGATGACCCTGCAACGTCAGGAGATTCCGACAAAAAACGTGCGCACCGCGTTCATGTTTGATGAAAAAACGGGGTATGTGGGCCTCAAAGACTTTGGGGAATCGGCAACCAGTGAATTAAGTGACGCAATCAGCACGTTGACCGCCCAAAAGATGGAACAACTGGTACTCGACCTACGCGGAAATCCAGGCGGTTTGCTGCCCCAGGCAATTGGCGTTGCAAGCCTATTCATCCCAGGCAGGAAAGTGGTTGTTTCTACCCAGGGTCGCCTGCGCAACGCAAACAAGGAATATGTATCCGAAGTACTCTCACCCCACGAGCAGATGCCCTTGATCGTTTTAATCGACCGGGGCAGCGCCTCAGCCTCTGAGATCGTCGCCGGTGCCATCCAAGATCATGACCGGGGCCTGATCCTCGGCGTGAATTCATGGGGAAAAGGCCTGGTTCAGAGCGTCTTCCCTCTCTCCGATGGAACCAGTGGTCTGGCTTTGACCACGTCCAGATATTACACGCCATCCGGCCGCAACATTCAGGGCAATTACGATTCATGGGAGAGCTATTACAGCCCCAAGTCCTCGGAAACCTTTTTCTTTTCTGAGAAAACATCGTCGGACTCAACCCTTTTCACGACCCATGTGGGCCGCAAGGTCTACCAGGTACGCGGTATTACGCCAGATGTCTACATCAGCTACAGGCTTGAACCAAAATCCATCCGGGAGTTACAGAATCAAGCCGCCTTCTTCAATTTTGCCACGATCAACCAGGAACGCTTCGGCCAGATTGGACGAAACTGGCGAGCCGATGAAGGGGTTGTTCAAGCATTTCGCAATTTCCTATCAGAGAAGAAATTGGAACATTCCGACTTTGACGAACATCAGAGCTTGATCGCGGAGAAACTAACCTACCAATTTCTACTCATAAAGGGCGGACGCAACAGTGAAGAATGGGCCCTACAATACCAGCTGGGATCAGATATTCAAATGCAGTCTGCGGTAGAATTGTTCCCCTCAGCCCATGAGTTGCTGCGCATCTTTAATGGCGAACTGCCCCTTCGCGAGGGATATTCCAGCGATCTGCTGCACTATGCGGAGAAGTGCCGCATTCCCCGGGAAACAGAAGACTAAAGATCCGAACATTACCCCGTACCATTGATGCTTACAGAATGATTGCTTACGAGGACCTGACAGGCCTTACTTATTCGCAATCGTCGTGACCTGATCGCGCGAGCCATCGGGCTTTTCGATCTCCAAGCGTGATGGTTTTTGCCAGAGACCCGCCTTCATACAGAAAGGAGTCCTGCCCGGCTGCATTTCTTCATACCCTTTTTGACCACACAAGCAATTTAGATGCAGTGCCTCATCGCCTGCATAGAAATTACTGAACCTTACTGGCAATCACAAAATGATGGACTGGGTTAAGAATTAAGCGCGATTCTTTAGGAACTGGGCAATGATGCTCTCTACATCATCAATACCGGAATCGGTCTCTTCGGTATCCCTGTCCAGAATATCTTTGCCCGAGGGGGGAATATGGGTCAGACTAGAGACATCAGGCACCAGTTTCTTGCGGATGTACTCAGAGACATCAATCAGCTGATGACCTACCTTCTCCAGCTTCTGGCGAATAATATCCTGGTACTGGTAAAGATCCATGATCCCTTCCAGATTCTCCAGGCCATTATCTGAATAAATCAACAACTGTTCCGCCATCTCAATGAGCGTTTCCAACAAGGTATCGTTGTCCAACTCGTCTTCACGGAAACTGGTCACCATTTCCATCATATGAGAGGAAATGCCCTTGATCTCTTCAAAATTATTGGTGCAGATTTCTACTTGATCCATAACCCGTGAAGCGCCACCTTCAGACTCTTCCGCGATTCGGTAGAGTTGATCGGGTATGGTTTTCCCCTCATCGGGATCAATTTTCTCGTCGGCCATGCCATTCTCCCGTTAGGAACAGGGCGGTGTGCCGCCCTATGGAGCATTATATCGGATTTTTGATTGTACACTTGATGCGGAAAAGATAATTCCCGCTGAATAATCGAATCAGGTGTTTGCTTAAATTATTTCCACCAAGCAAGGGACAGACGCCAGCCTGATGTCTGAAAGCTATTGCGACCACGGAACATGTCTTCGTAACCCAGGCCCAACTCCCAACTTTTACCAAGGTTGCGCTTCAACTCGATACCGCCGGTTTGGAAACCGCGTTCGGATGCATAGTCGAGGTAATCGTAAGCGACCTTGTTCTCTTTCTGACTCTCGACCACATGGTAGGAAAGCTCCAAAAGGAAAACGCTGCGCAGGCCAAAGGCGAACGAGGTATCGAAAAAAACCTCGTCGGCCGGGTCTCCTCCGCGAAATCGATAGCCGAAATCCATTTCGAAACCACCACCCTTGAGAAAGTCCTGGTTGTAACTGGCGATGGCATACCAGTCTATACCGTCGGAAGAGAGTGGTAAGCTGTCGCCGCCTTTCTCATTGTAGCGCATACCGGTCTCCGCCAGTAGCCGGGTGGCGGTACCGCGCCGATTGAGACGCTGCCGCAAACCCACGTAGTAGCCCGAGATACCGTCTGTTTCAACGGTTTGCTGGGCTTTCAGGGTGTGGGTCTCGTGGGCAGTGCGGAAGACAAGCGTCATTTCGGGACGCCAGCCGTATTGATATTCGAAAAGAAGGGTGCTTTTCTCGAAATCGGCGGAGCTGCCGTCCAAAAGAATGGGGTTGTCCATTTCGAGGAAATCGAAGTAGTTTGCTCCATCGGAGACCCCGAACCAGGAAAGCATACGTGTGCGGCCTGCGCTGAGGGTGTCATCAAGGGCCACAACAAATGAGGACGAAAGAAACAAAACAATCCATAAATGCCTGAACAAAATGGTTACCTCATGAGGGAGTTAAAGAAAAGGCTGGTGACTCAGAACGGGCACGATAAATCGTGCCCGAGATACCACAAAGTTGCGATTAATTATCGTCTACCGCTTGTTCCAATTGGTAGATTCTCTTTTTGATCATGGCTTCCGAAAGTTCAGGGATGACCTGCCAAACAACCTCGCGAACGAAGTCGGTCCCGACCGATTTCACAAGGTGGTCCGCAACCCTCTTGGACAGATCCTCCATTTGCTCCTCGCTCAAGGAAAGCTCGCCAAGCGAAACGGGTGCCGAATCGACAGGAGGTGTTACATTCTCTTCCACCTCAAGAATGTCGGACTCCTCAAGGGAAACATCAAGCTCCGACTCTTCCTCCGAAAACGGGTCCTCTAATCTTTCGGTGGGGAAATCGGAAGAATCGGCCCCGAAATCGAGGGCTTCTTCCTCTTCGACCTGAGGCATGGCAAGCGCAGACTCGTCCATAACATGTGCAGACTCGGGTTCGATAACCTCATCTGCCATTTCTGGAATAAGCGGTTCATCAACCTCTTCAATTTCGAAGTCCCCGTTCTCTTCCTCATCACCCAATTCGAGGTCAAGATCAAAATCTTCCTCACTGAGCTCGCGTGAACGAGAAACATCGCGAATCTCTTCCATTTCCGCATTGGAAACTTCAAGGGTGTCTGCATCGCTATGGATGGGCTGCTCTTCGCTTAAATCATCATCGACGGGTTCAATGTCATCCAATGTCTCCATTTCCAGACCATCGGCGGAAAGATCCAACTCGTCGTCAAGTTCTTCGGATACAAGCTCTTCCGGATCGGGGTACATGGGGACCTGATCCCCGGGCGTGGGCAGGGTGTCATCCTCAGCCGCTGGCTCGAACTCATCTAAAGAGAGTCCCAGATCATCGTCGTCTTCCTCATCGAACTCATCGAGAGTTAACGCGCCGTCATCTTCGTCGTCACTTTCGTGACCATCCAAAGAAAGGGTCTCATCCTCGGCCTCCTGATCGTAATCGGCCATGGCCGGCGGAGCGCTATCCCTTGAGACAGGCTGAGTATCGTCATCCGCATCGGGGAGACTGCTTGCAAAGACATCGTCCTGTGCAAAATCGGCATCGTCCAGCTCTTCTATCTGGTCATTGTCAAGCGCCATTTCCCCAGAAAGTTCATCTTCCAGGCCCAACTCATCGGCAGGCTCATCAAATTGGAGATCATCGTCGCTGTCCTCCAAGGTAAGGCTATCCGAGTCCATTTCAGCGGCCTCTGGGAAAGCAGGCTCCGCCGCTTGGCCAGGCGCCGGTTCCGCCAAATCAGCTTCAGACAATTCCAACTCGTCGTCCTCAATGCCCTCCAGATCATCATCAAGTAACTGGTCGTCATTGAATTCCGACAGGTCATCGTCGTCAAGGTCATCCGCGCTAAACTCTTCCAAATCTTCGGTATGGAGCTCCATGGGTTCGGTGGCCGGTTCCGGCTCAGGCTCGGCCTCCGGTTCGTCCTCACTGTCGAAGGAGAAGGCATCGATATCGGGCGTGCTGGCCTGCAAGTCTTCCTTATCAGGTTGAAGTTCCTGAAGTCGGGCTTTCAGCTCCTCGGGATTGGCCTGAATGGTTGCTCTCTCGTCGAAGATGGACCCATCATCGTCATCGTCCTCAAGCTCTTCGAATGCATCCGCAACTTCCGGTTCAGGAGGAAGGCCCATCGGCTCGGGAGGTAGACCCAACGCCTCCGCAGGTTCGGGCAAGGTGAAACTGTCTTCGGAATCATCAATGCTGAAGTCGTCAGGTTCATCGACGGAAAATGTCTCTTCGGTGAGCTCATCAACAGGGGCTGCTTCCGCAGCGGCGGCCTCGATGAGTTCAAGCATGGCTGACACCAGCTGATCCTGGGAGAAGGGTTTGACAACCCGCTTATCAATACCCACCTGGTTCGCCTGATCCTCATCAAAGGGCTGGAATCGCCCGGTTAAAAGGATCACCGGAATATGCCGGAAGGCTGGGTTGCTCTTTACGTGTTGGCACACCTCATACCCGTTCAATTTGGGCATGATGGCATCCGCGAGAATCACATCAGGCTGAAATTCGGAGAGGCGGTCTACCGCCTGTTGCCCATCAGAAACTGCCAATAAATGGAAGTCAGAATCACTGAGTGCCATTTCTACTAGTTTCTGTATGGTTGCGCTGTCATCGGCAAGCAATACCTTATTTACCATTTCCTGCTCCTCGCTCGAACATCCCTTAATACTATAGACGCAAACCCATAATTGACACCATGTTATATGAAAAAGGTGTCAAAAATCAAGGTTAAAATAGTATGTTTCCCCAAGGGTTAGGCGTTTGTGACAGGTGGTGAGGAAGTACAACCCCAACCACGTGCTGACGCCTGACACCTGACAACCGCACCGACTAAGGAAGTCATGCCATAAATGGCCAAGACTTCATTGGCCGGTCCTAAAATTTCCGGGCGGAACGGCGTGGGCCTAAAAGGCTCCGACCGAGTCAACTTTCACCTGGCTCGTTCTGATCAGACCCCGTATCAAACCTCGGTCAGGGGTTGCCGGAAAACAAAAAGAGGTGCAGGATAGCTGTTACCTGGTTGCACTGGGCCGGGCCTGGTGTAAACTTCACTTCCTCTTCACCTTTTCCGGCTCGTTCGGGTGAGGAGGTGTTACAATCAGTCTGGATTGAAACAGTTGACGAATACGTTGAACAAAGGGGATTTCGGGTATGGACACCTCTCATTTTGATGAAGCTTTACGACATCTATATGCAAAGCACAAAGAAGACGAAAAAGATGTATCGCGGATCGCGGATTTGTGTTTTGGACTCAATATCAGGTCCTACCATGACCTCGCCATCAAATACGCGCATAGGGGGCTGTCCCTACTACCAGGAGACCCCAAGCTTTTCTACGAACTGATCATTGCCAACAGCCTTGATACCGGCCACATTCTCGAAGACATCCTCAGCGAACTCCAGGATCTGCTGGAAGACGAACCCAAGGATCTGGGTATCCGCCAGAACATTGCCTTGACGCACTATTTCTTGGAGCAGGACGAGGAAGCTGAGACCATCCTTAAGGGTATTCTCGACGAAAACGACGACAATGCCGACCCTTTGACCTACGAAATTCTGGCACAACTGGAATTCACCCGCCAGGACATGGATCAGTGTATCGCCTTTTGCGATTTAGCCCTTGAAGGCCCAGATACATCCGCACGCATGGTCAGACTAAAAGGCCTTTGTTACCAGGAACTCGGCGAGCGCAAACTCGCCATTGAGAACTTTCGCAAGGCCTTGGAAGTTGAGCCCTGGTTCGTGTGGGCCTGTCATTCCCTCGGTGGCATTTACACCGAATTGGGTCAATACCCTGAGGCTTTGCGCTATTTTGGCAAGGCCACCTATATCAATCCCAATGATCCGGGCAACCTGTTCCTGATGGCAGAAGCTTTTATGGATATGGATCTCTTAGACCTGGCGGCGGCCGAACTCAGCAAGCTTCTACTGCTGAAACCCGAAAAACGCATCGAAGCCGAGGTTCACAATGCCCTGGGCTTCCTCTGGCTCAAAAAGGAAGATACGGATCAGGCCACTTTCCACCTTAACCAAGCCATCGAGTTGGAGCCTGAACTGAGCCTCGCTTATTTTAATCTCGGCCAACTCGCACAACAAAAGAAAGACTACGAAGGGGCCGAGGCGCATTTTCAGAAAGCGCTCGATCTGGACCCCCAATTGTCAGAATCGTGGGTTGAAATGGGATTCCTGTACATGCTGCAAAACCGCGACGAAGAGGCGCGCTCCTGTTTCGAAATGGCTTCAGAGGTTGACACCTTCGATGCTCAGGCATTTCTCGGTTTATCCAAACTCAGCCAGAAAGAAAACGACGCGGAAGCTCAGCTCAGTTTTGCCATAAAGTCCTACGAATTCGACCCGGATCATTCGGAAATCTGCAACAACCTGGCGATTGCCCACGAATGCAACGACAGTTTCGACGAAGCAGAAGAGTATTATCTACGCGCTCTCGACCTCAATGACCTACACGCTGCTGCCGCCAACAATTTGGGCTATCTTTACGAAAAAAAGATGTCTCTCTATCCGGAACAGTCCGACACCTACCGCAACAAGGCGCTCCAGGCCTGGCGCGAGCGCTTGAGAATTTGCCTGGCCAAGGAGAGTTCTACCGAAGCGGCAACCACGCACCTGAAGAAACTGGGACTGGATGATCCCGAAATTAATTCACTTATCCGCAGTTACCAACTTTCCGGTGAAAGAAATGACCTTGCCTGATTGCCCCTTTTGCCAATGTGCGACCGTCCCGAGAGATGTTCCCGCGTTTAAGGGCCTGTTCTACCTTTTTTCCTGTCCCACCTGTCACACGGAGATAAAACAGCCCCTTTCGCGTAGACCAGAGGAAAAACAAAGCTCAGGCACGACCCAAACTGGGGAGTGCCCGGACTGCGCCTTCTCTGATTTACATTGTTTCACCTGCGATGATTCCATCTGCGAGAGTCACATTCGTACTTTCGAGAAATATGCGGCCTATGTTTCGCCCGAACTAGGGGAGCAATTGATCGAGAATTTTGGGAACCGTATCTACTGCCCGCTTTGTTTCCAGAACTCCTTCAACCGTTTCACCGTTGCAATACGTCAGGCGAAACCGGAGAAAAAGCCGAAGTTCTTTAATGTGCCGCTTATTCTCTTTCTAGCGATCATCTTTTTGATCCTGATGATGGGTCTGAGGAACTGCGATGCAAGTACCTCTCTCATGAACAGGCAGAAAACCCATGAACAAGCAAATTGATCTTAAGAACCGCGATGGCCTGTGCCTGGCTCTAGGTGGAGGAGCGGCCCGCGGTTTCGCACACCTTGGCATCATAAAGGTTTTGGAAGAGCACAATATTCCCATTGCCGGAATTTGCGGCACCAGCATGGGCGCCTGGATTGGTGCTTGTTATGCCTTGCACCCGAATGCTGATGCCATTATTCGTGATTTCAAGGCCTATGTAAACAGCAGCAGCTTTGTCAAAGCCCGCTTCTCTTTTATGCGCAAGGCACGAACCGATACCCAGGTCCAGAAGGCAACCCTGCGGGAACGACTGAATCAGGGAATGTTGCTGGGACGCTCCTATTCAACCGGCTCTATTATCAGTTTCGAGGATTTTCGCTTCGAGATCAGTAGCCTGCTCCCAAATAAGACCTTTAAGAACACGGTGATTCCATTTTTTGCCGTAGCCGTCGACTTGACCAATACGCGCGAGGTGGTCTTCAACTCAGGTTTCTTGCGCTCTGCGGTCCTAGCTTCATCAGCTATTCCGGGCGCCTTCCCCGTGACCCGTCAAGGCAATACGGTCTATGTGGATGGTGGCTGGATGAACAATATTCCCGTGAATCCCTTGCTAGTTTTCGGAGCGCGTCATGTTCTCGCGATAGACGTTACCGATAACCAACCCCCGGACATTAATCCACGCCGCGGTTATGCCATCTATTCACAGGCCAACAAGGCCCTCTCGATTCGTCTGAGCGAAGTCCAATGTGAGCGGGCCTCACTGATTTGGCACCCACCGGTAAAAGGAATCCACTGGTCCGATTTCACCGAGATCGACAAAGCTGTTGAGGCAGGTGTGAACCATGCTCGGAGTCACATCCATGAAATCAAAGATATCTTGAACAAGCGCCCGCCCAAACTCACCCGTTGGCAGAATTTCCTGCTCAGGTTGGCCAAAATTCCGCAGGAACCTAAGCGGCCAATCCCCAAAAGTTTCGACGTGCGCACCATCTGGGATGTGGGACCCGCCGAGATGGATTAGGGTCTACCCGTTACTTGGAACGGGCGAAAGCGGCCAGGCGATACCCAAGCGCGGAAACCGCTTTTGGCTCTTTGTGGAAACGATCAACCGCGTCATTGACAAAAGCATGGTCTAATTGAAGAAATACACTGCGTCGGCCATCTTCTTCCGTGATCAGGGCACTCGCTTCCTCGGTAAAACGGTAACTGCAAAAGCCATCATTCTTGTTCAGGGCTTCGAGAAACACAGCCCGAATGGCATCGAGTTTGCCTTCCGGATAGGGTTTTATTCGCTTTGCTTCAACCCGCCGCTCCCCTATCGGGTTAGGTCGGGTGAGGCATAGTTTTACCGGTATATCCATCTCCTCTTCGAGGAAGTTGATGTCTTCCGATTCCAAAAAGGGAATAAATCCAGGCATTTCACTAGTCATACACGGACTATAAGGTATGGCCTCGAAGCGGTCCCGCAGCTCAATTAAATCAGACATGGTCAAACAATAACGTTCACGGCAAGAATGAAACAGGGGCATCATTGGAAAGACATGCAACCAATCTGACTCGCTCAGGCCCAAAAGTATTTTTTTCAAACGGTTACGCTGGCCTTCGGAGAATTCGTCAAAGTGTTGCTCAAGAGCCACAAAAAGATCATCAGCCCGTGCAGCCAGGTGCTCCTCGCCTTCCACAATACATTTGTGGTAATTGCTCTCGTAGCCGTGGTAGGACGAATTCCAGAAACCGTGAAAGAGACGCCCCTTCTTGGGCAGGAACTGTCTGGTCCCAACCCGAACGCCACATTTATAATAAGTAAACTCGCACAGGTCACTGCTTTGGGGAAGGCCCAAGACGGCATGGCCTTCCGCAATTTGAAACTCTACGCGAAACATTTGCTCCGGAAGTTCAATCTCCTGGTTAATCGCTTTGCCATTATAGTGAAGTGGCACCGAAATACCTTTACAGAAGAACAAAAGCTCACGTAATTCTTCGCCGCGAGAGGAGAGGCGACGCCTCAGCTGGAGTTCATATCCCTGTACGAAACGGTTGTTCTTAGTGACCTGAACCTTTGAATCTTTTGAAATCAGACACAGATCTCCGCTGTACAACTCCACCGCTTCGTTGTTGAGGAAGAGCGAGAGCAGAGCAATCCCAAATTTCTCTTCCAGCTTGGTCAAGGCCTCCTGAGCGGTGCTCGTGGAGGTTTGCAACAAGAGCATTTGCAGGAGTCGCCACTCCTCTTCGGAGATGGTGTGACCGTCTTGGTAAATGTAGAATAGAGAGCGGGAACTGTTCATTACGATGGAATCTGGCTTACAAGTCAAGGCATGGCGCACAATTTGTATGAGGTAATGTACATCGTTGAGGTGCTGCCTCTGGGTAATTTTATTGAGTTCTGCGGAAAGATCGATGGAAAAAGAGAAAGAGGCAGTCATGAAACCTCCCGCGTCAGCTTGCGTGCCCAGCCGCCAGTCCGTTGCGCCAGGCGCTCGAGAAACAGATCCTTCTCATTGAGATAAAAAGTTGTTTTATTGAGTAGAATCTGGACCGCGTCAAAAACTTGTAGGTCCATGTCATGGGGAAGATCGGAAATCATACGCAAGAAAAGAGGATGGTTTTCTCCCACAAGAAGGTGATAACGCCCCGTTTCAGGCCCGGAAAGAGAGAGACGTGTTTCCATAAACACCATGGATTTCGGAACCTGATAGAGGCGAAAGCCTGGGTCCAGCTCGCAAATCACCGTTTGAGCGGCGTAGAGCAAAGGGTGGCAGGCATGAGTATCGGCAATCGGTGCAAGCTCTTCCAGCCAGGTTACACCGGGCAGAAAATGATGCAATTCCTCAACAAGTGTGGAAGAGCGATCCAAGACCAGATAAGGCCCCTGCAACAGTGGCAAGAGCCGGGACTCGGGCTGACTACCGAGCAGTAGGCCACGACGTGCAAGCTTCTGGATTTCGTAAAGACTGATATGGCGCTGGTTGAGTAAAGGGAATACGGGCCTGAAGCGAAGTTGAAGCTTGTCCTCGCCCGCGCTGTGTCGGAAATAGTGCTGGAAAAGGTCGGTTACAAAGGTTGTTTCATCCACATCAATCTTCTTGCGCCCTTTCCGCAGAATTAGGAAGAGAAACGGAAAAAGAAGAAGAAGCAACCAATACGGAGAAAACTGGGACGATGCGTCGATCTGCCTGAGAGGCCCTGCCAGCTTGGGCATGGCCGGCATATCCATTAAAGGCATGGAAGGAACCCCGGGGTTTGCCGCCAAACCAGACGCAGACGGCGCAGGCCTTCTGGTGTTGCCCACCGTGCTCGCATTGAGCGTAATATCCAAGCTCTTCCAACCATTATCGTAGTAACGCGTCCAGGCATGAAAGGCTCGCCTGGCTTTGCCATTCTCGCCAACCAGGCCCACACTTAAAAAGGCGTTCCTGCCACTTGCACGCAAAAGGAGAACCATCAGGCCATTGAGAATATCGCAATCACCGAAACCAGAACCCAGCGTTTTTTCCAGCCATGTACCTTGAAAACTGTGAAACAGATCGGCAAGGCGCGGGTCATTGGTATAGCGAAAATTGCTGAGAATAAAGCGCGAAAAGATGTCTACCGTAGTTGCCGTATTCTTGTCGTGCACCTGCTCAAGAAGGTCTTGATAAGCTTTGGGCCAACTTTGAGGAGCAACGCCTGTCACAGGCGGCGGTTGAACTGGAAATGGTCGGGAAATGGCTACATAACTTAAAAAGAGCGGCTTACTAAAAGGTGTCCGAACTGTAGGTTCACCGTATTGATTCTGTAAAACCGACAGCTTGGCGCCGCTGACTTCCAGAAGGCTTTGTTTTACCAGAACATAACCGGGAGGAAGCGGAAGAACCACTTGTTTAGCCCGATCAGAGATTCCCAAGCGGATACGGACCCTTTCTTCGCCACGATCCTCAAAAGTCGGGTAGATGAGTTTTGGACGGTGTCTTTCGGGGAAAAAACCACGCTCTGGATCGTAATGGGAAAAAGTACCCATGCGGAAAAGCATGTTCTTGGGACCATCGTAGCTGAAATCCCAGTCAAATTGCTCCCTGCGAGGACTATCAATGATGGATCCATTCCAACTGTGCAGTGCATCGTCGAGAGCGCGTAATCCAGTTACACTCTGCCCCGCACCAGGGATATTTACGCCATAAACCCCACCATGTCTCCAGAGAAAAAGGCCCACCAGTATGCCCAGGAACAAACAAACCAGCCACGCAATATACTTCAGCCAATTGAATCCTTCAAAAAAACCAAACACCCGATTCTTTATCCCCATGGGGAACATGTTCCGTACGAGTTCGCGGTGCCGCTTATTCAGCATGCGCACGCAATAAGTGACAGCTTGATGAAGGAGCGG
>Ga0316189_10003638_pt1 | contig 14955 bp, 13 predicted proteins | sample LowCovwburrow_MG_FD_204930 | JGI IMG/M metagenome (GOLD analysis project Ga0316189, IMG submission 204930) | Coastal sediment microbial communities from Maine, United States - Lowes Cove worm burrow | ecosystem: Environmental > Aquatic > Marine > Coastal > Sediment | place: USA: Maine...
TATCTTGCACCGAATAATACTATTTCAAAAAAGGTAACACTGAATATGATGACCACAGCGGGAAAATATTTTTTTACACACCGGCTCTACCGACTGATCGGTATTTTTTTAGGTGTCTCCGTTATTACCTTTGCCCTGATTGATCTCATGCCCGGCGATGCTGCGGAAATGGTACTGAGTACACAGCTGGATGGTGCGTCTGCGGAAAGAATCACCGAGCTTCGCAAAGAAATGGGCCTTGATGCCCCGTTACCCATACGCTATCTCTATTGGCTCGGTCGAACCATTATGTTGGATTTCGGCACCTCATTTCGAACCGGCGAGCCGGTCAGTCAGGAGATCCTGCACCGTCTGCCGACAACTCTGACGCTGGCAGGCTGCACTTTTGTCTTTACGGTTTTTTCTTCTCTGGCAGGCGGCATTGTTTCCGCACTTTTTCAGAACAGACTGCCAGACAAATGCCATCGTTTATGGACGGTACTCACGGTTTCTATCCCGGATTACTGGATAGGTTTGATGTTTATACTGATTTTCTCCCTGAAGCTGCATTGGCTTTCTGTTGCCGGCAGCAACGGGTTCACTCCTTTTATTTTGCCGGTACTGACGCTGGGACTATCCATCTCCGCAGCTGACGGGAGAATTTTTCGTGCAAGCATTCTAGAAATTCTGACTCAAAATTATGTACTGTTCGCCTATGCCAAGGGCCTGAACCGGATAAAGGTGTTTCTTCGCCATGTCTTCAAGGCCGCTCTCCTGCCCATGCTCTCCATCTGGGGCATGCTGCTGGGGCATCTGCTGGGCGGAGCCGTGATTGTTGAATCTGTCTTCTCCCTGCCCGGCCTAGGAAAGCTAGCTGCGGATTCCGTCCTCTACCGTGACATACCCATGATCCAGGGAACAGTTCTGACCATGACCTTATTTTTCATCCTGTCGAGCTGGGGCATGGACATGCTTTATTATCTCATTTTCCCTCAATATACAAAGAGGTAGAACAGATAGATTCTTTTGAGAGAATCTTTCGCAGAACACTTGAAAAGAAAGGAGAGAGAAAGAAGATGAACAAGGTGAAAATTTCGGCTGCGGTGCTTGCCACTCTACTTGCCGCACCATCCTTTGCCCAGGAACCACCTAAAAAGGCCCATGCGCTTGATGAGATTGTTGTCACGGCGACCAAGACGGAAAAAACACTTGCCGATGTACCAGCGGATGTCAGCGTCATCACCAAGGAAGAGCTGAAACGAAAAAATTACACCAACGTCAGTGAAGCTCTGGAGACAATACCGGGCGTAATGTCGTATTCTGGAACAGGCATCGCGCCGGGGCCGCCCGCATCGCCGGTGGTCAATCTCAGAGGTTTTCACGGGGCCATGAGAAGCATGATCATGGTGAACAGTCAGCCCATCAGCCCGTTTCTCTATGCCGCATCTTTGGCACATTGGTCAGCTATCCCTGTCGATGTTATAGAGCGCATAGAAGTTGTCCGAGGACCCTTTTCCGCGCTCTATGGAGGTGATGCGGTCGGCGGAATGATCAACATCATAACGAAAACGCCGGAAAAATTTGAAGCCACCGTGCGAACGGGTTATGGCAGCGACAATACATACAAAGAACACGTCAGTATTGGGGGCAAACCTCTGGAGAAACTCAGTGTGTTCGCGGCTTATGATTTCAAAAAGACAGATAATTATGTCAGCGATTTGAATATCCTCAAAGCGGGAGCACCTGATGCGACCCAGGCCGCTTCCGCAGTTCCGGTATCAGGAGCACGCCAAGTACCGTACAGTACCGGAGGAAATGCTTATGAAATCGGCGACAGAGGCCTGTACGACTATGCGGAACATACATTGACCCTTAATATGAAACTGGAACCGACCGATTCCTCATCGCTGAAGGCGAACATACTGTACAGCTTTTATGATGTGGACAGATTCGATTCCTCTTCCTCTCTGCGCGATGCTTCAGGAAACGAGGTACGGTCCGGCTGGGTCAGTTTCCCGGAAAACGGCGGAACAACCTATCTGAACGTGGCATCCAGCGGTTTTATGGGATCACGCGCAGAAAAGGCCAGCGGCATATACACCCTTGAGTATACCAATGACCTCTCCTCAAGCCTACGAATCAAGCTCTCAGCTGGCCTGACCGATTTTTCAACAGATAAGGTCATGTATCCGATTGGCAATGCGACAGATACAGATGGTGCCGGGGTGTTTCAAGAGGCACCGAGCAAAATATGGACAGGTGAGCTCCAAACAGATTACCAAGCCTCACCATGGCTCCTGCTGACCACAGGCCTGAGCTCCCGCCGTGATGAAGGACAGTTTAACAGTTACATGGCCTCAAACTGGAAAGATTTCGACTCAATCAGTATGCAGTTGCAGACCATTGATCCGGAAAGTGACCGGTACGGCCTTTATCTGCAAGGTGAGCTGACACCGTTTGAAGACCTTGCTGTTTATTTAGGTGCCCGCTATGACTGGTGGAGTTCCGAGGCAACACAGCAGATCGGCGGAGTAACCGAGAAGCTGAGCGCACAGGATAAGAATGCCTTTAGTCCGAAGATCTCCTTCCTCTACACGCCGTATGCAAACACTATCTTAAGGCTTTCCGGCGGCAAGGCATTCAGAGTACCCAACTTTTTTGAACAGTATCAACCCCTGCGCACCTCCGGCGCCACCTATATCCCCAACCCGGACTTAGAGCCGGAAATCACCTGGTCCTGGGAGACCGGGGTTGAACAGGCATTTTTTGCCGAGCAGACCGTGCTGAATCTGACCTATTTTGAGCATTACACCTCGGATTTCATTGATTCGAGAACCTCTGCCGACCCGAACGATCCCACCGTAACTATCGCTCAACGAGATAATTTTGGTGAGGTCGAAGTCAAAGGACTGGAGATAGGCATCAGGCAGAAGGTCACAGATTATCTGAGCGGTTTTGCCAACTATACCTACACAAATGCCGAAATCACCGACAACCCCAACTATCCGGAGTATGTCGGGAATCAACCCCGTTATGTTCCTGAACATATGTTCAATGTCGGTCTTGATTTACGGCAGGGGCCGTTTTCAGCAGGTATCGTCACCCATTACCGTTCCAAGATGTTTCAGGCAAATGCCAATAATACGGTCAATTGGGAGGTGTTCGGTGTGCAGGACGAAATTCCTTTTATCACCGACGTTACTGCCGGATACGATTTCTGGGAAAATTTCAACCTTTCTCTAACTGTAGCCAACCTGTTTGACAGCGAATATTTTCTCTATAATCGTGCGCCAGGAAGGAGTGCTTTTGGCATGCTGACAGCAAAATTCTAAGGTGAGCCAGATGATCGGAAGAATGTGGGATCCTGTAGCCGAATGGCACGATACCGTGCTTAACTCCCCGTCATATCTCAAATTAGCCAGCGGCGATGACGAGACATTCTGGGAACAATGCAGTGCGTCGTATATGCAAAACCGCACTTCCGGCACTCATTTTAAGAGGGTCATCAACTGGCTTGCCGATAAGACAGGGCCTGCAACATCGCTTATTGAAATAGGCCCAGGTCCAGGTGTCTTCACCCGATTTCTGACAACGCATTGCGCCCAGGTGACTGCTGTCGAGCCGTCTCCCGCCAATGCCGTACAGCTCAGGCGAGAGCTTTCAGGCAGTTGCAATTTGACCGTTATGCTAAAAAATTGGGAAGACGTTGCCCTTGACTCCCATGACATGGTGTTCAGTGCCGGAACACTGTACGTATTTCCAGATATCGAAGGCGCAGTGATGAAAATGATACGGCATGCCCGAAAAAAAATTCTGCTGGTGATGATAGATGAAGAGCAAGCTTTGGAACAGCAGGCCGCCAATGCACTTGGAATACAACAGCCTGCTCCTACCCACTTGTCCATTCTCTTTACAGAGGTGCTGAACAGTCTAAACCTGTCCTTCACGTACGACAGGTTCAGTGAAGATGCAGAGTATGTGTACCCGAATTTTGATGTCCTTTTTGAACTATGGAAAGGGAATTTAGAAATAGGAAGGGAACATCTTCCTGAACTGAAGGTCTTCTTCAGCAAACAAGGCCTTTATACAGACAATCAACCCGCCGTCAAAGTGCCGAGGCGATTTACAACCTACTTGATTGAGATAGCAGTATAAGGATGTTCGCAGTGCTGTTGCGGGTGCTGCGGCTTGGGAGTTTTTGTGTCAGAGAAAGACCATGAAAAAGGAGGTGATACGCTATGGTAAAATGTGTTCGCAAGCCTGCATCAGGCAAAAAGCAAGCTCCGCCTTGCCTGCCCCACTAAGTACAGTCTCCTCATAACTCGTTAACCTTCAATTAACAAGCTATGAGATGACTTCTCTTCTCCTGCATAATCGTGCCTGAGCCATCAGTAACGATTCGTTTTATGCAAGAGAAAGACCATGAAAAAGGAGGTGATAAGCTATGGTAAAATGTGTTCGCAAACCTGCATCAGGTAAAAAGCAAGCTCCGCCTTGCCTGCCCCACTAAGTACAGTCTCCTCATAACTCGTTAACCTTCAATTAACAAGCTATGAGATGACTTCTCTTCTCTGACACGAGACAACCTTGCCGCAGTGCCCGCAACGGCACTGCACGTTATTATACTGTACAGCTACTGCTAGGTCAAATTGAGCTGCACGGTTTTACAGAGGCACAGCTGACCGATTATATCTTTACGATTATAAAGGAGTTTCTGAAATGATGATAATAAAACAGGAAGAAGACAACTTCCATATTATTGATGCATTAGGCGAGATGGGTATCTGGGAGCTTGACTACAACGGGCTTGAAAAATACCTCCAAGCCCTGGAACAAAAAAGAACGGCTCAACATGCAGATGTAAAAAGCTTTCCTCTTCTTGAAAATTCATTTGAGCAATGCCGTTCTTATATAAACGACAGCACTGATGAGACGGGTATCTTTGCTTACGGATTACCTGATGCATGTTTTTTTGACACAGGAAGAGTCCTTGAAAATGCCAAAAAAATAAAAAAAGGAATCATCACGCCTCCCAGCGTTTCTATAGAAGTAAACACCCTCTGCAACTATGCATGTCGCTGGTGCTGTACCGATGTCGACCAAGAAGAAAGAAACCTAACCCTCGACCTTCAGGATATTGAAGACAAAATTGTCAAACCTATGGCTCAGGCAGGTAACCTGACCTGGTATCTTGCCGGAGGCGAGCCTGTGCTCACACCCCAGAGGACAGCATCCATCGCCCAGATGATCAAAAAACATACCGCTGCATATTCTGCGCATTCCCCTTTTATCGCTTTGGACTCCAATGGAACTGGATTTGAAAAAAACGCCATGCTGTTCAAAGAAAGCGGTATCAACACCATACAGTTTTCCCTGAGTTCCCCAGACTCAGCAAAGGATCGCTATTTCAGAGGGGTGCCTTCTGGGATGGATTCTGTGGAAACAGTGGCCAAGGCGATCAGAGCAGCCAAAGAACTGGAACTGCACTGCGGCATCAATATGGTGCTTTGGAAAGAAGATGAAGAACGACAAAATTTGAACGATGTGGAGGAAATGATACGCTTCGGAACCGAACTTGAAGCGAATTTTATTCGCATCACCCCTGCTGTTCCCGGTTCAGTATCAGGAAAACACGGTATGAATATGGGGAAAAAGGATATGCAGGAGGTCGGGCAAAGACTCAAAAGATTGAATCTGCATACAAACGACAACGGCGCAGCCAAAACCAAGGTCGTCAGTATACTTATGCCGCCGGAGGATTCCACCGAGGAAGGAACAGATAGACCGATGATGTGCCGAGGTGGTACCTGTTTTGTCCATGTGGATCATAAAGGCGATGTTTTTCCCTGTGTTATGGTTATGCCGGATTTCCGCATCGGCAATGTGCTTCAGGAGGATCTTGTGCAATTATGGTATGACGATACGCACCTCGCTCCTTGGCGGGATATCATTGAGGTCTCTCCTGAATGCGGTTCGTGTTCGGATCGAAATTACTGTGTCGGCAAATGCCCGGCCTATGCTTGGTTCAAATTTCGCGATCTCTCGCTTGCCACCAAACCGGACGCATGTCTCTGTCCGGCATGATTTCACACCTGTTTCTCTCCGTCCCTACCAAAGGTAAAAGTATTTACTTAATATGCTGAATATGCTGAAGAGTTGCGAGGGGGTTAGTGACGCATGAATTACCAAATGCTCTGGGTGTCCAACAAGCCGATCCGTCAGCTCTTTTGGGGTTCATTTGCAAGTTCTATTGGAGACTGGTGTCGACATGTGGCCATTGTGGGCCTGGCAATCTCTTATTCAGGGGCTGGCTTAAACATTGCTGTGTTGTTGATCCTGGAAGTCATTCCTCTTCTCTTTTTCGGACCGATCTCCGGGGTGATCATAGACAGAATATCGCCCCGCAAGGTCATGCTTGTCTGCGATATGGGAAGAGCCTTCTTGAGTCTCGGCTTTCTGTTTATGCAAACCGGAGATCAACTCTGGTTGGCATATTGCTTAACAGCCTTTATCGCAATCTTTGATGCGCCGTCTATGGCGGCGCAACAGACCTTGATCAGCAGATTGGCTGATAATGACAGCCTTGTTACTGCCCATTCACTTTTTTCCATCGGCATGGGACTCTGTATAGCCATAGGCGCTGTCTCGGCTACGGGCATAGCCGCTATCTTGGGCAATATGCAGATATTTATTTTTGATGCGGCAACCTTTGTCGTGTCATGTTTTTTTCTCCTGATGATCCCGGAGGGTAAAAACCCTCGGCAGACAGCAAACAGGACTGAGGATATAACGAACAGTTACTTGATCGACCTAAAGGAAGGATTTCTTTATGTAAGGACGAATGCGCAGGCCAGAGCACTCATCCTGTTTAACACTCTTCGTTCAGTAGGTTCGGGCATAATCTATTTTTTGCTCGGGGTGTTCGGGTACTCAGTTTTCAATGCGGGAATCGAAGGCGTGGGTCTTTTCCATGTCACCTTCGGTGTCGGTTTTTTCATAGGAGCGATTATTGCGAAAGAATGGGCCACCCGGATAGGCTGGGGGCGTTACACCCTATTAATGGGTCTTGCCGCCGTAATTGAGGGGCTGTTCGTTGTCCTCTTCAGCCGAGCGGATACATTTATTTTGGCTCTGTTTCTTCTTTCCATTGCCTATATGGGACGCTCCGTTGTCATTACCCTTTTCAATACGGTTTCGAGCCGTCTTATAGACGAACGATTCAAAGGAAGATATTTCGCCCTGAACCGGGTGTTCTCGTATACCGCTATGGGCGTGACAATGCTCTTATGCGGCTACGGGCTGAGTCTGTTTTCAGCTCGGCAGCTTGCATTTTTTGCAGGCGTATTTTTATTCATCAACGGGGTGTTATGGGTCATCATCAGTCATAAAACACCCAAGGCTGTTTTTGAATTTTCAGAGTAACCCGGACGCGTGCTGAAATGCTTTTGCTGCACCCTCTTCCCTCGGTAGACAATGAAGTAAAGCGGAAAGATATTTTTCAAACAACCATTTTAAAACAAAGGAAAAAAAGAAGATGAACAAAGGAATAATTCCGGCTGCGGTGCTTGTCGCTCTATGTGCTGCGCCGTCCTTTGCCCAGGAGCAACCGGAAAAGATCCATGCACTTGATGAGGTGGTGGTCACGGCAACCAGGACGGAACGGCAACTCAAGGATGTGTCCACCAATATGGCGGTGCTGACCGAAAAGGATATAGAGCGATACCAACCCACAGACACCATGGATCTGCTTCGGCATGTGCCCGGCCTGGTGCTGAACGGCATGGGCAGCTCCAAGGCTTCTTTTTACGCGGGTTCACGGGGTATACAGCCCTCTACGCGAGGAATGCTCATTATGATGGACGGAATTGAGATGAATGACCCAAGCAACTACATCTCTGTCTCCAATGTGCCGCTGGATTCCATTGAACGGATCGAAATCGTTAAGACCCCGGCCTCGGTGCTCTACGGCCCGGCAGCCGTAGGCGGGGTGATCAACATCATCACCAAGAAGCCGATCAGGCCGGTTGAGGCAAACGCGTCCCTAGGTTACGGTTCTTTTGATCGAAAAGAAGTCTCAGTTAATCTGGCTGGGCTGCTGGACAACGGCTTTACCTACGGCCTGAACTACCGGGCCCTGGATACGGACGGCTACCGGGAGAACAGCTGGCGCACCCAGAACGCCTTGAGCCCGCGCATCGGGTATCTCTCTGATACCGTGGCGTTCGACCTGTTCGCCAACATTATTGACGCTGAATACGCCTTTCCCGGCGGTTTACCTCTGGCAACCTATGCAGATGACCCGACGGCCTCGCTCCAGCCGGACCGTGAGGGGAATTCTCAAACCGGAGCCACCGGAGCCACCCTGGATTGGCGGATTGCCGACAACAGCATCCTGAAACTCAAGTCGTCTTATCGCAGTAACGACTGGGAGACTGAAGATTACGGCTTTTTCTTTAAAGGTGAAGATTATCGGACGTGGACCGGGGAGGCATCCTACCAGTACCTCTTTTCCGCCGGAGGAGTTAAAAATTCTCTGCTGGCAGGTACAGAATACAGAAATCTGCATAATAACCTCAGTATGTACATGGATGACCAGCACGGTTCCATGCTGCTCAGTCAGGCCGAGATCGAAGAGCGAATCACCGGTTTTTTTGTTCAGGACGAGTTTGCGCCCACTGATCGGCTGATGCTCAATATAGGAGTACGATACGATCAGATTGAAACAGATTTTGCCAACAAACTTAGTGCAGATGCAGATTTTAACAGCTCCCATGACAAGTGGAGCCCCAGACTCGGTTTGACCTACACTGTTTCACCGGCCTTTTCTCTCTTTGGCAATTATGCCCAAGGGATTCGTTCGGTCAATCTGGCGCGTCCCGCTTTCCAGCTCAAGAGCAATGTCACGCCTGAAACCGAGGAGAGTATGGAAGCGGGCATCCGAGGCGTTTTTGCCGGTGTTCTGGAATACAATTTGGCCGGATTTCAAATCAACACCAAAGACAAAATCCTCCAGAAAGATCGCTATCTCTATGAAAATGCCGGGGAGGCGGAATCCAAAGGTATTGAGATCGGTCTGACCCGCAGCCTGCCGCATGGTTTGTATGCGTCCTGTGACTATACCTATATCAATGCCGAGTTCACCGATTTCACGACCTCTTCCACCACCCCGGACGAGGCGATTTCCTATGAAGGTAAAAAGGTACCCCTGGTACCGGAAAATATCTTCGGTCTGACCCTGGGTTGGAAAACTCCGCGCTACGGACATCTGAGTGCATCGCTTCGGTATGCAGATGAGAAATTTATTGATATCTCCAATACTCTGACACTGGATGCCTACACGGTGGTTGATGTGAAGTATCTCTACACACTGAAGAGTGTTTTTTCAGCTGAGGACAAGATGGATTTCAGCATCGCAGTCAACAACCTGTTTGATGAAACCTATGCTGAATACGGTGAAGGCAGCGGCGGGCTGTATGTGCCGGAGGCGGTTGCGTTTCCTGCTGACGGTGTGTCGGTGTTTGCTAGTGTGAAGTATTCATTCTAATAACATGAACCCCATTCAGGCCTGGAAAACCTTTCAGGACCAAAGCCTCTACTATCAGGCCGTAAAAAAGGACGGCGAAGAGTCCTGCTGGCAGGAGATCGCACGGGATTACGATCGTATCGTCTATCCGGGCAACCAGCAGGACGCCCTGATCTCCCGGCTGGTTCCACGCATAGACGGGCTTGATACCGCCATTGAGATAGGTGCCGGTACCGGCACCCTGACACTGCCCTTGGCAAAGCGGCTCAGAAAAATAACCGCTGTGGAACCGTCTCCGGCAATGGCCAAGATATTGTCGGAGAATCTTGTCCGGCAGCGATTGAAAAACGTAACCTTGGCGCGGCAACGATGGGAGGAGACAGATCTTCCTCCTGCTGATGCGGTGATTGCCGGAGGTTGCCTGTATGCCTTTTACGAGATAGACAAGGTGCTCCTGAAGATGCTGGCAACAGCCAGATCCAAGGTACTGATCACCCATATCGGCAATGAAGGGATGCTGGCAATCGACCGAAGGGTAATGGAATTTCTGGACGCACCCGAGCCCTTTCTTTTTCCCTCCTTATCGCTGGTGACAGAAATACTGCTCCATCTTCACATTCCGGCAACAATAGAGACCTTTTTCCTGAAAACCAAAAAAGTTTTCACGCCTGAGCAGTGGATAAAACGATGTCAACGGCTATTTGCCGTCAAGGCGTATCAGCATCCGCTGTTGCTCGGATTTCTGGAAAAAGAATGCGAAAAAAAAGGGGCATTGTACCACATTGAAGAAGATATTCCGGCAGCAATTATTGAACTGAGAGTTGAGCATTGAAAACCTGTGTTATCCATTTCTGTAGCCTTTGTTGCTGCTGTCTCATCATGATCCTCCTGAACATGTCCTCCGCTTATGCCGGGCAGGAGAAATTAACTGTTGCTGTGGGCAAAGATGCCTACATCACCTCTGGACCAAGGGCTAACCTAGGCAGGTATCCGCTCAACGCCAACATCTTTGAATCGTTGACCAGCTTTGATCAACAGTTCGGTCTCCAGCCCGGCCTTGCTGTTTCATGGGAATATAAAGGCGATAACACATGGAGATTCAACCTCAGAAAAGAGGTGAAATTCCACGACGGCAGCCCGTTCAACGCCGCCGCCGTTCGTGCCTCTCTGGAACAGCAGGTTGAAAACGGCACCTCTCTTTGTGATTTTGCCAGCATCAAAGATGCTTCTGAAGACAGCATCGATATTGCAACCCCGGAAAAAAATCTGATCCTGCCCCACATCCTTTCTCATCCCTATATGGGAATCGTCAAACCTGCTGCAAAGCCGGTGGGTACCGGGCCGTTCCGATTTAGCCGCTATGCAAAAGAGCAATATCTTGAAGTTGCACGAAATGATGCGTATTGGGGTGAACAGGCCAAAAGCGCAGGCATTATCTTTCGTTTTCTGCCGGATAATGCCTCACGGGTGATGGCCTTTCTTGCCGGGGAAATGGATATTCTTGCAGATGTCCCCTGGGAAGTCCTGCCTCAATTGCAGGCAAACCCGAGCTGTCGTCTCCACACCTCGCCGGTGGGCACCTATACAGGGCTGATGCTTTCCGGCAAAGGGGCCAGAGGAGATAAAAGCGTCCGGCAGGCCATTGCTATGGGCATTGAGCGCAACGCAATCATCAAGGCCTTATGGCATGGTTTCGGCGAAGCCCGGCAGACCCTGCTGGCTCCGTCTTTTCTCGGAGAATATGCGGGCCTGATTCCAGATATTCCCTATCAACCTGAAAAGGCAAAGGCATTGCTCAGAGGAAAAAAGGTATCCCTTACCTTGGTCTCCGGTTTTCCCAATGCCGATGTCCACGGGCCGCTGCCCGAAATCCTTCAGGCCCAGCTCAAGGCTGTCGGGCTGGATGTGCAGATCCAGAAGATCAGCGATAGCGGCTTATATCATTCCTTGATGAAAGCGCATAAAGGCGATCTCTGGCTGGAAAAGGGAAATCTCAACAGTGCGGATCTGACCTTTCTGCCCCATTTGCTTTTTCATCCCCAAGGCTATTATCCGAAGCATCTGCATACAGTGGCGGGAACCGAGGCCTTTTGCGAGTTTATTGACCGGGCGAGAAAATCACAGGATATGGAAGAATTGCGAAAGAGTACCGCCCTTGCCCTGCGGGAGATCATCCATGAGGAGCTGTTTTTCATTCCCATCGCCGAACTGCCGTTTCTGCTTACTGCGCAGATGGATATTCAAGTTCCAGAACTGTATCCGACTTTGCTGACCATCCGTTGGGATCGTTTTGCTGTACAGCAAAATTGAGCGGCTTGGTCGGGAAGGCTGAAAATTCCAGCCCTGCCAGTGTCAATAAGCATACCTTCCTCCTGAAACCTTTTCCGGTTGACAGAGACAATCCAGGTGCATATAGAATGCGATGAACCCCAACAAGATTGTTCTCCTGAATATTAGGAGTCACTTCACTCGACCAAATTTTCCAGTCTGTTCAAAGGAGATGTACGCTGTGATTAAAGTATTGACGAAAAGGTTTGCCGAACTTGCAGATCAACTTGAGCAAGTCGAGGCTACACGTCAGTCTGGACATAATAAGAAAATTGGTAACTACGAATACGTAGATTATCACCTGTTTTTCAATTGGAGAGTTAAAGCAAGCACTCTTATAACCAACGCATGCGGTAAAGAATCCAGGCATTTCACAGCGTTTATCGAGATGGAGAAATATAGTAATAAAATAGCGAATTTTACAGCGCTTGGATATCTCAAGGCTATATTTCTTGCTGCCCGTGAGGACTTTGAAGGCGGATACCTGACCTCTGTACGAAACCTTGTTCATGCGGAACTTGCCGAGTCGGAGCTTGAACAGGCCAGCGAGTTGCTCAAAGCCGGTTATTTCTCTGCTGCTGCCGTAGTTGCTGGTGTTGTGCTTGAAACAGCCCTCCGCACCCTCTGTGATCGTCATGAAATTTCGCATGGAAAGCTCGACAGAATGAATGCTGACCTTGCAAAGGCTGGACAATATAACAAACTTCTCCAAAAGCGAATCACTGCGCTTGCAGACATAAGAAACAGTGCTGCTCATGGCAAAACAGATGAATTTCAATCTGCGGACGTGGAGTCAATGATCAATGAGATCGAAAGATTTCTTGTTGGAATGCTGGTCTAACGTAACCGCTCAGACCCCCTTCCAAAATCTTGATTCCCAGAACGAAAAATCAGGAAGTTACTCTCAAGACGATCGGGATTTATTAGGGGGAAGTGAACGGTTACGGTCTAACCTATCTATGCATTGATTTGTCATGTGCCCAAAGACACGCTCGGCTATGACGAGCTGGCTGCCGAGGTGGTGCAACAGCATAACTATGCTGAGGACAATGCCCCAAAAATATCATCATGGCCGTGATGCAGCGGATTCAGGCCAACCTGACCGTGAACAACTTTGCCGACCCGGTGCAGATGATCAGGAGCCATTACTCTGGCAAACTGGTGGATCTGCTGAACGTGAAGATGGGGGCATAGATCAACAGATGTTTTTCATCATAGCAACGTATCAGTAATGCAGAACATTCTTATCGGCATCATTATTGCGTTTTGCTGTGTGGCAACGGCGCAGGCTGCTGACCCGCTGCGGCGCAGCAATGAAAAAACGATCTTTTCTTTCCAGCTGAAGAATTCCGGCAAGCATGTGTCAATCCTTGAAGCAACCGACAAGCGGAAGCCATATCTTGTCTACCGATTCGGCACAGCGGATGCTGTTGAGCTGGAGTTTTCACAGAAAAAAGAAGACTCACGGAGCAGGTTCTCCTATTGGTATTACTTGCGGGCCGGCGGGCCGCAGAATGAAGGGCTGGATTTGAACTATCTCAGCTTTATTCATAATGGATGGGAATACATTATTTACGATGAATATGCTGCTGTCGGCAACCAGTATGAAGCAGGTGTGTTCGTTATCCGCCAGAAGGACTGCAAGGTAACCAAACTCGTCGGCAGAGCTAATTCAAGTATAGGTTCACTCGTCCGTTTGCGTGGAAATGACGCTGTCAGAAAAGATGACCCGGCACCCGATTTACGCTGCCGTGGGCGGATTGACAGATAAACTTTTTTCTCAGCCAGCGCGACGAAGCGGGAGTATCACCCCTCTCAGTGATTGATGCACTGATCAATCGGGCCCGCCCTGTCGGGCATTCTGTCCGGCAAAATGAGGCATTCAGCCTATTGTCCGGGAGCCGTATTCCGAGTAAACAGATAGGCTCGGAATATCCCATTCAGGCCCCTAACAGAGCAGAGATCGTATCCCCGACATATGCATTCCCCTCACAAGAAAAAGCAGACAAAACGCCCGCTCAATGCCCTGCTCCTCTCCGGCGGCATTCTGTTCGCTCTGATGCTGGGAGTTTGTCTGGCCGGGGAACGGCTTGCCCCCCATGACCCGCTGGCTGTGGATCTGATCCATCGGCTCGCCGAACCCTCAAAGATCTACCTATTGGGCACCGATCATCTGGGACGCTGTGTGCTGTCGCGGGTTCTCTGCGGAGCGCGGAACTCGCTGACATCTTCCTTGGCCGCCGTCAGCTTAGCACTGAGCATCGGCCTGCCGCTGGGCCTGCTTGCCGGGCTGGGCACCCGACAAGTCGACCGCCTCCTGACCGGCCTCTGCGACGTAGTTCTCGCCTTTCCCTTCCTCATCCTCGCCCTGGTCCTGACCGGCATAATGGGGCCTTCGCTACGTAGCCTGATTCTAGGGACCGGGCTTGCCGCATGGGCCTGGTGGGCCAGATTTGTCCGGGGTATGACCCTGCATGCCGGAGAAAAGGATTTTGTCCGCCAGGGTCGGGCCATGGGACTGGGTACCCTGTCCCTGCTGCGGCAGTACATCACCCCGCAGATTCTGCCGCCCCTGCTGGTGAGCATCTCCCTCCATGCGGGCAGGATGATTGTCGTCATTTCCAGCCTCAGCTATCTGGGGCTCGGTATCCAGCCGCCCCAGCCGGAATGGGGTGTCATGCTCAGAGAATCAATACTCTATATCTCCGCAGCACCTTGGCTGCTCATTGCTCCGGGGCTGGCGGTCAGTCTTTCCGTGCTGGCCTGTAATCTGCTCGGCGAGGGGCTGAAAGACTATTTCCAGGTTCGGCCTGTGTATAATGAGGGGCCTTGAATGAAGGTGCTTGAAATCGAGGAATTGAGCATAGGCATTGCGGACCGGGAAGGCTCACGACCTGATATCGTGAAGGAGGTCACCTTCTCCCTTGAACAAGGCGAAATCTACGGCCTGCTGGGAGAGAGCGGCACCGGGAAAACGCTGCTGGCCTATGCCTGCTGTGGTCTTTTGCAGCCGCCTGTGCGCATCAGCGGCGGCACCATACGCCTTGCCGGAGAAACAGTAGTTCCGGGAAAAAAACAGGTATGGCGGGGTAGACGGGGCAAGGAAATTTTCATGATGTTTCAGA
>Ga0316189_10003639_pt1 | contig 14952 bp, 11 predicted proteins | sample LowCovwburrow_MG_FD_204930 | JGI IMG/M metagenome (GOLD analysis project Ga0316189, IMG submission 204930) | Coastal sediment microbial communities from Maine, United States - Lowes Cove worm burrow | ecosystem: Environmental > Aquatic > Marine > Coastal > Sediment | place: USA: Maine...
GCTTGCAGAACTGATGAAGTTACCACCATCAATGATGGTCTGAATTCTACCTCCCACTGAAGGATCAACCAATCTAATTTGAATAAGCATTTTCAATTTCAAAGTTTCTCCCATTTTTTGCCATTTAACTAAATCACCACCATAAATAAGGTCCTCTGCCCCCGGTGACAAATTAGATGACTTGTTCAGATCGGCAATCCCTTCATCAATCAGGAGAAACAGGAGGTTGTAAATATCAGCTCCACTATCAAACCTGATCTCTTCCAGTTCAGGCTGAAATGCGTCAGTATATGGGACATCATTCCAGACATCAACCATCATACTGAAAATGTAGGCTTTGAAAATTTTAGCTATGCCAACATAGTGAAAGTCCTCTGTTTCAGTACCCAGGACTATAATTTCCTCCAGATCCTTCAGGCCCCCGGGATATAAGTCCCTCCAAAGTCCAGCCATATTTGCAGGGACTACGCTGTAATTATCATGACGAGTCGATACCCTCGTTTGTACCACGCTTGAACCTATCGCATTGACAATATTACTAAATGGGCCTATCAGGCCTACTTCAGCAGCCGGTAGTAATTCTAATAGAGCTGCAGTAGTCGGGTTATTAGGGTCATCATTGATGTCAAGGCTACAGCTTGGCAGTAGCCAGACGATTGTGATTATAATTGCTATTTTAGATTTCATCTTAGTTATATTTTGTAGTGATAACTATTAAAAGGTGAACTTGACATTGAAGCCGTAGTTCTTGACCGTGGGAGGCGCATATTGATCTATGCCCTGAGCATTGCCGGCTCCATATGTGGAGACTTCCGGATCAATATGAGGAAGATTTGGTGCTAGAAACCATAAATTCCTGCCAACAAATGTCACACTAGCTGAGCCAAATGGCAGATTGCTAAGCAACTTATCAGGGAGCTTATAAGTGAGAGAAACCTCTCTTAACCTATAGACAGTAGCGTCATAAATCAACGCCTCAGGGGCAAATCTATACTGGTTGGTATTGATTCCACTCGCTGCCGCGCTCCAGAAGTTTTGAGGGCTAACTGGTATATTATTAACCGTCTTATTACCATTTTCGTCCAGGAGAGCCTGTGTTTGATCAGCTGGATCGGCTATAAACCCCGGGATAATATAGGTACGATTCCTGTTGCCGGCGGTCTCTTTAGCTATGCCAAAGCCTCTCAAATAGCCGGTGGACAACGCCAGAATGTCTCCACCTTTTTTCAAATCAACCAGGAAACCTAAAGTAAATCCTTTGAAACTAACTGTGTTAGTTACGCCCAGTAAGAAATCAGGATTGGGATCGCCCACTATACCTTGGGTTGCGGTTTTGAAAGGCAATCCTGTTGTTAATCCTAGTAACAGATTTCCTTCGCTATCTCTCTGTACCATTGTTCCCTCAATAGCTCCGTAAGGTTCGCCCACTTTCAGTACATTGCCATAATCGCCTTGCCTCAAGCCAGGGTTAATTTGATCAACACCACCAGTCAGTTTTTCAACTTTGCTAATGTTCCTGGAGAAAGCAGCAAAAATATTCCAACTTAAGCCATTTGGCAGGTTAATTGGCGTGGCATCCAAACCGATTTCAAAACCTTTATTTGAGATTTCGCCAGCATTGAGCGTTTTGGTTAGAAAACCGGTCGCCGATGGTACCGCAACACTAAAAATCTGGTTGCTTGTATTTTTGGTATAATAGGCGAAATCAATACCAATTTTATCGTTTAGCATTCTTAACTCGGTGCCAATTTCAAACTCATTTGTAAATTCAGGCTTTAGATCCTGGTTTCCCTGATTGTTACCAATTGTCGCTCCGGATATGCCGTTAAACGGTAAGTCATTGTTATTGAAAGGTGTGTTTGTACTAGACGTCGGATTTACCTGGTTAACCGCTGTTAGCAGGTAAGGTTCCGCATCGTTACCAATTTTCGCATAGGCTATCCGGAGTTTTCCAAATGACAGGAATTGGTTGCTAATGTCGAGTGCTTCGGTAAATATAAACGAAGTAGATACTGATGGATAGAAAAACCCCCGATCACCATCCGGTAGGGTTGAAGACCAGTCATTACGGCCGGTTGCATTCAGATATAGATAGCCTTTATAGGAAAGTGTAACGTCACCAAAGACACCCATGATTCTTCTTTTTGTCTGACGACTGAGATCTGTAACCAACGATTGAGCGTTAGAAAGTCTTCTAATTCCTCTGGTAATTATCCCTACTCCCTTAATGTTGTTTTCATCTAACTCTCTTTGGTTGAAGTTTTGACCTACGATGAATCGCAAATTCAAGTCATCAGACAAATCTTGTGACGCGGTGACGAAGAAATCAGAATTGACTTCTGCAAAATAGATCGAATGATTGGTGATTCTTCCCTGGCGTTCGTTAAAGCTTCCAACCGGAATAATCTGGTTACGCCTGTCGTTATAGGTATTGCCACCAATTTTATAGCTGATGCTTAACCAGTCCAAAATAGGTAAAGTCAGTCCAACATTACCATAAATTCTATCTACATCACTGTCATATGGGCCTTCCTGAACCAGCCAATTTGGGCTATCCCAGAAATTATGGTACAGCTGCCCACCAGTAACCGGATCGATGAAATCAAAACCACTTAAATCGTAACTTCTAGGCGTGAAGAGAGTTTGCCTGTTTATACTGGATAAGGAACTATGACCACCGGATAAAATACCATCCTGATGGGTATTAACGTAACTCACCGTGGCGTCCACTTCAAGCCTGTTTTCCAAAATGGTCGAGCCACGAAGTTTGATGGATTTCCTTTTAATTCCGGTATTAGGGATGAAGCCTTCGTTATCAACTGTACTCGCCGTAAGAGCGAACCTGGATATTTCGCTACCCCCTGTAACGCGAACAGAGTTTTCGAGGTGAACGCCGGTTTGATAGAATTCTTTGACGTTGTCTGGGAATGCCTGGTATGGAACATTATCACCTAAATGGTTAGTGTATACTATTCTACCACCTTCACTAAATAGTGATCCATTTCCGTCGAGATTGGGATCATCAAAAGCTGGACCCCATGACTCGGTCGCACCAGAACCAAAGGTGTATTGTCCGTTGGAGAAATTCCCCTGACCATATTCATTTTGATAGTCTGGAAGGCGTGCAATAGATTCAAAAGCAACGGTAGAGGAAACCGTAACTTCAAGCTTCTTTTTGGACGATTTTCCTGAGTGTGTGGTTACGATGATGACACCATTTGCTGCTCTTGTGCCATACAGTGCTGCCGCAGCGCCACCTTTCAATACACTGATAGAGGCAACATCATTTGGATCGAGGTCGAGCGCCCTATTAGAGTAAGTGGAAGCAGCATCTGCCGGATTGGCTGTATTGCTTATGGAGTTATCAAAAGGAACTCCATCTACCACAAATAATGGTTGATTGTTTCCAGTGGCTGAATTGTTTCCCCTGATAACAATATTGGTGGATGATCCTGATGCTCCACCTGAGCCGGTGATATTCACCCCGGCAACTTTGCCACTTAATGCTCTGATAATATCTGGCTCGGACTTCTCGGCAATGGCTTCTCCTTTCACTTCCGATACAGCATAGGACAAGGACTCTTTCTTTCGCTCAATTCCCAGGGCGGTCACAACCAGTTCCGTGAGTTGCTCGATATCTGGTTTCATTTCTATGTCGATGACACTTCTGTTCCCAACGGCAGTTTCTGTGGTCTCCATACCAACGAAAGAAAAGACCAGTACTGCATTAGTGTTGTCTTCAATGGAAAGGGTATACCTGCCATCGACATCGGAAATAGTACCTTGAACAGTGCCTTTAATGACTATTGATACACCGGGAAGACCTTCCCCGGTATCGGAGGTGACCCTTCCAGTGACATCGACCTGTTCAATGATATAAGGAACGTTTTTTCTTTTGGAATTTTCAGGTAAGTAGAGGCTAATATTATCATTTACTCTTCTAAACCTCACATTTGTCTTTTTGGCGATGGCAAGTAAAATCTCCGCCACAGACATGCTTCTTTTATTTATGGTGATAGATGAGTTGGCGTCAAACCTTATTTCATCATAAACAAACTTAAACTCTGTTTTACTTTCAATTAGTTGAAATAACTCCTTTGAAGTGGCCTTGCCGACTTTTAGAGGAACATACACCTCTTGGACACTAAGATTTTTTTGGGCATTGCCATCCGATGCTATTAATAGATTAATTAGCAAAAGCTGCAGAATTAATCCGTACATCGAGTATCCCATTATCTTAATAATTAGTCTAGGTAATCTTGATTTCATAATTTTGTTTTTTCGTTAATAATTCAGTAATGCCATGACGGAGTTCTTCTCTGCAAAGAAGTTCATTCTCATGGCGTCGGATAAGCCGGCCTTTGGTCGGCTTATTTTGCTTCAACTAGTGTCTTTTTTGTGTCTCATAATATTGTTATTTCAATTTTCGAATCAGATATTTTGAATTCAAAATTTGCAGCGTGAGAAATGACTTCCAATACGTTTTGGATAGTTTCATTGTGAAATTCTCCGCTAATGTTCCATTTGGGTGTTATGCCATTTGACAATTCCAGGGTTACACCATACCATCGTTCTATTTTAGCTCTAAACTGTTCGTAACTCGCTTTTTTGAAATAAAGCACACCGTTTTTCCAGGAAACTACTTCTGCTATGCCAAAAAGATCTATTTGAACTTCTCCACTGGTTTTGTTATAAATAGCTTCTTGCATGGGCTCAAGCAGGTAGGAAGAAATTTGTCCGTGTTCATCAAAATCAACACTTACCGTGCCCTCTATCAGAGATACTTTGACCGTCTCTTCATTACTATATCCTCTTACGTTAAAGGATGTTCCCTCAACTGTAGTTGAAGTGTTGTAGCAATCAACCCTAAAAGGCCTTGATTTATCTGGTACTACTTCGAAATACGCCTCACCTGTTAACTTAACCACTCTGTCTTTGGCGAATATTGAAGGGTAGGTAATCTTGCTCTCCGAATTTAAGTGAACCTTTGAGCCGTCAGGAAGGGTCAAACTCCTTCTTAATCTTACAGGATTTTGCTTGGTAATGTAGACTACCTTGACTTCGTCTTTTTCATTCAATTCTATTTTAGAATTCCACCACAATGCCGTTGACAAAACAAGGATTATAATAATGGCCGCATATTGATAAATCCTAGAGAGTTTAGTTTTAATGTATCTGCGACCGGTAGGGACTGGAATTAAGGTCTTTTCTTGAAGTTTCCCCCAAATCTTTTCTTCGTCCGGAACTTGAATTTCGACTTGTTTCGACTGCCAATAAACCTCAAGTTTTTCAAGGGCAACTCGCGACTCAGGATTTTTTCTTAAAAATAATCCTAGTTGATTCAGTTCTTGCTCAGAAGCCGTATTAGTCAAGAACTTTAAATAGAGTGCATCTATGTCCACAAACAAATTGTTTATTTCTATTTAATATAGACTACACTAGTCACTACATACCTCTACAAAGAGATATAATTAGTTTCAATTAAATTAACCATAAGTCTTTTTGGATTGTGGTCTGATCAGACTGGACTAAATAGTTTTCTTCAAAAAAACTGAATTATTATTATCCTGGTACTTTTCAATAGATAACCTGAGCTTTTTTAGCGCACGGACCATTTGAGTTTCAACAGTACTGACGGATATATCAAGTATTTGGGCAACTTCTCTATACTTAAGATCATCATTTTTTATCAACTTAAAGATCATTTGTTGAGCTTTAGGCATACCATCCACAACATCTTGAATTAATTTCTCTAATTCAGTATCCATTAATGATGTTTCCGGACTGTTATTAGTTATAAACATTTCAGGAGTGATTTGTGTATAGGTCAGACCTTTGTTTGAATTTCTTAAGGCTGTTAAAGACTGATTTCTGATTGACTTGTAGAGGTAAGCCTCCCAATTATTAATCTCTAATATATTTTCCCTGTTGTTCCATAGCTTTGTAAATACATCGGAAACAACTTCTTCAGAGATAATCTTATCACAAGTAATTTGAAAAGAGAAAGTGTATAGTTTTGAGCAGTATCTATGGAAAAATTGATTGAAAGACACTTGACTTGATCGAATGCTAATGTCCTCAATTAACTTGCTAAGGTTGTCGTTGCTCACTGACATTTCCGTAATTTTTTGCCCAAGAGAAAATTAAGGGATTCTAGTAATCTAAAAAAAAGTTGAGTGGAAGTCAACTTTTTCAGTCGTTAATAAGCATGTTCTCAATAAACCTAACCCATAAAGTGCCATAGATTATTTAAAAAGAACATAGGAACCAGTAATAAAATAAATTCTTCACATCGCATAGAAGAGTAGGAGCTATTTAAGGATAAAACTTAATTTAATAGCAGAAAACAACCCTCAAGCATGAAAAACATACTAACTATATTATTAATGCTGTCTCTTGCTCTCGTCCTCGTTTTCAACGAGGATGTCTCTTAACTCACAAACATCAACCCTTCGAACTGATGATATCTGTTGTAGTAATGATATAGTGCGCCACATCTGAACTGGGCTTTTAAGATCACCAGATTGTTGGATTTGATTGCGTGAATCCTATCATCCAAAAATCAGGTTAATGGGTTTCAGGCAGCCGTGAGGTCGGGGTGTGGAGAGATTGTCCGAATAAATCGGGCAATGACGTTCACGTTAATAGTGGTAGCCTCGTAAATCGTAGCGTCATCACCGCAACCCACCCCATCATTACACGCCCGACGGACGAGGCCATAGCCGTCAGTTTAGGAAGTTTTGCCGACGACTCATCCTTTTATTCCCTAAAGCCTGCCTGCAGGCAAGGCAGGGGAACCTATCGCACAATGACTGGGAGTGGCTGGTTGCCCCTTTAGGGTAGGGGTGCGAAGGAAATTAAACCTTAAACTGACGGCTATGGGCGGACGAGGCAGGCTTGTCCGGGTAATCTGCCCCAACCCAATCAAACCTTTTGCTTAAAGCAAAAATGTGTTTAAAAGTAATATGAAAATGAAACCCAGAATTATTGCTGCTGACCAATAAGCTGCTTTCAATTCTTCATTCACTTCGTTTTTTTCACCTGAAAATTTACCTGCAAATAAGGAGAAGGTTAGATATAACAATGATATGGGCCACAGAAATAATGCTGCAATAAACACCCCAATTGCTTGAACGCCCTGCGTATTTAGACTTTTGCTTAGACTTAAACCTACCAGGCTCCCAATGAATAGGGAGTCAATTAAAATTCCTGCAATATCCAATCGTAAAAGCCTGAATGGAAAGTGAACGATATTTCTATATGCCTCAATAATATTAGGGATAAATGCTTTCCATACAAGAATATCGTCAACCAGGCTTATCAGAACAATTATTCCTAATATGGCGCTGATAATATTCCAGGTAATCCATAAAAGGTTTGGCTTGTTATTCATTCAGTCGTTGTAAAATATGTTTAAATATAACTCAAGGAGTTTCCAACATAAAATTCATCTCTCCTTAAAATACCGCTCATTGGCGGCGCTCCATTTGCTTTTATCTCCCACGCCACTCCCTATGCACAATTCTACCTCCATGAGATTCTCGCCTGCCTGCCGGTTAAGGCAGGGCTTGTCTGGGTAATCTGCTCCAACCTTACTCCATGAGATTCCCGGGACTCCGCTTCACTACACCCGAGAATGACGGCTAAGGTAAGTTTTGACGGTGCCGGTGTGGTGATTGTGGCACAATTAACGGGATTCTTCAATGCGCTACACTACCTTCAGAATGACGGCGCTGATTAGGAATTGCCAAGGCTCCAAGCCCTGTGCCAACAACCCTATGCTCCACGCCAACAGCCCCAAGCCCTAAAACTTCTCCCGATCCATTTCCCTTTTCAGGTCCTTCTCTTTGATGCTGTCCCGCTTATCATGGATTTTCTTTCCTTTCGCCAGGGCGATTTGCATTTTGGCTAGGCCTTTTGAGGTGAGGTACAATCTTGTGGGGATTATAGCTAAGCCTTTCTCTTCTGATTTCGTTTGAAGTTTAGCCAACTCCGCTTTTTTCAGCAGCAGTTTTCTTTCCCTGGTGGGGTCGTGGTTGAAGTGGTTGGCCTGCGCATAGGGGGTGATGTTCATGCTTTTGATAAAAAGCTCATGTCCTTTAAAATAGCAATAGGCTTCCTGCAGGCTGGCTTTGCCTTCCCGTATCGATTTGATTTCTGTACCCTGCAAGACGATTCCTGCGTCCCATTTATCAATAAACTGGAACTCATAACTTGCTTTTTTGTTCCGAATATTGACGTTGTTCGAGAATCGTGATTTTTTATCTGCCATCATTCACCCAATAGGGGGCAAAGCTCTAAACTTTTGGACAATATCCTCTAATCAGAGGTTCGAATTTTTTAATTTTACAATTCAATAGAACTATTAAAATCATGGTTGAAACATTAGATATATCCCTTCAAAAATCGGAGCAATCCAGGATTTCAGAATTTGATGAAAACAACATACAATTCGGTAAAGTCTACTCCGATCACATGTTTTTGGCGAACTTCAAAAATGGTCAATGGGAAGACATGACCATCATGCCTTACGGCGATCTCGCCATTAGCCCTGCGAATACGACCCTCCACTATGCCCAATCGATCTTCGAAGGCCTCAAGGCTTATCGGGGTGAGAATGGTGACGTTTTGGTATTCAGGCCACAGGCCAATGCCCAGCGAATGGTTAAAAGCGCTGAAAGAATGTGCATTCCTCCCGTTAGTGAGGAGATGTTCATGACCTCAATGACTGAATTATTACGTCTCGATAAGGATTGGGTGCCGTCAGTGCCGGGCACTTCATTATACATTAGGCCGGTCTCGTTTGGCATGGATCCATTCATAGGCATCAAGCCTTCTGACGAATACATGTTTTTGATCTTTACCAGTCCGGTGGGGGCCTATTACACAGAGCCCATCAATGTCAAAGTTGAAACCCATTACACCCGGGCTGCTGCCGGAGGAGTTGGCGCTGCCAAAACTGCCGGTAATTATGCGGCTGCGTTATATCCGGCCTTGCAGGCCCAAAAGAAGGGCTACAGTCAATTAATCTGGACCGACGGAATTACTCACGAATACATTGAGGAATCGGGGACTATGAATATTGCTTTCCTTATCGAGGATAAATTGGTGACTGCCCCGACGGGAGACACCATTCTCAATGGAATTACCAGGGATAGTGTCCTAACCCTTGCCAATGACTGGGGCATGGATGTAGAGGAACGAAGATTGTCAGTAAAAGAACTTATTAGCGCCCTTGAAAGCGGCAAACTCAAGGAAGCATTTGGCATGGGAACGGCTGCGACCATTGCCCCGATCAAAACAATCGGCCACGAAGATATCGACTATAATTTGCCATCGGTTGACGGGTGGGAACTTGCCCCAAAATTGTTGAAGACCCTTGACGAAATCAAGACCGGCAAGGTAGAAGATATTCACAACTGGGTTTACAGAATAGACTAAAATAAAAGCATGACACAAGACGAGTTGAAAGACTTGAAGGCTCGAGTAGAGGCCTTGAGGAGGTATCTTTGACTACGACAAGAAAGTTGAAGAGATAAAGGAAGAAGAGCTCATTTCAGCTCAGCAGGATTTTTGGTCTGATCCCAAAAAAGCAGAAGCGTTTCTCAGAGGCACCAAAGCCAAAAAGCTTTGGACAAATTATTTTGATAAGGTCAATTCAGCTTTTGAGGATCTGGAAACCATCAATGAATTTTTTGAGGAAGGCGAATCCACGGCCGACGAGGTAGATAAAGAGTTCAAAAAGGCATTTGAGGCTGTTGAAGAGCTTGAGTTTAAGCGCATGCTTAGCGGTGACGAAGATCCCCTGAATGCCATCATGGAAATCAACCCCGGAGCTGGTGGAACCGAAAGCCAGGATTGGGCCGAGATGCTCATGCGTATGTACATCATGTGGGGCGAGGCCCAGGGATTCAAGGTGAAGCAGGTCAGCTATAACCCCGGGGATGTCGCAGGACTGAAGTCTGCCACCCTGGAGTTTGAGGGAAATTTCGCTTACGGCTATCTCAAATCCGAGATCGGGGTTCATCGGTTGGTTCGCATCTCTCCATTTGACTCAGGGGCCCGACGGCATACTTCATTTGCTTCTGCTTTTGTCTATCCCGTGGTGGATGACAGCATTGAGATTGAGGTTAATGCATCTGACATCACTTGGGATACTTTTCGTGCCAGTGGCGCCGGAGGCCAGAATGTCAACAAGGTGGAAACAGCTGTACGAATTAAGCATGCACCCACGGGGATTATCATTGAATGCCAGGAACAACGCAGCCAGCACCAAAACCGGGAGAAGGCAATGGAGATGCTAAAATCCCGTCTTTATCAAATGGAGATCGACAAAAGAAATGCAGAAAGAGACGTTGTGGAGAGCTCCAAAATGAGGATTGACTTTGGTTCCCAAATCAGGAATTATGTGCTTCATCCATATAAATTGATCAAAGATGCCAGGACCGGAGTGGAGCGTACGGATGTGCAAAATGTGTTAGATGGCGACCTGATGGATTACATGAAGGCGTTTTTAATGGGGCAGGAAGTGGAGTCTTGACACCCTTGCCGTCATCCCGCCCGCCTGCCGGACGAGGCAGGGTTTATCCGGGTAATCTACCCTTCCCCTAAGCATTCTTTTTCAATGAGAGTCTCGCCTGCCAGTCGGCGAGGCAGAGGTCTCCGCTTCGCTGCACTCGAGAATGAAGGGGTACGTTTTAATTATAATTAAACTGAATTGAAAAGTCTCCTCCTGGGAGGAGATTTAGAGGTGGGTGGAATTGAGTTATTGTCATGAACCCCTAACCCCTCCAAGGAGGGGAATAACAGCATCCTTCAGCGTTAGATATTTCGTGGTACCTACGTCTCTTGAGATTTGAGATTACACACAGCTTATATCGGATTTAATGGAGGCCGACCCGCAAGCACTTCAGTGATGTTTTTCGCAGCGATCAAGGCCATATTGTTTCGTGTTTCCTCGGTGGCGCTCGCAATATGAGGGCAAGCCACAACATTTTCCAGCTCTAACAATCCTTCAGCAGCTTTGGGCTCCAATTCATAAACGTCCAGACCTGCTGCCGCGATTACCCTCTCTTGAAGAGCGTTTACCAGGGCTTTTTCATCTATGATTGGCCCTCTGGAAGAGTTGATCAAAACAGCGCTGTTCTTCATCAAGCCCAGTTCTTTTTCACCGATCAAATGGGTAGTTTCGGGCAGTAATGGGGTATGAAGTGATACGAAATCAGAGCTCTTAAGGAGTTCATCCATTGAAACCTTCTGGGCCCCTAGTTTAGTTTCCAGTTCTTCATTTCTCACTACGTCAGTATAAAGAACCTTCATGTTGAAGCCAATCGATTTTAATGCAAAATTGGTTCCGATGCGACCGGCGCCAATGATGCCAAGGGTTCTGTTGGTGATGTCCTGGCCAATGAACTGAAGCGGGCCCCATCCGGGCCATTTACCAGACCTCATGTGAGCATCACTTTCAACAACTCGTCGGGCAGCTGAGAACAACAAGGCCCACGCCATATCTGCTGTCGCATCGTCAAGCACCCCGGGGGTATTGGTGGTGATCATGTTTCTCTTTTTGGCTGCTTCCAGGTCGATGTTATTATAACCCACGGCCATGTTGGCAAATATTTTACATTGAGGCCCAGCCGCTTCATAAACTTTATCATTGATTGCATCCGTGAGAAGGCATAAAACGGCATCCCGCCCTCGTACTTTCTCGATGAGTTCTTCCGGGGTTAATACCCTGTCGTCCGGGTTCACCTCAATAGTTTCACAGTGCTTTTTCAGGTGCTCAATCCCGACTGTTGGAATAAGCTTAGTGATATAAACATTGGCTCCCATTTGGTCTTTTTTTAGTGATTTTCAATATATGATTTTAATCGGCCGAGGCCTTCTTCAATTTGGTCGACGTTGATTCCCGAGTAGGCCAGCCGAATGTACTTTTCCTTTTCTTCCCCTATTTCCCTCCCGAAGTGCAACCTTGTGCAAAATGAAACACCGGTGTTTTCCAAAACCTGTTTTCTGAATTCGTGGTAGTCATTGATCCCAATGATGTTCATTGCCTCAGTAACATTGGGGTAGAGGTAAAACGTGGCGTGTGGGTTGAAACACCGCATCCCTGGAATTGAATTGACTATTTTGATGGTATGGTCTCTTCGTTCAATGAGGGTTTTTAGGATGTTCTGTGGCCCGCTTTGATCGCCGGTGAGCGCCTCCACTGCGCCATATTGGATGAAATGATTGCTGCATGACTCATCGTTTACGTTGAGTTTGGTGATGATATCAATCACATTTTTGGGGCCAATCGCTGCTCCTAACCGCCAACCGGTCATCGCAAATTTTTTGGAGAAAGTGTACAGGATTACCGTACGTTCTTCCATTCCGGGGAAGCTCAATATTGAACGGGATTTCCCTTCGTAGCGAATGTCAAAATATGCCTCATCTGCCAAAACATAGAGATCATGCTTAACCGCCAACTCAGCAATTTTCTTTATTTCGTCGTCCGATGACTCTGCCCCTGTCGGATTTTGCAGGTTATTGAAGATAATAATTTTTGTTTTCGGAGTAATCAATCCTTCTATCGAATCGATGTCGAGCGTGAAATTGCTGTCGCCTTCACTAAAATTGTAAGGGACTGCTTTTCCTCCGTGGAATTCGATCTGGCTTTCATAAATGGGATAGCCGGGGTTGGGATAAAGTACTTCTGTTCCTGGTTCCATCACCGCCAGAATGAACTTACCAATTACAGGTTTGCCCCCAGGTTGAATAGCAATGTTTTCAGCGGCGTAATTGGTTTGGTGCGTTGCGTTTATATTGTTCGCAAGGGCTTCCCGGAGTTGAGGAATTCCCGGTGCCGGGCAATAACCAGTCTTGCCATCTGTCATGGCTTTTTGGGTTGCCTCCCTGATATTTTCAGGGGTGATTATGTTCATATCCCCCAGGTGAAAAGGATAAACTTTATTTCCGCCTGCGGCGAAATTCGCTGCTTCCGCCGAAACTGCAAATGCTGTTTCTGTTCCCAGGTTTTTTATTCTACCAGCAATCTTCATGATGTGAGATTTAGTTAGACTGAATTATGGAATTCGTAATATATGGGTGTAAATCAAGAGATAATTTACACTTTAACAACCGATGAGTCAAATATTGAATGTCATTCAATTATGTGACGATTGTCACTATAATTCGCAAGACTGGTTATCCGGGTGATTGATTCGTTTTGTAGTCGTTAATCAGCTTTCTCCACCTTTTTGCATTTATCACTGATGGCTTGATTTCCCCTTTGGGGTAAAGGGAGGTAATCTCTAAGGAATCGTTCTTCAACGCCCACTCAACTATTGGACGGAGGTAGTAATCGGATGTTTTCTGGCCCGGTTTCCAAACGATCAAAATTTCGGAAATCAAATTGTCAGTATTAAACCAGAAAGTCCGGGTCGTTTCTGTTGGTGGCTTTCCGATCAATCCATAGAATTCATTGCTTTCGAAAAATTTCCCTGAAACGGAGTTGGATTTCACATCAGTCCATAGGGAATCAGGTTCCGAGTAACTTTTGAATTCCTTATCCCATTCAGCCCAGGGGCCTGTTTTCTTCTGACCTTTAATGCGCCGGATTGGGTCACCTGACTTGTTTTCAAACCAGATTTTAAGAGTGTCAGTAGTAAATTTATCGGCTGATCCATCATCCATACTTTTGGCTTCTAGGTAAGATTCAGCAATGAGTTTAAGGTCATTCTGTTGAATGGAATTGCAACCCAATAAAGCGATTAGTATGAATGATGAAACGAAGGTTTTCATAATACTAAGATCAACCAATCATTATGGATTGTCCTTAATCAAATGATAAATGATGTTAATGAAAAGCTAAGTTTGGGGGCAGGCTGGATTACGAAATAGAATCTATTTTTCTTTCAAGTTTGGTGAGTCGTTCTTCCAGATCGTAATAGTTAGATTCGATGAACTCGTAAAACTCGTAATTTCGTTTGTTCAAATCTTCAAATCCTTTTTGTAGAAATTGGATGCTCGAATCAATTTGATTTTTATGCCTCTCAAGTTCTTTCTTGAATTCTCTTCGATCCATTTTTTTCAATTATTAAATCAATTTATAAAACATTAACGCATAAACCGATTGAAATTCGATCAAATATGGTTTATGCTTGATTATTTGGATGATTGTTCCAAAGTAAAGATTTTACCTCCACTATAATCCAACACATAAAGATCCTGATTAGCATCAATTCCAAATGAAGAAATATTGATCGAGGTTTTAAGGAATTCTGAGGGTGTCTCTGTTGGATTGTCGGTGTTTAGTGTCCAGATATTTCCGGTTCCGAAATCTCCGTAAAAGTAGAGCCCCTGAAGCTCTGGAAATTGACTTCCCCTGTAGACGTATCCACCGGAAATAGAGACCCCCTCAGATCGGCCATATTCTGCTACAGGCAGAATCAAGTCATCTTGCTCACAGGATTCACTCTGAAAGCATTCCGATCCTTCCATGATTTTCCAGCCGTAATTGCCCCCTGAAATGATAACGTCGACTTCTTCAGTGGTATTTTGGCCTACATCTCCAGCCCAGATTTCACCGGTTTGATGATCAATACTAAAACGCCAGGGATTCCTCAGGCCGTAGGCAAATATTTCTTCCCGACTGCCATCAGAACTACCGACAAATGGATTGTCTGCAGGAATGCCATACGAAGTGTTAACCGAGGTTGCATCGGCATCGATTCTCAGCATTTTTCCCAGTAGCGATTGCAAATTTTGAGCATTGTTCTGGGGGTCACCGCCACTGCCACCATCACCAGTGGCGATGTAAAGAAAGCCATCATTGCCAAAGGCCATCATCCCGGCATTATGATTTTCAAAGGGTTGATCAATTTCCAATAGTACTCTTTCAGAATTTTTGTCTCCGATATTTGACTGAAGATTGGCAGTGAATTCCGAGATCACTGTTTGACCATTCTGACC
>Ga0316189_10003640_pt1 | contig 14951 bp, 12 predicted proteins | sample LowCovwburrow_MG_FD_204930 | JGI IMG/M metagenome (GOLD analysis project Ga0316189, IMG submission 204930) | Coastal sediment microbial communities from Maine, United States - Lowes Cove worm burrow | ecosystem: Environmental > Aquatic > Marine > Coastal > Sediment | place: USA: Maine...
GAAACTGTCCAGACAAATGTCGGCGTTTTCGTTTACCGGTAAAGCCAAAGAAGATAGTGATATGGATGATCTGCCCTTTGACGAGAGCAAAATGGAAAAAGCCATGCAAATGCTGGCCGGTGAAGCCGAAAATATCAACGAAGATGATCCCCGTCAAGCCGCCAATCTGATGCGCAAACTTACGGACATGACCGGGCTTGAACTCGGCGCCGGTATGCAGGAGGCTTTGAAACGAATGGAGGCCGGAGAGGACCCCGATGCGATTGAAGCCGAGATGGGCGATCTTTTGGAGGGTGAAGAGCCATTTCTGATGCCCGAAAAAAAGGGGGGGGGGAACGCAAAGAAACGACCGGCACCACTAAGGGATGAGACGTTGTATGACCTATAGGGTTATTGAATATTGTCGATTGAAGATTGAATATTTAAGGTCTGCCTTCGGCGGGTCAATTCTGAAATAGTGATCTTCAAAATGGATCAGCAGCATATTGCCTCGAATTGACAGATGATACGCCGATGGAACTATTGCATTCACAATCTAAAACGTGACTATAAAATGATAGGATACCGCCAATCTTCAATTTTCCCCGGATAGACCGGGGGGGGGCGCATAAAAATGGATAAAAAAATTTTAGATAAATTAGAAATCAGGCAGGGCGATATCACCAAACTCGCGGTAGACGCCATTGTCAATGCAGCCAACTCATCTCTTTTGGGTGGGGGCGGAGTCGACGGTGCCATTCATCGAGCTGCCGGCCCCGGACTCGTAAAAGAATGCCGGACGCTGGGTGGATGTCCGACCGGCGAGGCTAGAATTACCAGCGGATACAATCTTGCAGCCCGTCACGTCATCCACACGGTGGGACCGGTCTACAGCGGTAAGCCGCGGGATAAAACGCTTCTGACCGGATGTTACCAAAACAGCCTGAAACTTGCCGCTCGAAATAATGTTCGCTCCCTTGCCTTTCCGGCAATAAGCTGCGGGGTTTACGGATATCCCATCGCAGAAGCCTGCAAAATCGCCGTAGACACGACCTGCCGCTTCCTCGAGAAAAACCAAGGCATTGAAAAGGTGATATTTATGCTTTTTTCGCCGGGAAATCTGAAGGTCTACGAAGACTATATACGATCGCTTCGATAAGCGTCCGATCTCATGCCCGTGTAACGGCCTGATGCTGTAATTCTAATTTTACGACCTTAGATTATGGTTATAAGTAGAATTGTTGGGTCTGATCATTAGCCATTGACAAAACCGGTACCCGTAATTAATATGTGTACACATTTCGGCGGTCAGCTAATTTTCATTCAATTGAATGAGACTGATTATATTCACAGTTTAAGGAGGATGTTATGGTTGAAATTTCCGAAGCAGCAAGCCAGCAAATTGCAGATTATTTTAAAGATCGAGACGTCGTTCCCATTCGCATTTTTTTAAATGAAGGGGGCTGAGGCGGTCCGTCATTGGCAATGGCTCTGGATGAGCCCAAAGACACAGACAATGCATATGATGTGAACGGCTTCAAATTTATAATGGACAAAGAGTTTGATGAAAAAGCCAAGCCCGTATCAATCGATTTTATGGGATATGGATTTAAAATCAACTCCAGCATTAACTTCGACTCCAGTTGTTCGAGCTGCGGGACAACGGGTTCCTGCTGCAGTTAGTCCGCCATAGTAGAATAAATTTAAAGAAGGCAACACCACCGATGTGTTGCCTTTTTTAGTTGTAGAAATTCCAAGACAATAAATAGGAAGGACCTTATGGCACCCAACCATCTCATCAATGAAAAAAGTCCTTATCTGATTCAGCATGCCCACAATCCCGTTGATTGGCATCCCTGGTCCGATGAAACCTTTGCGCGGGCCAAATTGGAAAACAGGCCTGTTTTCCTTTCCATTGGATACGCCACCTGCCACTGGTGTCACGTCATGGAAAAAGAGTCCTTTGAAGACGAAGAAGCAGCGGGATATCTCAATGACACCTTTGTGTGTATTAAGGTCGATCGCGAAGAACGCCCCGATATAGATGCGGTTTATATGGCGGCCTGCCAAATGCTGACCGGCAGCGGCGGCTGGCCGTTGAGTATTTTTATGACCCCGGAAAAAAAACCCTTTTTCGCCGCTACCTATCTCCCCAAAAACAGCCGCGCCGGCCGGGCGGGCCTGATCGACATTTGCCGGCAGGTCAAGAAGCTCTGGAGGGCTGATAAAGAAAAGATCGTAAATTCGGCCGTCAGCATTGCCGCCCAACTGGGCAAAGCTTTTGCTTTTGCGGCCGCGGCTGAACCCGATACGTCCCTGTTGGACCAGGCCTATCAGAAAATCAAACCCGGGTTTGATCCCCAGCACGGCGGATTTGAAAAGGCTCCCAAGTTTCCGACGCCGCACCGACTGCTCTTCTTGTTGCGCTGCTACCATCGCAACGGGGACTCAAATGCATTGGAAATGGTAAAAAAAACATTGACGGCCATGCGCCTGGGAGGGATCTGGGACCATGTCGGCTTTGGCTTTCATCGCTATTCCACCGATGCCAGGTGGCTGCTGCCCCATTTCGAAAAAATGCTCTACGATCAGGCCCTGATCGCCACCGCCTATCTTGAAGCCTATCAAATTACCAAAGACCCCTTGTTCGCCGCAACGGCCGATGACATTTTCAGCTACGTACTGCGGGACATGACCGCTGCGGAAGGCGCCTTCTACTCGGCGGAAGATGCCGACAGCGAGGGCGAGGAAGGCAAATTTTATGTGTGGACAACGGAGGAATTTCGCCGGGTCCTGGGAGATGAAATCGCCGGAAAGTGGGAGACGATTTTACGGTTGAGCCCGGAAGGAAATTTCACGGATGAAGCCACCCGTCAAAAAACCGGTGCCAACATCCTGCATCTAACGGCCCCTATGGAAAAATGGGCCGCAAAATTAAATTTGCCGGAAGATCAATTTGGAAAGGATTGGGTAAATATCCGCGACCGGTTATTCCACGTCCGGGAAAAGCGGGTTCATCCCCTCAAGGACGATAAAATCCTCACGGATTGGAATGGACTGATGATCGCCGCACTGGCTTTGGGCGCACGGATTTTAAACAGACCCGAATATGAGCGGGCCGCCCGTAAGGCCGCCGACTTTATCCTGTCAAAAATGCGGGATGAAAACGGTCAACTTTACCACCGTTTCAGGGACGGCGAACTGGCGGTAGAAGCCCATGCCGGCGACTATGCATTTTTGATATATGGCCTCTTAGGTCTCTACCAGACCACCTATGATCTGGTGTATGCTGAAGAAGCAAAAATGCTGCAGGAAAAAATGATCGCGCGTTTCTGGGATGAGGAAAACGGCGGTTTCTTCTCCACCCCCAATGGGAGTGTCGAATTGCCCGTCCGCCCCAAAGAGCTATATGACGGGGCCATTCCATCGGCCAATTCGGTTGCACTTTTCAACCTTGTATTTCTGTCCAGGTTGACCGGTGACCCGCAATGGGAAAACCGGGCCCAGGCCCATATCCGCGCCTTTGCCGGCACGCTGAAATCTCAGCCCCAGGCCTTTACTTATTTTCTGTGCGCCCTTGATTTTGCGCTTCGCCCGGGTCAGGAAATTATTATCGCCGGTGAACCCCAGGCAACCGACACCCGACAATTGCTGTCGGCATTGAATCTAAATTTTACGCCCAACAAGGTGGCCATTGTAAAATCAGACACCAATGCCGAACGTCTGGCTAAATTTGCCGGGTACACCGATGGTTTGCAGGTAATCGAAGGCCAGGCCACCGCCCATGTGTGCCGTAACGGTTCCTGTACCGACTCGACCACCGACACACAAACCATGGTCGATAAAATCATGGGAAAACGAGGCGGGTGAAGTCGGAATGGGGCCTCCGGCCCATAGGGGCGGGCCTACGCCCCGGAGGGAAGTCGGAATGCGGAATGGGGAATGCGGAATTGAAGATCTAATGAATCGCTATGCTCTGTCTTTTTAAAATCGACAGTATTCAACAAATATCCAATCTTCAATTGACAATATTCATTCATTTGCAGATAGTGAAAATATCCCAATAGAATTTACTTGCCACAAAATGCGGAAAAATTAACGACTAGGTGCAGCTATGGATAATCTGGAATTTGAAACCCTGACGTCCGCTGAATTCAAAGAATACACGCCGACGCACAAAGAAAAAAAATACCTGGTCATCGATGTGCGTCAGACCTCGGAATACAAAGATGGGCATATTCCGGGAGCCAAACTGATGCCCCTTAGCGAGGTCGAAACCAGGCTGTTCACGCTGCCCTCGGACCGGGATCTTATTTTCTATTGCGCCAACGGCGGGCGCTCCCAATGGGCTGCTTCCCTGGCCGGTGAGGCAGCAGTATCTGGCAAGAGCGTTTATCATTATTTTTGTCTATCGCCCAGGCAGAAAAAGCCCATATGCGCACCTTGACCCGCGCCCTTGACCAGTGCCCGGAAAATACTGGGTCTTGAACGCACCTAAACCCCAATGTTGCATACAAGCGCCGCAGTTGGCCTGAAAAGCGGCCAGTCTAATCGAAAAAGAAACGCCAGCATGACAAATGTCGAATGTCGATTGACGAATGTCGAATTAAGGAATTCTTTCTATTTTATTTGTTGAAAAAAGCAGAGCGAAGCCTCCGGCTCGTAGGGGTTGTAGCGCCTACGCCTCGGAGAGCGACATCCACCATTCGTCAATCGTCATTCCATGAAGTTTCATGTAGGGCACCTTGACGGAACCTATGATACCATTGTTTTTAGCAGAATCTTCAATGACCGAAATCCAATCTGTACGCCAATCGCTGATGAGCTGGTATCTGGCGAACCATCGGGACCTACCCTGGAGAAAGACATCCAATCCTTATCACATCTGGGTTTCTGAGGTAATGCTGCAACAAACCCAGGTCAACACGGTTTTGCCTTATTACCGCCTGTTTTTAAGACGCTTTGCAAGTCTCGAGCGTTTGGCCCGGGCCGATTTACAGGATGTTTTAAAGGCCTGGGAAGGTCTGGGATACTATGCCCGCGCCCGCAATCTGCACCGGGCCGCCGGTGTAATTTTCAATCAACATCATGGCATTTTACCCGACGAGTGGGAAGAGTTTCGCAAATTGCCCGGCGTTGGAGACTACATTGCCGCCGCCGTCTTGAGCATCGCCTTTGAAAAGCCCTACCCGGTTGTGGACGGCAATGTCAAACGTGTGCTGGCGCGATTGCTTTTACTGGAAGCACCTGTAAACAAATCAACATCGATCAAAATTTTTAAAGAGGCCGCGGGCCGACTGCTGCCTCCTCAAGATCCGGGAACCTTTAACCAGGCCATGATGGAACTCGGCGCCCTGGCATGCAAACCGCGACAACCGCTTTGCAGCGCATGCCCGCTTCAAAGGATGTGTTTGGCCCATGGAACCGGCCGGATTGGCGAGTATCCCAAAAAGCTGAAAAAATCCCCAACACCGCAGTTTAAAATCGCGGTCGGAGTGGTATTCAAAAACAGAAAAGTTTTAATCACCCGGCGAAAACCGGAAGGATTACTGGGGGGTCTGTGGGAATTTCCGGGGGGCAAGATCCAAAACAATGAAAAGGCCGCAGACGCTTGCATCAGGGAAATTAAGGAGGAGACAAATCTGTCAATCGGTGTCGATTCGCATTTAGTTCGCATCAAGCACGCATACACGCATTTTAAAATCGTCATGGATGTTTTTTGCTGTTCGCATATAACCGGCCAAGTGAAGTTAAACGGCCCCGTCGATCATCGCTGGATTAAGCTTGACAAACTTGATGAGTATCCGTTTCCCAAGGCCAATCATAAGTTTTTTTCTGAGCTGAAGCAGTTTGCAGCCCAGGCAATTGGTTAAAAGGTTCACGGTTCAAAGGTTCAGAGGTTGATGTCCCCATCACATTAACCAATGGAATCAATGGAAAGGGAAAAACGCGAAGCGATTAACCCCTGGCCCAGACCTGGTTTGTTAAGATATAGTCATGGAAGGCCAAGTCCATAGAGTGTGAGAACAATTTCATAATTACATCGTGTCGCGCCAGGGCAGGCCTGAACCGGGAACTCAGAACCTTTTAACCCAGACCGACAGCATTCCTTAAATATTCAATCTTCAATCGACAATATTCATTCCCGATAATATGCCTGACATCCTTCTCATCCAGCCGCCGATCAGAGATTTTTACCTCACAGCCAAACGGACCATTCCGTATGGTTTGGCCTGTATCGCCCCGGCCTTGCTGAGAAGCGGGTTTTCGGTGATGATCCTGGATGCGCTGGCCACCTCGAAATCGCGGGCTTGCGATCTTCCCCGGGAAATGGAATATTTGCGTAGATATTACGGGCGGGCGGACCGGTCCGCCTTTGCACTATTCCACCAATACCGGCACTTTGGCTACAGTTTTGAACACATCGGCAAAATGGCCAAAGAATCCGGGGCATTTCTGGTCGGGATCTCTTCATTATTTACACCCTATTTGCAGGAAACACTCCAAACAGCAGAGACCGTCAAAGCCTGTCTACCGGACTGTAAGATTGTGGTCGGCGGCCATCATCCCAGTGCCCTGCCGCAGTCGGTCATGGAATCCGCGGCAGTGGATTTTGTTATCCGCGGAGAGGGTGAAGTGTCCCTGCATCTGCTGGCGCAGGCGGTGTCGAAGGGGGGCGCGTATAATTCCATTCCTGGTCTAGTTTTCAGGAGAAAAAGCGGCGCCATTCATATCAATCCACCGGCACGGATGAACAATCCCGACGACTATCCATTGCCGGCCGCCGATCTTATCCATAACCGGTTCTACCGTCGCAAAAAGCGCGGTGCCATGGTCATTGTTGCCGGTCGCGGATGTCCGATGAGGTGCAGCTATTGCAGTGTGGGGGCAAGATCCTATCTTAATTACCGCAAAAGAAGCGTTGATTCCGTTATTGGTGAAATCCAACACGGCGTCAATCAATATGATGTCGGCTTCATCGACTTCGAGGATGAAAACCTGTCACTGGATCGACAATGGTTCTTAAAACTCCTGGATGAAATTAAACACCGTTTTAAGGGGCATGGATTAGAGCTCAGGGCCATGAACGGGCTCTATCCACCGTCACTGGATGAAGAGGTGATCCGTAGCATGCAGGCCGCCGGTTTCAGGACCCTGAACCTTTCGCTGGGCTCGACCTCAACAGAACAGCTTAAACGGTTTAACCGCTCGGATGTCCGCCCGGCATTTGACCGGGCATTGATACTGGCTGAGGATTGCGGCCTCAACGCCGTGGGGTATGTGATCTGCGCCGCGCCTTTTCAAAGTGCTCATGATTCAATTTCAGATCTTCTTTATCTGGCTCAACGGAGAGTTCTGGCCGGTGTATCTGTTTTTTATCCGGCACCGAGCAGCAAAGATTTTGAGATGTGTAAGAATCTGAGTATTCTGCCCGGTCATTTTTCCTGCATGCGGTCGAGCGCTCTGCCGGTCGTCCACACAACCGGCAGGTTAGAGGCCGTTACCGTGCTCAGATTGGCTCGCATCATCAATTTCATGAAATCCCTGATAGATAAGGGAATATGCATTGCAATGGATACAACCCCCGGTGAAATCCGGATAAACAATCCCGCCGACCGTATGGAGACGAGCAGGCGGCTTCTATCCAAATTTCTGCATGACGGCAAAATAAGAGGGGCAACACCGCAAGGGAAGGTTTTTGAACATCTTATTTCGGAAAAGCTGACCCATGCGTTTCTGACAGGTTTGGCCGCGGTCGATCTGCGGGGCTCACGGTAAAAGGCGCAGCCATTTACCATAGATAGGTTTCAGGTGTCAGGTGTCGGGTGTCAGGAAGGCACGTCGCAAAATCCTGAAACCTAAACACTGACACCTGAAACCCTCAGTTTCTGACAAGATGTTGTCAGATAAAGCATGATAAGGGCCTAATCCACAAAGGCTATAATGTAATTAAATTGCGAAGCGGAGCGACATCATTATTCGACGTTCAACGTTGGACGTTCGATGTTCGACGTTCATCTTCCAAATTTTTCAGCACTAGATTCCTCTCTTTGACAAAAATTTTAAACTTCATATCCCTTTTTTTGTGCCTTCGAGCCTTAGTGGCTAAACTATTACGAAAACAGGAGTTTACCATGAAAAAAAGCATAGACCCGCGCATGCATTCAGCCGAACATATTCTCAATCAGACCATGGACAGGATGTTCAATTGCGGCCGCTGTTTCAATGCTCACATCGAAAGGAAAAAATCCAAATGCGACTATCGCTTCAACCGGCCGCTATCTCAAATGGAACTTCAAGAAATTCAGACGCGGGTCAACCGGATTATCGCAGAGGATCTGCCGGTTATCGAAAAATACATATCCATATCAGAGGCACTGGACAACTATAACACCGATAAATTGCCCGACGATACCGGTGACACCATCCGAATCGTTCAAATCGGAGACTATGATGCCTGCCCCTGTATCGGGCCCCATGTCGAATCATCCGGCGAAATCTCAGGATTTCAGATTACTTCTTCCAGTTTTGATAGGGGTGTTTTGAGAATCCGATTTAAACTCTTGAAAAATCTGATTTCATAATCATATTAATAGACACTTTCGGCCGGCGAAAATATGGTGTGTCGCCCCAACCCGAATAAACCGGAAAACTTAGAAGTGAACCAAACTTCAGAAAGGAATATAAAATAATGAGTGTTCTAGTAGCCAAAGAGGCACCGGATTTTGTAGCTCCGGCCGTCATGCCGGACGGCATCATCAGAGAAGATTTCAAGCTCTCGGATTTCAGAGGGAAATATGTGGTATTGTTTTTCTGGCCGTTGGATTTCACATTCGTGTGCCCAACGGAGATTATTGCCCATAATAAGCGCATGGAGCAGTTTAAGGGTCGCAACGTTGAGGTCGTCGGGGTATCCATTGATTCCCAATTTACACATTTTGCCTGGCGTGGCACCGCCGTCAAGGACGGAGGCATCGGAACAGTGGATTTCCCGATGGTAGCCGATGTGAAGCATGAGATTACAAAAGCCTATGGGATTGAACATCCGGACGGAGTTGCGATGAGGGCATCTTTTCTCATCGACAAACAAGGTGTCGTGCAGCATCAGGTTGTAAATAACCTGCCCTTAGGACGCAATGTCGATGAAATGGTTCGTATTGTCGATGCTTTGCAGTTTGCTGAGCAGTACGGGGAAGTCTGTCCTGCCGGATGGAATAAAGGCGAGGACGGTATGAAGCCCACGGCGGAGGGGGTAGCTGAGTTTCTGTCTAAACACACTGACAAACTATGACCTGAATTGAACGATTTTTTTACTCGATCTGCACCGCTCTTTTCGCAAAAAATAGCTCAATTTAGAAAAGACAGAACGACACGCGGCGCCTGCGCTGCGCGAGCGATACCACAAATCTTTGCGTTTCCGGCGGATCAATATTCGATCCCGGCTTGTCCGGGTTGGGTTTAATAAGCTGTCCGGTTGCGCCCACCCTTCTTGGCCGAGTAGAGTTTTTTATCCGCCGCTTTGATCACTTTCTCCGGATCGGTCTTCCTCCCGCCCGGGGAAGCCAAACCGATGCTGACGGTCACTTTGACTTGTTTGCGGTTAGCGGAATTCTTACGGCGACAGTCATTATTCTTTTTTCTGCGGCGTTTCCAGTCACGAACAATAAAAGGGGTCGACCCGATAGTCTCCCTGAAATCTTCAATATGTGAAATAGCGTCTTCGACGGTTTTCCCGGCGAAGATGGCGGTAAATTCCTCCCCGCCATAACGAAATATTTTCGCTCCGCCTGAGATTTTTCCAAGCCTGGAAGCAATCATTTTCAATACCTGATCACCTGTTTTATGGCCGAAGGTGTCATTAAACTTTTTAAAGTGATCCACATCGATCATCGCAATAGAATATTTCTTGCCTAAATTAAGCAGCGTTTCATTTAGACTTCTGCGCCCGGGCAAAGCTGTCAGTTCATCGATGTAGGCCATGGAAAAGGAAGCCTCAACGGCTGTGATCACTAGAATCAAACCGGCTGCGAAAAAATAAAAAATGAGGGCCGGTTCTGAAGACCTTGTTATGATCCCGAGCATGGCGGCAACAATGCCAAAGAAAAATCCGCAAATTCGAATATCACTGGTTTTTACAAATTGCACCAGCACGAAAAGAAATGCCAGGCCGAAAGCAAGGGCTGGGGCAGTAGGCATACTTTCTAATCTAAAGAAGTAATGATTGGTAAGAACAGAACCCAGCCACGCGGAAAACCAGGACAGCTTATCGGCCACTACAGGCGATAAAGATGTTATCGCGGCCATAACCCGCGATGAGATGCGACTGAAAGGATGGCAAAAAATAATGATCGCAAACACCTGTAGCGTCAATAAAATAAGGGCCAGAATGCCGGTGGAAGTAATGAGTCTGCGCTTGGTTAGGACACTGTAAAATGCCAGGTTTAACGGCAGCAAAAAGGCCAGCGCGGCCGTTACCGCCTGCTCAAGAATCACTGTCCGCGGTAATTCGGCTGAACGGAAATAAGCCAGACCATAGTATGAACAGGCAAGGGCAAAGGAACCGAGGATCATCCCGGCGTTGGCATATCGCCACCCCATGACGAGTCCAATCGCAAAGACAATGTAAGGCCCAAACGGCATAATTACCGTAACCGCTCTGAGTTCACTCACAGCATGCATTTGCCTTGACAGTTCAGGCCATTTAATGATGGCTACTGATGAAAACAGAATCAACGCCACAGGTACGAACAGCGGATATACGGTGCGCCTTATCAAATACAATCTTGTCTGCGACCTCTAAGAACTGTTTATTGGTTAACCGTTCACAGGTTCAGGGTTCAACGCTCAGGGTTAGGGACAAAGAGGGTATTAAAGACCCGAGGTCCTCGATAAAAATGCTCATTTTCCCAAATAATTACCAATTTGGCTCTAAAATTTGGATTACGCCAGACGAAGCTGCCGCTTTTCTCGTAAATATGCATTCCAAATGCAGTCCAGGGACGAGAATGCAACCTTGAACCCGTGAACGCGCTATAAAAGAATCTTTAAAATCTGCGTCATCTGCGGATCAAAACAGCTGAAGCCGTTGACGATACACATCGGTGACCGTTTTGGGATTATCGGTGATGACGATGTTGTCTTTAATCCACTCCGGCGCCCTGCCCCGTTTGACCATTTCGTTAATCTGATCATCGATTCCATTCCAGAAATCGCCGCCGCCCTCCGTATCAAACAAAATAACCGGGACAGGATCCAGAATTGACAACTTCATGTTGCACAGGGTAATGCCAAGCTCTTCCAGTGATCCCAAACCACCGACGTTAAAAATCGGAAATGAAGCGATTTCGAACCATTTTTGGCGGCTGTGACGACAGGTTGCCTGGAAAACCTGACAAAAATCAACATCGGTTGTCATGGTTTGATCGGTGATATCCAGGAAATTTGCCCCGGATAGAATTCCCCGTTCCCTTGCCAGGGTATTGGCCTGCTCCATTACCCCGCTCCCGCCACCGGTGACGATTCCGATGCGCCGCCCCCAGAACTCAATGAGGGCCTCCAGGAGTCCTCCAAGTTTTGCCTCCCCTTTTGGCGAAAGTTTCTGGTTGGAGCCATAAAAGGCAAACAACATTGACTTGTGAAAATCAGCGAACCGCTCCGGTGCTACGAAATAGCCCATGCCGTCACGCATGGTGTGTTTCATAAGGCGGTCATTCAGTCCGGATACCCAAAACACTTCCAGGCCGAAAGCATGGTATTCTTCCAGGCGATGGTGGTCCTGCTGTGATAAAAACGGACCGTGTTCACAGGACGGCTCATAAAAATAGAGTGCCTTTAATTTACCTTCACAGGTCAGATTGATAATGTCGCGATGCTCGATGATATTGGGAAAATATTTCATGATCAAAACGGCCGGAATACGATCGAGGGCATTTTCGATTTTAGATGTTGCATACATATGGGCGCATTCGCTGTTCGGTGAAAAATCGCGCCTGGCCAGCGAACACATGGCCCGGGTCACATCGCACTCCTCTGAGGGACCGTTTAAAAAGATTTCGGCCTTTCTAAGCCCGTCCGCCTCACCGCAAGCGACAGCCACCGGTTTGTCTATAAAATGGCAGGTGGTAGTGCTTAAACGGCTAAAACGATTTTCAAATTCGCGCATTTGACGGTAGCTATAAAAGGTACTCGTCTGGGCGGCTTTTTTACGTCGCAGACCATTGCGCGACTTGGCGGCATTGTATACTTTCGCCGATATCAATGGATTTACGATAGGGTGATGACTCTGATTTACAATTTCTAAATAAATTCGAATGCCCCGCGTTTTAATGGGGTCCAGCACGGTTGCCGGCAGGTTTCGGCCCAGGGCAAAACCGCTCTGTAAAACCACATAGTGTTCATTGAGATACATGGAGCAGGTCGTCACAACCCCTTCGCCCGGTGCAATGGTTAACGAGGGCAGCGCATTCCGAACCTGGTAACGGTTGAGAAGTTCGCGGCCGTCCTCACGGAACAGAATTCGGCCGAGGGCCTTTTTGTCCAATGGCTCTTTAAACCGGCAAACGACTTTGTGCGGGGCAATGACAATACTGCCGTCGCTGGAGATGGTGGTTGACTCCGGCAATTTCAGCTCGGCGCGTTCGATGGCTTCCAGAACTTCATCCGAACTTAACAGGGCCTCAGGATCACAGAATACCAGCCGTCCAACCGGCAGTCCCAGAGTAAAAAAATCTTTAAATTCGTCTAAACCGGGGTAACCGGAAATGACTGCTGAAGCTGCCAGGGTCAGGGTGACTATGTCTCCCTTTAAACTGTTTAGATCGGGCGGATCGCACTTGATCTGTATGCCTAATCGCGCAATTCTGGACCGTTCACTGAATACGATGTGCTCCGGTCGATTTTTTAATTCCTTGACCAAATCCTCATTGAGTCCGAATGTGGTTTGGAATGTAATCGAGCGGTTGTTCACATCCAGGATTCTGGAAATGACCCCGTCTTCCGACTGCAAAAGTCCTCGAAACAGATAGTTGTCTCTGTGGGTTCTTGCCATAATTTTCTATCTCATGCCTTCCCCCGGAGAACCGGGGCAAGGGTTATCGTTTAGATGCAGCCGAACCATGTCATACACCCGTATAATCCAATAAATTCTCAATGATTTTAATCAGTGATTTATTGACCGTGTTGTCCTCTTTTATATGGCTTAATTTCAACTCCATGGCCGTGATATTGTCAAGAACCCATCCAAATCCCAATTTATCGAAAAATATAATCGTCTCCTTGCTCATCGCCCGGGTAGCCTCCGTTAACAATCTAACCTCTTTTCAATCTATTTAAACATCTGTTTGTATTTTTTTCAACTCGCATTATTTAACCATAGTGCTTTATTCAAAATTGCGGCAATCATGCTCGGCTTTTTTTGACCCGCTGATTATGTATCGTCACCGCAAACGAATTTCTTTAGCGATAGTTCACCCAGGCGGTTGAGGTCACTCCGCTTCGCTGGGAACGGTTGAGAATTATAAATAAAATATTTCAACAAGTTACTTTCTTGGTAGACAATCAACTTAGAGAAATCCAGATTGCAAAAGCGAATACTGAGAGATTAAATTGATACCAAAACCGCAATTTCAATTGACACAGGCCGGCATCTACTTTAAAACTTCTGCCTAAGTACTTAGGTTCATAAATACCGTAATTTTGAATAGGAACACTAAGACTAAAAAAATTGACGATCTAGTTTGGACTAGGGGTCGTGAAAAATTAATCTCGAATAGACTCATAATGATTATATCCATTGACCATCAACTTGCCGAAGCGCCGGCAGGCAGACCGCCGCAGGGATTGTTTATCGTGGATCTCGACGGCACACTGCTGCGTTCGGATCGGACATTTTCGAGCATCGATCTCGAAGCCCTTGAGCAGCTGGGCGAACTGGGCATCATACGAACCATCGCCACCGGCCGGTCATTATATTCTTTCAACTCGGTCGAAGTAGGGGATCTGCCGGTGGATTTCGTAATTTTCTCAATGGGTGCGGGTGTCCTGCAAAATGCAGGCGGTAAAGTTGTCCGCAGAGTTAGCCTGGAACCCCATGAAGTGAAACGGGCATGCAAAATCCTCAAAACCAACCACTTGGATTTTATGATTCACCGAACCGTACCTGACAATCACATGTTCAGCTATTTTCGATCAAATGAAGGGAATGATGATTTTGAAAGGCGTTTGAAACTTTACAGTCGGTTTGCCCTTCCGTTGAGCGAAGCGACCGACGGTTTCGGCCCTGCAACCCAACTGCTGGCGGTGGTGCCGGATAGAGGCAGTCAGGCCGTTCTTGAAAAGGTCCGCAGCGAATTGCCCGATTATAGCATCATCCGGACGACTTCACCCCTGGATGGCAAAGCCACTTGGATCGAAATTTTTCCCACTGTGGTTTCCAAAAGCCGGACGTCAGCCTGGCTGGCTGAAGAACTAAAAATTGATAAAAGCGAAATCGTGTCGGTGGGAAATGACTACAACGATCTGGATTTACTCGAGTGGACCGCCAAGAGCTATGTGGTCGACAACGCTCCGGCTGATCTTAAAGACCGTTTTGCCGGCGTCGCCTCCAACAACAATGGCGGGGTGGCTGAAGCGGCGAGACGCTGGCTTGAAAACACTTTCAGCGACGGCTGATGATTCGTAATGGATCGGGGTTTTTGCCTTTCATTGTAATTTGATTTTTTTTGGGAATGATTCCTTCCATTGAGCGATGTCTTATTCTAGGCCCTACGCCCTATGCCCTTTTTGCCCGTAACCCGAAGCTCGCCATCAATTAGTTCCGCATTCCCGCCGGGGCGTAGGCCCTATGGGCCCTATGGGCCGGAGGCCGCACCCCGAATTCCGAATTCAAATCACCCTGTCACTTCCTTCACCGATTCCTCAAATATGGATAGGCAGACATCGATCTCCTTGGCAGTGACGGTCAAAGATGGAGA
>Ga0316189_10003641_pt1 | contig 14951 bp, 10 predicted proteins | sample LowCovwburrow_MG_FD_204930 | JGI IMG/M metagenome (GOLD analysis project Ga0316189, IMG submission 204930) | Coastal sediment microbial communities from Maine, United States - Lowes Cove worm burrow | ecosystem: Environmental > Aquatic > Marine > Coastal > Sediment | place: USA: Maine...
TTACGCTATCATTTAATTCTAATTGTTTCTGTAATGACACATTATGATCCTGATAATTACTATGCACTATTTTTAAATTTTGTGCATGCTTTGATTTTAATTTATCAAGACAAAAATTCTTTGTCATTGTCATAGAAAATGCTTCTACATTTTTATATTCTTGAATCTTTGTTTTATTTTTCCACAATTTCATCAAGATTTCCTGTGTGGCATCTTCGGCTTCTTCTTGAGAAACCAACAATCGCTTTGCCAAACGATATACTTTATCTTTAAAAGGCATCACTATATTTAAAAACTCAGCCTGTGTCATTATTTGTGGTGGTTAGTTTATAGCTTTATTATCGCTACTTGTTATTACGACGATGTACTTTCTAATTTGTTACAATTAAACAAAAAAAAATATATAGTATACTTAATCATCTTATCCCGTCTTATTTAAAATACCGTAATAAGATATGACATAGATGCTTTCAACTGTTTAGTGATATTGGTTATAAAGGAATTTAAAATTTTTGTTTTACAATATTGTACTTAACTTTAAAGTTTAAAAGAAAAAGTTAACATGCTATGAAATTTAATAGAACCTTATTGGCGGTAATAGTTATTGCCATATTCTCCTTTGCCTGTTTTGATGATGCCGATGATAACGGCATATTTACAAGCGAAATTAATAACTTTGTTTGGAAAGGATTGAACGTCATCTACTTATATAAAGATAATGTTCCTAACCTTGCAAACGATAGATTTTCAAACAACGAAGATTATGGGTCTTATTTAAATAGTTTTTCAGCACCTGAAGAATTGTTTGAAAGTTTGATATACCAAAGACAGTCTGTTGATAAATTTAGTTGGATTGTAGATGATTACATAGCTCTAGAACAATCATTGAGTGGTGTTTTTACAAGTAACGGGATGGAATACACATTATTTCTACAACCCAACAGTTCAACGGCCTTAATTGGTGTTGTACGATTAGTTCTTCCAAATAGTGATGCCGATAATAAAGGCTTAAAGCGTGGGGATATGTTCAACGCGATAAATGGAACGCCTTTAACCAACACAAATTCCAGGTCTCTACTTGCAGCATCGGAATATATATTGAACCTTGCCACTTACAATAACAACGGTACACCCGAATCTACTGACGACACAGTTGACTCAACTACGGAGAGTATTTCGTTAAGTAAATTGACCTATTCCGAAAACCCTATTTTTAAATCCGAAATTTTAAGTGTTGATGGCGAAAATGTAGGTTACTTAATGTATAACGGATTTACCAATGAATATGACAGTCAACTTAATGAAGCTTTCGGTACTTTTTTAGCGAACAATGTGCAACATTTAGTTTTAGATTTAAGATATAATCCTGGAGGCTCAGTAAATACTGCTATACTGTTATCAAGTATGATTACTGGACAAAACACGGGAGAGGTATTTAGTTCAGAGCAATGGAACAGTGAGTTTCAAACTGCTTTCGAGAATGAAAACCCAGAATTATTAATCAATAGATTCACCAATAATAACAATGGCAATCCATTAAACAGTTTGAATCTTCAAAAAGTTTACATTCTGGCTACAAAGCGTTCGGCTTCTGCCAGCGAACAGGTTATAAATAGTTTGGATCCGTATATTGATGTCATACATATTGGAGAAAATACTTATGGTAAATACCAAGCATCACTAACAATTTACGATTCGCAGAATTTTGGGCGTGAAGGCGCAAACCCTAATCACTCCTATGCGATGCAGCCATTGGTTTTAAAATCATTAAACAGCGTTGGTCATACAGATTATGATAATGGTTTAATTCCAGATATTCCGCTTAGTGAAAACTACACAAATTTAGGTGTACTTGGTGATGAAAACGAAACACTCCTCGCTGCTGCATTAGCAGATATAGCAAGTGAAACTGGCAGAATTGTAGAAATACAAGCTAAATCAAAAAATAATTTAATACTTGTTAAAGACAGCAATAGCCTGGAACATATCAACCACGACATGTATATTGAAAAAGAATTACCAAAAGACTTGATAAATCGAATTCTTTTTGAACAAGACTAATATATTTATATGTTTAAATTAAAACCTAAATTAACATTTCTCCCTTTGGTGGTATAACCTAGAATTTCAAAATAATCTTCATTAAATATATTAGTGAGATTAATAAAAATCTTCATTCTATTTTTAATTATTTTATGACTTATATATAAATCAATTAAAGAAAAAGAGTCTAATTCAACATTCTGAAAGCTTGAAAAATCTAAATCTGTTCTACTTCCAACAAATTGATAATTTAAAGAGGCATACGTGCTTTTAGAAAAGTTATAACCCAAACTTGTATTTACTTTATGCTTTGGTATACGTAAGCGAACACCATCTTTTAACTCTGTAAATGTGTAATTGGCACTAAAAGAGAAATCTTTTATTAAATCCATTTGCGTTTCTATTTCAATACCATGAACTGTCGCATCTGCAGTTGCATTTTCATAAACCGAGGTATAAACAATGGTATTCTGTTCTTTTCTATTGTAGTAAACTCCGTTTATCCTAAATCCATTTTTTATATTTAATTCAAAACCCGCCTCAATCGTTATATTCTCTTCAGGTTCTAAATCTGGATTAGGCCCAAAAAAGCCAAATAGTTGTGATAAATTTGGTGCTATAAATGATGTTGCATACGACCCAAACACCTTAGCATAACCTACTTTAACAGGAATTCTATATGATGGATTAACACTATAAACCCAATGTGAACCATATTGACTGTGATTGTTTAAGCGTGAACCAACATTTAAATTTAATCCAAAATCAGAAATATAAACCACATTTAAATAAGGGTCTGTGTTTGTGAAACTTTCTACTGCTGCAAATTCACTTTTATAATCGCCAAAATTAACACCCACTATTGTGTATAACTTATCATCGAAAATATATTTATTGAATGCATCCAATACGACCATTTCTGCTTTGTTTATTGTTGAAAAATCTGATCTGGTTTCCCTGTCTGTTTTTGAATACGCTGCATTAATTTGAAAGCTTCCATTTTCATAAGTGAACCTTGGCACAATGCCAAATCTCGACTGCTTTGAGATATATTTATCAGGCGTATCAGCAAACGTATAATTTGGAGCTGGAAAGCCATCGATATCAGTTTTAAAATTAACATGACTAGCAAAGGTCAAAATATCAAGAGCATCGTTTATTTTATAACGCAATTTTAGATTGAGATTATATCTTGAAAAAATATCTTTTTCAGGATTGGCAGATTTTGCAGCAGATAATCCATCAACAAATCTATTTCCAAAACTTGCCAAATAATACAATCTATTTAAGTTCCCATTTACAGTGATATTGTTTGTAAGGCTCGACCCATTATAGTTTAAATCATCTTGCGCTTGGTTTGTACCTACAGTCGTTAAAAAACTTGCAGAGACTTCGTTTTTATTTGCCCTTTTAGTCGTGATATTTATAACCGCTGTGGCAGCTGCGTTTCCATAAAGTGTACTTGCCGCTCCTTTCACTATTTCAATTGATTCAACCGTGCTTAAATCTAACAATCGTAAATCAAAATCATTTGACACAATGGAAGGGTCATTTACTTGAATACCGTCAATAAGAACCAATACTTGTCTGTTATTCCCACCTCGTACAAAACTTCCTAAATTTTGACCTTCAGCACTTCGACTACCATTAATTTCAATGCCGCTTTTGGTATTAATTAATTCAGAAATTGTTTTGCCTTGGTTTTTCTCAATCTCTTTCTTAGAAATTTTGATAACTGTCTTACCTGAATTTTCTCGTTTTAATTTAAAACGTGAATCCGTTACAACTACTTCATCAAGTTGCTGGATTTTAGTAGAATCAATCTGTTGTTGCGCAAAACCAACCATAGATAATCCTAAACATAGGAGGCCAAAAACATTTGTGTTTTTGCTCATTTTAATGAATAATTACTCGAGAATCGCATGGATTATCATACGCAAACTTTTATCCCGAAAGTTTAACTTATCTGTTTTGAAAATGGCAGGTCTCCTGACTTGCGTCTTCATGTTGGTCTTCCCATAACGCCATGGCGCAACAGTGACTTGAAGTATAACATGAAGCTTTATAGCTTACAGTTGCGGGAACAGTTCTGGCATTGATAAAAATCGCACCAGATTCCCTTTTAATCCAATCAATTAATATTAAATAGAACCAAAATTCAAGGCGAAAGTAAACATTCTGTTTAAAGTTTCTATGAAAAGATTAAATAATATTACTTTTGAAGAATATTAATGCATGCAATTGAAAAAAATTCATCTCTTAATCATTTTTTTAGTATTACTTACTTGCAAGGAGAAAGTAAATATCAACGAAATTAAACTTAACAATGGTAAAGAAGTGCAATTAAAATATGCAAAAGGTTTCAATGTTACCGATTTCGGTTTGTACAAAACAATTAAAATCACGAATCCTTGGCCGGATGCCAAAAAATCTTTTGAATACACACTATCAAATTCTAAAAATAAAGCAGATATCATCACTCCTATTGCCAAAATTGTAGTGACATCAACAACGCATATTCCAGCCCTCGAGCTTTTGGGTGTAGAAAATACATTAATTGGTTTTCCTGGAATCGATTACATATCATCAAAAAGAACCAGACTACGTATTGATAGAGGTTTAGTAAGGGAACTTGGCAAAAATGAGGGTATCAATACAGAAGTTCTTTTAGCACTCAAACCAGATGTTGTTATTGGCTTTGGAGTAGATGGAACTAACAAGACATTTGAAGCCATTCAAAAGGCTGGAATTCCCGTAATTTATAACGGTGATTGGGTTGAGGCCTCTGCACTTGCCAAAGCGGAGTGGATCAAATTTTTTGGTGCACTTTATAATAAAGAAAAGGCGGCAGACTCAATTTTCAAATCCATTGAGCGAAATTATCTAGAATCTAAAAAATTGGCCACAAAGGCTAAATCAAGACCTTCCGTTTTATGTGGGGCTATGCACAAAGATGTGTGGTATTTGCCAAATGGAGGAAGTCCAGAAGCACAATTTTTAAGAGATGCCAATGTAAATTATTTATGGAACGAAACCTCTGGAAATGGAAGCCTTGCTTTAAGTTTTGAAACGGTATTAGATAAAGCAAAAGATGCCAAATTATGGTTAAGCCCTTCCTATTACCCAAGCCTAGAAGCTATTAAAAAAGCAAATCAGCATTATACAAAGTTTGAAGCTTTTCAAAATAAAAACGTGTATTCTTTTTCAAATGTCACCGGTGAAACTGGAGGTGTATTATATTACGAACTTGGTACAGCACGACCAGATTTAGTGTTAAAAGATATCATCAAAATTTGTCACCCAGAATTATTACAAAATTATTTTCCTCATTTCTTTAAAAAACTAGACTAATTGGCTATCAAGAATACATACAAGCTTCCTTTTTTAATCCTTGCAATCGTTTTGATTTTATGCTTTTTCATGAATATAAGTTTAGGTTCAGTATCTATTCCAACAAAAGACATAATCAATAGTCTAATTGGAGCTCCGATTGAAAATGATTCTTGGAAATATATTATACGTGACTATAGATTACCAAAAGCCTTTACCGCAATTCTTGTTGGTTCAGGGTTGGGTATTTCTGGGTTAATGATGCAAACTTTATTTAGAAATCCGCTAGCAGGGCCATTTGTACTGGGTATAACTTCAGGCGCTAGTCTTGGTGTGGCATTGGTAATCATGGGAGCGTCATTTTTTGGATGCGCACTAGCAGGGCTTTTTATATCAAAATGGGGCATTGTTATAGCCGCAAGCCTAGGTAGTTTTTTGGTGCTTTTGGCCGTTTTAATCGTTTCTACGAGGGTTAGAGATACCATGGCAATTTTAATAATTGGGTTAATGTTCGGCAGTATTACTGCTGCAGTGGTTAGTGTACTTTCATATTTTAGTTCAGCCGAAGAATTACAACAATACATCTTTTGGGGATTTGGGAGTCTTGGTAACCTATCCTGGCAAGAACTTTTAATACTTTTTTCTATATATAGTATTGGTATTTTAATGAGTATTATCTCCATCAAATCCTTAAACACCCTACTTTTGGGGGAAAACTATGCTAAAAGTCTTGGGCTTAATTTAAAACAAAGCAGATTGATGATAATAATAGCTACAAGTTTATTGGCAGGTACAATTACTGCTTTTGCAGGACCTATTGCCTTTATTGGTCTAGCAATACCACATATGACACGGCTAATATTTAATACCCAAAATCACAAAATATTGCTCCCTGCTGTTTTCATGTTTGGTGCCATTGTAATGCTAATTTGTGATATTATTGCTCAATTACCTACAAGTGATTATACTTTACCAATCAATGCTATTACCTCATTAGTTGGTGCACCTGTTGTAATTTGGTTATTAGTTAGACAACGAAAAATGATATTTTAATGAACGCTCAAAACCAACATATTGTTCTTAAAACTGAAGACTTATCCATTGGATATACTTCAAAAAAATCAAAAATCGTTGTTGCTTCCAATATTAATATCGAACTTCAAAAAGGTGAATTAGTAGGCTTAATTGGGGCCAATGGCATTGGAAAATCAACTTTACTACGAACATTAACCAATGTGCAACCAAAACTAAATGGAAGTATGACCATTAACAGCAAATCTTTAGAAAACTACTCAAATTTAGATTTAGCCAAAACCCTTAGTTTGGTGCTTACTGAATCTTTAGCGTCCAAAAATCTTACTGTTTTTGAACTTGTTGCTTTAGGGAGACAACCCTATACAAATTGGGTTGGTAATTTATCTGAAGATGACATAACAAAGGTTGATAAAGCATTAAATCATACAAACCTATCTGATTTAAAACAAAAAAAATGTTTTGAGCTCAGTGATGGTCAACTTCAAAAAGTTATGATTGCTCGTGCTTTGGCTCAAGATACCGACATTATAATTCTAGATGAACCCACAACGCATTTAGATATGTATCACAAAGCTTATGTTTTAAAACTGCTTCAAAAGTTAGCCAAAGAAACTAATATAACCATTTTATTCTCATCACACGAAATCGATTTGGCAATTCAATTATGTGATAAGCTTATAGTCATGACGGATAATAATGTATTAATCGACACACCAAAAAATCATATTGAACAAGGTAATTTTAAGGCACTTTTTCCCGAAGACCTTATAATTTTTGACGATAATACTGGTGCCTTTAGGGTGAAAAAATAATATTGTTCGAATCTCTTCTTATAAATTATTATATTTATGTATTGAAAATCAATGTTTTAATAGCAAAGTCCTTTAATTTTACTCCTACTCATCTTTTTATATGTATTTAAATTGTTTCAAATGAAATTATTAAAAACTATCTTAAAATTTGCTTCTCTTTCATTGCTAATATGTATAACAGCATGTAAAAATAAAAGCGCATTACCTAATCCAGAATTGGCCTCTATTGATTTGCTTAGGGGCGAACTAATTTTGTGTAGTGGTGACCAATTTGGAGATGTCAGTTTTTCCTTGTCATGTAATTATGATATGCGCAAAACTTTCGACCTTGCAGTTTCATTATTGCACTCTTTTGAATATGAAGAAGCTGAAAAAGCGTTTGTACAAGTCCTAGATGCTGATCCTGATTGTGCCATGGCTTACTGGGGTGTTGCCATGAGTATAAGTCATTCATTGTGGTATCAGTCTGATAATAGTTATTTAAAGAAAGGCTCTAAATTATTAGAAATTGCCTCAAAACTTGCTGTAGGTGAAAGAGAAAATGATTATCTGGATGCCATAACTACATACTATCAAGATTGGGAAAAAATTGGCCCAAAAGAACGAACTCTTTTGTATGAGAAGAAGATGGAACAGATTTATAAAAAGTATCCTGATGATACAGAAGCTGCTGTATTTTATGCATTATCATTAAGAGCTTCGGCTGATCGTGGCGATAAAGAGTATATAAATCAAAAAAAATCCGGGGAAATCTTAGAAAATTTATTCATTGAACAACCTAATCATCCTGGAATTGCACATTATATTATCCATAATTACGATTATCCAGAGTTAGCTCATTTGGCTTTACCCACAGCAAGGCGTTATGCAAGCATTGCTCCCGCTTCTTCTCATGCACAACATATGCCATCTCATATTTTTACACGTTTAGGGCTTTGGGACGAATCTATAGAATCCAACGTAAATTCTGCCTCTTCTGCCAGATGTTATGCAGAATCTAGCAATATGGATGGACATTGGTCTAACGAGCTACATGCTATGGGCTATTTGGTGTATGCTTATTTACAAAAAGGTGACAATGCAAAGGCCAATGAGCAATTTGAATACATGAAAACAATGTCTAATGTTTATCCATCTAATATCTCAGCTATCGCCTATCCTTTTGCTGCTGTCCCTGCTCGAATTGCTATTGAAAACCATCAATGGAAAGACGCTGCCAATGTTTATCCGCACAAATCAGAGATTGATTGGGAAAAATATCCATGGCAAAAATCATTAATTCATTTTGCAAGAGCTCTTGGCTCTGCTCATACCAAAGATTTTGTTTTAGCTGAAAAAGAAATTGAAATACTTAATACATTAAGACAGAAAATAATTGATAAAGGAAATGAAGCCAATGGAAAACAAGTTTTAATTCAAATAAAAATAGCACAAGGTTGGCTTTCTTTTTTAGAGGGAAATCAAAACGAAGGTCTAACGCTATTAAAAGAAGCTGCAGAAATGGAAGATATAATTGGTGTTCATGGTATTACACCAGCAAAACTAACACCCGCGTGGGAATTTTTGGGTGATATGTATTTGAAAATGGATAAACCAAACGAGGCTATGGAGGCTTATGAAAAAAATTTAGTCGCTAACCCAAATCGTTTCAATGGTTTATATGGTTTAGCCACAGCTGCAAAACTTTCTAAAAACGAAGAGAAGGCTAAACTGTATTTTGAAGCTTTATTGAAGCTTACAGAAAACATAAATAGTGATAGACCCGAAATTGAGATAGCCAATGAATTTCTTGGCCAAAAAGCGATTTAAATTAAACATATGAAGTCATTTTGGTATTTTATTTTATTATTTATGATTTTAATTGGATGTGAATCATCAACAAAGCAATTACCCATATATAATCCTTCAAATTTCAACCCTGAATTGGTCGATCCTAGTTTGCATGAGATTACTGAAAATCACACCGTAACAGATTTTAATTTAATAAACCAAAATGGCGATACCATTACTCAGGACAATTATAAAGGTAAAATTTATATTGCAGATTTCTTTTTTACGAGTTGTGGAACCATTTGTCCAATCATGACAAATAATATTGCAAAACTTCAAGAAGAATTTATAAATGATGATGAGGTCATGTTTCTATCCTTATCAGTAACACCAGAAATTGATAATGTGCAAGTTTTAAAGGAATATGCAATAAATAAAGGCGTAATAGATTTTAAATGGAATATCACTACTGGAAATAAAAAACATATTTATAATCTTGCACGAAAAAGTTATTTTGCTGTTGTTGAGCAAGGAGATGGCGGGCTACAAGATTTTATCCACACTCCAAATTTTATTCTTGTAGATAAAGACAAGCATATTCGTGGTATTTATGATGGGACAAAAGACAAAGAATTACAGCGGATTGTTAAGGATATAAAGATTTTATTAAACTGAATTATAACTTCCAATTTCAAAGCTTCACTTTTCAACTAAAAAATTTATCTTTGGTTAAACTTCAATTTTAGATGAACGATAACCTAATTCTCATACTTGCAATTCTACTTTCATCAGCCATTGGAGCTTATTTAGGTATGCTTTTTACTAGGTTAAAAAGCAAAAACGAGCAAAGTACTTTAGAGGAGCGTCAGAATCAAATGCATATAACCATTGAAGATCTGAGGCAAAATTTAATCAAAATTGAAACTGAACGTGAAGAAATTAGAAGAGAAAAAGATTTTTTAAATGCTGAACTTACCCGAAAAAATACAGAATATGAAAACTTGCAACAACTCAATCTAAAACGTGATGAAGAATTGGAGGAACGCCAAGAACAGTTGCGTAAAGATTTTGAGATATTGGCTACCAAAATACTTGATGAAAAATCTGAAAAGTTCACCCTTCAGAATAAAGAGAATATTAAAAATATTTTAAATCCGCTTCAAGAAAAAATCAAAAATTTTGAAGAGAAAGTAGATTTAACTCAAAAAGAGAGTATCAGCATGCATTCTGCTTTAAAAGAGCAATTATTGGGTTTAAAAGATTTAAACCTTCAAATGAGCAAGGAAGCCACTAACCTCACTAGGGCTTTAAAAGGCGATAGTAAAATGCAAGGGAATTGGGGAGAATTGGTATTGGAGCGCGTATTAGAAAAATCTGGATTAGAAAAAGATAGAGAATATTACGTTCAACAAAGTTTTAATTTACCTGATGGAACTCGTGTGCTTCCTGATGTTGTTTTGCATCTTCCGGACAGTAAAAAAATGATTATTGACTCAAAAGTCTCCCTTACTGATTATGAGCGCCTCGTTAATGGTCCGGATGAAAACAAGGCACTATATTTAAAATCACACGTCAACTCGATTAAAAAGCATGTTGAACAGCTTTCTGAAAAAAACTATCAAGACTTGTATGATATTGAGTCTCCAGATTTTGTGCTTATGTTTATTCCTATTGAACCTGCTTTTGCGGTTGCCATAAATGAGGACAATTCTTTATATAATAAGGCCTTCGAAAAAAATATCGTTATCGTCACTCCTACTACACTTTTGGCAACTTTGCGAACTATAGACACGATGTGGAATAATGAAAAACAACAGCGAAATGCAATCGAAATTGCCCGTCAGGCTGGAGCTTTGTATGATAAGTTTGAAGGTCTTGTTAAAGATTTAACTGGTGTTGGTAAGAAAATTGACGCCGCCAAAACGGACTATTCTGCTGCTATGAATAAGCTCGTAGACGGAAAAGGTAACCTCATCACTAGTGTCGAAAAACTTAAAAAAATGGGCGCTAAAGCAAAAAAATCGCTGCCAGAAGCCATAATTAAACGCGCTGAAGAGCTAGAGGATTAATAATTATTATTTTATAAATAGAAAAACCATCAAACTAGTTTGATGGTTTTTCTATTCTTAATTTTATATCTATTTATTGCTTAATAAAACGCTTGGTTTGTACTCCAGTATCGGTTGTAAGTCTAACTAAATACACACCTGTATTCCATTGCGACACATCTACTGATTTAGAGATATCATTTATTTTATCCACGTAAATTTTCTTACCTAACACATCAAATACTTCTAAACTTGAATTATTAACAGCACTAGCTTTTAAATTTAATCTATCCCTTCCTGGGTTAGGAGATATCGTAAATGCGTTCTCCTGTTTTTGGCCTTTTATACTTAAAAAAGTCGTGTTAGCAGTAATATTGTCAAAATCTGCATCGCCAATAAATTCATCCCCCCTATGGTCAACTGCCGTTGAACTCACAATTCTCATAACTGCAACAGCACCCATAACGGTTGGGTAATTTTGCGAACCACCAGATACTGATTGAGCCATATAAGTTTGAGTAATTGGGAATAATACATTAATCCATCCAGACCCTACGGGAACAACAACAGGTGTTGCAGACATCCAATGTGTAGCGCTACCACCAACACTAGCTCCAAAAGTTACTCTTAAATTTAAAGCTGTAGCTCCATTATTCCTTACCTGTATGGATACGGACTTAATCCCAGCAGTAATGTAATCCCCAGTCCATTGACTTGTATTTAACATAACAAACTTACCTCCAGCACCACCCGAAGCTGTAGATGTATTCTTAAGATAATTATTATCAACACCTCCCACAGTTTGAAGAGATGGTGGATTAGGGCTGTTTCCAGGTCCACCTCCATGCACCCAATTATGCACATCGGCTGGTGTATCAAAATCATCTGGTACTCCAGCAGTAATTTGTGCTATGCTTGCAGAAGTGACAAATAGTGTAAGTAATAAAATAAGTAATTTTTTTTCCATAGTAAATTCGAGATTAATTATTGCTACAAAATTAATGATTTTAAACAATTTAAGGGGTGAAAAATCGATAAAATGAAGTATTTACTTACTTAAATACATTTTACGTCTAGAATACAAGTCATAAAATTGATCGTCCTTTAAACTGTCAATAAATAAAATACTTTCTCCAGTGCTCTTCATTTCAGGTCCCAATTGCTTATTAACATTAGGGAATTTGTTAAATGAGAATACAGGTTGCTTAATGGCGAAACCATCCAAACGTGGCTTAAAATCAAAATCTTTCACCTTCTTTTCGCCTAGCATGACCTTTGTCGCATAATTTACATACGGTTCTCCATATGCCTTCGCAATAAACGGTACGGTTCGCGAAGCTCGGGGATTAGCTTCAATAATATAAACAATATCGTCTTTTATGGCGAATTGTATATTTATCAACCCTACTGTGTTTAACGCTAATGCTATTTTCTTAGTGTGATCCTTTATTTGTTGCATCACAAACTCCCCTAAATTAAAGGGTGGCAAGGTAGCATTGCTATCACCAGAGTGAATCCCACAAGGCTCAATATGCTCCATGATACCAATAATATAAATATCCTCACCATCACAAATAGCATCTGCTTCAGCCTCAATGGCCCCGTCTAGATAATGGTCCAACAACAATTGATTCCCTGGCATACGACTTAATAAATCAACAACATGCTTTTCTAATTCTTGTTTATTAATCACAATTTTCATGCCCTGGCCACCAAGTACATAAGAGGGACGGACTAAAATTGGAAAATCTAGCACATCTGCAATTGCAGAAGCTTCATCTGCAGTAGTAGCTATGTCAAATTGTGGATAAGGAATATCATTATCCTTTAATAGTCTTGAGAAATGACCTCTATCTTCAGCTAAATCAAGGGATTCAAAACTAGTTCCTAAAATTTTAATACCATATTTAGTTAATTTTTCGGATAGTTTTAAAGCCGTTTGACCTCCCAATTGCACAATAACACCCTCTGGTTTTTCATGCTTAATAATATCGTAAATATGCTCCCAGAAAACGGGTTCAAAATATAATTTATCGGCTGTATCAAAATCAGTTGAAACCGTTTCGGGATTACAGTTTATCATAATAGTTTCATAACCACATTCCGCTGCAGCTAAAACCCCATGAACACAACAATAATCAAACTCAATACCCTGTCCAATTCTGTTAGGGCCAGAACCTAAAACGACAACTTTTTTCTTATCAGAAACGACACTTTCATTATCTGCATAACGTTTCTCTCCTGATAATTGCATATCACTTTCAAAAGTTGAATAGTAATAGGGCGTTTTCGCCTCAAACTCGGCAGCGCAGGTATCAACCAATTTATAAACACGATTTACACCAAGTTCTTCACGTTTATTATACACTTGACTTTCTAAGCAACCTAACATATGCGCTATTTGTCTGTCTCCATAACCCTTTTGTTTGGCTTCTAATAATAAATCCTTTTGAATAGTATCTATAGTAAAAGTTGATATTTCATTATTAAGAAAATGTAGGTCTTCATATTGTTTTAAGAACCACATATCAATCTTAGTGATTTCATGAATTCTGCTCAATGGAATACCCATTCTTATAGCATCATAAATTATGAAAACACGATCCCATGACGCATAAGTAAGTTTCTCTATGATTTGGTCGTAATTCTTATTTTCCTTGCCATCAGCACCTAAACCATTACGTTTAATTTCAAGAGATTGTGTTGCTTTATGCAGCGCTTCTTGAAATGAACGCCCAATCCCCATGACTTCCCCAACAGATTTCATTTGAAGTCCCAATTGTCTATCGGAGCCTTCAAATTTATCAAAATTCCATCGTGGTATTTTTACAATAACATAATCTAAAGTAGGCTCAAATAATGCCGACGTAGATTTTGTGATTTGGTTACTCAATTCATCCAGATGATAACCCAGTGCTAATTTAGCAGCAATTTTTGCAATAGGATACCCTGTTGCTTTACTTGCCAATGCTGATGAGCGCGATACACGTGGGTTAATTTCTATAGCAATAATATCTTCATTCTCGTCAGGACTAACTGCGAATTGCACATTACAACCACCTGCAAAATCACCAATACTACGCATCATATGTATTGCCATATCACGCATTCTTTGGTACGTCCTATCACTCAAAGTCATAGCAGGCGCAACCGTAATAGAATCTCCAGTATGAATTCCAATAGGATCCATGTTTTCTATAGAACAGATAATAACCACATTATCATTTGAGTCTCTAAGTAGCTCTAATTCATATTCCTTCCAGCCAATTAAAGCTTTATCAATCATCACCTCATGAATAGGAGACACCTCTAATCCACGTGTTAATAACTCATCAAAATCTTCTTCTTTATAAACAAATGAAGCCCCTGCGCCGCCTAAAGTAAACGAAGCTCTAATTATTAAAGGAAATCCAAATTTCTGAGCAATTTCTTTACCTTTTAAATAAGAACTAGCAGTAGCTTGAGGTGCCATGGGTATGCCAATTTTAAGCATTAACTCCCTGAACTTTTCCCGGTCCTCTGTAATGTTTATAGCATCAATATCTACTCCAATAATCTCAACACCAAAATCTTCCCAAATACCCTTTTCATCTGCTTCAATACATAAATTAAGGGCAGTTTGTCCACCCATAGTTGGAAGTACTGCATCAATTTGTGGATGCTCTTTTAAAATTTGAATAATTGATTTTGTATTAAGTGGTAACAGGTATATATGATCGGCCATCGCAGGGTCGGTCATTATTGTGGCCGGATTGGAGTTTATTAAAATAGTTTCAATTCCATCTTCACCTAATGAACGTAATGCTTGTGTTCCAGAATAATCAAACTCACAGGCTTGCCCTATAATTATTGGTCCAGATCCTATTATTAAAATAGATTTAAGGTCTTGTCTTTTTGGCATTTGTTAATATTA
>Ga0316189_10003642_pt1 | contig 14949 bp, 17 predicted proteins | sample LowCovwburrow_MG_FD_204930 | JGI IMG/M metagenome (GOLD analysis project Ga0316189, IMG submission 204930) | Coastal sediment microbial communities from Maine, United States - Lowes Cove worm burrow | ecosystem: Environmental > Aquatic > Marine > Coastal > Sediment | place: USA: Maine...
TTCACGCCTGACACGGCGCTCGGAAGCCGACAAAATACTAAGTGATCACATTTCGGATGTCCCGACACGGGCGTTTTTGGTGCAAAGTTTGGAACTGTCTGAAATCGGCAATCGCTGGACTTTAAATTTGGATGCACTCGCCGATAATATGGATGCTATTATGGGTTTTCCCGATGTATCCGGTACATTCCAGAACGAAACGCTTTTCATAAAAGGCGGGTTGTCCGATTATATTTCGCCACAACATATGCCGAAAATCAAAAGCCTGTTTCCAAAATCAAGCATTCAGGAAGTCGCATGCGCAGGTCATTGGGTGCATGCCGAAGCTCCGCGCCCGTTTATCGAAGCAGTCACTGATTTTCTGGGCAACGGTATTTAACAAAATTCCGCTTCATACTTCTGCGAAAAATGCAGCTTTGAATTCAAGGTTAGAACGCAGTCTTCAAGACAGTAGACAGAAAATCTCGATCTCCGTCATTGGTCAGTAGACCAACAGCTGCATCCGCATCAGACCACATTGTTGTATGAAATGACTCCAACGGTTCGTGTAATTTGAAAACGGGGCGGCACAGATATATATGGCAGATTTTTTGTGCCCAAAACCCGTAATCAGCCATATAAGTAAACCGCTGATAGGCCCCTACACGCCGTTCAATCTGAATTTTCCAACCGGTTTCTTCCAGACATTCGCGGTGCAATGCCTGCAGCGCGCTTTCCCCCGCATCAATACCACCGCCCGGCAATTGAATTTCCGGCTTTGTCAGGTCTTCATGCGTCAGCATTATCTGGCCTGCGCGCAATATAACACCGTATACCCCGGGGCGATGCTTGTAACGCACATCAGACCGGACAGATTGACCATAACGTTTCATATTACAGACATACCCCAATCAGTCACAAATGACAGCTTGGAATTGCCCTTGCCGCCAAAAGGTTTTATGGGGACAAAAAACATGAGTTTAAAAAATGTCTGAAGTTGAAACAAAAATCGTATGGAATGATACAGTCTTGCCCTTCCAGCTGGACAGATCGGATATCCGTGGGCGTGTGGCGCGATTAGATGGATTGCTGAATACAATACTCGATCAGCACAACTACCCATTGGAAGTTTCTGCAATGTTGGCCGAGGCCGTCATGCTGACAGCCCTGATCGGGCCAACAATAAAGCTACGCTGGAAACTGTCTTTGCAAATTCGCGGAAACGGTCCAATTCGTATCTTGGCCACCGATTATTACGGCCCACAAGAAGACGGCGAACCTGCCCATATCCGGGCCTATGCAAGTTTCGATGAAGATCGCCTGAACACTGAAACCGGGACACCCTTTGAAAAAATCGGCAAAGGTATTTTCGGCATGCTGATTGATCAGGGCCCCGATATGCAACCATATCAGGGATTAACCCCGCTTGCGGGTGGATCACTTGCTGCATGTGCCAGCACATATTTTGCGCAATCAGAACAATTGCCAACCGATTTTGCCATTTCAGTTGGTCAATCATCAACCGCCAATGAACGCGACCAATGGCGTGCAGGCGGTATTATGGTGCAACTTATGCCAAAAGCATCACCCTTTGTTGCCGCAACCAATGACAACGAGGCAGCCGAATTGTTGCAAGCCCATGACTTGGTACCAGATGACGATGAAGACGGCTGGAACCGTGCCGTCTCACACTTACAAACCGTCGAGGAAACCGAACTTGTCGGACCCCATGTTTCGCCGGAAACATTGCTAAGACGGCTGTTTCACGAAGATCAACCGCGCATATTTCCTGTGCAACCTGTCGAGTTTGGGTGTTCGTGCAGCCCGGATAAAGTTCGCAATACAATGTCGATGTATTCGGCGAAAGACATCGAAAAGATGACTGCAGACAATGGCATGGTCACGGCGGATTGTCAGTTCTGCGGCAGTCATTACGAACTGGATCCGAAAACTTTAGGCTTTGATGCACAGGCTTAACTTGCAGCCGGCCCATCTCTGGGCCATGAACGTATTATGGAACAGTACAGATCAAAAATCGACGCAATGCAAAATGCATTGCTTGACGTGGAAAACACAGCCCCCTCATCCGATTTCGATCTGAACCAGGATCAACCTACGTTTAATCCTGCAAAATTGCGTAATGCTGCGGTTCTAATCCCGATTATTCCAGGGCCAAGCGGCCTAGAAGTTATTTTCACCAGACGGTCAACCACGATGCGCAACCACCCCGGACAAATCTCTTTTCCTGGAGGCAAGCAAGATAACACCGACCACTCTTTTATACACACTGCACTGCGTGAAGCTGAGGAAGAAATCGGTCTGACGCAAAAGGATGTGAAAATCATCGGCGCATTGCCGAAACATACCACTGTCACCTCTTTTCTGGTGCACCCTTACGTTGGGTTAGTGCCGAAAGACTTTATGCCCGAGATTTTAACCGACGAGGTTGATGAGATTTTTTCGGCGCCTTTGAGCCATCTTGTTCAACCGTCAAACTATCTTGTCGAGGGGCGCATATGGCAGGGGCAGAAACGACACTATTTTACAGTTCCATACGGGCCCTATTACATTTGGGGTGCAACCGCACGTATGTTGCGAATGCTGGCCGATATTCTGGAGAAGAATAATGCGCATTAAAGAAAAATGGTTAAAATCCAGCGGCCCGTTGGCAGTGTTCAACCTGCTGCAAACAGCTGGTTATCAGGTTTATTTCGTTGGGGGATGCGTACGAAATGCTTTGCTGAATGTCCCGACCGCAGACATTGATATGGCAACAGACGCACTTCCGCAAAAAGTTATCGCACTGGCCGCAGAAAAAAATCTGCGCACGATCCCGTCAGGCATTGAACATGGCACTGTCACCCTTTTAATCGACAACCAAACTGTAGAAGTAACCACATTTCGCAAAGATATCAAAACCGATGGACGCCGTGCGGTTGTCGGTTTTTCCACATCAATCGAAGATGACGCGAAACGCCGCGATTTCACCATGAATGCACTTTATGCAGATATAAACGGCACAATTATTGACCCTTTGGGGGGCTTGGATGATCTGTGTGCGCGGCGTGTCCGGTTTATCAAAAATCCGACCAGCCGCATCCGCGAGGATTATTTGCGCATCCTGCGATTTTTTCGTTTTCATGCACTTTATGGTGACCCGAGCGCGGGCATTGACGCCGATGCACTGGATGCGTGCGCACAAAATCTGGATGGCCTTGCGACCCTGTCCAAAGAACGTGTTGGTCATGAAATACGCAAACTTCTGGCAGCAGCAGACCCTGCACCGGCAATGGCCGCAATGGCGCAAACGGGTGTTTTGATGCGCGTTATTGCAGGTGCGAATCATGCATCCCTTGCACCCCTTATTCATCTTGAACACACCATTGATGCACCACCTGATTGGATGCGCCGGCTTTTGGCGCTTGGTGGTGAAAATATTCAGGCAGCATTACGCCTAAGCAAACAAGAAGCACAGCTTTTAGCCGCCATGAAATCCGTTGTGTCTGAAGCTTACTCCGCCAGAGTTGCAGGTTACAAATTAGGTGAAAAGGCAGGCCTTGATGCGAGTTTGGTTCTACATGCGCACCTTGGAACATCTCTGCCTGAAAATCTTGCACAGGATTTGAAGATCGGCGCAGATGCAAAATTCCCGATTGCCGCTATCCATCTTGCGGATCGCCTAGAAGGGCCTGCATTGGGTGCGTGCCTTAAATCTTTGGAAGCAGCCTGGGTTAAATCTGATTTACGCTTATCAAAAGACGAATTATTGAAGGTAAGTCACAGCGATGACTGAGACATTTAAAATCGACCGGCTTAGCTGGCAGGGTGACGGCGTTGCAACCGTGCGCAATGAAGACGTGTTTGTCCCGTTTGCTTTGCCCGGCGAACTGGCGACCGGCAATATTGCAAATGGCATATGCAATGATGTGCGCATTCTGGAACCCGTGTCTGACCGCGTCAAAGCCCAATGTCGGCACTTCAAGAAATGCGGCGGCTGTATTTTACAACACGCAAATGACGCGCTTTTGGCAGATTGGAAAACACAACTAGTTCGGAACACGCTTTCGCTTAACCACATAGAAACAACATTCAGACCCATTCATGTCTCACCCACACACAGCCGCAGGCGTGCTGTTTTTTCAGCACATCGCACAAAAAAATCTGCCGAAGTCGGGTTTCATAAACGTAACTCCGATACACTGATCGACTTGGCCGAATGCCCGTTGATGCACCCCCAGATTATGCAGGGCCTAGATGCATTTCGCGAAATAGCCAAAATCGGATGTTCGCGTAAAGACGAAATTCGCATCCATGTGACCGCCACGGAAAACGGGCTGGACGTGGGTGTGGTTGATGCCAAAGAACTTGAACCGAAACAGACCGAAACCATGGCGATGTTTGCCGCCAAACACGGGTTTGCAAGGATCAGCTGGAATGGTGGGGTGCTGGCGCAGATAAAACCCCCGCTCCAAAAATTTGGAACAGCACATGTTATCCCGCCCGGCGGATCATTCTTGCAAGCCACAAAGGAGGGTGAACAAACTTTGGTATCCGCAAGTATTGAAACGCTTCAGGGGTGCAAACGTGTGCTGGATTTGTTCAGCGGTTCAGGAACTTTTTCCCTACCGCTTGCACAGTATTCTGAAGTTCATGCCGTCGAATCCCAACCTGAAATGCTGGCAGCCCTTACAGGCGGCTGGCGACAGGCCGTTGGAACCAAAGACGTCACAACCGAAGTGCGTGATCTGTTTTACCGCCCGCTTTTGTTGGATGAATTAAAACCGTATGACGGTGTTGTTATTGACCCGCCGCGCGCGGGCGCACTGGAACAAACTAAAATTTTAGCACAATCAAATATCGGCAAAATCTCTTTTGTCTCTTGCAACCCCGCCACCTTTGCGCGCGACGCAAAAATCCTGATCAATGGCGGCTATACATTAGACTGGGTGCAAGTCGTCGATCAATTTCGTTGGTCTGCCCATGTGGAATTGATAGCGCAATTTACCCGCAGCTAAGCCTAAGCACGCTTGGACAGGCTAATAATACCCAATACATCCAGAACTTTAGCTTCAATATCCACCGCATTCAGACCCGCAGCCTGATACATTTCTTCAGGCGAATTTTGGTCGATGAAAATATCCGGCAACACCATTGAGCGCAGTTTTACGCCCGTATCCATTAGTCCGCTTTCGGCCATAAACTGCATAACATGGCTTCCGAAACCACCCACGGCACCTTCTTCGATTGTGATCAGTGCTTCATGGGTCGTCGCCAACTTGGCAATCAAATCCTCGTCCAGCGGTTTGGCGAAACGCGCATCCGCAACGGTTGGCGTAATACCTTTGGCGGTTAGACGTTCTGCGGCGCGCATCACCTCTTGCAGGCGCGTGCCGAATGACAGGATTGCAACACGGCTACCCTTTTGGATCATGCGGCCTTTGCCGATTTCCAGAACTTCACCCTTTTCGGGAATATCTACACCCACACCTTCACCACGTGGATAACGAAACGCACTGGGCCTATCATTGATGGATGCCGCAGTTGCAACCATATGCACAAGTTCCGCTTCATCGGCAGCCGCCATCACCACAAAATCGGGCAGATTGGCCAGAAATGCAATGTCAAAACTGCCTGCATGGGTCGCACCATCGGCGCCGACCAGACCGGCGCGATCAATGGCAAAACGCACAGGCAGGCGTTGCAGGGCCACATCATGCACCACCTGATCATAGCCACGTTGCAAAAAGGTTGAATACATCGTGCAAAACGGTTTCATCCCACCTGCGGCCAATGCCGCACAAAACGTAACACCATGTTGCTCGGCTATGCCCACGTCAAAGCAACGGCTTGGAAAGCGTTCTGCAAACAGGTCAAGCCCGGTGCCGTCCGGCATTGCCGCCGTGACAGCCACGATTTTATCGTCGGATACCGCTTCTTTGATCAGGTAGTCCGCAAAAACGCGTGTATAACTGGGCGCATTGGATTTGGCTTTGTGCTGCTTGCCTGACACCACATCGAATTTACTGACTCCATGATATTTATCGAGCGACGCTTCAGCAGGTGCATAGCCCTTGCCCTTTTTGGTCAGCACGTGGATCAGCATCGGGCCCGTTGCACGCTGCTTAACCGTTCGCAACACATTCAAAAGCTGCTCCATGTCATGGCCATCAATCGGGCCAACATAGGAAAACCCGAGCTGTTCGAACATTGTGCCGCCAACCGTCATATGCTTGACCATATCGCGGGCGCGTTTTGCGCCATCCTGAAATGGCCCCGGTAAAAGCGATACCGCCCCTTTTGCTGCGGCTTTCAATTCTTGAAACGGCTCACCTGCATATAGCTTCGACAGATAGGACGACATCGCACCGACAGGTGGCGCAATCGACATTTCATTATCGTTCAAAATCACAAATAACCGCTTGCCCAAATGCCCCGCATTATTCATCGCCTCATAAGCCATGCCTGCCGACATCGCCCCATCACCAATCACGGCAATCGCGTCGCCCAGCCCGGGTTCGGGTGCACCACCTAAATCGCGTGCCACGGCAAAGCCAAGTGCTGCGGAAATAGAGGTGGAACTATGTGCTGCCCCAAATGGATCAAACGGGCTTTCGCTGCGTTTGGTAAAACCGGACAATCCCCCGGGTTGGCGCAATGTCCGAATACGGTCGCGCCGCCCTGTCAGAATTTTATGCGGATAACATTGGTGGCTGACATCCCAGATCAAACGATCCTTCGGCGTATCAAAAACCGCGTGAATGGCCGTTGTCAGTTCCACCACACCAAGCCCTGCACCCAAATGCCCGCCTGTTTCGGATACCGCTGAAATGGTTTCACTGCGCAATTCATCCGCCAATGTGCGCAACTGTGCATCCGACAATTGTTTTAAATTCTCTGGGCCGGTCACTTGATCCAGCAAGGGGGTATTCGGGCGGTGGTTCATCACAATCGGCCTTTGCTACTTATCACGCTCGATAACGTACTGCGCAAGGCTGCGCAATGTATCGGCTTTGACACCATATGGTGATAACATATCTTGCGCCTGTTCGACCAGTGATCCGGCCCGCGCCTTGGCACCATCAAGCCCAAGAATAGACACAAAGGTTGCTTTCCCTGCATCCGCATCCTTTTGCAAACGCTTTCCAGTCGCTAGCGCATCACCTTCGATATCCAAAATATCGTCTTGTATTTGAAATGCCAAACCCAGTGCGTTTGCATAATCTGACAGGGCCGACATAGGCTGTTCTGCCAATACAGCACCCGCTTCAGCCGACCATGTTATCAGCGCACCCGTTTTATTGGCCTGCAAATCGGTGATCTGTGTCAGGGATAATGGTGTTTTTGCCGTTTCTGCGGCAATATCCTGTGCCTGCCCCAAAACCATACCATTTACACCCGATGCGCGCGCCAAACTGCCGATCAAATTCACACGAATAGTGTCATTGGCAGCAGCACCCCTTGCCGCCAGAATTTCAAACGCCAGTGTTTGCAAAGCGTCCCCGACCAACACGGCGGTCGCTTCATCCCACTTTACGTGCACCGTGGGCAATCCACGCCGAAGGTCATCGTCATCCATGCACGGTAAATCGTCATGTACCAGTGAATAGGCGTGAATACACTCAATTGCCGCCGCAGCATGAAGTGCTTGCCTGATATCCACATCAAACAAACCCGCAGTTTCCAATACCAAAAATCCGCGCAACCGCTTACCACCGTTCAATACTGCATGGCGCATCGGTTCTGCCACCAGCGATTGTGCAACGCTTGGTAAACAATCGTCCAGCTTGGCTTCAACCAAACGCACGGCTTTGGTCAGTTGAGTTGTAAATTCAGGGGCCATGATAGACCCTAGCCCTCAACAGGTTTCAAACCATCCGGTTTACCATCAGGGCTAAGCGTAATTTGCGCTACTTTTTCTTCGGCCGCTTTCAGTTTCTCTTCGCAGTGCTTTTTCAAATCTGCACCGCGTTCGTAAAGCTTGATGGAATCGTCCAAAGCGACCTGACTGCTTTCCAATTTTGAAACCACGGCTTCAAGCTCGGCCATGGCCACCTCGAAACTCATCTCTGTTACAGGCTTGTCGCTCATACCATCACTCCATTAAAACGTTCACATGCGCCGCCACGCTTGCGGCCAGCGCATCAAGATCATATCCGCCTTCAAGAGTCGAGACCAGACGGCCTTGGCACAACTCTTTTGCCGCTGTTTTTAGTTGCCGTGTTGCCCAGGCAAAATCATCTTCGTCAAAGTCAAGATTTGCCAACGGATCGGCGTAATGTGCATCAAACCCAGCTGAAATAAAAATCATTTCCGGTTTTTGTGCATATAGCGCAGGTAATATTGCGGTCTCAAACGCATTCCGCAACGCGCTCCCGTCTGAATTTGGGGCCAGTGGAATATTCAAAACATTCCCCGACCCACCCGTTTCATGCGCCGCCCCCGAACCCGGGTAAAGCGGCATTTGATGAGTGGATGCAAATAAAATACGGTCATCGTTCCAGACCAAATCCTGTGTCCCGTTGCCATGGTGCACATCAAAATCAACAATCGCCACCCGCGATAGCCCGTGGTGTTCCAACGCATGTTTCGCGCCGATAACCACGTTACCAAACAGACAAAACCCCATTGATGTCGCAGTTTCCGCGTGATGGCCGGGTGGGCGCACAGCACAAAAAGCATTATCCACCGCACCTGACAGAACCATATCGACCGCTTTCACATTTGCCCCCGCAGCACGCAGGGCAGCGTCAAATGAACCGTTCGACATGTGGGTGTCCGCGTCCAACATCGCCCATCCAGTTGTCGGTTCCACGGCCTGAACGCGGGTTAAATAATCCGCAGGGTGGGCACGCAATATCTGGGCCTTATCCGCCAAAGGGGCTTTGATACGTTGCAATTCATCAAACGGCGCACCTTCCAGTACCGCCAGAACAGCTTGCAATCGGGCCACCCGTTCGGGATGCCCGTCAGGGGTGACATGGTTTAAACAATCGGGATGGGTGATCAGGGCAGTAGTCATTTTGTAATGTTAGTTCGGGAACGTGGAACACTCAAGCATCGATCAATTCATAAAACCGCGCGGGAACAGGTATCATGATACAATATGTTTTCAAAACGAGCCTTAGTCCGGTGCCAACATATATCCTGCACCACGCACGGTTTGTAAGTAACGCGGGTTTTTCGGATCATCTTCGATTTTACGCCGCAAGCGTGTAATCTGCACATCAACCGCACGTTCCTGGCTTTGACCCGTATCGCGGCCCAAATCCTCTACCAGTTTACCGCGTGAAACGGGTTGGTGTATTGAACTTGCGAATATGCGCATCAATGCGCTTTCAGTGGCGGTTAGACGCACCAGATCAGTGCCACGCCACATTTCACCGCGCGACACATCATATCGCACTTCGCCCAATTGCAGTGTTTTTGGCGGTGCATCAACAGGCGCTTCAACAGGTACACGGCGCAAAATCGCGTTGATCCGTAACACCAGTTCTTTCGGTTCAAACGGTTTGGTCAGGTAATCATCCGCCCCTGCTTCCAACCCCATAATCCGTTCATTGCTTTCCGCCTTGGCAGTCAAAAGCAGAATGGGTGTCGTTAAATCCTCGCGCAGGGATTTTGTGAGAGTCAGGCCATCTTCGCCCGGCATCATCACATCCAAAACAAGCAGGTCAAATTCCAACCCGCCCAAAAGCCTGCGTGCATGGGCCGCGTCACGCGCAGTAGTGACCCAAAAACCGTTACGAGACAGAAACTTTTGCAAAAGACCGCGAATACGTTCATCATCATCAACGATAAGAATGTGCGCGTCGTTTATATTCGGTACTGCCATTTTATCTTCCTGCGCTCTAATCTAGATGTCTCTTCATTTGTGGATCCATGATGTTTTGTAGGACAGATCGAAACCCTTGTACAGCATCAGGCCCTGCCGCTTTGTAGGCCGCCCGCATGCGTTTGCGTTGCGCGTCCGACAGGCTGCGCTGCAATTCCTGTCCCGTTTGCGTCAACTGCAAGTTCCGTTCACGTCGATCCCGCTTGCCGACTTTACTGTCAACCAGCTTGTCTTCTACCAATTGGCGCAGGACACGGTTCAGGGATTGTTTCGTCACACCAAGAATATCCAACAGCGCACTGACCGTTATATTTGGGTTGCGGTTGATAAAATGCAATGCACGGTGGTGTGCACGGCCATAAGTGTAATTCTGCAAAATTTGGTCAGGGTCCGACGTGAACCCCTTATAAGCAAAGAACATCAATTCGATCCCTTGCAACAACTGATCGTCGGTCAGGAAAAGCAGACTTTCCTCTTTCGCGGTATTAGAATGGTCCGCCATTTACTTCATCCGATCACAAAATTTCAACGCTGTATTCAATTTATGTCAGCATTGTTGACTTTCCAAGAATCAAATGCTAGCAAAATCTAAGTTTTATGCAACTTTCTAACATAATGCAGAAAATTTAGGTAATAAAATTACAATCCTTGCGATGGAAGGGGATTAACATGGTTGGTTCTTATGATGATCGAGACGGTCAAATCTGGATGGATGGCAAGCTTGTTCCGTGGCGTGACGCAAACGTGCATCTGTTAACGCATGCGATGCACTATGCCTCTTCAGTGTTCGAAGGTGAGCGGGCCTATAACGGTAATATCTTCAAAAGCCGCCTGCATTCCGAACGTTTGTTGAAATCAGGCGAATATATCGATGTGCCAATTCCATATACCGTCGATGAAATAGAAACCGCGAAATATGCAGTGATGAAAGCCAACGGGTTAACGGATGCTTATGTGCGCGTACTTGCATGGCGTGGTTCAGGCAACGACATGGGTGTCGCGTCACAAAACAACCCTGTCAGAATGGCCGTGGCCGCATGGGAATGGGGTGCTTATTACGGGGACGCAAAAACCAAAGGCGCCAAACTGGATATTTCCAAATGGAAGCGCCCAAGCCCTGAAACTATCCCGTGTTTTGCCAAAGCATCCGGCCTGTATATGATCTGCACCATGGCCAAACATCAAGCCGAGGCCAAAGGCTGTTCAGACGCCATGATGTTCGATTATCGCGGATATGTAGCCGAAGCCACGGGTGCAAACCTGTTCTTCGTAAAAGACGGTGAAGTACACACACCTAAACCCGATTGCTTCCTGAACGGCCTGACCCGTCAAACGGTTATCGGTATGCTGGAAGAAAAACAGATCAAAACCCACGTACGCCACATAATGCCCGAAGAACTTGAAGGATTTGAACAATGCTGGCTAACAGGCACCGCTGCCGAAGTGACACCCGTGGGTCAAATCGGCGACTACAACTTTGAAGTCGGCGCAATGGCACGCGATATTTCAGCAAGCTATGAAAAGCTTGTGCGCGCATAATTTCTACAGGGTGTGCGGTTTGCGCACATCCTAAACCAAACAGACGGATATTTTTGCGGGTATTGCGTGGCCTCATAATAAGTATGGCCCACTCTTAAAACCTGTGCGACCTGCAACTTGTTTGGATCAATGCAGTTTTGCATCAAACGGAAACATCTGCGCTGACGGCAGGGCAAGTATTTCCATCCCAATCACCAATTCAGCCAATTTTTGCCCCTTTAATCGGCTTATCCCCCATCCCGATAAACGGGCAGGCAGCATAGGGCATCCGCGCATCGGCATTTTGCATATTTTGCGCCTCAATCCGGTCAAGGTAAGCCATGGCGATTTCGGGAACAGTGACCTTGCCCTGCTGTTGCGCATCACGAAGTTCCGTAACACTTATATTATTAATACTATCTATGAAATCACTTAGTAAGTTACGTTTTCCTACATTTTTTCATCTTACCCCTTTTTTTGTGGCTGTAGTTAAACTATCTTCTAAACAGGAAGCGCGTCTCGTATCTTGCTCCGACGCACTTTTCTAATGAAATTCGAGATAATTCGATAATAGGGAAGGAAAATAATTCTATGAGCAAACGTGATGATTTAATCGCACATTATGCAGACGACCTGCGCAATAAATGCGGTATCGAACCTAATATGGATCTGCTAAAAAAAGTAACAATCGGCTGCGGGCCGGCAATTTATAATGCCGATGCCTCCACAGTGGCCGGGACACAGGAAAGCGAACTGGAAACAGTTAAAAACAATTTCCTGATGAAAAAACTTGGCCTGCCTGACGGCCCGGAATTAATGGACGCGATCAACTCTGTCCTGACAACATACGGCCAGTCAAACCGCAATAAATATCGTGCTGTTGTATATTACATGCTGGCAAAACATTTCGGCAAAGAGTCTGTTTACGGATAAACTCGGGCTTGGTTTTATGAAAAGGGTGCCTGTTATTGGCCCCTTTTTTTATGCCTTTAACGGCAATCCCAGAATATCACGCGCCTCTTGCCAGTTTGCCACGGGGCGTTCGTATTTTTCACAAAGCGCAACCGCGCGTTTCACAAGTGCCGCATTCGACGGGGCCAACGTATTGCGGTCAATCCGCATGTTGTCTTCCAGACCCGTGCGCGTATGCCCCCCCGCCGCAATCGACCATTCGTTTAAAACGATCTGATTGGCCGCGACCCCTGCACCACACCATGTGGCATCTGGCGCAATGCGTTTAACGGTTTTGACGTAAAAATCAAAAACATCCCTATCCACGGGCATTGCATTTTTCACGCCCATAACGAATTGGATGTGCAAAGGCCCTATAAGCCGGCCATCCGCCTGCATTTTCACGGCCTGAAAGATATGTGACAGATCGAAAGCTTCAATCTCTGGCTTCACATCATATTTGATCATCTCGGTCGCCAACCAGTCTACCAGGTCAGGCTGATTTTCATAAACCCGCGTCGGAAAATTGTTAGAACCAACCGATAAAGACGCCATGTCAGGGGCCAACGACAACATGCCGCCGCGTTCATGCCCTGCACCGGAACGCCCGCCCGTGGACAATTGCACAATCATGCCCGGGCAATGTTTCTTGATCCCCTCTTGCAGGGCTGCGAATTTTTCCGGGTCAGAACTGGGTGTTTGATCTTCATTGCGCACATGGCAATGGGCAATTGTCGCACCCGCTTCAAAGGCAGCATGGGTGCTTTCAATCTGTTCTGCAACCGTTGTCGGCACCGCAGGATTATGGGCTTTTGTCGGAACCGAGCCGGTGATCGCCACACATATAATACAGGGATTGTTCATTTATTAGCCTTTATAACCGCCCAAATCGCAAATGATCTGCCATTCTGTTTCAGTAACGGGCTGCACAGACAACCGTGAATTTCTGACCAAAATCATATCGGTCAATCGCGGGTCAGCCTTGATTTCTTCCAGCGTTACCGGATCAGGCATATCACCCACGGCACGAATATCAACGCATTCCCAACGCGGATCGTCCGTTGTACTATCCGCATGACACGCCGCACTGACCTCGACCACCCCGACAATGCGTTTTTCATTCACCGAATGATAGAAAAATCCCAGATCACCAACCGTCATTTGACGCATAAAATTACGCGCTTGGTAATTGCGCACCCCATCCCATTCTTCACCGGCCTGCCCCTTGGCAACCTGTTTGTCCCAACCCCATGTGTTGGGTTCCGATTTAAACAACCAATAGGCCATGCGTTACACCTCTCGTTTCAGCGGTCTCGACATCAACTGTTTCAGTGCATCTTCAACAGATACCTGCTTTTGTAATACGGCGGACACAGCGGTGCAAATCGGCATTTCAACCTTGTACTGATCCGCCAATGCACCAACCGCCACTGCGGTTGCGATACCTTCCACGGTTTTTGTTTGGCCGAAATCCGCAGATACACCGACCTGATGCCCAAAGGCAAAATTGCGTGATTGCAATGATGTACAACTTAACACCATATCGCCAAACCCCGACAGTCCGGACAGGGTTTCCGGCTTTGCACCCATTTTGGCCGCAAGGCTTTTCAGCTCTGCAAACCCGCGCGTCAACAAAGCCGCTTGCGCACTTTCACCTAAATCCGCGCCTCGCACGATACCACAGGCAATGGCATAAACATTTTTTAATGCACCGCCCAGCTGCACACCTTTTACATCATCCGACAGATACATCCGCAAAGATGTTGTCGACAACATTGCCTGCAAATCAGTCCCCAAAGACAGATCATTCACGGCAAGTGTCAACGCGGTTGGTTTGCCAGCCGCTATTTCACCCGCAAACCCCGGACCGGAAATGGCACCAAAAATATGGTGTGGCAGTTCTTCCTTCAAAATATCCGTTTGGCTACACGATGTGGTTAATTCGATACCCTTTGCGCACATCAAAATAGGGCAGGTAACGCCGGCAAAGCTCTTGGATTTCAAAACAGCCCTTGTAACCTGTGCAGGGACAACCATCAGGACAGCATCCGATCCGTCAAGGTCAGATAAATTGCCCGTCGTCGTTAACGCATCGGGTAATGTTATATCGGGCAAATAAGGTGTTCGATGCGTTTTACCGACCTTACCCATCAACCCAGCATCACGCCCCCAAAGGGTCACGTTATGACCACCGCTTGCCAACACGCTTGCCAAGGCAGTGCCGAACGCACCCGCACCTATTACACCGATGTTGCTCATGCTTTAGCCCCTTTCTTGCCCGACCCCAACATCGGTTTGGCTGATTGATCCAACGGCCAGCGCGGGCGGGCGGACATCGCCATCGTGCTAAACTCCCCTGCGCGGTATTTTTCAACACCCACCCATGCAATCATTGCCGCATTGTCTGTGCAATATTTCAAAGGGGGCGCTAAAAAGTCGAAACCCTGTGCAGCGCAAAGCTCTTGTAACCCTGTCTGAATTGCCGTGTTTGCAGCAACCCCACCTGCAACAGCAAGCACTGGGGTAGGTGCATTGGTCTCATCCATAAACGCCAAACAGGCGCGGCGGGTTTTTTCGACCAGCGTTTCGGCTACAGCCGCCTGAAATCCCGCGCACAGGTCAGCACGATCCTGCACCGTCAGCCCGCCTTTTTCATCGACAATAAGATC
>Ga0316189_10003643_pt1 | contig 14948 bp, 12 predicted proteins | sample LowCovwburrow_MG_FD_204930 | JGI IMG/M metagenome (GOLD analysis project Ga0316189, IMG submission 204930) | Coastal sediment microbial communities from Maine, United States - Lowes Cove worm burrow | ecosystem: Environmental > Aquatic > Marine > Coastal > Sediment | place: USA: Maine...
CGAGCGTGACGCGAACGGGTGCGTCGCCAAGTGTCCGCGCCGCCGCGAGCCCACCGAATCCCCCGCCGAGAATGACAACGTGCGGTCGGTCTTGACGTAGTTCCATCAGAAGTGCATCGCCCCTCCGTGGGGGCCTGGCAAGCCGACGCCAGCGGAAATTTGGCGGACCGTCGGTCAAGCGAGTCGCGACCGTGGCGATGGGCTCGAGCCGCTATGCATCCTGTGGTGCATCCCCGGCTCCGCACGCAACGAGCGGTCGCATGCCTTCAAGTCATTGAAGACGTGAACTAGTTTGCGCAGTTGATTGCCCCCCCAAGGAGCCTGACCAAAGATTTGACCGAGGTTGTCGGTCAGTGGGAACGCCGCGAGGGCTTGATTGGACGCGAGATATGCTCCTCGGACTGAGTCGAGTGTTCGCGTGCATGCCGACATGGACTCCTCCGGCGCGCGTTTCGCCTATGAGGTGGGCTACGATCCGCAGGGTCTGGGCGCCGGGCCAGTGTTTGGCAGAGCGGACGGCCATCGCCTCGACGGGATTGGCGATGAGGTAGGCGAGCGACTCGATGGTGGCCTCGTGCGCTCCGGGTGGGAGTGGGTGGACATCACGCAGACCGCGTGCACGGCGACGCCGTGGAGCCGGTCCGCATGACCGAGACAATACCAATAGGCTTGCTCCATCTGACGCGCTTCGTCCGGATTGAGGAGGAAGTGGCGGCGCGTGGTGCGGCGGGAGAGCGCCCAGACCACGCCGGGTTCGATGATGCGTCGTCGGGTCATGCCGAAAGCACAAGCGAGAACTGTGCCTGCGACAGTGGGTGCGTTTTGCCATGAATTACAGCGCATGGAGTCGCGACCGAGCGGCGGTTCTTCAGGAGCCGCCGGTGGTCGCCAACTCACGGCATCCCGAAGGAATCACCGAAAGCTCGCTTCGCTTCTGCCAACATCGACCGGATCTTTCCTCCTCGACGTCGGTCGGAATTTTCCGTCAGACCGCTACCTGGAGCGAGACGAGGGACTGATGCACGAGCTGGCTTTGTGGAAGAATTTTGTTCTCGATGAATTTCCGGGTTTCGGGAGAGAGGTCAGTCAGACTGCGACGATAGGCCCGAAGCAAACGACCCGAATATTCCTTCAAGGCGAATATCACAGTGTCGTTGTTGATACTTCCGGGGCTCTCCTTCCGGGCCCTCCGCAGAGTCCGCCACACGTTCGATTGAGCACGAGGGATCCCGCCGAGAGCTCGGATACGTCGGTCTAGCTGATTGATTCGCTCTTGATGAGAGTCTCGAAGACGGGCGAGCGCCCTGCGTATCTGCTCGTTGGAGCTGGCTTCGAGCAACACCCCGTAGGCCTCGTGCGCGCCACGCTCGCGACAAAGAAACGCATTGAGAAGGTCGATGTCAGTCTGCCGTGGGTTGAAGTGAGTCATGCGTCGTAGGTGCTCCGGGCGAATCGATGTGCGCATCTGCACAAAAATTCAAATACTATCTCCTTTTAGCTTAGAGCCGAGACGGCAAGACCGAAACCGGCAAAAGGAAAAACCGGTGGATTGCGCTCCTCTTTTTTTAGCCGCACGCGTCTCGAATCAGATCCAAGGTGATGTCCCGCGCATAGCTGTCGGGCAAATCCACGTCGTCTAACGTGAGCATCTGGTCCGGCTCTACCGGACGGGTCACCGTGGCGTCATAAAGGAGGCCGATCGGAAGATGGTTCGGCTCGTCGCGGAAGCGTACGGCCGTACCGCGCACCTGGAAACTGCCGATTCCCGTATCAATGTGCTCCCCCGGGTGGAGGCTCCTCTTTGCCACTGCAGCGACGCCAATGGTCGGAGCGGCCGAGTTGTGCAAGAGCGGTGGTTGCCCCTCCATCGCGCGCCGAATTGTGTTGGGGATCTCGAGGGCGCATAGGTGATAGGGCCGAACGAACGTGTAGTAAGGGCCGTCCCCCATTTTGAGTGCAGCCAGGACGGGACGCTGTGATTTGGCGATGGTGGCGATCACGAATATCCCTGGCGCCTGTCCGGGCACGACGGTGAAGTCCGCAATGGGATGGCCGAGCTCGAGCGCAGCTTCTGCGAGAGCCCGTGTTGCATCTTCAACGCTGTCAGTTTGGACCGCCAACAATCCAGGCTTTGCAATGCGCGCGCCAAAGGCGTTGGCGACGAACGCTTGCTCGATCTGCACTTTCGTGCCGTCGGTAAATGACGTGGTTTGCTGGACTCGAAAGCCTTGCCTTTCTGACCAATACAACATGTCTTTGAGGCTCGGATTCGGATTCAAGAATCCTTTCATGCTGCCGTACACCAGGGGCTCGAAACCCATGCCGACGAGCTCATCATGAAGTTGCGCTTGCACGCCTGGCTGGTCGCCGTTCGCCTCGGAGAGATAGCCTTTGCCTACGAAGTGCGAGCCGCAGGTTACATGGAACTCGGAGTCCATCGTGACGACTGGCAAACCTGCCGCCAACGTGTCTCGGACGACTTCGGCCGCACGTATGGGGTCACCCGAGCACTCGACGACGACATCGGAACCGTCGATTAGCTCTTGCGTCGATTGAGTGAGTCGCACGTCCGAGGGCACGTCTTTGATGCTGTCGAGCGCGCGGCGCGTCAGGGCGACGGATACTTGGAGGTCGTCCATCAATCGACAAGAATCAAACAAGCGGCGCGCAATGAACCCCGTCCCGGCGACGCCGACGCGAATCGGGGACGAATCAGAAGGTACGGTCATGGTAAAAGCAGGCGGTCGGTTCGAAAAGCATAGTTACAAGCATAAGACACCGCCAACGCAGAAGCACGAACGGCCTCGACGGCATGCAGCGGGATGCATCCGGCCCCCAATACGGGCGTAGCGACATTTCCTTTCAACGTTGCCGGTACCCGTTAGCCAAGGCGGCCAGGATCCTTTCAGATGCTCGTCCGTCGCCGTATGGATTGCGCGCCTGAGCCATCTCCTCGTAGGCGTCGTCGTCGCTCAGCAGACGCGCGGTCTCCGAGTAGATCCGCTCTTCGTCGGTACCTATCAACCGGGCTGTCCCCGCCTCGATCCCCTCAGGCCTCTCGGTGGTCTCTCGCATCACCAGGACCGGCTTTCCAAGCGAAGGCGCTTCCTCTTGAATCCCACCGGAGTCGGTCAGAATGATATGGGCACGCCTCATTTCTTCGACGAAGCGACGATATTCGAGCGGCTCGAGTAGCTCGATGCGAGAATGATTGTCCAGTAGGGGGAAGACCGCGTCTCTCACTGCAGGGCTCAGATGGACCGGATAGACGACGCGAAGGTCTGAGAATTCTTCCACGAGGCGCAGCACGGCTCGGCAAATTTGCCTCATCGGCTCACCTTGGTTTTCGCGGCGATGGGCCGTGATCACCAGACGCCGCTCACCCGTTAGCTGGGTGTCCGTCTCCCCGGCGTTCGATCCGAGAGTCAGAAACAGCGCGTCGATGCCCGTGTTGCCGGTCACCCAAATCGCTTCTTCGCTCACCCCTTCGCGCAGCAGTCTGTCGCGTGACAGCGTCGTCGGCGCGAAGTGCGCGTCGGCGATCTGCGTCGTGAGCCTTCGGTTCATCTCTTCGGGAAAGGGCTGACGCTTGTCGTATGTCCGAAGGCCGGCTTCGACGTGAGCGACTGGCACCTGGTGGTAGAAAGCGGCCAATCCGCCCGCAAGCGTGGTTGTCGTGTCGCCCTGCACGACCACCCAGTCCGGCTTCACTTGCCCGACGACGTCGTGCAGGCCGTTGAGCGCCGCGGTCGTGACGTAAAGCAAGTCCTGATTGGGTTTCATGATGTCCAAATCAAAGTCGACGGCGATTTGAAACACCGAAAGCATTTGATCGAGCATCTCCCGGTGCTGGCCCGTGGTGACGACGAACGTATCGAACTCTTCGGGGCGGCTACGAGCGCAGACGACCACCGGTGCCAGCTTGATGACTTCTGGGCGCGTGCCCATGACGATCAGGATCCGTGTCTTCATTGCCATGTGCGCTAACTCAACCAGCGGCCTAGGCCCGAGCCAGCAACGCTCCTAAGCAAGTGGAAGATAAACTGGGTGTTGGTGACCAAGTATCGTTTCCAGAGCCGGCGGGGCTCTTGGATGAGTCGAAAAAGCCACTCCATCCCGATACGTTGTAGCCAAACCGGGGCACGGCGGGTCGCGCCTGCGATTATGTCGAAGCTACCCCCGACCGGTATCGCGAGCTCGACTCCGAGCTGGTCCCAGTGGTTCTCGATGAACTCCTCCTGCAAGGGCACACCCATGCCGACGATGAGGATGTTTGCGCCGCTTTCGCGAATCGCCTGAGCACGTTGTGGAGCTTCCGCGGCGTCGAAGTATCCATCCGAAATGCCGCAAACTTTGAGTCCGTGGTGGCGTTCGGCCAATCGCTGGACCACGGTTTCGATGATGGCAGGCTTAGCGCCCAGAAAGTACACGCCAAAGCCTTCTCTGGTGGCGAGGGCACAGAGCTCGTCGACGAGTTCGACACCGGTGACCCGTTCGGGAAGGGGATCGTCCTGAAGCTGCGATGCCCAAACAAGTGGCTGCCCGTCGGCGACCACGAGCGCCGCGCGATCGACGAACCCTTGCAGCTTACGATCCGACCTCATCATCATCAGGATCGCCACATTGACAGTGCAAATGTACCCGCGTCGACCGCCATGGATCCACTCGCGAGCCCAATCGGTGGTGCCCTCCAAAGTGACGGCATGGAGATCGCAGTTGAGTATGCGAACCGATTTCATGACTCGATCTCGTCCCACAGTAGAACCGCATCGATGAAGAACTTCGCCGCCCAGTTCGGATAGGAAAGCGGAGCGTACGATCCCCAAATCGGGTGGGATCCTTTGATGGCCCCACGAAGAGCTGGATTCGAAGTAGTCAGGTCTTGGTGTTCCATCACGAAGCCCAAGCTTCGCTTGGCCGCATCCAAGTACCGCTCCGAACCCGTGGATTGGTAGAGCTTGAACCAGATGATCGCGAGCTGACAGTTGCCAGTCAAGCAGCAGTACCGCGCTCCAGATCGACCGTCCTCGTCGATCTGCCCCGGGATCCAACCGTCCTCACGCACGTGCTCGAGCATGGCGTCGGCAGCCCGCACCGCGGTCTCCTCGTAGCGTGCCTCGCGTAGGAGATCGGCCGACTCGAGGAGGCCGCGAATCGCGTATGCGATCGTATGCGTGAAAGGCGCGGCTCCGGGCGTGAAGGCGCAGCTACGAAAGTAGCCGTCTCTTTCTTGCTCGAGTGCCCAGTCTAGGTTCTTTCTCGCAGCCGTTTCAATGGCTGGATCCGGAGCGATTTGGTGACACTCGAGCATCGACCAGGCCACGCGCGTGTTGTACGTGTGGGGCGTTTCGAGGTGAGTGTTTCTTCGCCAGGCCCCATCTCGATCGATGCGGCCTGCGAGCCACGACGCTGCGCGAACAGCCGCTTCGTGGAAACGAGCTTCGCCCGTTTCCCGGTGGGCTCGAACGTAACCTCGCAGCACTTGACCGGTGTCGAACACGATGCCTTGGTGGGGTCGATACTGCGGATTCGCAATCGATCCGTCGGGTTCTTGGATTTCACACAGCCAGTTCGACACCGTGCGCGCGAGGGTCGCGGATTCAGAGTCCTGGCGTTGCTTTGCAAGGTCGAAAAACGTGACTGCGATGTAGCCCGATGTTTCGCGGTAGGAAGGCCTCCAACCTCCGCGGATCGAGTAGCCGTAGCTCACGCCGTCGTCCGGAGTCGTGGCCTGAGCCCGTTTGAGCCAATCCACCGCCGCGCGCAGATGTGCTTCGCGGCCCTGACGTGGGGAAGCTCTTCCGACGGCGTCACGAAGGACGCGTCCCATGAAAGGGGTGCTGGCATTGAAGAGCCCGCGTTCAGCACGTGCGGCTGTATCTCGTTCGGATAGCATGGGTTGGTTGAAACGGAGGTGCTTCAGGGAAACGCAACTGTATCCGGTAGACACACACTCGGCAATCGGCGGCTTCTCGACGCAGCCGCGAGGTTTGCCTCGAATGAGGCTTGGCGAGGGAGTGCATTGTGAGCTTCAAAACATTCCTTCTCTCTGTCCTTATTTCACTGTCTTCCTGTTCTGGACACGGGCACAGTCGCCAAGGTCCGCTTCCCTTGTGCTCCGTCTCTTCGGCGCGAGAAGCGCTTCGCGCGATAGCTCCTCGCCTTCAGCGGTCGGTTCGTCGCCACCGTTTCTCGCGGCGTCCGACCAAAAACGAGAGGTACAGCGGGATCTTCCAAGCGACGTACAGTGGAACGAGCAGCACGTACCGGAACGGAACCTCCGTTCGTCCGTAGCGCGTCCATCCGACGGCCACCCCGAGCCCAACGAGGCCGAGCGCGACGCCGGCGATCCAGGCTGGGAGGGTCGAGCCCCCAGCGAGCACAAGCACGCCAGCGGCGCTCAAGACCAGCAGCAAGAGGCCCACGAGCAGTGCCAGCGGTGGCACCATCAGGTCGGCACCCATTGCGATGAGTCCAGGCCTTCCGCCCACAATCCCCTCGCGGATGAGGCGCGGACCGTACTGTAGGAGCGTGGTCATCTGTCCGTGCTCCCAGCGTCGACGCTGCTGCATGGTCGCGCTTCGCGAGCTCGGAAGGTCGCTTCGCACCCCGGCGTCGATGCAAAGCACCGGCTCGTGTCCGAGCAGCGCGAGCTCGATGCCCATGGTGAGGTCTTCGACGATATTCGCCCCCAAGTCAGGAGCGGTGCGCACTACGCTCCACGGAAACGCCATTCCTGTGCCGTCCAGCTGGCAGGGTTGGTTCAAGCGATGGAGTCCGCGCGGCCTCACACGATTGCGCACGAGAAATGCCAACGCGGAGATCATCAAGATCGGGGAACGCTCGGTGGTTTGCAGAACATAGTCGGCTTGTACGGGTCTGTGCGTTTCGACGGCGCTTTGAACGAGAGCGTCGATCGTGCCTGGGGTGAGGCGGCAGTCGGCGTCGATGACGATGAGCACGTCTGGCGGACTCGGGGTCAAGTGATCGATGCCGTAGGCCAACGCATATCCTTTGCCGCGCCGCTCTGTATCCGACCGCTCGATCACCTCCGCGCCGGCGGCTCGTGCGATTCGTGCCGTTCCATCGCTGCAATTGTCCGCGACGACCAAGATGCGGTCGTCAGGCGCAAGTTGGGCTTGCACTTCGGCTAACGTTGTACCAATGCCTTCTTCTTCGTCGTGCGCGGGAACCATCACTCGGACGCATACGCCCGCAGGTCTCGCGATTTCCTTTTTGGCACGAAGAAATACGCTGGCGAAGCACTCGACGAAGAAGATCAGCGCCGGGACCGCAAGGATTGCGGCGGCCACAGCTGCTAGGATCGTCAGCAAGTTCATCGGATATTACTATAGTCAGGCTCTCGGCATTGCACACACAAACAGGCCTGGTTTCGGGGTCCGCCGACGGTGTAGCCAACCTGGTGGCAATCTTGCGGACATGTCATGATCGAAAATAGGTGCAGGTGAAGCGGCCCGGCACGAAAGCATGATGAGCAGCGTGCTGGTTGCGCCGTGGATGCGCGAGAATTTGTGAGCTGGACGTGCAATATTACTCCGAAGGCAACATTCTAAGCGTCCTCGCGTTCTTCATCTGGATCCCAGTTACGTATTTCGCAACGTGGCGCTGGCCACCCGCCAAGGCGACCGCAGTTCTCTTCCTGGGGGGCTTGCTCCTGCTCCCCGAGCTCGTGTTCTTCAAGCCTCCAGGGCTTCCAGACTTCGCGAAACTCGAGATTGTGCCGATTTGGATTCTCATCTGGGTAGCAGTCTTTCACCGCGAGCGCCTAGCGTCCGCGCCCAAGAGCAGGTGGTTCAAGGTGTGCGTTGGGATCCTCGTGTTCGGGTCGGTCTTCACGGTCTTTCTCAATACCGATGCGTACAGCGTCGGCCTCAGAGATGTCCCAGGGCACGTTCCGTACGACGCTGTTCACGCGGTGCTCAACGCCCTGCTCGGCGTCGTCCTTCCTTTCTATTTGGGTGCCGTGATGTTTCGGACGTCGCGTGATCTTCGGGTCCTGCTCACCACGATAGTGGTGGCGGCGCTCCTTTACTCCCCTCTTCAAATCATCGAGCTGATCCTCAGCCCACAGCTGCATCGCTGGGTGTACGGATTCCATCAGCATGCCTTTTTGCAGGTCATGCGCGGAGACAGCTATCGCCCCATGGTCTTCATGGCGCACGGGCTTGCCGTCGCGATCTTCACGATGCTAGCTCTCATGGCAGCCGCGGCTTTGTTCAAGACCAAGGTTAGAGTTCTTCGAGTCCCTGCGGCCTGGGTCACGTCGTATCTGTGGGTGGTTCTCATCCTTTCGAAGAGCCTCGCGTCCTTGCTCTATAGTATGGTCGCTGTGCCACTCGTGGTGTTCGCTTCCCCCCGCGTCCAAACCTTGGCTGCGGCGGCACTCGCCGGGCTCTTATTCGTGTATCCCCTGCTTCGAGCAAACGATTTGATCCCCGTGGAGGCTCTCCACGCCTGGGCCGAGGATGATTACGGACAGGAAAGAGCCCGATCGATGACGTTTCGGTTGGAGAACGAAGCACGGTTGCTCGATCGGGCCTTGGAGCGCCCCTGGTTCGGATGGGGGAGCTACTGCCGGGCTTGCGTATTCGAGCGCTGGTCGGGCGAACGGTCTGCGATATCGATACGTGACGGAGCCTGGATCATCCGATTCGGTGATCACGGGGTCGTCGGCTTCGTCAGCGGCTTTGGCCTGCTACTATTTCCCCTCATCGCTCTGGTGAGACGGCTGAAATACGTGCCGCGGGTATCCGATCGGCGTCTTCTCGCGGGGCTTGGCCTCATGGTGGGCTTCGCCGCGTTCGATTTGATCCCCAACGGTGATTTCACTCGCTTGGCCTTTGTTCTGAGTGGCGCGCTTTGGGGTTGCCTGACCGGCATTTTGCAAGAAGCTGCGGATGCGATGCGAGAGAAGCGAATGCGGGCGCACGTCACAGCTTCGCGGGAAGTGCGATGGTGACGAGGACACGGACGTCTTGGCTGGTGGCAGCGGGCACCTCGTCGCTGGTAGTCATCCCGCCTTTGTACACACTCCTCCGTTCGGGGCCGCACGGAGTCTTCAATTTCGTCCGCGCCGACGCGTTTCTGTATTTGGCGGTTGCGAAGCGCTCCTCGCTCACCTGGTATACGTTCGACGGCGAGACCGCGACCAACGGATTTCACCCTCTATGGCAGTTCATGCTGACGGCCCTTCATCGAGTGATCGGGGGCGACACCGAGCGCCTACTCGTGGCCGGATTCCTCTTGAGTATCCTCGTCGCCAGCGCGGGCGTCGCAATGACCAGTGTGGCCATCTTTCGCTACACCGGCTCCGCTTTCCTTAGCTTCCTGACCGTGCCGGGTGTCTACTACCTCACGCTCGGCGTCGGTTACGACAACTGGCCGATCTGGTCCAGCGTGAACTGTCTCGAAAGCGGAGTGTCCGTGCTGTGTGGGGGCCTTGCGCTCTTGGTGTTGTCCCGCGAGGTCCATCGTCCAGGGTTCACATTCGAATCGATGTACGACCCCTCGTTTCGAGGTGTCGCCTGGCGGCTTGGGCTCGTGTTGCCGCTCATCATGCTGTCCCGCCTCGACGATGTGTTCGTCATCCCTGCTTTCTTCCTGGTTTTCTTGCTGACGCCTGGTGTGCCGTTTCGCGATCGGATTCGACCCGCGTTCAACGTGGTCGCCGTGAGCACCGTCGTGCTGGCACTGTATCTCGCCTACAACAGGGCCTACGCGGGTGTCTTCCTTCCAGTGAGCGGAAGCGTTAAAGGCGGGTTCGTGCTGTTTCGCTCCCTCTATGTCGGTCTCTCCGGTGCCTTCCCGTTTCTCATCGACATCAAGGAGGCGGCAACGGGGCGGCCGAGCGTCCCCGCTGATATTCACGCGAACGTGTTTCGATTCGTTCAGATCATCGGCCCCGCCCTGATGTCTGCGATCTACGTGTGGTCGGTCGGCGTCTCGCACAAGCGTGATCCTCGCTACATTCTGCCCATTGGGTTCGCCGTGGGCATTTTGGTCAAGCTCGCCTACAACCTCACCTATGTGCATCTATGGCATCAGGGAAGCTGGTACTTCGCCCTCTCGATGCTCATGACGACCTTCTTCTTCTGCGTGCTAGTCGGAGACGCGTACGCAAGACTCGATGCCCGAGGCGTCGCGAAGAGGGCTCTCTACATCGGTTACGCGGTCGTCTTGGTCTTCTCGATGGGCCGACAGATCCTCAGTTCGGCCTACGTCGATCACAACGGATCGTACGATTTCTGGACGGATCGAGTTGCGATCCAGGGAGCCCTGGACCGACTCGATCCCGACGCCAAATTGCTCGAGCTCGACGACGGGATCATCTCTTTTTCGATCGAGTCGCCCTCGATTCACGCGTTCGGGTTTGCGGCGGACAAGGACTCTGCCATGGCGCTACGTGAAGGCCGTCTGTTCGCCCACGCCCACGAGCGTGGTTACGACATCTTCACTTCGAACGGCTACGTGGCTATCGATCCGCAGATGGACGCCGAGTCGATTCGAACGCGCCTCCGAGAAAGTGGCGCGGTGCGGGATGAGCTCAGGTCCGAGCTCGACTCATTCGACTTCGAGCTTCTGTGGGTGCACGAGCCGACGCGCACCGGCTTCATTCGCTTTGAGCCGCTCTAGAGCTTCGTTCGCTTCGAACTTCTCGAACACACCGAGGTAATTGCTAAAGAGCTGCTACCATGGCAGCTTCATCTATTGAGCGCGGCAGCGTGGGGGTCTGGGATGAGAAGAAGCGTTCTTGCGACAATTGGCGTGTTCGGGGTTCTGTCGTGCATCTCGTGCAACTGTTCCCGGCACAAACCGGCTGCTGCGGAGACGAGCGCGGTGCGCGCACGGGTCTCGCGGCCGAGCTCCGAGCTCAATCGGACCTCATCAATAGGGTCCAACTTGGCCGGGGTCGTCGACTACAGCCGGGACATCCCGTTCGTGGATCTGTTCAAGTCATCGCGTCCATGGATTAGCGGTAGCGCCAAGAAATGGGACGATAAGCGCCCGATCGATCTCGACGAGCACGGCTGGGTCCGCTCTTTGATGCCAGGCCAGGTGGCTAGGACGCTCATGCTCACGACGGGCGGTCATCCAGGGGGCGAGTTCATCGTTGTCTACGATGGACGGGGCGAGATCGATTACGGAAACGAGCTGCTGCAAAACCAATCGCGCGCCGGACGGCAAGTGATTCGCGTGAAGAAGGACGGCGCCGTCCGTTTCGAGATCTCCAAGACCGATCCAGGCAATCCAATCCGCAATATTCGTGTGTTTCCACCTGGAGGATCTTGCGAGGAAGACGACGCGCTCTGGTGCGATCGTTCCCATCCCTGCCCGAGTGGCCGCTGTCTTCCTTTCGAGAAGACGCATCCGGACCGGATTTTTCATCCAAAGTTCCTGCAGTCTACGAGCAACTACTCAGTGCTGCGCTTCATGGATTGGATGCGGACCAACAATTCGACAATCCGTACTTGGTCGGAGCGTCCCAAGGTGACGCACGCGACATGGAATCGGCGAGGCGTACCCGTCGAGGTGATGGTGTCGCTCGCGATGCGGCTGCGGGCAGAGCCTTGGGTCAACATCCCCCATTTGGCAGACGACGACTACGTTCGTCAGTTTGCGACTCTGGTCCGCGACACCCTGCCTGAAGAGTTTCGCGTGTGGGTGGAGTACTCCAACGAGGTGTGGAACTCGCAGTTCGATCAGCACGAGGAGGTCGCGCGGTGCCCGGCTGGAAAGAGCGAGAAAGGTGAATTCGGGGCCGCACTCGTGTGCCAAGCGGAGCGAAGCGATGCGATTTTTCAAACTTGGCATCAAGTCTTCGGAGGATCCGCTTCGCGGGTCGTCCGCGTCGTCGCGACTCAGGCCGCCAACGCTTGGACGAGCAAGAAGATACTAACGCACGGCGACCTGTACGAGCGGGTGGACGCGCTGGCGATAGCCCCGTACTTCGGCGTCGCCGTCAACCGAAAGACCCGAGCGGACTACACTGGCATGTCACTGGATGAGCTCCTCCAGCGCACCGAAGCCGAAATTATACCAAAGGCGATCAAACGGATGCGGGACCAGGCGGAGATGGCCGCACGCTTCGGCCTGACCCTCGTCGCGTACGAGGGAGGGCAGCACTTCTCAGCGGCGGCCGGCGTTGAGAATGACGAGAACATCAACGCCCTTTTTGATGCAATCAATCGCCACCCCAAGATGAGTGATCTCTATCTGCGCTACCTGACGGAGTGGCGCGAAGCGGGTGGCAAGCTGTTTGTCCACTACAACAACTGTGGTGCGTACACGAAGTGGGGGCGCTGGGGGCTGCGAGAGTACGTCGATCAACCTCGCGCGGAGGCGCCGAAGTTGGACGGCGTGATGCGGTTCATCGAGCAGAACCCGCGTTGGTGGTGAGTCAGACGCTCTCACCCGAAAGCTGAGCGTCGTGCAGGAACAGCGACTCTTTTCGTCGAATTCTAGAAAACAGCACCATGAGCGGTCGCGCCCAGAATGTGGTGACGACCACGAAGACCACCAGCGCGTGAAGCACGATGTGGGTGATCCCGAGCTCGGTTAGCCAAGCCACGGCGGACCAGCCGGCGAGCGCTGCGATCGCAACCCGGACGCTGAGCTTCACGTCTTCGCGACGTTCGTCAAAGCCCAGCCTGGTGGCTCCACGTACGGCAACCGCGTACCGGACCAGTTCTGACACCGCCAAGCCGCCTACGGCGCCCGCAAAGCCACCAGCCCAGTACCCGAGCGGAATGAACGCGAGCATTCCCAAGAACTTCGAAAAAGCCATGGCAGCGGTCCAATCGCTTCGACCGACAGCAAGCACGACCGCTCCGTAGGTGCCGCCGAGGACGATGCCGAACCAAAGACCGGCTGAAAGCATCTGAATCATCCAGCCTGCTTCCCAGTAGCGGGAGTCGTAGAGAAGTCGGATGATCGTCGGGCCGCCTCCGATGAAACCGGCAGCTGCCCATCCGCCCAAGATGAGCAAAGGCCAGCGGGCCGTGCGGAACACCTGGGACAAGTCCTCGGGTGAATAGTGTACGCGGGTATAGAGTGGAAAAAGAACACGGTTCGAAACAGTTGACAGCGCTTGCGTGGGGGCAAGGGCAAGCATCACCGCAATGCTGTACACGCCCAGCGCACTCATCGTCGTGAGTTTGCCGAAGATGAGGCGGTCCACGTGGTTCGCAGCGAAGATCGCCAAGGTACTGAAGAAGATCCAGGTGCCGAAAACGAAGAGAGAGCGAGCTGCGCGTCGTTCGAAGTGGAATCGATTCCGGATCCCCGGAAGCCAAACGTGGCTCAGCACCACCGTGACGAGTGCGGCGACGATCCCGGCTGCGACGAGCGACCAGATGCTGCGAGTAGTCCAGGCCCAGGCAACCATGACGACCGCGCCCGTAAGCTGAGCCCCAACCTGTACGATGACCGGGCGCTTGAGGTGCAGGTGTCGGGTTTGAGTGAAGATCGACGTGGAGGTGAAGCCTCGGATCGCAGCCGTCAGTGCCGCAACTCGAATCAACGGAGTGAGGATGGGCTGGTCATAGAATTCAGCGAACAGGGCGGCGAGAGGGAATGCGATCGAGCACAATACAAGCCCGCGGACGACCTGTATCGTCCAGACCGTGTTCACGAAGCCCGGGTCTTCTCGCTTGTTCTGGACGAGCGCCGGACCGATGCCAATGTCGGAGAAGAGCTGCAGCCCAACCAAGAAAACGTTCACCAGGGCCATCAGCCCGAAGTACTCCGTGAGCAGCAACCTGGTCAGTATCAGGTTAGCAGCGAGCCGAATGACCTGACCGCCCCCATGCCCCACGATGGTCCAGACCGCGCCGGCCGACGCCTTGCTCGCAAGCTCGCCGAGGCCTTCTGTGCTTCCTAACTCGCTCGGTGGCTCGCTGCCCTCCGAATCAACATCTTGTTGGTCCACGACTCGGATCACGCTGACGTGCTTCGAGGTACGATGTCAAGTTGATGAACCGCTGAGCGCTCCCTAGCCGATCGAAATCGTTCGCGGTGCGGCTCTCGGGAGCAGCTAGTCCAAGAACAACGCTTCGGTCCACGCCACGCGCCGGGTAAGCCATCGCTCTTGAGCATTCTCGAGGGCCGGCACGCGGCTGCCCCGTTTCATCTGCACGATCCTCTGGCGGTCGTCTGCAAAGGATCGGATTGCATCCGCCAGCGCGCGCACGTCTCCCCAGGGAACCGTCCATACGCATCCGGTACTGTCACGTAGCTGAGAGTAGTACTCCGTGTCGTAGGCTAGGATAGGAAGCCCGCTCGCGATTGCATCCCAAGCGCTCCGAGGGGTATCTGGCGCGAGCGACGGCGCGATCAACATGTCCTGCGCACGCACACGACTCAACAATGTATCTCCGTAGCTCATTGGCGGACAGAACTCGACTGCATCGCTCACGCCAAGGGTATGAGCCAGCCGTCGAAGCGATGCCTCCTCGCTGCCCATGCCGATGAGCGTGAGCTGCGCGACAGGTGGCGCACCCTCCGCTCCGTTCACCAGGGCGAGGGCCTCGACTGCGTGGTGCATGCCCTTGTAGAACTCCAGGCGGCCGAAGTGCGTCAGCTTGAGCGCTGCAGTCGACGTAGCCACATCTTCGCAGCGGCGGGCAAGCTCATCTTTCCCGATGACCTGTTGCGCCGTGTAGGCGGTGTTTTGAAAGAACTTCACATGCTTGGCGCCCTTGCCGTAGTCATCGACGAGCTGCTGCCCTTTCAGCAACACGAGCGAACACTTGTCCACGATCTTTCGCTGCTGCCAAGCGCGGATCGGATCGTAGACCATCCGGTTTGTGAGGTACACGCGGCGAGACCACCTGCCAGACGCATGGAACATCCGAGCCGCTTCTCGGTTGTCGATATCCGTCACGCTGATCGTCTTCTTCCCGAGTCGGTTGGCTAGCATCGCTGCATGA
>Ga0316189_10003644_pt1 | contig 14947 bp, 7 predicted proteins | sample LowCovwburrow_MG_FD_204930 | JGI IMG/M metagenome (GOLD analysis project Ga0316189, IMG submission 204930) | Coastal sediment microbial communities from Maine, United States - Lowes Cove worm burrow | ecosystem: Environmental > Aquatic > Marine > Coastal > Sediment | place: USA: Maine...
GCTGGATGAGACCATTCCGCTGACGACGGGCGAGTTCGATGAATGGGGCAATCCTGAAGAAAAGGAGGCTTATGATTACATGTTGTCCTACTCCCCCTACGATCAGGTAAGCCAACAGGAATACCCCAACCTGATGGTGACTGCCGGCCTGCATGATTCACAGGTTCAGTATTTCGAGCCCGCGAAATGGGTGGCACGGCTGCGTGACCGGCGTACCGATAACAATCGCCTGATCTTGCACACCAATATGGAAGCGGGTCATGGCGGCGCCTCCGGTCGGTATCGCCAGTACGAAGAAACGGCGCAGGAATTTGCGTTCATGGTGGACCTGGCGGGCATAGAGCGATAACCACGGCAGGCAAGCAAAGCCAGTCTTATGCTGTTTAACTCCTCCGCCTTTATTTTCCTGTTTCTGCCGCTGGTACTTCTTGTATTCCTTTACCTGGAGCGGCGACAACCCAACAGCGCGCTGACCTGGCTGGTGATCGCCTCGCTGTTTTTTTATGGGTGGTGGAAACCGGTTTACCTGCTGCTTCTGCTGGTTTCGATGGGTTTCAATTTCTACATCGGCCGCCAACTTCAACGACAGCCCCGTGCATGGGTCCTGGTTGCCGGTGTTGCCGGAAACCTCGGACTCCTTGCCTATTTCAAGTACGCCCATTTCCTGGTCGGCACCATCAACTGGCTGGGCGGCGTGGACCTGGCCATCGACGTGATCATCCTGCCGCTGGCTATTTCCTTTTTCACCTTCCAGCAAATCGCCTGGCTGGTGGATGCATATCGCGGCCAGGCCTCGGAATACAATCCGGTCCACTACGCTCTGTTCGTGTGCTTTTTTCCGCAACTCATCGCCGGGCCGATCGTCCACCATGCAGAAATGATGCCGCAGTTTGCCAACAGGCGGACGGGCGACACGCGAATCCGTGACCTGGAGGTCGGGTTGACCATCTTCTGTCTCGGTTTCCTGAAAAAAGTCGTGCTGGCGGATACGGCTTCACTGCAGGCTAACCCGGTTTTCGATGCCGCTGCCAGCGGTGAAATACTGACCTTTTTCGAAGCGTGGGGCGGCACCCTGGCTTACAGTTTTCAGCTCTACTTTGATTTTTCCGGATATTCCGACATGGCCATTGGTCTCGCCCGCCTGTTTGGCATCAGACTGCCGGTCAATTTCTTCTCACCCTACCGGGCCGGCAGCGTGATCGAATTCTGGCGGCGCTGGCATATCACGCTGACCCGGTTCCTCAGGGATTACCTTTATATTCCATTGGGCGGAAACCGGGAAGGCACGCCAAGAACCCTGGCTAACCTGATGATCACCATGCTATTGGGCGGTCTATGGCACGGCGCGTCATGGACCTTTGTTTTCTGGGGCGGCCTGCATGGTATCTACCTGGTCATCAACCGCCTGTGGCGCAGCCTGTGCGAGCGCACCGGCTGGAGCGGCATTCCGGGTCCGGCCGGCCGGGCGTTCTCGGTATTCCTGACATTCATGGCGGTCAGCGTGGCCTGGGTGCTGTTTCGTGCACAGGACTTTCCGGCTGCGGCGCGCATGTATGCCGCCATGCTGGGCCAGAACGGGTTTGTGCTATCGCCCGATGCCTATCGGCTTCTTGGCGCACTGGCCGAACCGTTGAAGTCTGCCGGAGTCCAGTTTGAAGCAGGCCGCTTCCTGTTTGGCTGGCAGGAGTGGGCCTGGCTGCTGATGCTGGCGGTAATCGCCTTCGCGTTTCCGAACGTGCAGCAGTTGCTGGCCCGTTTCCAGGCCGGGTTGATGCCCGGATACCTGCAGCTCGAACCCGTTCGCTGGCAATGGCAGCCCCGGGCATCGTGGGCCATCGGCATCGGCTTGTGCATGGCATGGGCTCTGCTTGCGCTCAACCGTGTCGATGAATTTCTCTATTTCCAGTTCTGACAGATGAGAAGCAAATACCTCACCATACTGCTTTCTTTTTGCGGCGCCAGCGTGGCCCTTGCCACGGCTGTCAACTGGGTTGTCGATCCGATGCATTATTACCACCCTCCGTGGTTCGATACCGGATACAGCGACCAGCAGCGCTTTCAGAACCCCGGGCTTGCCAGGACAGCCGATTACGACACGGTCCTGATCGGTACATCGCACACCGAAATCTTCACAGCGTCCGACATGGATAACTACTTGGGCGGGCGTACAATCAACCTGTCCATGGCCGGCTCGCTGGTTGCCGAACAGCGCATGTTGCTCGACGTGATCCTCGGGACGGGAAAAGTGAAACGGGTGTTGTGGGAAATCAACTACCCTTCTTTTTCCCTCGGTGATGACATTTCCCAGCCGGAATCATTCCCCTTCTACCTCTATCAAACCGGGATTGAAACCCCGTTCCGGTACCTGATGTCCTGGGCTACGCTGCAGGAATCCTTGCTCGCGCTCACGGGCCAGCGCACAGGCGAGCTGGACCAGCTGCACCGCTGGGACCTGGAGTTTGAGTTTGGTGAAGAGCGGGTGCTGGACAACTGGGATTACATGACGGCCCGCTGGAATGATGAGCTGAGGCGTGTCTGGGCGCTCTACGAGGTCTCGGATACTGAATTGGCCGCCCTGGTGGAACACAAAATAATCGGCCTGGTGCGCCGCTATCCCGATATCCAGTTTGACCTTCTCTTTCTGCCCAGTTCGATGCTGGACTATTCCAAGGATTTCGGAGTAAGCACGTCGCAGTTTGAAAAAAAGATGCTGCTGCGCAGGCAGATCGCCCGGCAGTCGGCGGGTATCGGGAACGTCCGGCTCTGGGATTTCCAGCAGGTGGACTGGATGAGTCGCGACTTCTCGCATTACAAGGACCTGGAGCATTTCGACCAGACGGTCGCCCAGGCAGTCCTGGCCGGGATGTCCGAAGGAACGTTCCAGGTGTCGCCGGCCCGGCTTGCGGACAACACCAGTCAACTTGAACAATCAGTGCTGGCTTTCACCGCCCGCTTCTGCCGCCAAAACACAAACCGGTGCCAGCCTGTACTCCTTGAAAATCTGGAACGCAGCAGGCGAACCCCGGGAGCGGGTTTCTGATCGAAATGGCTGCCGCAGATCATGTGGCAAACCCTTTCCCCACAGTAAAATTCCGGAAACAGGCAATCATTCGGGCGCTGGATTTCCAGCCCCAGGGCCCCAGCAACCGGAGGTGTACCAGACATGAACGACACCCAGGGAGCCGTATCGGCGAACACCGCAATTTTCGCAAAACGGGTGCAATTGATGGGTACCGAAGCCGCATTCGGTTTCGGTTCACGGATACTCGAAGTCGAGAAGACCGACCAGGAGCGGGTAATCCGCTGCAACCTCGGCCAACCTGATTTTCCATTACCGGAACATATCGCAGAAGCAGTGATCGAAGCGATCCGGGCCGGTCAAACCACTTATTGTGACCCGCAGGGCATGCCCGATCTTCGTGCCGCGCTTGCGCAAAAAATAGCCGTGGAGCGTGGCCTGGCGGAAATCGATCCGGAACGCGTCGTGGTCTATCCCGGCGCCAGGCCATCCATTGGTTTTGCCCAGCAATCCTATTGCGAGCAGGGTGACGAGGTCATCTATCCAACCCCCGGATATCCACTGTACGAGTCCTATATTCCCTACGTGGGCGCGAAACCGGTCCCCATACACCTGCAGGAAGATCACGGATTCTCGCTGACGACCGAAGAACTCGAACCGCTGCTCTCCGACCAGACCAAGCTCATTTACCTGAACTTTCCATCCAACCCCACCGGGGGCGTCGCCAGCCGGAAGCAACTCGAAGCACTGGCGGAACTGATCCTGGAAAAGACCTCCCCGAATGTACGCGTATACTCCGACGAAGCCTATGAGGCAATCATCTTCGATGGCGAGCAACATTGCTCTATCGCCTCCATTCCCGGCATGGCGGAGCGCACCATCATTGCCTCGGCGGTGTCCAAGACTTATTCATGGACCGGCGGCCGGGTCGGCTGGGCAGTGTACCCGACGGTCGAGGAGGCCAAGGTTCATCGCAACCTGAACATCAACTACTTCGCCAGTATTCCGCCGTACAACCAGATCGCTACCCGTGTTGCACTGGAATCACCGAAGAGCATTCCGGCAATTCAACAGATGACCGCCGCGTTTCAGCGCCGGCGGGACCAGGTTATAGCCGGCCTCAACCGGATCGGGGGTATTCGCTGCCAGAATCCGAAGGGCGCTTTCTACGTGTTCCCCAATATCGGTGGTGTGGTTGAAAACCTCGGCGTGCAACAGGCGTTCGATATGCTTCCGGAGGAGACCCGGCGCCATTCAAGCCCTGCGACATTGTTCCAGCTGTTTCTTCTGTACCGTTACCATGTCGCAACGATGGACCGGCGCTCATTCGGAGCACTGGACAGCGAAGGTCAGCACTTCCTGAGGCTTTCAATTGCAACGGGAGCAGCAGACCTGGCGGAGGCCGTTGAGAGGATCAAATTGGCTGCGAATGACGCAGAAGGCTTCCATGCCTTCATGCGTTCAGGGGTCCGGATGGTGCTCTGACGAGTCTCTGATTCAGACCAGTTTTTGCAGCTCCCGGAGACGATTTCCGAATTCATCTTCGGTGAAGCAGTATTTCATCCCGAGGAAACGCTTGCGCAGTTCCGCCACCCTGGGTTTGACGATAGCCTGGTCTGCGATCACGTCGCGAATCAGTTCGGCCAACTCACCAAAATCAGCGGGGCCCATGCCGAAACGTGTCATTTCGGAAACACCCATGCGCAGCGAACCGGAGGCCGTGAAGCCCTCTTCCTCGGGAGACGCCTGGTAGTTGACGATGATGTTGTTCTCTTCCAGCCGGCGGGCGACTTCGGGACCCCGGGTATATCCGACGTCGAGCAGCACCTGGTGCGTTTCGGTGTAGGAAACAGCAGGGTCGCCCGAGACGTTCAGACCACAATCCCGGAGTGACCGTGCAAAAGCCTTGGCGTTGCCGATCACTTTCTCCTGGTACTCATCTTTGAACGCATTCATTTCATAGGTCGCCATCAAAAGCCCAAGCAGGGTGCCGAGGTGATGGTTGCTCACGGCGCCCGGGAATGCGCGGCGCTCGACCGCTTCCCAGAACGGATAACGGGTGTGTTCCTCACTGAAACGCGAGGACACGACTCCGCGTTGCGTGCCGAAAAACGTTTTGTGGGTCGACCCGGTGACGATGTCCGCTCCTTCCCTGAACGGATCCTGGAAATGCGGCCCGATCAGTCCCAGGACGTGCGCCATGTCGTACATCAGGAAACAGTCCAGGCCGAGTTCGTCGATGAAGGCGCGCATCTCGGCGACGGGCTCAGGATGCAGCACCATGCTCTTGCCCAGGATGATGAGTTCCGGCCGGTGCTCCTCGAGCAAGCCGCGGGTCGCCGCCGTATCCAGCTTGTACGGGTTGTCTTTCAACACGGGGAAGTTCACCGCAGCGGCTTTTTCAGTCCGGGGGTCCCGCGCGACGTAGTCTTTGAGCGCTCCCATCGGCTGTGCACTCAGGTGGCCGCCCTTGATGATGTGGTTGTTCATCACCATCCGCATCCGCCGCTGTTCGCTTTTCCGGTCGGCGCGGTTGAGGTAGTCCACCATCGCGCTGTACACCGTCATGTTGGCCATCTGGCCCGAGACCAGTCGCGGCTCTACCGTTGCGGCGCCGAGGTAGTCCATCAATTCTTTCTTCAGCAGTTCCTCGACTTCCCAGATGAACTCCGTGCCCTGGTAGTAAAAAACTTCAGCCTCGTCGAGCGCTTTGACCTGCTTGTGTTCCGCGTAACGGCCCACCGGATCCATGATGGAAAGCAGCCTGGTCATGGGAGAAAGCGACATTTCCGATGGAATGAGGTTGATGCAGTCCCGCTGCCGCCAATGTGTATTGGCGATGGCGCTGTCGATCAGTTCAGCAGCCTTCTGCCTGGCGCCTGGAGACGGCGCTGTTGAATCCTGCGCCGGCTGCTCATGGTGAATGATGGAACGCGCAAAAGGCGGCGCTTCGCCACGCAGAAAATACGGCACAACAACAGCCGCCGTCCTGCGGCCGCGAATTTCCACTTCGACCTCGTCACCCTCCCATATATCACTCGAAACCAAAGCCATGCCGATGGCCCGCCGGGCACTTTGCTCGCTGAACTGGGACTCGACACCTTCGCCTTCCACATTCCAGTACGGCACCATGGTTCCACTGGTCACGTACCCTGCATGATCATCTCCCCGGAATACCCGGTCACCCGGACGTGCAATGCCGCGGCCGCTGATTTCGAGCAGCAGCACCCGCCGGGGCAAGGCTTCGATATCCGTGAAATTCAGGTCAAGTATGTTTTTAAGCGCCCTGAACTGTTCCTGCAGCGCGTTGCGGCCGATATAGCTGCCTTTGAGAGCGGAGAAACTGATCGCAAAGCGGGACAGATCGGAGGCGAATGCCGGAATTTCCCTGCCCTCCGGATCCAGGCCCAGTTCGTGACCGTAAAGCGGCAGACCGGCTTCGAGGCGCAGTGAATCCCGCGCACCCAGTCCGATGGGCACTGCGCCTTTTTCAGTCAACAGGTCCCAGACCCGAAGCGCGTCCTCCCGCTCGATAAACAGTTCAAAACAGATCGGCTCGCCGGTGTACCCGGTGCGCGCAACCAGCACCCGTGCGCCCTCGATTTCAACGATGCTGAGTTCATTCCTCATCGGCTCAGGCAGATCACCGGAAATAATGCCGGATAGAATCGACTTCGAAAGCGGGCCCTGCAGACTCAGCATGGCGATTTCACGAGTGCGGTCCACCATCGTGGTCTGCGGGAAACGCCGGCGCTCGTTTTCCAGGTGATCCCAGTCCTTTTCCCGGTTACTGGCATTGACCACCAGGAGGAATTCGTCATTCACGAAACGGTACAGGTAGGCGTCGTCGATGATACCGCCCGCTTCGTTGGGAATCATCGTGTACTGGCCGAGCCCGACATCGAGGCTGGCCGCATTATTGGTCAGGACATGCTGGAGAAACGGCAAAGCCTGAACACCGCTGATGATGAACCGCCCCATGTGGGACACATCGAACAATCCGGCCTGCTTGCGGGTCAGTAAATGCTCCTGCAGTATTCCGGCCGGATACTGCAGCGGCATGTCCCACCCGCCAAATTCGGTGATTTTTGCCCCCGCTTCGAGGTGGCGCGGATAAAAAACCGTTCTCAGTGCTTCGCCCATGAGCTTGCTTCCCGTTTACCTGCCTGTAACAAATTCCTGAATGACGTCCCATTGCGCTTCGGCATGCATGCCGGCCTGTTCCAGGCAGACATCACCGGTGCCACTGCCCAGGAAGTAGCCACGTTTCCATGGATACATTGAAAATTGCCGCCCGCGCTCGGACATGATCCAGCGGTAGGTAGTGGCGGGTGTAAAACCTGAAAACATCATCGCCGAGGAGGCTGTTTTGGCCGGGTAGATTTCCTTGCGTTCCTGCTCATCCAACCGGTCGAACAGTTCGGCACTGGCAATATAGTAGACGTCCAGGTTCAGGCCTTTTTCCCGCAGAAGGGGAAGAACTCCAGTAACAAAGGCGTAGGCCACGTCACTGCCCTGGTATACGATCGTGCCGTCGGCTTTGCCATTGGCTTCAAGGAGCTTGTAAACGCCCTTGATGGAGGCTTCCGGCGGGGCCAGTCCCAGGGCTTCCCGGTCTGTGATCACTTCTGATGGCCGGGTCACGTAAGGCGCCAGCACCGCTGGACGCTGCAACAGCGCTTCGACCGTGAGCGGCCACAGATCGTTGGGATCCCAGGGCGTCAACGTGATCATCACATCGCCCGGGAAATTTTCCTGCAAAACCTGCAATGCCTGGGGTTCGGCATGGGTCGGCCCGTCTTCGCCGGTCTTGACGCCGGCATGGCCGCACACCACGATGAAAGTCTTGTTGGGTTCGCCGGGCACCCGGTGCCTCAGCGTCTGCTGGCCGATGCCGTGCGTCTTGGCGCAAATGGTGTTCAGGGGTGCGATAAATGCACCGTACGAGGAGCCGACACCGATTTGATACCCCATGCTGGCGATTCCGGAACAGATTCCGCCCATGGCGTCTTCCGCGATGCCGCCGGCTGAAAAAAGCCGGGAATCCGGGTTTTCGGTCGGGTGCCAGAAACCAGAGCCGAAGCCGGAACTGATGCCGGCGATATTGGTCGAGCCATACAGGTCAGCCGCGGCGGCCAGTACTGCGCCGTTTGTCAGCCTGTTTACCTGGTTGAGGCATTGGCTGAGAGAGCCGCGCAATGTCTGGTTCGATCCGACCGGATAGGTACATGCCTCCGGCCTCTCAAGCGCTGATATGGCATTGGCCTCGTAAAGTTTCCCCAGTTCAGGGGCGTTAGCCCGTAAAGCCCTGGGTGCGGCCACCAGCCGCTGTTTGCTGTCCGTGATCCAGTCTGCCAGCTGTCGGGTCAACTCCGGTTGGGATTCGAATGCCCGGCGGATCGTCATCAGGGACTGGTAATAAGCCTGCTCGACGCTCGCCGGGTTTTTTTCTTCTTCAAAGCGGGGAAAGTTCAAGCCCAGCTGTTGTTCAAACGGACGCAGCGCGGTCAGGTATTCGTCACTGTAGAACTTGTGGCCGCCACCATGCGATTTACAGCCTTCGATACCGTATTGCCAGCCTTTGATCGTCCTGTAAACGATTCCCGTGGGCCTTCCGTTCTGGATCGCCAGCGCCTTGTCCTGCGCAGTGCGGATCTGTGAAAAATCGAAACCGTCGGCAACATAAATCACGTTGAATCCATGCATCAGCAGGAATTCACAGGGATCCCACTGGACGTACTCCCCAGCGATTCCGCCTTCCCGGGTGACCCGGTCCGAGTCGATCGCGGCCTGGTTCCAGTCAACATGAAAATAGAAATTGTCCAGCCCGGAAGTCGCAGCGGAAGCCAGTGCTTCGGCTACCCGCCCGGGCGTCATACCGCCTTCGCCTTCGATGACATGAACGTTGGGTGCACTTTCGCGGTGCATGTCCTTGAGCGTCAGGGCCAGGCCCACTGAAGCGGCGACTCCCACACCGCTGGGGCCGGTCGACAGCCAGATAAACGGTGTCTGGGGTGTCGGATGCCCGTCCAGGGGTTTGGCGTTGAATTCGAGAAATAACGGTGTCTTCGTAATCGGATTTTTGCGGAAGCCCAGCAGGTCTTCCAGCCGGAGTTGCTGACGTACTTCAGGCAGTTGGGCGGGGTGGATCTGCTGTACGATCTCGTTGCGGCAGGCCCACATGGCGTAGAGTCCCAGGGCCTTGTGCCCGGCGGCATAGGAAATGATGTCCGCAGTGCGATCCATCGGGTTCGAGATGTCGTAGTTCATCCGGTTGAACAGGAGTGACTCTACGATACGCCCGCTGGAAATACTCCCACCCGGATGCCCGGAGGAAGCATGGTTGAACATTACTGCACAAAGCGTTCGATAGTTAAGGTCCAGGAACTCCAGGCTGGCAAGATCACCGGCAGGAATTGCCTCGCTATTGGAGGAGTCCATGGCGAAATATTCAATACCACGTTCTTTCAGATCGATTGTGAATGACATGCGGAAATTCCTTCTTATTCAGCAATATAATTGCAGCAGAAGAACCCCGCGTTTATAAGTAAAAACGCGGGGCTTCCGAATCTATGTCAAATAATCCGGCGGGTTCGGGCTATTCAGAACCCCCGACGAGATGTTCTTGCAGGAACATCATGGTCGCCTGCTGGTAGATATCCCTGTTTTCCTTCTTTCGGTAGCCGTGCCCTTCGTTCAGCGCATTCATGTACCAGACCGGCAGACCCTGCTCACGCAAAGCAGCCACAATCTGCTCGGCTTCGGTCACTGGAACGCGGGGATCGTTCTGGCCCTGCACAACCAGCATCGGAATGCCGATCTTGCCGACGTGGTTAAGCGGGCTGATCGCTTCCAGGTGGGCGCGCATCGCGGGGTCGCGCTCATCGCCGTATTCAACCCGGCGCAAATCGCGCCGGTAGTCCTGCGTATTTTCGAGAAAGGTCACGAAGTTGCTGATGCCGACGATGTCGACCGCTGCCCGCAGGCGGTCACTGTAGTGCACGGAACAGGCCAGCACCATGTAGCCGCCATAACTGCCGCCGAATACTGCAACCCTGTTTTGGTCCATGTCTGGCTGAGCTGCGATCCAGTCCAGCAACGCGCCGATATCCCGGACCGAATCCTCGCGTTTGAAACCGTTGTCCAGCGACATGTAGTGCTTGCCGTAACCGTCGGAACCGCGCACGTTGGGAACGACAACCGCAACGCCCAGCTTCTGCAGCCACATCTGGTAGGTGCTGCTGAAGGATGGCCGCGCCTGGCCTTCGGGGCCGCCATGAATGGAGATGATGACCGGGTGCGGACCTTCACCCGCGGGCTTGTAGACCCATGCGGGAATAGACGCCGGGCCGCCGGCGTCGCTGTCGAAGGTCGGGAAAGAGACCAGTTCCGGTTCAATAAATGTGCCGGTATCCAGCCCGCCAACTTCGCTGAATGTCCAACGCGTGAGATCACCATACTCAAGTGCTCCCGCGCCGAGAGCCAGTACGAAGGAGTCACTGGGCGTCTGCGATGTATTCAAGGTCATTCCCAGCCTCTTACCATCGGGACTGAACTCCAGGCCGCCAACCAGTCCGGTGGGTATGGCATCGACCGGACGGTAGTTGTTCGTGGACAGATCCAGCAGGTAGAGCCGCGAAAAACCATTCTCGTTTACCGTGAAAGCGGCTCGTGTGCGATTTTCATTCATGGCTCCGCCTTCGACATGCCAGGGTATATCAGCCGTGATGAAAACCGGCTCGGCGCCTTCTTCGAAAGATTTCCATGCCAGCTGCTGAAATTCACCATTGACATCGGTCACGTAATAAAAGCCCTTTCCTTCACGATCGAAGGCCAGCGGGCTGTTGGAACTGGGGTTCTCCGGATCACCGGCTACCCTTCGTAATTTACCGCTTGCCCGTTCCAGCAGGTGTATTCTCGAGTCGGCGGCACTTACATAGTTGATGATCAGCAGCCGTTCGTTATCCGACGAGAAATCTGCAGCACCCCACCAGGTGCCATCCGGAGATTCCAGGATCATCTCCGCGCTTTCCGGGTTCTCGATGTTCATCATCCAGACATCGTTGGACGCGCCGTTGCGACGGGTGCTCTGGTAGGCAATCCATTCACCCCTTCGGTCCCACAGCACGGCGCCATTGCGCGACTCCCCGTCGGTCAGCATCAGCGCGTCATCCGGGCCGGACGGATCCAGCAGAAAAATCTGCGAAAACTCGCTGCCGCCGGCATCCATCGTAAAAATCATTTTTGAGCCGTGCGGCTGGCGCGAAACGCCGCCGATGGGCTCATCCAGAAACGTAATCTGCGTGCGCGCACCGCCCGGATGACCCACGTGATGCAGCTGGCCCACGTCTCCAAAACGCGTGTTGATGAAGATTCCTTCGCCATCCGCCGTCCAGTCCAGGAAGCCGGCTGACCGGACGTTCTGGTAGCGGTTGAGGTCCGCAACGATGGATTGTGGAACTGGAGGGATATCCTCCATGACCAGGTTGCCGTTATTGGCCTCGGTACGGACAACATCAGCATGAACAGCGGAAATGAAGGCGACAACGAACAGGCCAGCGGCAAGAAAAATATTCGGTTTCATGATTACTCCGGAGTGCGAAAAACGACTGGTTACATCAGCTTATTCTGAACTGTAGCTCACCCGGTCCGCAACCCCGGTATCCAGCCGGATGAACGCGATGATCTGTTCCGCAATGGCCAGGTTGTTCTCGGGCGCCAGGATATCACCGGCCAGCACATGATTGCTCGAGTCACCGGAACCCGGAATGGCAACGAGTTGCTTGCGCGGGCTGTCCATTTGACCGAATGCTTCAACGATCCGGCCGGTGTCTACCACCGTATCTTTCGGGGAATAAATCGTCAGCAACGACTGTTGCAGGCGCATGGGCAGTTTTCCGCGCACATACTGGACCAGGCGCATCATCTCGACAGCCGCGGCCATCGGATAGGTAGTAGACCAGTAAAGAGCCTGCAACTCGTTCTTCGGTTCCCAACTGCGTGTTTTACCGGCAACCATCTCGGCCAGTTGCGGTCCGCCGGGCCAGGTCAGAAACTCGGCATTCACATCCCTGGGCGCAAAGTTCGGCGACAACAACACGATGGTGCTGACCGGTTCAAAGGAGGGGTGGCCCGTCATCGCCAGGGCCAGTGTAGCCCCGGTGGAAGTGCCCATGATAATGATCTGCTCCCCGATCTCGGCGCCGATCGACAGCGCCTCGGCGGCATCTTCAAGCCAGTCTTCGGCATGCACGCCCTGCAACGGGTTGCTCTGGTGGCCGTGGCCGGCCAGGCGCGTTTCAAACAGGTTTGCTTCCAGACCATCTGCAATCAGCTCGCCAACCGGGGCGATCTCCTGCCGCGTTGCGGAAAAACCATGAAGATAGATAACCGAGTAACGGGCCTTGCTGTTTTTCCGTCCCTGGTACCAGCGAATGCGCTTCCCGGTTTCCGGAATGAGTGCTTCTTTCGCGTTCGCTTCTCTCTCGCTTTTCGCGAGCCATTCGTCAAGGTCGCCATCAATTTCGGGCGCTCGCGCTGCATTGAACAGTTTAGATGGGGCCACGGCAAACAGGGTCAACGATACTGCAGCAAGAATCAGCGCAACGCCGATCAGAATTCGATGCTTCATTCAGATCAACCCGCATGGAAAACCCGGCAATCGATTGCCGGGTTGCTCCATTCGCTGGCCGGGGCTGGTGCCTGGCAGATCAGAAATGCCAACGCAGGGTCGCGCCATAGGTGCGCGGCTGATTGGGGTACCCGCTGTAACTTCCAGGCTGGGCGGTCGCCGGAAAAGCTGATAGCAGCCACTCGTCATTGAACAGGTTGCGCCCCCACAAGATCAGCTCGAGACCATTGCTCCAGCCAAACCCCAAACTGGCGTTGAACGTGCTGATTTTCGCCGATGCTATATCGGCCGGCACGTTTTCAACCACCTGGATATTGTCCGCGTAGAGGTACTCGGCACGCACGAAAGACTCCGTTGAACCCAGTTGGAAATAATAAGTTGCCGACGTATCTATGGTGATTTTGTGGATGCCGGCGGGAGTAGTGCCAGAGAGGTCTTCCGGACCGTCAACCCCTTCGCCGCCGACAAAAGAATCGTACTTTGGATCCAGCCAGGTACTCGCAAAGGTCAGCTTCCAGGCATCGGAGGGCTGCCACATGGCATCGACTTCAATGCCCTTGGTAGACTGCTTGCCCGCATTGGACAATACAAACCCGGTACCGGTGAAAATATTGGACTGAAACCCCTTGATCTGCTGGTCGAATATGGCCACGTTCAGGCTCGTTGTGCTCCAGTTGCCTTTGAAGCCGAGTTCGTAAGACGTTGCATCTTCCGGACCGGCATAGCGGGTACCCGGTCGGATGTTGGGCACCAAAAGCCCGGCTTGCTGCAGGGCAGGCAAATCACTGGCGAACGGGCGCGAATCCCTGCTCAGGTTCCACGAGGTGGCTTTGAATCCGGTTCCGGCACGGGCATATACATTGATGTTATCGGTCCACTGGTAGGCTGCTACCGCAGTCCAGGTAACCTTGTCGTCGTTGGACTTGCCCGGCTCCACCGAGTTCGGGAAGTCCAGGAACGGCGGCAGGAATTGTAATTCCTGCAAAGCCAGTGCCGCGTTGCAGGCTGGAAAGGATTCAGGCGAGCAAGGCGTTACGCTGACCGCACCGGCAGCCGCTGCGGCCTGAGGATTGGCGGCAATATTTTCCGGCGTGGGCGGCAATCCCGTCAGCTGGAAGAAAGTCCCCGCGAAACCCACCTCGACCATGCTGACCGAGGAGAATACATCGGTATTGGCCTGGTTGACGTAAGCGTCTTTTTTGACCTTGGTGTAGTTGAGACCACCGGTGAAGGTCAGCTTGTCGGTAGCATGCCAATCCGCCTGGCCGAACAAAGAAATGGTCTTGTCATCCTGCCCGGTGAAATCCAATGCGCCTTGCCCGGCCTGGAAAAAACCCACTCCGGGCGGCAAAAGCCCCAGGGCCTGCCCAAGCGCCTGCAGTTCATTGATGGCGCCCCCGGTCAGGGCATTGGTATAGGGGTTCATCGCCGCGTCATAAGCCACCACGTTGTTGTATTCCACGGTTTCATCGAAATAAAAGGCGCCCAGCATCCAGTCGAACGAATCCATGCTCTGGCTCAGCCGCAGCTCCTGCGTGAATGTATCGATATCCGTGTCGCCGGAATTCACGCCGACCAGCTGTGCGCTGGTAAAGTCGATGTCTGCGTTGTCAAGGCGCGAAAGTTTGCGATAGGCCGTAATCGAAGTCAGCAGCATATCGTTGGAAAAATCAAAATCCGCCTGCAGGGAAACGCCCTTGTTTTCAATCTTGTTGGTTGGATCGAAATCGTAATAATTTTCGTAGGCAAAGCCATCGTTCGGCACCAGGTTGCCGCCTACCGCGCGAACCGCCAGGCCAGTGGGGCCATCGAACAGGTTGGCTACGCCGCAGCAGATTTCGTTGATCTTGTCGTAGTCAGCAATCAGCCTCAGCGATATGTTGTCCGTAGGCAGGAACAATAACTGCCCGCGCACGCCCCAGCGATCCCTTTCATTGAGATCGGTAGCGCTCTGCAGATTCTCGAAGTAGCCATCACGGTTATTGGAACTCACCGCCAGGCTGAAACCGACCGTGTCGGAAATCGGGCCGCTGATGTCGCCTTTGAGGATGACCTGGTTGTAATTACCGTAGGTGAAGGATGCGCTCCCGCCAAAGGCGTCCATGTTGGGTGCTGCTGTAACCACGTTGATGACGCCGGCAGATGCATTCTTGCCAAACAGTGTACTTTGCGGACCACGCAGGACTTCAATGCGTTCGAGATTGGGCAGATCGGCCAGGGCCGAAGCAGATCTCGAGCGATAAACACCATCGATGAAAACACCCACCGAAGGTTCAATACCGGGGTTATTTGCGCCG